>Ga0163161_10001238_pt1 | contig 19122 bp, 18 predicted proteins | sample S45metaG_FD_129847 | JGI IMG/M metagenome (GOLD analysis project Ga0163161, IMG submission 129847) | Switchgrass rhizosphere microbial communities from Kellogg Biological Station, Michigan, USA - S4-5 metaG | ecosystem: Host-associated > Plants > Roots > Rhizosphere > Soil | place: USA... | reverse complement strand
AGTTCTGCGCATTGAGGACGAAATCATTACGTTGCCAACCCGCGGAAAACGCTACGCCGACCCGGCCGCGCGAGAGGTTATCCACCAGCGCCCACTCTTCAGCGACGCGCAGCGGATCATGCAAGGGCAGCACCACGCTGCCGGCGCGGATTGCGATACGTTGTGTACAGACCGACAACGCGGCGCTGATGACAGACGGATTGGGAAACATCCCACCGAAGGTGTGGAAGTGCCGTTCAGGCGTCCAGATAGCATGAAAGTTCAGCGCATCCGCCAGCCTGGCGGTGCTCAGCAATTGCTCATACTTCTCTGCAAAACTGTCCCGGGCGACATCGGAAAAGCAAAACACGCTGAGCTTCGGGATTGCAGCTCCCGCCGGGCTAGGCGATGCATTCATGCGCGGTGGCCTTGTCTACGGATTCGATGGTGAAACAGATAGCGCCCCTGGGCATCACATTGAGCGCATACGTCGGCGTCAGGGCCGCAGGGGCAGTCGAGGGCGCGAGCGAAAGGCGTACATGGCAGCACAGCGTTTCAATCGCCGAGGTGAGTTGGTCGAGTGCCAGCGCCATGCCTACACAGTTGCGCTTGCCCACGCTGAAAGGGATGAAGTGCTCCCGCGCGATCTTCCGGCCCTCAAGAAAACGCTCTGGCCGAAAGCTCAGGGGCTCGGGCCAGTAAGAGGCGTTGCGATGCACCAGCCAGGGTGAAAACAGCACTTTGGTGCCCGGCGCAATCACCGCACCGTCGATCACGAGTGGGCCTTGGGTGCAGCGTTCGACAAAAGCTGTGACGGGCGTAATGCGCAGTGTTTCCTTGACGATGGCACTGGCCATGTCGCGCTTGCCGCGCTGATGTTCTTCACGGATCCGGTCCTGGTAGTGGGGGTGCCGTGACACGTGGGCCAGGCACCACAGCAATGCGATCCCGGTGTTGTCCACGCTGGCCGCCAGGTTACCCAGCAACAGGCTGACCGCCCGCTCCCGTTCCTGGGGCTGGGCATTGACATCCAGGGACTGGCAGAAGCGTTGCAACATGGCGACGTTCTGGGTGGCGTCAGCCTGGGCAGCTATCAATGGCCCGACCATGGACTCCAGTGCCTCACGGAACGTGGCCAGGGCGGGGTGTTGGCACAACTGGGCATGATCCACGCTCGACTCGGCGACGATCAGTTCAAGGTAGATCCGGCGAAAGTGGACCATCAGGATGTCAAGCTGCGCGGTGCTGGCCGTGGTGCCGACGAAGCCCTGCGCAACGCACCTCAAGGCCCACTGCAGGCAGATTTCCTGCATGGAGTCTGTCTGCGGTTCATGGAACCGGTCCACCAGCCATTGGGCGGCATCGTGGGTGCCCTTTTTCAGCAACGCCAATTTGGGATTGACCGTCGCCAAGGTCAACTTTCGCGCCAGGCTCCACTCTTCACCCTCCCTTGCAGTGATCAGCGATTGGCCCAGCAGTATCCGCCTGGCTGACGTGCTGTTTGCCAGCTCCTTGGGAAAGCTGCTTTCGTTATCGAGGAAAAACCGGATATGTCGAGCGCCCGCGAGCAACAGTGCTTGATCATCGTCGTCGGCGATCCACACCTTATCTCCATGCTGGCGACAGGCACTTTCAGCAATTTTCAGGAAGCCCAGTTGTGCATACTGAGCTGCGGACGGCCTGAAAGTCGGGATTTCATTCGGGTTACTGGGCATGAACGGGCTCCGGTGAGGCGTCTGAGGTCACAGCGGCGCAACCGACCCAGCCACCCAGGCCGACCGACAGCAGCAGGGCAGGGCGGCCGGTGTCCTGGGGCGCATAGCGCTCAAGCAGCAACAGCGGGTCCGCGCTGAAGCAGTGCCCGCAATCGCTGATCAGGTCCGTGGCGACAGCCTGGTGATGGTTGTCAGGGTGGCGCAGCCAGGTTTGCCAGCTGAGGCGGTTGATGTTGTGCGGCAGCAGCCAGGCACGCTTGCGCAGGTCTTGCGGGTAGGTGGCCAACGCGTGTGCGACCAGGTCGTTGTGGGACTGATAAAAACGCTTGATGTCTTCGCGGCTGCCATCCAGGCCCTGCCAGAACCCGGGATGATAAAAACACTGGATGCCCGAAACCTGCCGCTGGCCGCCACCGGGCTTGAGCAGGGCGGCTGCGAACGCGTCGCCGATCATTGTGCAGCCGGGTACATAGCGTTCGGCCAGGTCGAAGTCGGCCAAGGTGTCGCCCACCAGCAGCGCGATACAGCGATGCTTGCCGCCCGCCAGCAAGCGTTCGGCCAGGCGCAACCCCCAGAACACGGTGGCGCAGTTCTGTTGGTTGAGGTACAGCAATGGCGCATCGGCGGCGATAACGTTCGACTGCTGCCGCAGGGCGGCGAGGTTGACGCTTTGGCGCCAGGAGCCGGCCGGCAGGCCCTGGATCAAAATGACCGCGTCGATCTGCTCCCCGTCATCCAGGCTCGCTGCCAGTTGTTGCAGCAGGGCCTGGAAACACCCTTCGGCGCTTTCTTCATTGGCCAGGGTAGAGGCCTGTCGCAGGCCGAACAATTGGCCAAAGGTCCGGGCTTCCGCAGGGTTGCCGCCGCGATGAGCAATGACCTGATCGATCGACACCCTGGCGGGTGGAATATACGTGGCCAGCGCAGCGATATTCATCGTGGGCCTTCTGCGGCGGCGAGCCCGCAGACGCTGATGCCATTGTCGTTTTCGCTGATCAGCAGGTAGTCACGCTGCGGTTCCCAAAGCGTGCGCAAGGCAACGAAAGGCGCCGCGCACACCAGGTGCGGGTTGATCGCAAACGCGTGAGCATCGGCGGGCGCGACCTCCAGCAGCCGGGTAGGACCGATCAGGGTCACGCGGCCCTTGGCCAGGCCCAGTTGCTCGATCGCCTGCGACAGCCATCCAGCGGACCATTGTGCAAGGGACGCACGCTTGAATCCCCGGTAGCGCAACCCGCGTTGCTGTTTGTTCACCAGGCACACACAGGCATTATTTTGCGGTTGCAGGGCCTCCATCAGAGGCGAGGCATACATCAGGGTCTTCTGCTCGGCAATCAGTAGCAGACCGTCCTCGTCTTTGCCGGCCAGGCAGTCATTGAGACCGTCCAGGGCAAACAGGGCAGCGTCCGGTCCGCGGTCGCTGATCGCCATCGCCAGGCAAGCGGAAAGCCCCATTTGATGGATGGCGGCATTCACCACTGACGTGCCCATGTGCAGGTCCGGCGTCCAGTGCGCCATCAGCACGGTTTTGACCCGTGCAGGCTCGATGACCTCGGCCAAACGCGGCAGCAGCACGGCGATCATATCGCAGAAGGCCGCGCGCTCCGGGCTGTTGATCCAGGCGGGCACCCGCTCGTCCTGCGGGCTGAGCGCCTGGCCGTTGGCCGCGAAGAAGTGCTGTACATAGGAGCGCCAATGCGGGATCTCGGTTTCCCATTCCGGCTGCGGCGTTTCGGTGTGATGAAACGACTGGAACACGATATCGGCAGGATCGAGGCAGAGCGTCACAGGCTTACCCCCTGGGCGACGGGCGGGCGGAAGCTATTGAGCCGGTGGATATTGCTGGTGCCCTCCATGTATTCGAACGAAAAGCTGTCGCGATAGCGCTTGCGCAGCAACCGGTCTTCCAGCCAGTCGTCAGGGTTCAGCCAATGGGGCAGGCGGCACGCCGTTTGCTCAACCAGGCGGCTGGCATTGAGCTTGAGCTGGCTGGTGAGGGCATGCTGGTGCTGGCCGTTGCTGTAGCCCTCGGCCAGGGTGAGCATCTGCTGATAGACGGCATGATAGTTGCGCCATTGCCCGGCGACCCAGCGTCGCACCGTGGCCGGCCGGGGGCGGCTGTCCAACGCGCTGAGCAGGCCGAACGTGGTGCCCAGGGCCATGGCCGCCACCATGGGGCGATGACGTTCGAACACCAGGCTCAGGGAGTTGAGCCCCTGCAGCAGTTCGCGGCGCTCGTGCCCGAGGATATTTTCCTGTTTTACCGCGTAATCCTTGAAGGTCAGGCGCGTTAATCCGGCACCGGCCAAACCGACGGTACCCAGCGGCTCACGCTGCAGGGTGGGCAGGGTGTCATCGGGAAACACCATCACCAGTCGCTGGCTCTGCTGATAACGCGCAAACACCAGCCCAGCGCTCGCCAGCAGGGCGCCGCCGATCAGCATCTTGGTGCCATTGAGGCGCCAGCCCTGTTCACCGTGGGTCAGCTCAGTGCCGATGGCGCCGGCATCCGAGCCGATCTGGGGCTCCGTAACAGCAAAAAAGGTCCACGCCGGGCGTTCGGCAAAGCAGGCAAAAAACCGCGCCTGTTGCTGTTCATCACCCAGGGTCAGGATCGCGCGGGTACTGAGAGACGCTCCCGGCAACAGCATCATGGCACTGGCATCGGTGCGGCTCAGGTACTCGATGATCTGCAGGTGCCGGGCGTAGCTGACATTGGAAAATGCCGCGGTTTCCCAGGGATTGAAGCGCGAAGGTATGCCGATGCAGGCAACGCTCCTGAGCTCCGGGTGATCCAGATAGGCAATCGCTTGCTGGAGGTCACTTTCCGCGAGCTGGCCTGCGGCAAGCAGTCGCTCTGACAGCGCGTGAAGTTGTGGATAGCAGCGGGTGATATCGCTCATAGGTGGCTACGTTCGAGTTGAGGAAGAACTAAGCGTTAACTTAATTCGGCCTCACATCCGGGTATTGCTTGAGGTTGCAAAAGACCGGGATTTCGTTGCCGGCGGGCACCTCAACCAACAGCGAGGAAAACGTCGCCCCCATGCCGACGCTGACCAGCATCACGCGGTCGCCGGGAGACAGCTGCCGGCCACGGATGAGCGCTGCCAGGTTAAGGTAAGGATCCGCACCGAAGCAATGGCCGTAGCGGGGAATATTCTGGAGAAAAATCCGGCTGCGCGGGATCGCGAGTTCGTCGGCCACTTTCTGCCAGGAAGACAGGTTGACGTTGTGCGGAGCGATCCAGTCCATTGCATCGAGGGCGCAATCGAAATGCTGTGCGGCGCTACGCATGCCCGCGCTGATAAACGCAAAATAGGCCTCGGCGAATCCTGGGTCATTGCTGGGTTCATTGCCCTCGTGTCGGTTGAACTCACCGGCCTGCGCGCTATAGCGGGCAGTCACCCTGGCGCGGTCGCCCGACCGACTGAGCAGCACGGCACAGGTGGCCTCGCCCATGATCGTGGTGTCGTCGATCAGTTCAACCCTGGGATGAAAGGCTTTCTCGCCAATCAGCAGCAGGGCATATTCCCCTTCGGCGAGACGGCTGCAGGCATATTCCACCGCCGGTAACGAGGTCGCGCAGTGGCCCATCGTCAGGCTGCAATACTCGGTGTCGGCGCTGAACCCGCACGTATCGAGCAAGGCCCTGCCCGACTGGTCAAAAGGGCGCAGGGCCGGCACGGTATGGGCATGCACCACATGCCGGATACGCGGGATAAGGTCAGCATGAGCGGCGACGAATTGCTCCAGGAGCGCGCGCATCAGGTCATCCACCGAGCCGGGCTGGCGCGGGAAGCTCTCTAACCCATAGAAGCGTGCGAACATCCTGACATCCAGCGCTGACAGTCCAAGGGCGCTGGCGCACTCGGCCAGTGACTTACGCTGTTCGGGAACGTAGACGGTAATGGATTCAATATGCCCCAACATGGAGGTTCCCTTTTTCATGGTCGGCGTTTTTCGCACAGAGAAACCTGGTCAGCGCCTGTCGGGTACGCTGATGCGAGAGAATGCCCAGGTGGCCTGTATCTTCAATCATATGCAGTTGGCTATCCGCTGACTGCGCGTGGATGTGCCCGGCATCGGTGTGGCTGATCCTGCGGTCCTGCTTGCCGTGCATGATCAGCACGCGCGGGCCGCTGAACGTGTAGGGCTGTGCCGCGCGCACGTCGGCGGGCAGGCCATAGCAGCTTTGGAAATAGCCGCTCAACGGCGCCAGGTAATGCCCCGGCGCCCGGTGCTGTCGCAGGGAATGCAGCAGCAGGCTGGGCACTGAGGCCGGGGCTGCCAGCAAGGCCACGCGGTTGAAGCTGAACCCCAGCCAGTGCGCCATTGCGGTGATCAGCCCGCCGGCCGAATGGGCCACCACGCTGTCGAACGGGCCGTATCGTGCCTGCATCGCCAGCAGCAGTGCGCTTTGGCCGGGCAGGTCACAGCTGGCCGGAGTGCGTGGGTCATGACCCAGCAGGAAGGGCGCGTAGACCCGATAGCCCTGGGCTTGCAGCAACGTTTGTGCCTCCGCCAGCATCAGCGGATGGCCCCCCCAGCCGTGCAGCAACAGTGCGTTTTTGGCCCGTGGTTCGTGGTTTTCCCGGATAAGCACCCTGCTGCGGTAGGGGCCGCAGTCGATCACTTCGGTGGGCATGGCCGCCAGCTGTCGCGACTCGGTCGGCCGCATCGGCAACACCGTAGGGTTTGCCAGGCGTTCAATCAGTGACGCGAGCTGGGAATCCATGGCGCCCCCGAGGGTTGTGCGGAAAAAAGCAGATAGTGCAGCGTCGTCTGTTGAGGCGCGGGGGTGTTATTCAGACGCTGCAGCGGGTCATGCAGATAGAGCAGGCGTTGCCCGGGTTGAAGCAGCGTGCCCGCCAGCGCAGCCGCGTAGTGCGGATCGAAGTGTCCGCTGCTGACGCCCCAGGTTTCGATGAACCCTGGGCATTGCGATAGCAGGCTTTGCAACAGGGGCGTGGCCCCGCGCGCGGCCGGGTGAAGGCTGTCGTAGACCAACTGTGTCGGGTAAGGCTCGCTGGCCACGCTGCGGCACAGTTCCACCACGGCCCTGGCGTGCAAGCGCTCGCCACAGTCGGGGTGGGGCCAGTGCTCATACCAGAGCGCCTGGGGCGGCTGGCGCCAGTTGACAATAAAGTGTCGGCTGTCGGGCGTAATGGCCTCGCAGGTACTGACAATATCCAGTTGACCCTGCAGCAAGGGAGCGATGGTCATTGGCACTCCTGGCGAATGGGGTGAGGGGAAAAACTCTGGCTCAACCGGTGGATCTGTCGCGTGCCCTCGGTGTATTCAAAGGCTTTCACATCGCAAAATGACTGCCATAACGCCTTCGGAAGTGGCCATCGGTCTGCCGGGAATGCGTGGATCAGTTGGTTGACAATGTCTTCGGCAAGCACCACGCAGGTGGTTTTCACCATGCCGGGGCTTTTTCTCGGTGCCTGTTGCGCGTCAAAGGCTTCACAGACCGCCAGTGCCTCACGGTACGCGGCGTGCCAGCGCCGTTTCAGGCGTGACAGCTGTTGCGATTGCGCCGTGGTGGGCGTGACGCACGCTTGCCACTCATGCATCGCACGCCGCGCCACGCCCAGCGCCAGCGCGCCCACACAGGGGCGCAGCGCATCGAAGGTGCTGATCGCCGATTGCGCGAAACGTTGGGTCGGCTTGAGGTGCTGCCCCAGCACATTCGCACTCGGGATAAACAGGTCATGGAACTGCATCTGCGCCAGGGTTACGCCATCCAGCCCGCTCAGTGCCAGTGGGCGCAGGGTGATGGCGGGGTGCTGCGGGGTAAACACAAAGGCGTTGATCCCCAGGGGGCCGGGCGCGGCACGCGCGAACAACACCCCAGTGTCGGCGATCGTCGCATTGCCGATGAACATCTTTTGCCCGCGGATCAGGAACCCACCGTCCACCGCTGTCGCCGTGGTCTGCATGGCACTTGCATCACTGCCCTGGGTGGGTTCGGTCATCGCAAAGCACGACCAGCAGAGTGCCTGTTGAAACTGGCCGAAAAAGGCGTCCTGTTGCTGTTCGTTGCCCAGCCCGGCAACCACGTAGGCGGCCATGCTCGGTCCAGGCGCACAGAACATCAGCACCGGCGAGACGAACCCCATCTTTTCATACAGTTCGTAGCGCGCCGCCAGGTTGGGCACCTGCGTACCTGACGATGGCTGGTATCGCGCCGGCAACCCGAGGTGGTTGAACGTCTGGGCGAGCGGCCATCGGCTCATGACCTGGCGTATGTCGTCGAAGTTGCGCAGTTGGTCGGCAAACTGCTGGGCGTCCGCGCCCAGCGGGCAGGACTGCCCGGCGAAGAGGTCATCGTACAGTTGACTCATAGCGGGCCCGACATGATTTCGATAACCCCTGCATCGGGGTGATAGAGGTGGCTGGCGCGGTGATTGCTGTCAAAGGCGCTGAAGGGGCGCGTCAATACGATCCAGCCTGCCATCTTCATGATTTTGAATTGCTCGTCGAAGTCGTTCACTTCGAAGCAGATATGGTAAGGCAGCGACGATTTGCCCGATTTAACCAATAACTCACGCAGGGGCAGATTGTTTTCCAGCGGTTCGACCAGCTCGATCTGGCTGTTCCCGTCGGTGGTGGCCAGCAGGGTGATGAAGACTTTTTGCGCGGCAACGTATTCCTTGTAGCGAACGATCACCGGGAAAAACGGTTTAACCGCAACAGTGGTTGCATCGCTGTCGTACACCACATAACCGATATGATTAAAACGCATCGCGCTGGCCTTTATCGTTGAAAGAACCTGTTATGCCCGCCATCCGTCCGGCGCTGCTGCACAGAATGGCGGGCATTTTCGCAGCCGCGACGGCGGGTTTTTTATATGTGCTTGCAGATGGCGCTCAGGCGATTTCAGGCTGGGCCGTATGCCGTTTCACCAGGAGCTGGCGATCGATCTTGCCGTGCAGCGTGATAGGGAACTCCTGACAAAAGAACATGGATTTCGGGATCATGTAGCCGGGTAATTGTTCGGCCAGGAAGCGACGCAATGCGTCACGGTGGTGGGCGCTGTCATCGCTCAACTGGATGAAGAGTTGCAGGTCGACGGCCTTGCCTTCTTCCATGACCGGTATCACGCAACACTGGGTGACCTCGATGTAGCGGCAGACCGTGCTTTCGATTTCAGCCAGTTCGATCCGGTTACCGTGCAGCTTGAGTTGGCCATCGTCGCGACCGCAGATGAACAGGGCCTGATCGTCGTCCAGGAACCCCCGGTCGGAGGTGGCGTAATAGCGGCCGAACTCGTCCAGGTTGAAGGCGTCGTTACGCGGGTGGTCTTCGGGCAGGTAACCCAGGGCGACTTGCGGACCGTACAAGCGCACCTGGCCCATCTCTCCGGCGGGCAGTCCGCGGCCGTCGGCATCCACCACCCTGACCCCATTGGTGCCACAGACTTTGCCGAGGGACAGCAGGCCATCGCTCTGTTCGGGCGGGCAGCCCAACTTGAACACGTGGGTCATGCAGGTGGCCTCGGTGGGGCCGTAGCCGTGCATGACCTCCAGCCCGGGAAAGCGTGTCTGCAGTTGGGTCACCAGGCCCAGCGAAATACGCTCGCCAGCCATGAAGAACCGCTTCAACTGCCCAAGCTGTTGTTGGCAGAACAACGGGTCTTTCAACATCAGGTCGACAAAGCTGGGGGTCGAAAACCAACTGGTGACCGGGTGTTGTGCCTGGCTCGACATCAGATGGATATTTTGCCGTGGCAGCATATTGTGGCGATGGTCCAGCATCAGCATGGCGCGGCCCTGGCACAGCACCGGGAAGAGATCGAGAATGCCCATGTCGAAAGAGAAGCAGGCGTGGTTCACATGGCAGCCGTGGGCTATATCGTCGATGACCAGCGGGCTGTACCACGCCGAAAACGCGGCGAAGTTTTCGTAGCTGACGACGACACCCTTCGGCTCGCCGGTGCTGCCTGACGTGGGGAGAATATAAAACAGCGGCTGGATCAGTTCCGGTTCGAGCGGCAGTGACGCCGGGTCGCCGTTTTCCAGGCTGGGCAAGACCCATTGCGGCCAGCGCTCCAGCCCTTCCAGCGGCTGTGATGTCGCCGTGAGGATCAGTTCGGCAGCGGTCAGGCTGGCAATCTTTTCAATCCGCGAAACCGGATTGGCCTGGTCGACGAACGTGAAGCAGCATCCCTGGCTGACACACGCCAGCATGGCCGCCACCGCATCCACTTGCTTATGGCCGTGGATCAACACGTTGCGGCCGGCCCATGGTGCGAGCACCTGGGCAATCGCTGCGGTGCGCCGGCCCAGTTCGGCAAAGCTGCAGGTGCCTTGCTGGGTGATCAGCGCGGTAGTCGTGTGCTGGTTCTTGAGCCGCTCAAACAGCGGTTTGATTTGCGATAAAAACATATTTATCTCCGTTGTCCAAAGCCAGTTGGCGGGCCGCTGAACGATCCAGCTTGCCGTTGTGATTGAGTACGGTGTGTGGGGTGCTGTACCAGTAACGTGGGATAGCCCACGGGGGGAAATGGGCTTGCATGGCGCTGCCAAGCTGTGACAACTCACAGGCGCCGTTGAGAATCACACAGGCCTGGATCGCCTCGGCGTTGCCCTTGCGCCAGTACGGCTCGACCACCACATCGGCGACCAGGCTGTGGTCGCGCAGGAAGCGTTCGATTTCATGCAGGTCAATACGGTGGCCCTGGATCTTGACCTCGCCGTCTTCCCGCCCGAGGAAGTAGTACCAGGAGCCATCGAACAGGCCGATATCGCCGGTGGCATAAGTGGCCCGGCCTGCGCGCTGGCTGAAATTGGCCTGGCGCGCGGGTGCGGCGTTGAGGTAGCCAGGGCCGACACATTCGCCACTGATCAACAGTTGGCCGCGGCCCGAGGCGTCCAGGGGCGGCGCCAGGTGCAGCATCGCGCCCGGCCTGGCCCGACCAATCGGCAGGGGCAGTGACGAGGCCACCATGTCTGCGGTGATCAGTACCTGGGAAACGGCCACGGTGCATTCGGTCGGGCCGTAGGTATTGATCACCTCGTTGCCGGGGAAGCGTGCCCACAGCTGGGTGACGATCTCCTTGGGCAGCGTTTCCCCGCAGAAAATAAAGCGGCGCAATTGCGTAAGTGCCTGGGCGTTGAACGTCGGGTCGAGCAGGTAGAGACGCATCATCGACGGCGTGGACACCCAGCAGGTCAGCGCCATTTGCGCATGCTGGGCAATCATCTTGCGGGTGTTGATCAGCTCGCGATGATCGAGCACCGACAGCGGTTGCAGAAACTGCCAGGCAAGCCAGATCTCAAACAGGCAGACATCGAAGCAGTAGCGCACATTCCCGCTGATCGCGCCGTGCAGCGCAAAGTCGCGACCGATCCACGCCACGAAGTCCACCAGGTTGCCCAGGCTGATTTGAATGCCCTTGGGCTCCCCGGTGGTGCCCGAGGAAAACATGATGTAAGCCAGTGCGGTGTCGGTGCCGTTGTCGAACCGCTGGCGGGTACCGTCCAGTAAATGCCGGAGCGCCGTCTCATCATGGTGTTGCCAGGGCACGTCGGCGAGAGCGACCACCTGGGCGTCTGTGGCGCACAGCGGGAGGGCGTCGGTGTTGAGAATCAGGCGTGCTCCGACCGTGTGGGCGATCCGCTCCAGACGCTCGGGTGTGTTATCTGACTCCACCGGCACGATCGGGCAGCCGCAGAGCAGGCAAGCCCACCAGGCGGCGAGAAAGTCGAAGGACTTGTGGCCATACACCAGGACCGGCGCAAGCGGCGTGTGACTGTTCGGCTGCCGGCTCACGATTTCAACGGCGATGTCCTGCGCACGCTGACTGAGCGCCTCATAACTGTAGGTCAGTGAATGGAGGCGCCAGGCGGTATGCGATTGGCCTCCAAAGCGCATGAACACCGCAATGAGTTCAGACCAGGCGTCCATTTACGCCGCCCGGCTGGAGAGCTGGAGCTCAATGAAGTTCGACAGGCTGCCCACCGTTTCGAAGTGCTGGAACTCCAGGGTGGCAGGGTCGAGCACCAAGTCCTCGATGCGCTCTTCGAGGTACATGATCAGTTCGATATACAGGCCACTCTCAAATCCCAGATCGCGTTCCAGGTGGGTCTTGGCACTCAGTTCCGAGAGGTCGGAACTCTCCAGGACCAGCCCGATGGCTTCAATGATGGTTGGCGTATGCATGGTGACTCCCTGTGGTTTGTGTGCACCCGACGTTGAGGTTTTTCTGCTGGCGCGGCAGGAGGACGGCCAGTTGGCCTCGATCGACTTTTCCGTTGTGGTTTTTCGGCAAGGCATCGCTGAAGTAATAGCGATGTGGCCGTTTATAGGCTTCAAGATGGACCTGGCAAAAGGCTTTGAGCGTCGCGATGTCCAAGGGCTCGACGCATTCGATACAGGCCACGATTTCATCACCGTGGATCGGGTGGGCGACGCCGATCACTGCGACCTGTTGCACACCCGGTATGCGCCTGAGTACGGCCTCGACTTCCCGAGGGGCGACTTTTTCGCCATTGGTTTTCAGGATGTCGTCCTTGCGCGAGAGGAAATACAGCAGGCCCTGCTCATCCAGCCGGCACAGGTCACCGGTGTACAGGACCGACTCGCCGGGCAATGGACCTGGGCGCAGTTTCTTTGCCGTCTGCTCCGGGTTGCGCCAGTAGCCGCGCATCACGGTCGCGCCACGGATCACCAGTTCGCCGCTGGCATTGTTGCGGTGGGCAACGCCGGCATCATCCACCACCCACAGTTCGGTGTTCGGGATGGCATAGCCGACGCTGTCTTTGTGCTCGGACAACAAGGCAGGAGGCAGCCAGGTACAGCGATGGCATTCGGTCAGCCCATACATGGAAAAAATCCGGGCTTGCGGGAACAGCGAGAGCAACAGGTCGATATCGCTGGGATGCAAGGCCGCTGCGGTGTTGGTGATGGTGCGCAGGGAGGAGAAGTCATAGCGTTTGGCCAACGGGGCAATGATCGCCAGCAGCGTGGGCACGATCGGCAGCACGGTCGCTTTGTGCTTGACCAGCTGTTTGAGGGCAAACAGCGGACGGCTGAAATCCTTTTCGATAATCAGCGTCGCGCCCATCCTGGCGGTCATGATCGCTTGATACAGGCCGTAGTCGAAGCTCATGGGGATGGTGCAGAAAATCCGGTCGCTGGCCTCCAATTGCAGATAGCTGGCGACAGAGTCCGCGGCGCTGAGCATGTTGCGCTGGGTCAACATGACGCCCTTCGGGTCGCCCGTGGAACCCGAGGTGTAGATCAGGCAGGCCAGATCGATATCCAGTGCCCCCTGGACCGCCAGCGGCGGCGGCGGTGCCAGTGCCGCAATCTGCGCCAGGGACAACAGCGGCGAACCGCTTGGCTGCGTGTCCGGCAGCTGATCAAACAGCATGCGCAACGCCGGGGTTGCGGGTGCCGCTGCCAGCGCGGTGGCTTGGCCGGCCTGGGCAATCAACAGGCGTGACTCAGCGTTATCGAGCAGCCAGCCGACCCGTGCCAGCGGTGTGTCCGGGTTTACCGGGACAAACACCGCCTGCAGAAACTGCACAGCCCAGAAGCAGACGACGAAATCCACCCCATTAGGGAGCCACACCAAGACCCTGTCACCGCGTTCAACCTGCTGCTCGCGCAAGTAGGCAGCGGTATTGATCACGCGTTGATGCAGTGCGGCCCAGGTGACTTCATTCTCGCCTTCCACCAGCGCCGTTTTATCCGGGAACTGCTGTGCGGCCTGCACCAGCCACTGGCTCAAATGGTTTGTGCTCATGTCTCATCCTCACTATTGAATTCAAGAACGACGGCGGCAAAAGTGCCCGCGATACCGGAAGCCAGGACCAGGATGGGGTGTACGGCGCCCGCGTTCTCGGCGTGTGCCCGCAGGCTTTTCAGGTTGATGAATGCATCGCTGCAAAAGCAGTGGCCCAGGCGGTGCAGATGGCGCCGGTAAATGATGTCCCGGGCAAAGCCGACGCGGTCGGCGATCCGGTCGAAGGTGGGCGGGCTGATGTGGTATGGGATCAGCGTACGCAGCTCTTCAGGACGCCGTCCGGCGTGCTGCAGTGCGCCCTGTACGGTCTCGACCATGGTGGGGATAAAGGCGTGGTCGTAGGCGTTTTCGCTGTCGCGATCCGTCGCGCGCAGACGTGTGCCATAGGCGGCCAGTTGGCGGATATGCACGGCACTCACGCGCAAGGCGCCGGGCGAGGGTTCCGGGCTGAGCAGGGTCGCGCACAGGGCTTCGCCGAAGTAGCCATTCTGATCGACGTATTGCACGGTGTCGTGGAAGCACTTTTCCCCGGTGATCAGTAAGCCGCAGAGCTTGTCCTGCCTGGCATGTGCCGCCGTCAGTTTGGCGTCGAGAAACTTCAGCCCGACCAGCGCCGATGCACACGATGCCTGGGTGATAGAAAAAAACTCAGCCTGCGGGCGACCCAACAAACTGCGCAGGTCGTTGGCCAGGCCGGGGACAACGTCAAAAGGGCTGGGGCAATTGAGGGAGTGGGCCCAGGCGACATAGCCAATGGTCCCGAACAATACCGGGTCGCACTCGGCCTGGAACTGCCGCAGCAATTGCATGATCAGGTCCGGCAACGCCTCGTGTTCGAACAGGCTGGCCGATTCCATTCGATGGAAGCGGCTGAATATTTTCGTGTTGCGTTCGCCCCAGGCATATTTTTGCGCCAGGGCTGGCAGCGAGGTGAGGTTCGCCGCGACCAGGCTGGTGATGGTGTGGATGTACATCTCAGTCCCCCACCACAAGGCCTGCACAGCTCAGCGCGTTATCCTGGGGCTGCATCATCAGGATACGGTGGCTGTTCGGTGCCAATTGTTGTAAACGCGCCCACGGGGCGCTGCAGAGCAGTGCATCGTCCCAGCTCTCGATGCGGTGGCTCGCCCACTGTGCGTGCATGCGCAGCTGTGCGGCGAAACACGCTGTGGTCAGGATCAACAGGGGCAGGTGTTCTTCCATCGACGTGAACATATCCAGCCTGTTGAGCAGCGTCTCCAGTGCGTGTTGCGTCGCCGGGAAAGGCACGGTTCGATACTGTTTGAACACGATGCCGGTCGCTCGGCCGTCGGCGGGTTCGTCTGCGCGCTTTTGCAGCATCACGACGCAGGCGCTGGCCACCGGATTGAAACGTTCCAGGCTCGGGCTGGGGTACATGATGGCGTCCTGGTCGGCGATCAGCAGCAGGGCTTTTTTCCCAGGGCGGCCAGCGTTGGTGTCGTCGAGGTAGTCCTCGATGGCTTGCAGCGCCAGGAACGGGCTGCTCAGGCCGTGATCGCTGATGGCGATGCCAAAGGCGTCGTGGGCGCCGGTCTGGTGAATGATGGCGTTGGTCACCGAGCAGCCGACCTCCACGTCTGGTGTCCAGTGAGCCAGCACCACCAGTTCCACGTCATTGAGCGGGATCTGGGTGGCCAGCTCACCGACCAATTGCGTCAGCATTGCCCTGAACGTGAGGTGCTGGGCGGCGTACCAGCGCGAGGCATGCCGGTCCTGGGCTTGAGCGGTATGGCCATGGGCGTGGAAAAAGGCCTCGACGAAGTCCTTGACCTGTTTGAGCTGGGCGTCGTCTACGGCAGGCGCAGCGCTGTGCCTTTCGAACTGGCGCCACAGGATGTGAGTAGCCGCAAACTGCAGAGACATAACGATTCCTTCAGGCGCTGGCCAAAGACAGGTGTTGGTACACCTGGGGGGCGAGCAGGGCGTCTATGCCATCGGCCGTGCGGATCAGAAAGGCTTGATCATTTTCCACGAGAACTTCCGCCGGATGACCGAAACTCAAGAAACCCACCGGCGATGCGCTGGCGCCATAGGCACCGGAGTGCCCGATGCCGATCAGGTCTCCTGAGCGCAGTTCGGCGAGCATGATGTTTTCACCCAGCAAGTCGGTCGGCGTGCACAGCGGGCCGGTTACTTGGTAGCGATGCAGCTCGCCCGGCGTGGCGGGGCCGAGGCGTGCCATCGGGAAGTTTCGACGGATCAGGGAGTTGATGCCGGCGGCACTGCCGTGGCAGTTGGCTCCGCCATCGCACACGGCAAACCACTCGTCCCGGGACGGCTTGAGGTAGTTGACCCGCGTGACGAAAATGCCGGCCCGCGCAATCAGGAACCGGCCCAGTTCGATCACGATTTTGCAGCGTGGGAATGCCCCGCGGTAATCGTTCACGATGGGCTGCAGGGCTTGTCCCAAGGCGGCCAGGTCGAGTGCTTTCTCTTTGTCGAAATAGCGCACCCCGAAGCCTCCGCCCACATCGACGAAATCCAGCGCTGTTTCATAGGTCTGTTGCAGCGTGGCGGCCAGTGCCAGGATGTTTTGCGTGTTGTTGGCAAGGGCCTGCCAGTCGAGAATGCGAGTGCCGAGGTAAATATGCAGGCCTGCCAGGCGCAGGTGCGAGAGCTGATCGAGCGTGGCAAATGCCTGTGGCAGCAGTTGTTCATCGATACCGAACTGCCGGGGCTTGCCGCTCATGACCAGCTTGGCTTTTTCCCCGGTAAAGTCGGGGTTGATACGCAGCGCGATGGCCTGGGTCACCCCCAGGCTGGACGCGATGTCGTTGAGTAAATGCATTTCCTCGATGGATTCGACCACCACGGCTTTAATACCCGCGAGGCAACACTGGGTCAGCTCATTAATATGTTTGCCGGGACCGACAAAAATGATCTCGGCCGGCGCTACACCTTGGCGTAGTGCAATTTCCAATTCAACCAGCGAACAGACTTCGCAGCCGGCGCCGGCTTTATGTAATAGGGCGACCAAGGATTTATTCGGGTTAGCCTTGAGCGAATAAAAATAATCGATGCCCTCGGGCAATGCATGTTTAAGTTCGGCAAAGTCAGTTTTTATTTGCGTGGCACTGTAGGCATAAAAGGGCGTGGGCACTTTATCGGCCAGGAGTTTATAAGGGATGTCTTCGATTTTGTCGGCGTTTATATAATGACTATCAGGAGGAAAAGCTGACATGACTGAATTTTCCATTTAATAACGACTCAATCCAATTGATATCCTTGAAGTTTTCGAACAGATCCTCATCCAGGATATCGAAGAAACTCTTAGTGTTACCGGCGCGGCTGTCGACCCATTCGCCAATCTCCGAGATCAGCCCGACTATATGGATGGAGTCCAATAACCCCTCGGGTCCGTAGATCTGCGCACCGTCATCGATGGCCTGCAACTTATCTGGGATAACGCCTATGTTTTGCAGCGCTGAAAGAATGAAGGCCCGTGTCGTTTTTGGTGAAGCGCTCATGAATTTGACACCCTTTAAACGTCATGTGAGCGTGATCATATCCATGGCGAATAGTGAGATTTGCTTGAAATTGCAACGGCGCTTTCCCGGCTCTTTATATTGATTAATTCGATCTTCTAGAGGGTGAACTTCGGGCGCATGCAGTCATGCGCTCCGGTCGGCTGGCAATCTCAGCGGGGTGCGCGGCCGTCAGCGCAGTTCGTCTTTCAACAACTCAAAGCAGCGTTGCGCTGCCGGGCTTAAATTCATGGCGCTGCGGGTGATCAAGCCGATCTCGCGGTTGACCCCCGGATGATCAATGCTGATGCGCCGCAGTCCCTCCAGGCTGTCCGCCGCTGACTCGGGCAGCACGCTGATCCCCAGCCCCTGGCGCACCAACGCCAGGACTGTCGACATGTAGTTGGCCTCCATGCCGGCGTTCATCGTCAGCCGCGTCGCATCGAACAGCGCATCGACTTGCTCGCGCACGCTGCTGTCGCGGCCGGTGAGGATGATCGGGTGTTGCGCCAGTTGTTCCAGTGTCAACTGCTTATGCCGCGTCAGCGGATGATCCAGCGGTACGAACGCACAGAGTCGATCATTCAGCACGGGGACAAATGCCAGCCCATGGCTCAATCGCGCCCGCACACCGATACCGAAATCCACCTCGCCTGCGCGCACCTGGGCATGAATGCGGTGGGCCACCAGGTCCTGCAGGCGGACTTCTATTCCGCCAAAACGCTCGCGAAACAGACGGAGCACCGGCGGCAGGCTGCCGGCGCAGACCGAGGGCAGGGCGGCGATGGTCACCACGCCCCGGCGCAAGGCGGCGAGGTCGCGGGAGCCGGTGACGATGTTGTCCAGGTCCAGCAGCAGTTTTTCCATCGGGCCGCGCGCTTCCTGGCCGGCGGCGGTGATGCTCACATGCCGGGGGCTGCGGTCGAGCAGGACGACGCCGAGCCAGTCTTCCAGTTGTTGTACCTGCACGGTCAGCGCCGAGGGAGACAGATGCAGCTCGTTGGCCGCCTTGGTAAAGCTGCCGGTGCGCGCCACTGCAAGGAACGCTTGTATGTGTTGGATGCTGTTTTTCATAAGCATGGCTTCATTTTGTTTTTCCGAACACTGATGGGTGAATATTCCAATTTACAAAGACTATCGCGCTTCCAATACTCCAGGGAAAACAATAACCGGCCACCAAGGCCGCTCTGGAGTAACCCATGCTCGCTACCCTGGGTGTCATTACCATTCTGTGCCTGCTCGCTGCCGTCATGAGCAAACGCCTTTCGCCACTGGTGGCCCTGATCGCCTTGCCGATCATCGCCGCGCTCCTCGGCGGGTTCGGCCTGCAAACCAGTGCCTTCATCATTAGCGGCATCAAGAACGTCGCCCCCGTGGTGGGCATGTTTGTGTTCGCGATCCTGTTTTTCGGGATCATGACCGACGCCGGCATGCTCGATCCCATCATTGATCGCATCCTGCGCACGGTCGGGACACGTCCTACACGCATTGTGGTCGGCACCGCGACCCTGGCCCTGCTGGTGCACCTGGACGGTTCCGGGGCGGTCACCTTTCTGGTGACGGTGCCGGCGATGCTGCCCTTGTATACGCGGCTGGGTATCGATAAACGCATCCTCGCCTGTGTCTGTGCGATGGCGGCCGGGGTCAACTTCCTGCCGTGGACCGGCCCGGTGCTGCGCTCCTCAGCGGCCTTGCATGTACCGGTGGCGGACCTGTTCCAGCCGCTGATCCCGGTGCAGATCGTCGGCCTGATCTTCGTCTTTGCCTGCGCATGGTGGCTCGGCCGGCGTGAAGAAAAACGCCTCGGCCTGGGGGCCGGCTCCACGGTGGATGCCGTGCCGCAACGGGTGCTCAGCGACGACGACATCAAGCTGCGCCGCCCACGCCTGTTCTGGGCCAACCTGGTCCTGACCGTGCTGGTCATGGTGGTGATGATCGCCGGCTGGGTCGACCCGGTGGTGATGTTCATGCTCGGCACGGTGGTGGCGCTGTGCATCAACTACCCGAACGTCGACGCCCAGCGCGCCCGCATCGATGCCCATGCTAAAACCGCCCTGACCATGGCCAGTATCCTGCTCGCCGCCGGGGTGTTCACCGGCATCATGCAAGGCACGGGCATGCTCAAGGCCATCGCTGAAGTGGCGGTGGCGCAGATTCCCGCTGGCCACGGCAAGCTGATCCCGGCGGT
>Ga0163161_10001236_pt1 | contig 19157 bp, 16 predicted proteins | sample S45metaG_FD_129847 | JGI IMG/M metagenome (GOLD analysis project Ga0163161, IMG submission 129847) | Switchgrass rhizosphere microbial communities from Kellogg Biological Station, Michigan, USA - S4-5 metaG | ecosystem: Host-associated > Plants > Roots > Rhizosphere > Soil | place: USA... | reverse complement strand
AGACAGTAGGGGAGTTGAGTTTTCAGTGCGCGATTATGGAAAGGGAATTGACGGGCAATACCAGAAACGATTATTCGACCGCTATTTTCAGGTGCCCGCTGATGGTCACAATAAATCCGGCTCGGGATTGGGGCTGGCCATATCCAAAGATTTTATCGAGGCAGAGAACGGGACCATCTGGGTAGAGAGTGAAATTGGTGCAGGAAGCCGCTTCTGTTTTTTGCTCCCTGTTGCTAAGTAAAGATTTTAAATCGATACACTGATCAGGTTAAAGGCCAGTGCTGCTGCTAATTTTGCTGTGATATGTTCAGGATCATAGATCGGATTGTACTCTGCAATATCCATGCTGATAATCTTCTTACTGTTAATGATCAGCTGCAGGCATTTAAAAAAGAAAGGATCGGGGAATAATCCCGAGTACGCAGGTGCACTCACGCCCGGTGCGGCCGAGGAGGCAAATACATCCAGATCGATAGTCAGGTAAATATGTGTATTGTCCCGGATAAAGTTTTCAATAGTGGAAAATACTTCCCGGCCATAGGTGCTGGAAAAGCTGTTGGCGGGAATATATTTTGCCCCTAACTCTTCAGCGGTTTGATACAGCTGTCTGGTATTGCTGTTCTGCTGAATGCCGATGGCAAGGTATTGAAAAGCTTTTCGTTCCGACTGGCAATCTTCTGCAATCTGGAAAAAGGCTGTGCCTGAATTGCTCAGTTTGCCGGAGGGATTACGGAGGTCAAAATGAGCGTCAAAGTTGATAATTCCAATAGTATCTGCCTCGGGGATGTGTTTACAGATACCGGTGTAATGACCGTAAGAAACTTCATGCCCTCCACCTATGACCAAAGGCTGATACCCATAATAGAGTGCCAGCTCTACCAAATTAGAAAGTTCGGCCTGTGCTTCCTCCATGGCTTCCGTTTCGCAGATGATATCACCAAGGTCTACAAACAGCGTTTCTTCATCAAAATGTACGGGCAGGTTGCCGCAGGCCTGCCGAAAACACAATGGCCCGTCTTTAGCGCCCACACGGCCGCCATTCCGCAAGACGCCTTCATCACAGGCAAAGCCGATGAGGGCAATGCTCTTTTGTCCTGAGGGGGCAACAGGCATTCTTTCCTCCATCAAATTTACAGTGATGAGGCGCTGGTGCCAGCGCTGCACGGCAGGATCTTCACCATCAGTACGGCCCTTCCATGTTCCATGTAGGGTATTGCTGTAAAAAGCCGGGTTAACTTCAGTCATGTGTCTGATATATAGACTATAAGTTACAAATTTTATTGCGCTTTTACGAGGATATTCCTGTGTATTGTGCGATTCCTTTTTTGCCTGCGAGAGAAGGGTTAATTTTATCCTGAACCTATAAGATTTCAGCGTAATCGCGCATACGCATAAATGCTGGATTCTTTATGTTTATGCGGGTTGATAGCAGCCCATTCTGTTGTAACCTGTAAGTCAACACTGGTCAGGCACATAGTCATATTTTCCTCATACCTTTCCCCTTCAAATGATATGATCAGTAATTAAAGACTATATAAATATCAGTGTTTGCCCATTTCTTTATATTTTTATCATCAAAAAGACCTCATGTTTGAATACTTCGAAAAAGTCACACAGCTCATTCGGGCCATATCCGAAGCCGAAACCAAAAACATTGAAAAAGCTGCTGAATGGGTTTCAGAAGTTATTATTGCAGACCAGATCATCCATGCCTTTGGCTCAGGGCATTCACATATCATCGGTATGGAATTATTTACCCGTGCCGGTGGGCTTGCCAACGTAAATACCATTCTGGATGATTTGGTATTATCTTCCGGTGGTGCAAGAAGAGGCGCGGCTATTGAAAGAGTAAGCGGACTGGCTGATATCCTGTGGGATAAATATAAAATCAGTTCATCTGATATCATGATTATCATTTCCAATGGCGGCAGAAATGCAATGCCCATTGAAATGGCCATGAGGGCAAAAAAAGAAGGACTCAAAGTCATCGCCATCACCTCATTAACACAATCCAAAAGTTACCCTTCCCGCCATTCCAGCGGAAAGCAGTTGTATGAAATTGCGGATCTGGTCATCGATAACCATGTGCCTTCCGGGGATGGGCTCATGGAAGAACAGGGCAAACTGATTGGCCCTGCCTCTTCAATTGCCGGCATGTTACTCGTCAATACCATCACCACAGAGGCGATGAAAATTGCGGCTGGCAAAGGAACGGCATTGCCAATTTATCATAGCCAGAACATTGATGGTTATTCTAATGATGAACTGTATCTCAAATATGAAGACAGGATAAAGCATTTGTAATAAAAAATAAGACGAATCCTTTCCATATAATGTCTCATTGATGTCTATTTACGCAGAATTTACTCTTGTGTAAACCGCATTGCTATTGTCTTTCATTCTTGCAATCGGTTGTACAGCCTCTAAAAACTGATAAAAATCTCAAGTGTTAAAAAAAATACATATTGTACGATATTGTTACGATAAGCCATTTTTATGCATCTATAGCTGTATAAACAGATAATATCGTATTATAATATAGCTTTTTGCTCTTTAATCCCTGTGTATTTTTAGGATAATTTCATGTTTTCAGAAAATTTGTTGAAAATATTATCAATTAGTTGTAATTTGAGCAAGCTTAATCGATTTTTATAAATACTTAACCTGCGGCTATAGACTAATTTTTACAAATTCCATGAAAGAGGACTTCAACCAGATGTTTAATAACTACAAGAGTAGGATATATTCCTATATACTTGCTATTACTAAGTCGGAGTATGTTGCTGAAGAGATTACACAGGAAATTTTCATTAAATTGTGGGTTGCAAGGGAAAATCTTCATGAAATCAAGAATCTGGACGGCTACGTTTTCAAGATAGCACGCAATCTATCATTAAACCACCTGCGTAAGGTAGCTTATAATGAAAAGATGTCTACAGAACTCATCAGGGTAGCTGCAAAAGACGGTGACAGTGCAGAAACTAAACTAAATCTCTTTGATTATAATAAATTAATCAACCAGGCTGTAGATAGTCTCTCGCCACAACGTAAACTGGTTTTTAAATTAAGCAAAGAAGATGAGCTGAGTTATGATGAGATCGCTGTACAGCTTAAGCTTTCAAAAAACACGGTTAAAAACCATCATCTCACTGCGATGGGCATAGTAAGGTCATTTCTGATCAAACATGGGATCAGCTCGGCTGTGACCGTTTTGTTCCTTTTCACCTGCTAATTATCCATTCTTCAATTTATTATTATTTTTTTTCTGTTTTGATTAGTCTGATCGCCATGTTGGTGTGTCTTTCTTATAAATCAGCCAGAAAATGGAAGAAAAAAATAGAATTTCTGTACTTTTTAGTAGATACGTAGCAGGCGAAGCTAACAAGGCTGAAGTGGCAGAACTTCTTGAACTGATCAAAAATGAAGATGCTGACCTGGAGCTTGATACAGAGATGGAACATTTCTGGCATCAGCAAAATCCTGCAGCTGAACATGATGTAGACTGGCAAAGAATTTATAACAGGGCTCTCGCCTCTGATCCTGAGATTACACCGCTTCCTCAAAACAGCAGAAATATCTGGCTAAGTGCTGCGGCAATGCTGATCGGGGTATGTGCACTGGCATTCTGGTTCACGAACTACAAAAATTCAAAAAATCAAACTGAAACCTATGTTTCCGGAAAAGCCGGCGCAGGCAAAATGCTTGTCGTATATCTGAACGATGGTACCAAGGTTACACTGAACTCAGGTTCTGAACTGCTGTATCCGGAGAAATTCGACGGCAGCAAGCGTGAGGTATACCTTAATGGTGAAGCTTACTTTGAAGTAGCGCACAACCCATCTAAATCTTTCCTGGTACATTCGGGTAAAGTGGTGACCAGCGTACTCGGTACTTCATTCAATGTCATGGCTTACCCGGCGATGTCAAGGATGTCGGTAACCGTCCTCACAGGAAAAGTCGCAGTTAAAAATACCAGCACTCAAAAACTGGTCACCCTGTTGCCAAAGCAACGTGCAAGCCTAAACATCGAAAAAGATGCTTTTGCCGTAGATTCAGTAAAGGATGTTGCTGAGATGATTGCCTGGAGCAAGGGTGAACTGATCTTTGACAATGCTACCCTTGAGGAAATTGCACTGAAAGTAGGCAACAAGTTCGGTATCAATGTTCAAGTACTCAACAAAGAGAAAAAAGAGCGCAGGATCACAGGTACATTCAATAAACAGTCTTTTATCGAGATTATGAACGCAGTAACGCATTTAACAGAAACCACATATAAACAAACGAATCAAGATTTTAACATATACTAACCCAGAAAGAATAGCTCTCCACTCAATTGAACCGGAACTATTGATTAACTACCAGAAATGCCTATGCAGTAGGATTACTTACAAAAAAAAAGTTGGATGTGTCCCACCACATCCAACTAATTAAGCTTTCGCTCAAAAATTCATTTTCTCCACTCACCGGAGAAGTATTAACAAATTTCCTCTAATATATGACAAATAACATATTGTCCGGCCGATTTTCATGTAAAAATCTGGTTAGTATTGTATTTATGGCGTTTTTGCTTCTTCTGAACTTATATTCCATGGCAGAAAAGATGCGTTTTCAGGATCTTGAGACAAGAATTTCACTCAATGTGAGTAAAATGCCCGTAACTGAGGTGTTAAAAAGGATCAATAAATTAGCTAAAGTAGACTTTGCATATGGCTCCGATGTGCTCACATCAGCCGATAAAGTGAGCATCAATGTTAAAGATGAAAAACTTTCGGTGGTATTGAAGATGATACTCGAACCGCTGAATATGCAATTTTCATTTGCAGACAATCTGGTCATTATCGAAGCGGTAAAAATCAGGAACAAAGCTCCGGCTCAAAAAGCATCCCTGCCACCAGATCAGCAGAACCTGTTTAAAGGAACAGTAACAGATCACAAAGGCCTGCCGCTCCCCGGTGTCAGTGTGAAACTGAAGGGCGGGACAACAGTCACCACTACATCTGCCGAAGGCAAATATTCTATTCTGGTTCCAGAGGGCAGCGGTACGCTGATTTTTACGTTTATGGGGTACCTTGTGCAGGAAATCGCTGTCGCGGGAAAATCTGCTGCCGATATAGAAATGAAAGAACAATCACAGGAACTGACGGAAGTGGTAGTAACGGCATTGGGTATCAAGAGAGAAAAGAAATCCCTTGCCTATGCAGTAACAGAAATCAACGGCAGTGAGCTGACCCAGGCGCGTGAAAATAACGTTGCTAATGCGCTGACAGGTAAAGTGGCCGGCGTAAATGCTACAGGCCTCTCTACCGGTCCGGGAGGATCGAGCCGTATCATCATCAGGGGCAATGGCTCACTGAACGGGAGCAATCAGCCGCTGTATGTGATCAATGGGATGCCCATGGATAACAGTACGCCCGGTGGAAGTGCTACCTCAAACGGAGGATCAGACGGAACAGGAAACGTAGACAGGGGAGATGGTATCAGCGGGATCAACCCGGATGATATCGAATCTATCAGTGTCTTAAAAGGAGGAACTGCCGCTGCACTTTATGGGGCAAGGGCCGCAAATGGCGTGATCCTGATCACTACCAAAAAGGGCCGTGCGCAAAAGGGGATAGGCATAGATTATAACAGCACTTTTAACGTAGACAGGGTCATCGTTGCGCCCGACTGGCAGTATGAATATGGACAGGGTACAGACGGCACCAAACCCACTACCCAGTCGCAGGCCCTCGCGAGCGGGCGCCGTTCATTTGGTGCCAGGATAGACGGTTCGGCCTATATCGCTGCTGACGGATTATCTCATCCCTATGCTGCTGTAAAGGATAACGTAAGCGACTTCTACCAAACAGGAACGACATTTACCAATACCCTCGCCTTTACAGGGGGCAATGAAAACCTTACCTACCGTTTTTCCGGGAGTAACCTCAACAGCAAAAGTATTCTTCCCAACACCAGCTACAACAGGAAAACCGCTAACCTGAGCTTAAATGGTAAACTGGGATCACGGCTGAGCTTTGAAGCACTGGCACAATACAATGTAGAGAATGCACACAACCGGCCAACGGCAGGGGATGCATTGGGCAATCCCAACTGGACGCCGCTTTTAGTGGCCAATACAACAGATGTGGATTGGCTGAAACCGGGATTCAACGCCAGTGGCAATGAAACAGCCTGGAATGATGCTTCCATCGCTACAAATGGCTATTTTGTAGTCAATAAATTCAAACAGCACGACACCAAAAACAGGTTCATCGGACAGGCAGGCCTTACCTTACAGCTCGTTAAAAACCTGTCTGCAAAGGCAAGTGTGAGCAGGGATTTTTATAATTATGACTACGAATATATCCTTCCCACCGGTACGTTGTACACTCCTAACGGTCAGTATGCAGCGTTAAAGGCAGATAATGCCGAAACCAATGGCCTGCTTACCCTCAATTACAGCGGTAAAGTATCTGATGATTTTACTTTAAATGCCCTTGCCGGTGGTAACCAGCAACGGTCGGTGTATAACCTGATGACCACCACCGGGCGAAACTTTACCATACCTTATTTCTATAGTACCACCAACCTTTCCACCATTGCTTCGGTACCTACAAATAACCGTACCGCAATTAACTCCTTATTTGCTTCTGCAGATCTGGGCTTCAGGAGTTATGCATTTTTAACGGTTACCGGGCGTCAGGACTGGTTTTCTACCTTAAGCCCGGATCATAACCATCTTTTTTATCCTTCTATCGGCGGAAGTTTAGTGCTGACTGACGCTTTTACACTGCCTAAAGCTATCAGCTTTGCGAAATTGAGGGCTTCATGGGCACAGGTAGGGGGCGGTGCTCCTGATCCTTACCAGATCAACCTCGGTTACACCAGTCAGCCCTCATCAGGACAGCCCATCCAAAATGTAACCAGCACCACGATCAGTAACCGTAACCTGCAACCCTATACCTCTACAACTACAGAAGCGGGGATGGAAGCGAAATTCCTGAACAACAGGCTTGGGCTTGACCTTACCCTGTATAACCGCAGGACAACAAATGATATTGTGTATACCGCAATCAGCGGAACTACAGGATTCAATAATGTCATCCTCAATGTTGGTGAACTGGATAACAGAGGTGTCGAGGCCCTGTTCAGCGGCAATCCTGCAAAATCAAAGAATTTCTCCTGGAACATCAGTTACAATGTAGCTTACAACAAGAACACCGTGCAAAAACTGAGCGAAGGGCTCAACCAGATCCAGATGGCCTCTTCTGTAAACTCTTATGCCTATGTCAATAACATCGTGGGGCAGTCGTACGGCTCCATCGTGGGCACCAGAATGCAAAAAGATGAAAATGGCAATACAGTCTTCAATGCAACTACGGGCCTGCCGGTAGCTACCGGATTAGAAGTTTTAGGTAAAGGCGTGGCACCATGGACAATGGGGATCACCAATGATTTCCGTTTTAAGGAATTTACACTAAACATCCTGATCGACGGCAAGTTTGGCAACAAGATCTTCTCCCTGATGGATGTGTATGCTACCCGTCTGGGCTTAAATAAAATGACATTGCCGGGCAGGGATGGAGGCCTGACGGTAACAGGGGTTACACAGACCGGGGCTCCTTATACCAGGTTTATTCCGGTAAGCGGGTTACAGTCTTACTATGACAACTATAAATCCTACACAGACCTGTTTGTGTACAATGCAGGCTTTGTAAAACTGCGTCAGATCATCCTTTCCTATGCGCTGCCGGTAAAGAAAATTGCTGCGGTACAGTCGGCCGCCATATCGCTTGTCGCACGGAACCTGTTGACGATCTATAAGCAAACGGATAATTTTGATCCCGAACAAAGTTTTACCAACTCTTCCAGTCAGGGATTTGAATCTATCGGCTTGCCCAGGACGCGGACAATCGGACTCAATCTAATGGTTAAATTCTAATGCATAAAGATATGAAAAGACAGTTTTCTCCTATCATTCTTGCTTTCCTTTTCTGCTTTGCGCTGTTCGGCTGCGACAAAGGTTTCGAAGAGATGAATACCAATCCGAACGCTTCTCCGGTAGTAAACCCTGCTTTTACCTTTACCAAAGCACAGCTCGATGGCGCTGCAAACGCAATGATCCTTTTGCAGGGAACCATGCAGTATACCACCAGCTTCAATGATGTTGCCGGTTTTGGCGCCAAATATGTGTTAAGTCAGCGCAGCGCAAGTTATTTAGCTTTTACCAATGCCTACCCCAAAGAAATAAACGAGATCATCTCCGTCATCAATGCGATAAAAGATGATCCTGCACTGGTTAATCAGCTTTCTGCCTCCAGGATCTGGAAAGCTTATATTTTCAGCAGGCTCACAGACCTGTACGGTGATATTCCCTATTCACAGGCGGGCAAAGGCTATACCGATGCGATATACAAACCCATTTATGATACGCAGCAAAGCATTTATGCTGATCTGCTCAAAGAACTTGAGGAGTCTGCCATAGCCTTTGATGCCTCAAAAACAACATTCGGACAGGCCGATCTGATCTATGGCGGAAACAATACACAGTGGAAGAAATTTGCGTATTCACTGATGCTGCGGCTGGCGATGAGGATGACAAAGGCAGACCCCGCAAATGCCGAAATATGGGCAAAGAAGGCCATTGCCGGAGGGCTGATCCTTGATAATGCAGATATCGCCAAGGTGAACGGTTATGTGGCGACAGGGCAGGATATCAACAAAAATCCGCTGGCCCTGAATATGCTCAACTCAGACTATATCCTTGCCAACGGCACCAGCAATACTGAGGGAGGTAAATACCAGGATGTGTTTATCAATTCACTGAAAGCCAATAAAGACCCGCGCCTTGCAGTACTTTCGGTGGTTTACGTCAATGGGAGGGCAGATACTTCTGCTGATGTCCAGAAAGGAATGTCTGCCATGCTGGGCGCCAAACCATCTGATTTTGTCACCTATTCCGAACCCAATCAGCGTACGATTCTCCAGTTAAACAGTCCGTATCTGCTGCTCACCAATGCAGAAACCAGCTTTTTGCTTGCAGAAGCTGCTTTGCGCGGTTGGTATACAGGTAATGCTGCCAGTACACTGTACGAAAACGGGATCACTGCGGCCATGCAGCAATGGGCATTGTTTGGCCCTGCTGGCGTCATCACTCCGAACCAGATTAACACGTATATCAAATATCATAAATTGCCGGTATCCGGTACCATGGCTGCACAGCTGGAACAAATTTACAATGAGTTTTGGGTAGGTGTTTACCCCAACTCGCAGGAGGTCTTTGCCACGTACCGCCGTACGGGATATCCTGCACTAATTCCCAATAACTATGTAGGAAATGCTACCGGAGGCAAGATCTTCCGCAGGATGGAATACCCGATAACCGAACAGAATTTAAATGCCGAAAATTATAAGGCAGCCGTGGCACGCCAGGGGGGCGATGATTTCCTGACGCGTATGTGGTGGGATAAATAATAATGAAGAAACAAACAAATAATATATACACAATGAAGAAGTTTTTCCTTTTTTGCACCGCTGCCGCCTGCATGTTTAGTTTTACAGTACAGGCGCAGCATTACAGTATCGTGATCAAAGGCGGTCATGTAATTGATCCAAAAAACAATGTCGACAAAATGATGGATGTGGCCATTCTGAATGGTAAAGTGGCAAAAGTAGCTGCAAACATCAGTACTGCCGATGCGGCACAGGTAGTGGATGCTAAAGGATTGTATGTTTCTCCGGGACTGATTGATATGCACTCACATAATTTCCAGGGCACCACTCCGGATCATTACCTGAGCGATGGCTTCAGCGCTTTAAACCCCGATGGATTTACTTTTCGCGTCGGCGTTACTACTGTAGTGGATGCCGGCAGCTCCGGTTGGAAAAGCTTTCCGAAGTTCAAAAAGAATGTGATTGACCAGTCGAAAACCAGGGTACTGGCCATGCTGAATATCATTGGTGAAGGAATGCGCGGCGGGGCATACGAGCAGGATACGACGGATATGAACTCAAAAATGCTGGCAATGGTAGCCAACAACAATAAGAAAGTAATCGTTGGGATAAAGGTGGCGCATTATGAAGGCCATGAGTGGACTCCCGTCGACCATGCTGTAGCCGCTGGTGTGAAAGCTGATATCCCCGTAATGATAGATTTTGGGGGCGCAACTCCTGCTCTTTCCTTAGAGGAACTTTTTAGCACACACCTGAGGAAAGGCGATATCTTTACGCATTGCTTTGGCGCTCTGGCTCCATCAAGGGAAGAGATGATTGATAAGGCAACAGGTAAAGTAAAGCCATATTTTTATAAAGCACGCCAGAAAGGGATTATCTTCGACGTAGGTTACGGAGGGATCAGCTTTGCTTATTCTCAGGCCATACCTGCAATGAAAGAAGGTTTTTATCCAAATACGCTGAGTACTGATATCCATACAGGAAGTATGAACAATGCGATGAAAGACATGATGAGCGTGATGTCTAAATTCCTGAATATGGGAATGCCGCTGAAGGATGTCATCAAAGCTTCTACCTGGGCACCTGCACAGGCTATCAAAATGGAAGAACTGGGCAATCTTTCCGAAGGTTCTCCGGCTGATGTCACTGTTTTTGATATCCGTAAAGGTAAATTCGGTTTCTTTGATTATACAGGACATAAAGAATCGGGAACGCAAAAGTTTGAATGTGAAGTAACCATCAGGGACGGTAAAGTAGTATACGACCTGAATGGTAATACCAGCCCGATCGCTTTGGGAAGAGGCGACCATTAATCAATTAAATTATTTATCACCCTGAATATAAACCCGGCCTGCTTAAAAAAGAACAACCGGGTTAAGCATTTAAGACAACCATAAAAACCAATGAAACTGAATTTTAAAACGAGCCTGCTCACAATGAGCATCGCATTTTTTGCCTTTACGGCGAAAGCACAAACAATTCCTAAAGAAGAACTGATTTACCTGACGTCTGACTGGAAAGGCGAACGTTTTCCTGACGGCAGGCCCCGCATCCCGGATGAACTGCTGGAGCGTGCAAAAAATGTGGGAATTGAAGAAGCATGGACGATCCTGAACAATGAAGGATACAAATGTCAGTTTGATGGCGGATTTAAAATGGTTCACGATAACCAGCCTTTTGTGGGCAGGGCACTTACCGCTGCCTATATGCCTACACGTCCGGATCTGGAAAAAAATATCAAAGACCGTGGTGCAAAACAGGGAAGAAAAGGAAATACGAATGCATGGGCAATTGATATGTTATCGAAAGGCGATGTGTATGTAGCCGATGGCTTTGGTAAAATTGCCGAAGGAACTTTAATAGGTGATAACCTGGGCAATTCCATCTACGCAAAAACGGGTACAGGGGTAATCTTTGATGCTTCGAGCCGTGACCTGGATGGATTGAGACAGATCAAAGGCTTCAATGCCTATGTGCGTGACTGGGACCCTTCCTACCTGAAAGATGTGGTATTGACGGGATTAAATACGCCAATCAGGATCGGCAGGGCAATCGTTATGCCGGGCGACCTGGTACTGGCGAAAAGCGAAGGCGTGATCTTTATCCCTGCACATCTGGCAGAAAAGGTGATCCTCACCGCAGAATTTATCAGTCTTCGTGATACATTTGGCATCCAGATGCTGAAAGAAGGCAAATATTCCACAGGGGAGATCGATAACCAGTGGACGGACAAGATCAAGGAAGATTTCCTGAAATGGCTGGATAAAAACCCTGGAAAAATACCTATGAGCCGCGCCAAACTGGATGACTATATGAAAGGAAGAACATGGTAAAAGCACCGCGGTTGTTGTCGCTGGATTTCTTTCGCGGATTTACTGTGGCGTCTATGATCCTGGTGAATAACCCGGGCAGCTGGGCACATATTTACGCCCCGCTGGAACATTCTGCCTGGCATGGCTGCACACCAACAGACCTGGTATTTCCATTTTTCCTTTTTATCGTGGGCGTTTCTATTGTCTATGCAATGGAAAGCAGAAAGGCCAACCCCGCTCTTCATGGTGCGATGCTGTTATCAATCCTGCGCAGGGCAGTAACGATTATCTTTCTGGGAATGTGCTTGTCGCTGGTCTGGAAGTTTGATCTTGCCCATCTCCGCATCCCCGGAGTGTTGTTCAGGATAGGTGTAGTATTTGGGATCAGCAGCGTGATTTATCTGAAAACAACAACCAAAACGCAGGTGATGATTGCCGCTGCATTGTTACTGGGTTACTATATCCTGATGAATTTTGTACCTGTACCAGGTTTTGGCCCGGCAAATCTGGAGCCTGAAACAAATCTGGGCGCATGGATAGACAGGTTGGTATTTACTGAGGATCACCTGTGGAAATCTTCTAAAACATGGGACCCTGAAGGATTGCTGGGAACCTTGCCGGCTATCGGAACCAGTCTGATCGGTATCCTTACCGGTACATGGCTCAAACAGGGGAAATTGAAAGACCTGAAAGATCTGGGCGTCATTGCCGGAACGGGAATTACGCTGGTAGTGCTGGCTTTGATATGGGATTTGTTTTTCCCGATCAATAAGAGTTTGTGGACAAGTTCTTTTGTGCTGTTTACAGGTGGCCTGGGAATAATTATCCTTTCGCTGTCTTACTGGATCATAGATATCAAAAAGTATCAGTTGCTGATCTGGCCATTTGTAGCCTTTGGCCGAAATGCAATTACAGCATTTGTGCTTTCAGGTGTTTTGCCGAGGCTGTTATCTTTTATTCCTTATTCGGATCAGGGCGAAAAAACAAACATCTGGTCATACGTGAACCAACAGGTATTTGAGGCGCATTTATCACCAAACAATGCTTCGTTGATTTCAGCTTTTACTGTGGTGCTGCTGATTTTTATCCCAATCTGGTGGATGTACAGGAAGAATGTAATCGTGAAAGTATAACGGGGGGGGCTCGCTTTTGCAAGCAGGTTCCCTGTCACCAAACTTAAACGAACGTGCATAATCAGCCTGATGATTATGCACGTTCCGCTGAAATAAATTTTGAGCTAAAATTTACTTTAGTAAATAAAAATATTTATAATTGTTTGTAGTAAACCAAATATTAAATTAAATGAAACCAATTTTATTTCAGGGCCCGGATAAGATCAAAATCCGCTCATGCAAACATCGTCACTACTCAAAACAAATATATTAAAATGAAAAAAACGCTCTTTTTGCTCTTCAGCCTTATGGGAATGGCATTCCTTGCCAACGCCCAATACGAAGGTTCTAAACAGGTTTTCGAAAGTCCCAAGCTTGAAGAAACCATCAAAACGCACAAACTTGTAGCCATTTTACCTTTCGAAACAACGATAACCTTTAAAAAACAACCTAAGAATTACAATGCTGAGGATAACAAAGCAAAAGAAAAATCAATGGGTGCTTCCATTCAGTCCAGCATGTATACATTTCTGCTTCGCAAATCAAAAAACTACTTTGTGGAGTTTCAGGATATTGAAAAAACTAACATCCTCTTAAAAAAGGCTGGCATGACCGATAAACTTGGAGAATTTACAAAAGATGAAATTGCCAAGGTGTTGGGGGTTGATGCGATCATCTCAGGTAAATATGATACTGAACAAAGCAGGTCTGAGGGAGGTGCAATAGTAACCACCGTTTTATTTGGCGGTCTGGGCAGCAAGACTGGTTCCGGATCTCTAACGATGCTGATCAATGACGGAGCTTCTGGTGATTTATTGTGGAGATTCTATAAAAGTATGGCCGATAGTGTATTTACATCTACGGATGATCTGATAGAAAGGATGATGAGGAAGGTTTCTCGGAACTTTCCTTATACCACATAAAATAAAAGTAATATATATGTAAAGGCCTGATTATCATTGTTAATCAGGCCTTTCTTATGGCTGCACTGCTATTCTTTTGGCCAGGTCCAGCTGAAGGGAACGGATATCTGCCAATACAATTTCGGCCATTTTCTTTGCGCCTAATTCGCTGAAATGTGTATCGTCCGTTTTTCCGTCCGGGTAGTTTGGACTTTGTCCGGGACTTAAATGATTAAAGAATTTCTTAGAACCTTCAGCACCTTCATTTTGCAGCAGCGCCTGGCTTTCTCTGTCCAGATCAATCAATGGGATGCGCTCTGCTGCGGCCGTTTTGCGCACAATTGCAGAATATACTACATGTGTTCCCTCTAATTTTCCCTCCGCATTAAACTTGCGTCTTGCAGCTGGTGTAATCAATACGGGCTTTGCATTTTTGTACCGCACATCTTTGATAAACCTGAGCAGGTTTGCTGCAAATTCATCTTCTGTAGTAAAACTTTTCTTGGTAGGAACTTCATCATTATGCCCGAACTGGATCAGCACATAATCTCCTTTTTTAAGGCTGTCGGTAATAGATTTCCATAAGCCTTCAGTAATGAAGGTCTTCGTGCTGCGCCCATTTTTGGCGTTGTTTTTTACCGTGACACTGCTGTCAAAAAAATGCTGAAAGGGCATTCCCCATCCTGTTTCCGGGAAAGCTTTAGTTTCTTTGTCTGACATCGTGGAATCTCCGGCAAGGTAAACCGTAATGTGTTTAGGTGCCAGAATAAATGACATAGTTAATAGGGATAATCCGGCGATAAGGATATAAAGGAGCTGCTTAGGTGTTTTCATAAAAATTTATATTGGCAGATAAATGTACTACCCGTTTTTCATAAAAATACAATGCTGGTTCCTGAAAATGTGCAATCGTTCCCGGTGAAGGTTATTGATTGCTGAGTTCATACCAATAGTGTAAGGTATCCTCATAGTCAAATGCTTCCTTTTCCATAAATCCACATTTTTTTAAGACGTGATGTGATCTTATATTTCTGGCATCCGCGATTGCGAAGATGATGGACAGTTTTAACTCATTAAAACCATACTGCACAACCGCCTTCGAAGATTCAGTAGCATAACCCTTTCCCCAGAATTTTTTGAGCAATCTGTAACCGAGATCGTGATAATTCTGACGCCCGTTGGTCATCTCAGTGATCAATTTGAAGCCGCCCCAGCCTACAAATTCGTTTGATGCTTTTTCAAAAATGGCCAGCCGGCCTATACCGTGATCTATATATTGTTGTCTGATGAATTTGATAGTTGCCCTTGCCTCATCAATTTTCTCAATTGGATGTTGTCCCAGATACTGATGAACTTCAGGATCAGAATCCAGCTCAAGAATATACTTATCATCACTTTCAACGAATTCTCTAAAGAAAAGACGTTCAGTTTCAATCATCTTATTCATCGGGAGAAATAGAATTTCTGAAGGTTGTTTGCTTTATTTTAAGTTCTTTACGCAAATTTCTGATATGCTCAATTGGTACGTCGACAGCACGTGCAGCCTGTTCATCCGTAAATGAAAACTCTGATAATAGATTTGCTACTACAGTATGTACTTTCCTTTTCTCTCCTCTGATTTCCCCAGTTTTCTCCCCTTCCTTATACCAGGGATCGTTTTCAATCTTAAAAAATGAACTTATTCCTTGCATTGTATTCTTATTATAATCAGGTACTTTTAAGTTCTTTACGCAAATTTCTGACATACTCAATTGGTACATTGACAGCACGTGCAGCCTGTTCATCTGAAAATGAAAACTCTGATAATAGTTTTGCTACTACTGTATGTACTTTCCTTTCAGCCCCAATTTTCTCCCCTTCCTTATACCAGGGATCGTTTTCAATCTTAAAAAATGAACTTATTCCTTGCATGGCTTTTAAAATTTCTTGTTCAATGCCTGTTCTTAGTTGTGCTAATATACGTAATTGTTTAAAATATCTACTTTTATTTAAATAATCTTTTGTAAGATGATCAATTTCATCTACTATGATCTTCACTACATCATCACTTCTGCTGCTACCAAAATCAGCTAATATTGCCAGCATTTTAACCTCCGGGTGATTTGATTTTAAAAATACATTGTAGCTGGCTTTTGCAAGCCGGATGAGGGCAAACTCAAACCGGAGATTTTCGGTCTGAATCTGGCTCGGCATCTCAGGAACACTGTCCTTCAAAAAAATAAGATACTGCTTTATGGGCAGCTCATATTTGCGCATCAGCATGATATAATAATCAGCCATTCTGTAAATCATCTTTTTTTCATCAGTATGCTGAAATTCCAGATGTAGGATGTAAGTATTCCCTTTTGAATCAGTGATTTTTTTTAGTAGATCGGGTTTTCTTTCTTTGGTATGCTGGATATCATCGGGCAACTCTACACTTTCGCGAATGTCTAAGTGGAGAACATCCCTGATCATTACCGGAAGGGTAACTTCAAGGTTTTCCTTGATGATTTTATCATACTGGCTTGCCTGTTGAAATATTTTATCTTCTACTAACACCCTGCAATAATAACTAAATATAAATAATATAATTAATTATTTAAAATAATTTAGTTTTAAGGTGTATTTGTTAAATTAAATTTAAGCAATCGGTAGTTTGTAGTTTGCTGTGAAAACTAAACCAAATTTAGCGCATTCCACTCTTTGCTTTCTGATGATGCTTTATCAGCAATTACAGCGATAAAAATTGCCCGTATTTACTAAAAATATCTTTTCCGGCTTCCAGATAAGACTTGATGAATGATAAAATCGGTCTCATTGCTGCTGCGCTTTGATCCAGGCAATACAGCCAAAAAAAAACTGTTCCGGCTGCTCTATCCAGCAAAAATGACCCGCATCCCTGATCACCAGCAGGGTCGAAGAAGCAATCCCTTGATGTATCCTGTCAGACTGTGATACTTTATCACAGATAAAATCATCATCTCCAACGATGATCAGCGTGGGCACAGTGATTTTGTGCAGTAGTGGAAACAGGAGTTCTGAACCATTTTTAGAGGCATTGGTATAGCGGAATGCTTTTTCACTTAATTCCAGTTTACCCGCTTTTTCCGCAAATAAAACAAGCTTGTTCTGATCATGAAAATAAAGCGGCAGTATCAGCCTGACCTGTTCATGGAGCGTATAATTCGTTTTGTCCCTGCCCAGAAAGATATCTGCTCCTTTTTGGTGGTGAGGTTCCTTCTCCCGTTTCAGCAGATTATTTTTTAATTCTTCGCTGGAGATATGGTCTCGCCCGGCAATAGCGCTGATGAGGATCATCCCATTCAGGTGTTCATTATAAAGAATACCATAGTTCAGTGCCTGGTATGCCCCCGAAGAATGCCCCATGACCCATACCTTATCCTGCTGCAGATATTTCCGCAGGGCATTCATATCTTTCATAAAATCGTCACTGGTATATTTGAAAGGATCTTCAGGGCCGCTCGATCTGCCGCTCATCCGCGTATCATAATAGACCATGGTAAAATATTCCTCCAGCGGCTTCAGGCTGTTTTTATACATAGACAGAGATGGCCCCCAGCCTGGAGTTGGGCACAGGCAGACAGGCCCGGAACCGCTGACGATATAATGAATGATCACGCCATTCAGCGGCGCATAATGTTCTCCTTTTGATAAAGCGTACTGCGAGGTTAAAAGTTCCATTGACAGGGAAAAAAATGATGATTCAATTGCTGGTCGTAGCGTTAATCAGACAGGGTAAAATTGAAAAGAAGCCCTCAATTAACATATCACCAGAACAGATGCTTTTTCTCCCCATTATCAGGGGGTAATTTCTGAGAGCCGGTTTTACCGCTTAAGCGCCTGAAAATTTATCAGGACAGGTAATTTGATATTAATCCTAGTAAAACTGTAGTTTATTTTATAAAATATATATATTTACCGCCGAACGATTCAATATCCCAATGTTACCAGAGCATGAAGTCAGTACTAGTGATCGAATTTTGTTGTTGTCCTGAATATGTTATCCTCCGTCACTATTACTGACCTGTTTCAGTCAATTCATCCCCTATAAAATATTACCAATGAACCACGTATACACTTTTTTTACTGCCGGAATGCTGATCCTATCGGGTATGGTCTCCTGCACGCATAAAAGTACCACCACGGAGGCCGCAAAAAAGGATTCGGCAAAGCCTGATACCCTAAAACATGCTGCCACAGCTAAAAAAGTGGCCATATGCTGCGAATCCAATATCCCCAGCCGTTTTAAGCTGGCCAGCGTAGACCTGGATACAGATCCCCTGGCAACACCGGCTCCCGGCGCTGACCACAAAAATATGGTATGGGTTAAGGGTGGAGATTTCATGATGGGCGGCGACAATAAGCAGTCGGCCCCCGATGAATTTCCCAAACATAAAGTGATCCTTGACGGGTTCTGGATCGATGTCACTGAGGTGACCAATGCTCAGTTTGCGGCATTTGTAAAAGCTACAGGCTACAAAACCACGGCAGAACAAAAGCCAAACTGGGAAGAACTGAAAAAACAGGTTCCCCCGGGAACTCCTGAACCGGATAAAAGTTTGCTGGTACCTGCTTCGCTGGTTTTCAAACCAACTACAGGAGCAGTAGAGCTGACCGACTACAGTCAGTGGTGGAGCTGGGAGAAAGGTGCCGACTGGAAACATCCGCATGGCCCAAAAAGTAACCTTAAGGGCAGGGAAAACTATCCTGTAGTACATATTTCCTGGTTTGATGCCAAAGCTTACTGTAAATGGGCCGGTAAAAGACTGCCTACCGAAGCAGAATGGGAATGGGCAGCAAGGGGCGGCTTAAAAAACAACATCTATCCCTGGGGCAATGAACCCATCAGTACAGGCAGGCCGAAAGCCAATACCTGGGAAGGTAATTTTCCTTACAAAAATACCCTTAAAGATCATTTTTATAATGCTGCCCCGGTAAAATCTTTCCAGCCCAACGGGTACGGATTATATGATATGGCTGGAAACGTATGGGAATGGTGTTCCGATTACTATGATAACAAATACTATCAAACGATAAATAAACCGGCTGGCGTGAAAGATCCGGCAGGTTCCAAGGCATCTTATGATCCTGAAGAACCCTACGCAAAAAAACGTGTCATCCGCGGAGGATCATTTCTATGTAACGACAGTTACTGTTCGGGATTCCGCGTAGCACGGAGAATGAAAAGCACAGAAGACAGCGGAATGGAGCACCTGGGTTTCAGGTGTGTACAGGATAAATAAGCGGGTAACCGTAAAAATCACTCAATCCCATGAAGATGAAACATTTTAAATCAGCTTATGCTGCTCTGCTGCTGCTGAGTGCTGTGACTACAGGGAGCCATAGCGCTTCTGCACAATCTGCTGCCGCAAAAAGTAAACGTCCGAATATCATTT
>Ga0163161_10001234_pt1 | contig 19173 bp, 10 predicted proteins | sample S45metaG_FD_129847 | JGI IMG/M metagenome (GOLD analysis project Ga0163161, IMG submission 129847) | Switchgrass rhizosphere microbial communities from Kellogg Biological Station, Michigan, USA - S4-5 metaG | ecosystem: Host-associated > Plants > Roots > Rhizosphere > Soil | place: USA... | reverse complement strand
TGTTATGATTTTGAATAAAGTAGAAAAAGCGAACATTGAACCAAGAATTACTTTAATAGGTGCAGGTCCTGGCGATCCGGATTTATTTAGTTTAAAAGGTGTTAAAGCATTAAAAACAGCTGACGTTGTTTTATATGATGCAAATGTGAACGAAGCTTTATTGTGTCATGCGCCAGATGGTATTCCGAAAGTTTACGTTGGCAAACGTTCAGATGATGAATCATTTTCTCAGGATGCCATAAACAAATTGATTATTGATTATGCTTTAAACTACGGTCACGTGGTGCGTTTAAAAAGTGGTGACCCATTTTTCTTTGCAAAAGGTTACGAAGAAATTGATGCCGCAGAATCATACAGTATTCCTACCGAAATTATCCCTGGTATTTCGAGCGCGACTGGTGCGCCAAGTTTGCAAAAAATCCCGATGATATATAAAGATCTCAGCGAAAGTTTTTGGGCAGTAACCGGAACAAATGCTAAAGGAGAAATTTCGGAAGACCTATATATTGCCGCAAAAACCAAAGCAACCATTGTTGTTTTAAACGGAATTGAAAAGGTAAAGGAAATCGCAGCTATATTTCAGGCAGAAAATAAAAATTTATTGCCTGTTGCGGTCATCCAAAATGGTTCTACACCTGAAGAAAAAATTGCCATTGGTATAGTTGATACGATTGCCGAAATCGTTGAAGATAAAAAAATAGAAGCACCGGCATTATTGGTTTTTGGAGATGTAGTTTCACTACACCCCCAATTTCAGCCTATCCGCGATTTCTACGAAATTATCGCCGAGGAGTATTAAGATATTTTTAAACCAAAAATATATTTGTTTTGTTGTTAAACCGCTTATGGATTTAAGCGGTTTTTTCGTTTTTATGTCCCGCAGACTAAAAAGATACCTCTGATAAATTTGGACGCTTTTTGCACTTAACAGGAACAGCCCTTTGTTTTTAAGCCTGATTGTAGTGCAAAGCCCGGAGCGTAGCGAGGACTTGCAACGAAAAGCAGGGCTGTAGCCCGCCACAAGGAACTGAGCATACGCTTCCAATAAAAAACAACCTAAATTATAAGTTAAATCTCTCCATTCCGCGTTGCTTTCTCTAAATAACCAACTAAAAATATAATTTTCATTATTTGCAAAACTCAAAACAATTAGTAACTTACTTAGGTTATCTACACCAAATATTTGATGGAAATTATACATATAAGCGCCGAGTGTTACCCTGTTGCAAAAGTTGGTGGTTTAGCCGATGTAGTAGGGGCCCTACCAAAGTACCAAAATAAACTGGGCCACATTGCCAAAGTGGTGGTGCCCGCTTACGACACAAAATTTATCCGCGAAAGCGAATTTGAAGTGACGTACGATGCCTGGGCAAATTATGGCAACAATCATTTTCAATATCGCATTTTAAAAGAAAGGACGAATAAGCTCGGTTTCGATTTATACATTGTTCATATTCAGGGTTTAACCGACCGCCCGAATGTATATGGATATGACGATGATACCGAACGTTTTGTGGCTTTCCAGATTGCTACGCTCGATTGGATTGTACAATGGGAGCATCGCCCCGATGTAATCCACTGTCATGACCATCATACAGGTTTGATTCCATTTATGGTTTCAAATTCAATAAAATACAAGCCCATTAGCGGTGTGCCAACCGTTTTAACCATTCACAATGCACAATATCAAGGCCAGTTTGGGTGGAATAAATTATATTATATCCCAGCTTTCGATTTATGGAAAGGTGGTTTGCTGGGCTGGGATGATGCGATCAATCCGTTGGCGTCGGCCATTAAATGTGCCTGGAAGGTTACTACGGTATCGCCAAGTTACCTGGATGAGATGATGAGCAATGCCCGGGGACTTGAAAGTTTGCTCAGACAGGAGCGCTGGAAATCGGTAGGGATCTTAAATGGGATTGATAGCGAAGTTTGGAACCCTGAAACCGACCCCATGCTGGGAAAAGGTTACAATTTAAAAACAGTGGAAGCTGGTAAATTGGCAAACAAAACAGCCCTTTGTGATGTTTTTCAATTGGATGCTTCTAAACCTCTATTTACTTTTATCGGTAGATTGGTTGATGAAAAAGGTGCCGATTTACTGCCTGACATTTTTTATACTGCTTTACAACAACATGGCGATAACATTAATATCCTGGTTTTGGGATCCGGAGACAATTGGGTTGAAGGACGTTTAAATCAGTTAAAAGATATTTTTGGTGGAAGATATAATGTTTATATTGGTTATAACGAGCAGGTTTCGCATGAGATGTATGCAGGAGCAGATTTCCTGATTATGCCATCAAGAGTTGAACCATGTGGTTTAAATCAGCTCTACGCTTTACGATATGGAACCGTACCTATCGTACGTAGGGTTGGTGGCTTAAAAGATACGGTGATTGATATAGGGGACGGTGGTTTTGGCATCTGCCATGATCAAACCAGTATTTGGGATGTTACCCATGCCATTAGCCGGGCTGTAGAATTATACAATGATAAGAAGGCTTTTAAAGCGGTTAGAAAAACAATGATGAAGATAGACCATTCGTGGGATCGGGCAGCATCAAATTATATAGAATTATACCAAATATTAAAATAAGCTTAAACATGACTGACAAAGTTTTAGGCGTTATCCTTGGCGGTGGCCAGGGCTCTAGATTATCGCCACTAACACAAACACGTTCTAAACCGGCAGTTCCAATTGCTGGTAAATACCGTTTGGTAGATATCCCAATCTCGAATTGCCTCAATTCGGGTATCCACCGTATGTTTGTGTTAACACAGTTTAATTCGGCATCCCTAAACAAACACATTAAAAACACGTATCACTTTAGCCATTTTAGTACGGCTTTTGTTGATATTTTGGCGGCTGAACAAACTGTACAAAACTCAGGTTGGTTTCAGGGTACGGCAGATGCGGTTCGTCAGTGTATGCATCACATTGTTTCGCATGAGTTTGATTACATCTTAATCTTGTCTGGCGATCAGTTGTATCAGATGGATTTTAAGGATATGATCGAAAAACATATCGAGGCCGATGCGGAAATTACCATTGCGACCATTCCGGTTACAGCGAAAGACGCGACCGATTTTGGTATTTTAAAAGCCGATGAGGAAAACATGATTACCTCTTTTATCGAAAAACCTAAAACAGGTTTGGAAGATTGGGTATCTGATACCGGTGAAGAGATGCAAGGTGAAGGTCGAAACTTTTTGGCATCAATGGGTATTTATGTTTTCAATCGTGAGTATCTGATCAATATCCTGAACGAGAACGAAGAAGAAAAAGATTTTGGTAAGGAAATTCTGCCAAGGGCGATTACGCAGAGTAGGGTTCTCAGTTATCAATACGAAGGTTATTGGACAGATATTGGTAATATTTCATCGTTTTTCGAGGCTAATCTGGGCTTAACAGACGAGATTCCCAAATTTAATATGTTTGATAGCAATCATGCCATTTTTACCAGGGCAAGGATGTTACCGCCATCTAAAATTTCGGGTACTACTTTAGATAAAACGATTATTGCAGAAGGCTGTATCATTCAGGCGAGTAAGGTAGAACATGCGGTTTTGGGCATCCGGTCGAGAATTGGAAAGGATACTGTAATTACGAATGCTTATATTATGGGTAGCGACAGGTATCAAACACTTGAAGAGATACAGGATGAAACGGGCAGGGGAAATTCATTGATCGGCATAGGCGACCGTTGTTTCATCAATAATGCCATCATCGATAAGAACTGCCGTATCGGTAATGATGTAAAGATTAATGGGGGCGACCATTTAGAGGATGGAGATTTCGAACTCTATGCTGTTAAAGACGGTATCGTGGTCATCAAAAAAGGTGCAGTAGTACCTAGTGGAACCGTTATTTAAGATAATCATTGATCATTAACTAGGCCAGCCGCGATTTTTCGTGGCTGGTTTTTTTGTTTTGAGATTCACAGGTTTAATCCATACCTCACCCTGATCGGATAGCTCTCTGATTTATCTCAGGGTTTATCTTGCAGGAAAGATGCTGAAATGAATCCGATTGCTATCGGATCAGCATGACGCTTTGGAAGAACAATAAATTGAAAAATATTTACACAATCTCTTTTTAACCTTTCCATCCAACATTTTCCCCCTAAGCTTGTTAGTACATAAACAAAAATATACTTTATGGCCGAACAGCACCTCTATCAAACAGGAATTATAGGAAATTGCGCTTTTATTGCACATGTAAATAAAAATACTGATATATCATGGCTTTGCTGGCCACGTTTCGATAGTCCATTTGTTTTTGGGAGTTTATTGGACAAGGAAAAAGGAGGAGAGTTTTCGATTTTACCACAAGGCGAGTATACTTCTACTCAATATTACATCGAAAATACCAACGTTTTAAGAACTGAAATTACCGCAGAAGACGGAAAATACCGCATTACGGATTTCGCGCCCCGCTTTCGGCTCTACGAACGCTATTTTAAGCCATTAATGTTTATCAGAAAGATTGAACCCTTAGCAGGAAACCCACGCATTACAATCAAATGTGAGCCGGTTTGCGACTACGGAAAGGGTAAGATGAAATCAAGCCGTGGTAGCAATCACATTGATTATTTGGGCTGTGAGGAAAATATCCGTTTAAGCACCAATGTATCGCTTACCTATATCATTCATGAAAAGGCTTTCGTACTCAACGAAGCCAAATATCTCATCATGACTTATGGACAGAACCTGGAGGCGCCTGTCGTAAGTACAGCTGAAAATTTTCTCCGCGAAACCATTGGGTATTGGCGTTTATGGATTAAACACTCTTCGATAGCCGGCTTTTATCAACCTTTTGTGATCCGCTCGGCTTTGGTTTTAAAAATCCATCAATACGAAGATACCGGCGCAATTATAGCAGCCAGTACTACAAGTTTGCCCGAATCGCCAGGCAGTACGAGGAACTGGGATTATAGGTATTGCTGGTTACGCGATTCGCATTATGTACTTACTTCTTTAAACCATATCGGGCATTTTGAAGAGATGGAAAAGTATTTTAATTACTTATCCGACATTTCACATGCTGAAGATACACGCTACCAACCTTTGTATGGCATTGCTGGTGAAAGGGAAATCACTGAACGTACTTTAGATCATTTAGAAGGATACAAAGGCGAGCAGCCGATTAGAATAGGGAACCAGGCTTATGAGCATATTCAGAACGACATTTATGGTCAGGTTTTAATTTCGATGCTGCCCCTTTATACTGATCACCGTTTTGTTTTTTCTGAGCGCAGCGATTCGATAAAATGGATAGAAAGCGTACTTTCTAAAATTGAAAGAACTATCGATGAAAAAGATGCTGGAATTTGGGAATTTAGGAACATTGCCAACATGCATTGTTACAGTAATCTGTTTCAATGGGCAGGTGCACAAGCAGCCTTAAAAATGGCTAAAACGATTGGTAATAAAGATTTCGAACAGCGGGCACAGATTTTAATCGACAAAGCGGCGGCACATATAGAAGCTTGCTACGACCCGGAAAGAAAAGTATATACCAATGCTGTAGGAAGTCCACATTTAGACGCCAGTACTTTGCAATTGATTATGATGAATTACCTTGATCCGGCTTCTGATCGGGCAAAAGATCATTTAATTGCTTTGGAAAAGGAGTTGAAAACAGAAGACGGCTTGTTTTATCGCTACCTGCACGCCGATGATTTTGGCAAACCCAAAACGACCTTTTTAATCTGTGCTTTTTGGTACGTGGAAGCCTTAGCCTGCGTTGGCCGGACCGATGAGGCGATTAAGGAATTTGAGAACATTATTAAATATTGTAATCACCTGCTTTTGTTCAGTGAAGATGTTGATGCTAAAACGGGTAGCCAATGGGGTAATTTTCCTCAGGCTTATAGCCATGTTGGTTTAATGAATGCGGCTTATCGCATTGCGATTAAATTGGACAGACCGATATTTTTATAAGGATGTGTGGGTTAAAAATCCACAACTCAGAGGTCGGAATTGCAAATCCCTACCAACTAAAAAGCTTTGACAACATTAATACACATTAATGTTGTCAAAGCTAGGATTCTTGTTTTAGATTTCTCGACTGCGTTGCACTCCGCGAAATGATGATATATTTAACTCCGCGCTACAAACTCCTCCTTAATCAAACTCCAAAGCAATTTCCTCACTTCTTTAAAATCATTCAGGTAATATTTAGCTTCCGAAATGTTGTTGCCAACTTTAATGGTGAAAGCCTCATCGGGCAATACCTTAAAAATATCTTCATCAGTATGATCGTCGCCGAGTGCCAAAATAAAGTCAGGATGTTTATCGTATAGCCAGTTTAATGCTGCTTTACCTTTATTTACCTCCATGTTTTTAAATTCGATTACTTTATTACCCGGCATCAGTTGTAAACCCTTATCTGCAGCTAAAATTTTCATGTGACTGATGATTTCATTTGCCCTTAAATCGCCAAGACCTTCTTCAGCTTTTCTGTAGTGCCAAACTAATGAGTAACTTTTTTCCTCAATAAATGATCCGGGTGTGCGGTCTGTGTAGGTTTCCAATAAAGTCTTTATTTCCTGTTTCCACTGATCTGTAAGCAGGGGCAGACTGTTCCATTTATCGCCAAATGATTTCTGCCAGGCACCATGTTCAGCGATCAGATCAACTTTTAAATGTCCAAACCATTGTTCTAAGGTTTCGTGTCTTCTGCCACTAATAATAACCACTTTGTTGGCATGATCGATCGTAAGGTTTTCAATCAGGTCGTAAAGCTCTGCATCAGGAGAGGCATCGTCAATATTTCCGGTAAAATCCACCAGTGTTCCATCATAATCTAAAAATAGGACCCGATCAGTCGTTTTGGCATATTTGGTGGCAATTATTTCATTGATGGCATTTACTGCATGTTTTGTTAACAGCGATTTTTGAGAATCTTTCACTTCGTTTAATCTTAAAATAAAATTATTTACCCAATGTTTTACATTGAATTTTTCTACAATTGCACGCATGGCTTTCATGCGTTGCTGTTGTTCTTCAATAGGCATTTTAAGTGCGGTTACAATGGCTTCCATAATGTCGCCCAGGTTATTTGGGTTTACAATTACAGCATCTGTTAATTCTTTAGATGCACCAGCCATTTCACTTAAAATAAGTACCCCATCATTATTGTTCCTACTGGCAATATATTCCTTACTTACCAGGTTCATTCCATCCCGCATAGGCGTAACTAAACAGATATCAGCAGTAGAATAGAGTGCAGAAAGTACTTCGATAGGGAAGGAGCGGTAAAAATAATTTACCGGGATCCAGTTCATCGAGCGGTACCGTGCATTTAAATTTCCCACAAACTGATCGATCTGATCTCTTAATTCGCTGTATTGGGGTACTGTATCGCGAGAAGGAACCACGATCATAAAAAGTTCTATTTTGCCAATATATTCTGGATGAAGCTGTAACAAGAGCTCCAAAGCTTTTAATCTTTCCAAGATACCTTTACTATAATCCAGGCGGTCGATAGAAAGGATTACCTTCATCTCTTCTTTCCCTGTCCTGAAATAATCGATTTCTTTTTTTACCGCTTCCGTAGCAGTTAAATCCGAAAATTTATCAAAATCGATTCCCATCGGGAAAGCTTCTACTACAATTTGCCTTTCGTTGCTGTTAAGTACGTTCGACGATGAATTTACAGGGAGCAGGCGGGTTGCGGTGCTAATAAAATGCCGGACATCGTCATAGGTATGGAAACCGATTAAATCTGCGCCGATTAATCCATTTAATAATTCTTCACGCCAGGGAATCAGCCTGAATATTTCGTATGATGGAAAGGGGATATGCTGGAAAAAACCGATGGTTGCAGCGGGAAGTTTTTCTCTTAGAATGCCCGGTAAAAGGAGTAATTGGTAATCTTGAATCCAAATTTTATCCTTTCTGCCCAGCACTTGCATGGCGCTTTTGGCAAACTTCTCATTAACAGATTGGTAGCAGTCCCAATAACTTTGTTCGTAATGGGCGTAGGTAACTACGTAATGAAAAACAGGCCATAATACTTCATTGGAAAAGCCTTCGTAATATAAGTTGATTTCGTTTTGGGTAAGGAAAACGGGGTAGAGATTTAACTCGGCGAGTTTTTGTGTAACTTCTTGCTGACGTTCTTCAGGCACTTCTATTCCTGGCCATCCTATCCAGATGGAATTACCTGATTTATACACATCCCCTAGTCCGGTGGCTAAGCCGCCTTCACTCGGTATAAATGTGTATTCGTCATTTTCTTCGATGATTTTAACGGGTAGTCTGTTCGATATTATAACTGTCTTCATGCTTGTATTTGATGTATCCACATCATTAAAAGCATATCAGGTAGGTTTTGTTTGATTTTTTAGGTCAAAAAAACATTGAAATGATTAAATATAGTTAAATACCAATGAAAAAGTAGCGCCTTCACCAGGAGTAGAGATTACCTCAATACTGCCTCTGTGCATTTTCATAATATTGCGGCTAATGGTTAAACCTATTCCGGATCCGGTTTTTCTGGTGGTATAAAATGGAACGAAAATTTTCTCCAGTTCGCTTGGATCGATACCTTTTCCATTGTCGGTAACATCGATATAAAGTTTGGTGTTTTCTAAGCGGTAATTTACGTTAATGTATGGAAGTTCTCTATTTTCTACAGCGTAAATGCTATTGGTAATCAGGTTAATCAACACTTGTTCAACCAATTTCAGATCGAGCTGAATGGTGATTTTTGAAGAGGTTTGTTCTACATCCAGTACCACGTTTTTAACTTTGGCAAAAGGCTGCATCAATACTTTAATGTGTTTCAGTATTTCACCAATGGTGTGCGATTCGAGATTTGGTGTGGGCAATTCAGCGATTAATCGGTAGTCCTTAACAAAATCGAGCAAACCGGAAGATCGTCTTTGAATGGTTTGTAGTGCTGTCTTCAGATCGTCCATTTCATCTTCTGTGAGGTTCTCTTTATCGGTTACCATCCGGTTGATCGTATCCGACAATGAACTGATAGGTGTAATGGAGTTTAAAATCTCGTGCGAAATCACACCAATTAATCTGTTCCATGCTTCTGTTTCTTTTTGCTCAATTTCATCTTTGATGTTTTGGAAACTGATAATGGTATAGTTGTTCCCATAAAGATTTAATGGAATCACTTCGGTTGAAAGCTGGATCAGTTTATCCTGGATCTTTAATTCTAAAAACCTTTTCCCTCCAGATAAAATCTGCTCTATTTCTGTTCCAAACGCTGGAAGATGTTGTTTTAGCCTGTGCCAATATTTATAAGCCGGAACAGCCAAAAGGTTCGAAGCGGCCTGATTAAAAAATGCCACCTCCTCGCCCTGTTCCTTTTCGGTATTGTTTACCACAATTACACCAACAGGAACCTGCTCCAAAATGGTTTTGATCAGTTGAAACATAGCTTCCTGTTCTAACCTAATCTGTTTATGTACCTGTAAAATATCGCTAAAGGATTCGTACAGTTCTGGAAAACTGCCTTTAGTTACCTTGTTTTTAAAATTTAAGGTATGATCCCGCGTTTTAACGGCTAAAATGAAGCGGTTAATATCAGAGCGGATTTGATTGATATAGTAGTAAAGGGAAACAACCGTACCCAAAAAGATTAATGCCACGCCGATAATGGTAAACCAAAGTTGCGTGTTTTTGATCAGGTAAAATAAAAGATAACCCAGCAGATTGATAATCAGCAGGCGGGATATTAAACGGAAAGTAAAGCGTTGATAAAACATATTTAAGGTTTAGGGCTTAAGGTTTAGGGTTTAGGGTTGATGAGAGGTGTTTATAACCTTATGCCTTAAACCTTATACCGTACACCTCTGTTAGATTCCAAATTTCTCGATTCTTCTGTACAATGCGGCCCTGGTTAAGCCAAGTTCTGCTGCTGCTTTTGATATGTTTCCTTTGTGTTTATCTATTGCTTTCTGCACCATCATTTTTTCCATATCCTCTAATGCCATTTCATCAGGGATAGAGTTGTTCTGGGCAAAACGCTGTGGACTTAACTGCAAATCTTCTTCAGAGATATCATTTCCATCGCTCATGATTACAGCCCGTTCCAAAACATGCTGCAATTCACGCACGTTACCAGGCCATTTATAATTTAAAAGTACATCTTGAGCCTTATTGCTTATGTTTCTAATCTCTTTATGGTATTTTGAACTGAAAACCTGCATAAAATGATTGGCCAGCAGTAAGATATCACTTCCACGTTTACGTAAAGGCGGCAATAAAAGCTCAACTGTATTAATCCGGAAAAGTAAATCCTGCCTAAAGGTATTTTTAGCCACCATTTCATTTAGCGGCATGTTTGTAGCGGTAATTAAGCGGACATTTATCTTTCGCTCTTTACTTTCTCCTAAGCGGGTAACCGTGCGGTTTTGCAAAACACTAAGCAGTTTAGCCTGTAGGGGTAGCGTTAAGTTGCCAATCTCATCTAAAAAGATCGTTCCGCCATCGGCTAGCTCAAAACGACCGGGTTTATCTTCCTTCGCATCGGTAAAAGCACCTTTGGCATAACCGAAGAGTTCACTCTCGAATAGATTTTCGTTTAGAGAACCTAAATCAACATGCATAAAAACCTGATTTTTGCGTTGCGAATTTCCGTGGATTTCATAAGCAAAAACCTGCTTTCCGGTACCGTTTTCGCCTAAAATAAGGACGTTTGCATCAGTCGGTGCAACTTTTAATAAAGTAGATTGTAATTGTTTTATGCCATCGGCTTGCCCAACAATGTTCTCAAAGCCTCTTGTCAGGTCTTTTTGTAAGGATGAATGTATTTTCTCGAGTTTCTTTACCTTTCTGGTCGATTCGCGTAGTTTAGAAGCAGCAGAAATGGTAGCGAAAAGCTTTTCATTTTCCCAGGGCTTCAAAATAAAATCGGTCGCTCCCTTTTTGATTGCTTTAACGGCCAGTTCAACATTGCCGAAAGCCGTCATTAAGATTACTACATAATCTTTATCAATTGATAAGATATGTTCAAGCCAATATAATCCTTCGCGACCATCGCTGGCCCCTTTCTGATAATTCATGTCGAGTAAAATGATGTCTATTTCATTTTTACTCAGCAATACATTGATTTCCTTTGGCGACTTACAGGTAATGACCTGCTTAACCTGTTGCTTTAGAAACAAACGGGCACTGAGCAGAATGTCGTCGTCGTCATCGATAATTAAAACTGTGGCATCAAGCATAAATTGAAATTTTGATCCGCTAATTTAACAAAACTGTCCGTTCCCGCACATAAACTGTTCGATAATGAACATATTGAAATGATATTAATATTTAATTATCTGTTATTTAGTGTTTTAGGTTGTGTTTGCGCTTTTGGCACAAGCTTGGTTATTAGAGAAACCGAACAGTACAACCGAACACATGGATAAGAAAATAGAGAAAAAAAGATTTAGCACTAAAACCTTGTTAATTATAGGAGGAGCAATTGCTTTTGTAGCAGTTGTAATTTATGGCTACACTTTATCACTAAAAAAAGTTTATAGTGCAGATGCCGATAAATTAACCATCAGTAAAGTAGAATATGGGGATTTTGAGGACGTCGTTTTGTTAAATGCCAGTGTTGTGCCATTAACTTCGGTAATTGTAAGTTCATCAGAAGGCGGTACTGTTGCAGAAATTTTTACCGAAAACGGCGCTTCTGTTGTAAAAGGAACACCTTTGTTAAGAATCTCCAATTCAAATGCCATGCTGAGTTATACCTCAAGTCAAACGGCAGCCACCGAGCAGATCAATCAGCTGCGTAAATCGAGGCTAGACTTGGAGCAAAATCAAAGGGTTTTAAATCAGGATGTTTTAGATGTAGAAAACAGTTTAAGAACTGCCACCCGTCAATATAGATTAGACAGTTCGTTGTTTGCCAAAAAAGTAATTACACTACAGGAATTTAATAAATCGAGCCAGGATTTTGAATACTATCAGGGTAAACTTAAAATTGTGCGTCAGGCTGTTAAACAGGAAAACCAAAGCAGGAAAATGCAGTTGGCGCAGATCGATCAATCGATGGGACAGATGAACGAAAGTTTAGAAATGATCCGTAAAAACATTGAAAATATGACCATTAAAGCGCCTGTTTCAGGTAAATTGTCTTCTTACGATCCTGTAATTGGAAAATCTTACAATTCTAATGAAATGATAGGAAAAATCGACGTGCTGCAAGGTTATAAACTTCAGGCTGGTGTAGACGAATATTATATCAATAGGGTTAAAGAAGGACAAACAGCTAACTGCGAATTTAATGGTAAAACCTATAATTTAACAGTAAGTAAAGTGATTCCAGAGGTTACAGCCGGACAATTTCAGGTAGAAATGGTCTTTAAAGGCGCAGCACCCGAAGGTTTACGCCGAGGTTTATCGTTGCAAACTAAGTTAACCTTGTCGGATAACAGCAAATCGCTGCTTTTAGCTCAGGGACAGTTTTTCCAAAGTACAGGCGGATCGTGGGTGTTTGTGGTAAACAATGGCAAAGCGATCAAGAAAAATGTGAAAATTGGCAGAAAAAATTATCTGTACTATGAAATATTGGATGGTTTGCAGAAAGGCGACGAAGTAATTACCTCTTCTTATGATCAGTTTAACCAATACGATCAGGTGGAGATTAATAAGTAGGGCATTTGGCGTTTAGGAAAAATAAGCTCTAAAGTTAGAAATTAATACAATCAGGTCTTGATACTTGATACTAAATACTTGATACTAGAATAACACTTGATACTATGATTAAAATAGAAAATCTGGAAAAAGTTTACAAAACTGAAGAAGTAGAAACCACTGCACTTAACGGAATTAACCTTCATGTTGCGGCGGGAGAGTTTGTTTCCATTATGGGGCCTTCTGGCTGTGGAAAGTCTACTTTATTAAATGTAATGGGTTTGTTGGATAAGCCCGAAAGTGGAAGTTATAAATTTATCGATACCGAGCTTTTAACGCTTAACGATAGAGAACGCTCAAATTTCCGTAAGCGGAATATGGGTTTTGTTTTCCAGAATTTCAATTTAATTGATGAATTAACCGTTTTCGAAAACATTGAACTGCCATTAATCTACAATAAGATTGCAGCTGGTGAACGTAAAAAACTGGTGAATGAAATTATTGAGAGAATGAATATTGTAAACCGTAGTGGGCACTTCCCGCAACAATTATCAGGTGGACAACAACAACGTGTAGCGGTGGCAAGGGCATTGGTTACGAAACCTAAACTGGTTTTAGCCGATGAGCCCACCGGAAACTTGGATAGCTCACATGGTAACGAGGTAATGGAACTGCTTTGCGAACTGAATGAAACCGGAACCACCATTGTGATGGTTACCCACTCCAGCCATGACGCCAGTTTTTCGAACAGAATCATCAACCTGAAGGATGGACATGTGATTTCTGAAAAGGTCAACAAAAGCCGGAACGAGGAACTGATATAAGGGTATAAGGGAGAAGGTCGAAGATTTTAAGGGGGAAGGTTGAGTTTTATCAATCTTTAACTCTCCACCTTGCCGCCTTCAACCGCTAATGAAATTTTAGTTTAGTTAATGATAGCCGCCCAACAATCTTCCCGGATGGGGAGATTGGGGATTGGCGCAAAGAAAAGTTAAATCAAGGCTTAAACATTTGGCCAGAAATTTTGATAGCAAATACTCTTAATGCTTGATACTAGCGTCTTGATACCTAATCCTAACCTCTTGATACCGAAACCAATTACCTAACACGACGAAAATGTTCAAATTAAACCTAAAAATAGCCTTACGTAACCTTTGGAAAAACAAGGGCTTCTCCTTAATTAACATTGGGGGATTGGCCATTGGTTTGGCCAGTTGTATGGTTTTGTTGCTGTATGTTGCTTACGAATGGAGCTATGATAAACAGTTTTCAAATCACGATAAAACTTATGTGGTTTATCAAAATATGGAGGCAAGTGGTAAAACTTTTAGCTGGGCGTGGACACCAAATGTTATGGCCAAAGAAGTGCAAGAAAAAATCCCTGGCGTTAAATATGCTTCTCATACTACTTATCCAAGAAAACAACTCGTTACAGTTGGCGACAATAAGATCAATAGCAATGCCGTATTTGCCGATCAGAATTTTATTAAAATATTGGATTATAAATTTATTGAAGGTAATGCGGCCACAGTTTTACAAAATGTAAATACCATTATTCTGACCAGATCTTTTGCGAAAAAACTATTTGGAAATGAAAATCCTATTAATAAAACAGTAAAATTCGAAAACGAAGAAGTATTAAAAGTTGAAGCGATAATAGAAGATGTACCAGCAAACAGCAGCTTAATTTTTGAATGTATTATGCCTTGGGCATTGTTTGAAAAGCATCAATCCTGGGTAAAAGAAGGCAATTGGGGCAATAACATGTGTTTAACCCTTGTTCAGTTAAAGGATAATAACTTTTTCACTACTGCAAATGATTTGATGCATGGTATTTACAAACGCAATCAAAAAGATAATACATCAGTAGCTTTATTACATCCTCTAACCAAATGGCACTTGTACGACGATTTTCAAAACGGTAAATCGGTAGGTGGAAAAATAGATCAGCTTAGAATATTTTTACTTCTGGCCTTTTGCATCTTGCTTATTGCCTGTGTAAATTTTATGAATTTATCTACGGCACGCTCAGAGCGAAGAGCAAAAGAAGTAGGCGTCCGTAAAGCAATCGGATCAACACGCAAATCGTTGATCAACCAGTTTTTTTTAGAATCCCTGCTCATCACGTTTATCGCCACCGTTTTAGCTTTTATCTTAATTGAGGTTAGTTTACCATATTTTAATAATTTGTTGGATATTAAATTAACAATCGATTACCATAATGGCCCGTTTTGGTTAACGCTTGTGGGGCTAATGGTCTTAACTGGCTTGTTAGCAGGTAGTTATCCGGCACTTTATTTATCTTCTTTCGAGCCGATTAAAGTATTAAAAGGTTTCACCCTTAAAACAGATTCATCCGCTTCGGTGAGGAAAGTATTAGTGGTTGGCCAATTCGTTTTTGCTGCGGGTTTAATTATTTGTACCGCAGTAATTTATCAGCAGCTTAACTATGTAAAAAACAAGCCTATTGGGTACGATCAATCCAATTTAATCCAGATCGCAGTAGTGGGCAGAATGAACGATGCAGCCAAAATAGAATTGCTTAAAACGCAACTCATGGCAGCTGGAGCAACAAGTAATGTTACTACTTTTAGTACCGATTTTACCGAAGGAGGAGATAATACTACCGGTATAGAGTGGGAAGGTAAAAATCCGAATGAGAAAATTTCATTCAACCATAGAAGTATAGGATATGATTTTGTTGAAACCATTGGCACTAAAATGATCAGTGGTAGGGAATTTTCTGCGAAATTTCCTAATGATACAGCGAGCGTACTGCTAAATGAGGCGGCTGTGAGAATGATGCAGCTGAAAAATCCAATTGGCAAAGTAATTACTTTCTGGGGAGATAAAAAACTAACTATAGTTGGTATTGTAAAAGATTTTGTGGTAGAAAGTGTTTACCAAAGAGTGGCCCCAATGATTTTTAGGGTAAATGGAAAGGACGATGCAAGGGTTATCATTGCACGTTTAAATCCAAATCAGAACATCAGTTCATCACTGGCTAAAATTGATGATTTAGTAAAGCAGATCGAACCTAATTATCCTGTTAACCGCAAATTTGTTAACGAATCTTTTGAAATAAAATTTAAAAATGAGAAACTTTTAGGCACACTTTCCAACTGGTTTGGAGGTTTTGCCATCTTTATTTCCTGTCTGGGTTTGTTGGGCTTAGCCCTGTTTATGGCCGAGCAACGTAAAAAAGAAATTAGTATCCGCAAGGTTCTGGGTGCCAGTACAGCCAACATCCTCACTTTATTAAATAAAGATTTTATAAAACTGGTGGCCATCGCCAATATTATTGCCTTTCCCCTGGCTTATATTATCATAAACAAATGGCTATCTGGTTTTGAGTACCGGGTTTCCATTTCGGCATTGCCATTTGTTGCCGCTGTAGGCATATCGGTAATTATTGCGGTTTTAACAGTCAGCTTACAATCAGTCAAAGTAGCGAAAGCAAACCCTATTGATGCACTTAAATACGAATAATACCTGCGGAAAGCAAATGGCGTTTGGTGTAGAAACCGCTCAACTCCAAACGCTTAGGGCTAAACTATAAAACGATGTTAAAATTAAACCTAAAAATAGCATTACGCAACCTGTGGCGCAACAAAGGCTTCACCCTGATTAACCTTGGAGGATTGGCCATTGGTTTGGCCAGCTGTATGATCCTTTTGCTTTATGTAGCCTACGAATATGGTTACGATAAACAGTTTACGGATTACGATAAAACCTATGTGCTTTACAATAACCAGAAAACAGCTTCAGAAACTTTTAGTTTTATGGCTTTTCCCGGTCAGTTAAAGGACGAAATTAAAGAGAAAGTTCCCGGTGTAGCCAAAGTAAGCCGATTATCATATCCCGAACCAACACTAATCTCTTATCATCAGAATAATTTTAAGATGAACGCCGTTTTTGGTGATCCGGATTTTCTTAACATGTTCGATTATAAAGTTTTGAAGGGAAATTCAAATACATTTCTGAACAGTGTTGATGGAGTTATTTTAACAGAAACGCTGGCCAAAAATCTTTTTGGAAATGAGGACCCGATCAATAAAGTTGTTAAACTGGATAATAATGAAAACTTAAAAGTGGAAGGCGTTATTGCAGACCGTCCTAAAAATTCGACTTTAGAACTGGATTATATCCTGTCGTGGAAACTGTATGAGAAGTTGAATACCTGGACAAAAAACAGCGGATGGGGCAATAATTATTGTATGCTGTTTATGCAACTTCAGAACAATTCATTTTTTGACCAGGCCAATCACCAGTTAAAAGGGATGATCAAGGCACATGATAAAGAGGTGAATGGAGAACCTTTTATGCATCCGCTTTCTAAATGGCATCTGTACGATAGATTTGAAAATGGAAAAAATGTAGGCGGAAAAATCGATCAGCTGAGGATATTTTTCCTGCTTGCATTCTGTATTCTTTTAATTGCCTGTGTTAATTTTATGAACCTTTCTACAGCCAAGTCAGAAAAGAGAGCACGTGAAGTTGGTGTACGCAAGGCCATTGGATCTTCCAGAAATAACCTTGTAGGTCAGTTTATGTTCGAGTCTGTTCTGCTCACCACTTTAAGTATGTTAGTGGCTTTTGTATTGATTGAGGTGAGCTTGCCATATTTTAATAATCTGTTGGGCATTACCTTGGGTATTGATTATAAAGATTATAAATTTTGGTCTGTATTTTTAGGTTTAACTTTTTTTACGGCCCTAATGGCTGGCAGTTATCCCGCGTTTTATCTCTCCTCCTTCGATCCGGTTAAAGTATTAAAAGGATTTAAAATATCTGGAGGGTCTTCTCTATCGATCCGTAAATTTTTGGTTGTGTTTCAATTTGTTTTTGCTGCCTGTTTAATTGTTTGTACAGCAGTAATTTATCAGCAGTTAAATTATATCAAAAATAAACCGATCGGCTACAACAAGGCAAATCTGGTTCAGATTTCTACCGAAGGCGAATTTTCGAAACCAGAAAAAAGAGCAATACTGAAAGACGAATTGATGAAATCGGGTGCCATAACGGCCTTTACAGAGTATAGCATGTCGTTAACGGGTGGCGGAAACAATACTTATGGTATCAGTTGGCCTGGTAAAAATGAGCAGGACAAAATCCTGGTCAATTTTAGGTTTACCAATCTCGATCTCACCAAAACCACCGGAATGGAAATTTTAAAGGGCCGCGATTTTTCGAAAGATTTCGTAGATACCGCCAATGTGCTGGTTAACGAAGCTTTGGTAAAGGTAATGGGTATGAAAGATCCTGTAGGTAAAATGATCAGTTGGGACCAGCCGATCAGGATTATCGGAGTGGTAAAGGATTACGTAATGGAATCGCCTTATCAGAAAGCAAAGCCATTGCTTATTGCGCAAAATCCAAGTCGCGCTACCACAATAATCATGCGTTTGAATGATAAAAATAACATTACAACTTCGGTTAACCAGGTCAATGAAGTGGCCAAAAAATTAAATCCGGCTTATCCGGCAACGATCAGATTTGTTGATGATAATTTTGAGCTCAAATTCAAGAATGAAAAACTTTTGGGAACACTATCAAACTGGTTTAGTGGCTTCGCTATCTTTATTTCGTGTTTGGGCTTATTGGGATTAGCTTTGTTTATGGCCGAGCAACGTAAAAAGGAAATCAGCATCCGCAAAGTTTTGGGAGCCACTACAGCCAACATCCTTACTTTATTAAATAAAGATTTTATCAAACTGGTGGCAATAGCAAATGTAATTGCATTTCCACTGGCCTATATTATGATTAACAAATGGCTTTCAGGTTACGAATACCGCATTTCGATTTCTATGTTGCCTTTTATTGCCGCCATTAGTTTATCAGTTATTATTGCGGTACTTACCGTAAGTATACAATCGGTTAAAGTAGCGAAAGCAAACCCTGTTGATGCACTTAAATATGAATAGCACCTGTGTTAAGCAAATGGTGTTCGGCGGATAACGCTCAACTCCAAACGCTTAACGCCAAACCATAAAAAGATGTTCAGATTAAACTTAAAAATAGCACTGCGTAACCTTTGGAAGAATAAAAGCTATGCAATGATCAGCATATTCGGTTTGGCAGTGGCCTTAACCATCTTTATTTTAACCATGTTATATGCGGATTATGAAAAAGGATATGATTCATGGAATCCGGGTTATGAGCATATTTATCGCGTAAATTATAAGTCATCAACCGAAAATGTTGCTTTAAGCCCTGGTAATATGGCAACCGTAAGTAAGGAGAAAATTCCTGCGGTTGAAGCCGCAACGCGGATACAGGATTATTGGTTTGGAGATCTGTTGCTTAAAACAAAAACAAAGAGTTTATACGTAAATGATGTTTTACTTGCCGATAGTAACTTTTTAAAGGTATTTAATTACCCATTGGTTTACGGCAATTCGGAGACAGCATTTAGCAAACCACAGACGCTGATCTTAAGCAAAACAATGAGTGAAACGCTTTTTGGGATAGGGGTAAATCCGGTTGGTGAAACTATTGTGCTTGATCAAATCCTGCCTTGTACCGTAGCAGCTGTAATAGATGAAGCCAAATTTCCCTCACATTTTCATTTTA
>Ga0163161_10001233_pt1 | contig 19192 bp, 12 predicted proteins | sample S45metaG_FD_129847 | JGI IMG/M metagenome (GOLD analysis project Ga0163161, IMG submission 129847) | Switchgrass rhizosphere microbial communities from Kellogg Biological Station, Michigan, USA - S4-5 metaG | ecosystem: Host-associated > Plants > Roots > Rhizosphere > Soil | place: USA... | reverse complement strand
TCGATCACTTCGCAATCGTCGCGAAGCAGGCGGCTCGGCATGCCCGGATGCGCAAAGAATGCCACCGGCCGCTCGGCGCCGATCATGACGATCGCATCGAACTGCCCCAGCTGGGCCACGGCCTGGTCCGTCGCGTAGGCCACGCGCGGCACGGCGGGCCTGCCGGCCCCGCGTGCCATGCGCGCATTCGCAAAGGGGGCCAGCAGGCTGGCGCCGGTCTTGCGCGCGATGTCGGCGGCGAGCGCAAGGGTTTCCTGCCGCAGTGCGCGGCCACCGAGAAACAACGCCGTCTTCCGGTCGCTGCGCAGCAGGGCCGCGGCCCGTTGCGCTTTCTCGTGATCGGGAGGGGGCGGTGAATCCGCGAATCGCGCAAGGCTTGGCGGCTGCGCCGGGTCGGCATCGCCCCAGGTGACTTCCGCGGGCACGACCAGCGTGGCGACACCGGGCAGCGACCTGGCCGCCCGGCATGCGTCGGAGACGGCCGATGCAATGTCGTGCACGGAGCCGATGCGCCCGTACCAGTTCGACATCGGCCTGGCGAGGCTCTCGATGTCGGAGGTCAGCGGCGCGTTGAAGGGCAGGTGGTGCGTCGCGTGGTCGCCGACGATGTTGACGATGGGCGTCGCGGCGCGCCTGGCGTTGTGCAGGTTCGCCAGCCCGTTGCCCAGGCCCGGACCCAGGTGCAGCAGGGTCGCGGCGGGCTTGTCGGTCATGCGCCCGTAGCCGTCGGCCGCGCCCGTGACCACGCCCTCGAAAAGGCCCAGCACGCAGCGCAGGTCCGCCCGCCGCTCCATGCCGGCCACCAGGTGGAGTTCGGAGGTTCCCGGGTTGGCAAAACACACCTCGACGCCCGAGGCGATCAAGGTTTCGCAAATGACATCGGCACCGTTCAATTCGTTCTCCTTCTTTCTTCTTCAGCCCGTGCGGCGTTGCAGCGTGGGCGCTGCGGCGTCGATGTGCAGCGGGCAGCGGGTCAGCTTCTCGTCGTTCGTGTCCGTGAAGACGTACTGCTTCCACTCGAGGTCGCCCCGGTGGTAGGTGCCGACCACGTCCGGCGCCGGTTGCCCGTCGTACTGCTCCACCTGCCGGCGGATTCGCTGTCTCACCTTGTCGCCCTCCGGCGTGGGGCCGGCGAGCAGGTCGAAACCCGCCCGCGGTTGCGTGACCAGGGCCAGCGATCGACCGAGATTGCGGCTCTTGCGGTGCCGGTGTGCCGGCGCGCTGACGTTGATGAAGAGCGGCACGCCCGCAAAGCACAGGCTCCAGAACGGTTGCTCGGGGTCGGTGGGAATCTCGGGCGGCCACGGTTCGGGATCGTTGTCGACCCAGTCCTGCATGACGTGCCATGCGGTGCGGTGGTAGTGATCGAGCGCCTGCTCCTCGACCTCGGGCTTGAACAGGATCACCAGCACGTTCATGGACTCCTCGATCCCCGTCATCACAGAGACCGTCTTCAGGTATTCGCGCAGCCCCTGGCGCACGCGCGCGAGTTCGAGCGGATCGCTGTCGGAACCCGCGAAGACGAAATGCAGCGTGTTCGTGCGGAATGCCGTGCGCGCGAAGTTGCATGGGAACTTGCTCGGCTCCCGCAGGTAGCTGCTGAAGTCCTCCAGGCTCGCCTTGGCCCATGGATAGGTGTTGGAGGCGTTGCTGGTGTTGTCGGCGCCGCCCACCCACTCGATGGCCTCCTGGTGCGTGAGGGTGACCTTGGGGGGAGGCTCCGCCGGCGGCGCCGCCACCTCGGTGCACCAGGACGAATACTCCGGATATCCGCCCGTCACCGTCTTCAGGTAGTGCGCCTGCAGCTGGCGGGTGATCGGCCCCACCTCGCCATTGCCGATGGGCAGGCGATCGACGGAAGTCACGGGAAGTATTTCGAACAAGGTGCCGCACATCAGCACTTCGTCGGAAATCAGCAATTCGGTGCGGTCGATTTCGCGCTCCACGACCTGCAGCCCCAGTTTTTCCCTGGCCAGCACGATCAGCGTGTCGCGGGTCAGGCTTTCCAGGATGTCGGCGAATGTCGGCGGCGTGATGAGCACGCCATCCCTGATGATGAAAAGGCACGCTGCCGGCCCTTCGGATACCTTGCCCCTGTTATTCAGGATGATCGCAATGTCGAAACCGTTGTCGCGCGCTTCGTTTTGCGCGAGGCGGCTGTTCTGGTAATTGGCCGCGACCTTGGCGCGAGGCGGAATGCAATCGTCCGAAATCCGGCGCCAGGTGGAAATTGCGGCGGAAACCCCTTTTTCTATCTTTGGGGAGCGCGGCAATGGAATGGCGGTAATGTGGGCGCCCGTGTCTTCGGTGGCGACCAGCGGCTCGCCGGGACCGGAATACCGGAAATACGTCGACAGGTTGATTTGCGCATGCGCCTGGAATTCGCAGCGGCTCAGCAGCTCGATCGTCGCCCGGCGCAGCGCCGGCGTATCGAAGCGCGACTTCATCCGCATGATCTTCATCGACTGTTCGAGCCGTTTCAGATGGTCGTCCAGCCGGAAGATGTACGACTTCTGAGTGGATTCGTCCCAATAGGCCCGAAGCCCCTCGAATATGTTCGCGCCAAAGAATCCAGCCTGCGTGCGAACGTGCAGGGTGCATTGCTCCCAATTGACGAATTCACCGTCCATCCACGCGATGCTGGGATGCGGTGCGGGAAATATCGATCGACCTGTATTGCTGTCCATGAAATCTCCAAAAGATGAAGAAAAGGAAATTCGAGACAATAAGAATCCATCGGCAGCAATTGTCCTGAAAGCCCCTGCCGGGATTCATGATTTGTTGAAATTAAATAAAAAGGTTTAACTGCCTGGATTCGCTTGGAAAGGAAATTGAGAAATAAAAACAATTGAGGCCGAATGGATCGTACGGTGCCTTGTCGAAGGCGTTCCATTTACGGTTCAAATCGTTATAAATAACTGTATTGGCACCGAATTGGGGGCTGTATCGGTGCTTGATCCGACCGTCGACCCGAGGCGGGCACGCGCACCCGAGCCCGGCCATCCTCGACCGCTGCACGACGTTGTCCATGCCACGCGCGCGTCAGAAGGAACGCTTCGTGAGAGCTTCGTGGGAGGGAGGCGATAAAGGGCTGTACGCCCGTGCCGATGCGGGGTGGGGAAACAGGTGGCTCGCTCGACGCGCGACGTCAAGCGGCATTCGCCGGCGCACATCGGGCCGGGGTGATGCGGATTTCTTCGGCGGACTTGACCGGAACTTCCGGCCGGGTGCCTCTGCCGTCAGGCACCGTTCAAGTGAGGTTCGCGTTCCTCGGCCAGTGACGGCGCGTGCCGCCCGCGCGGCGGTCGGCCTTTTCGGGAACGGCGTCCCGTGCATTCAGTTCCTGGCCGCGCAACTCGACGCGTCGCAGGCATTCGAGGAGCACGTCGTGGTGCCTCTCGTCGAGTCCATCGACGAGGCCGGTGTTGAGATCGGCGATGCGCGGAAACACGTCCTCGTAAAGCTGCCTGCCGGCGGCGCTCAGCTGCACGTGCACCTCGCGGCGGTCGTCGGCGTCCTGGCGCCTCTCGACCAACGCCTTGTCGAAGAGGCCGCGCAGGGCGCGCGATGTGCGCACGCGGTCCAGCTGCATTCGCTCGGAGAGCTCAGAGGGCCTGATCTCTCCAATCTGCGCAAGCATGCCGATCAATCCCCACTCGCGGTGGGTGATGCCATGGCGCTCCTCCACGATGCGCGTTGCCAGTTTGCTGCCCGGGCGCAATGCGCGCCACAGGCGATGGAGCAGGAGATCGTCCAGCACGCGGGGCGTGCTCAGTTCGGTCGTATCGGCAAGAGCTTGCATGCGATTTCGGGGTCAGTTGGTCACACGGAAGGTGGCATCGGCGCGACCCGTCGGGTTGCCGATCGTGTCCAGGCGCAGCTGGTAGGCGTAGTGGCGTATGTAGTAGCCCGGCTGGCTGTACGACTGGAAGGAACTGGCGCTCGCGTCCGCCAGGCCCGGTACCTGCTTGAACGTGGCGTCGGCGGCGAACTGCGGCGATCCGTCATAGGGCGCCAGTTCGAACACGAAGTTCTTGTGACGCAGGTAATAGCCCGGCTGGTTCACCGACGCAAAGGACACGTTGTCCGCGTTGTTCGCCAGGCCCTTCACCACCCGGAACTTCGAATCGTCCAGCGGAGAGACGTTCGGGTCGATGCGCACCGAGGTGAAGTCGGCGTGCCGCACATACCGATCCGGGAAGTTGGAGGACTGCAGGCGGTTGATGGGCGTGGCGCCGCCCCACTGCGCATTCAGTCGGCTCATCTCCTCGGCGCTGAGGTTCAGGATGCCGCCGTGCCGCTTGCGGTCCGCTCCCAGGTTGTACGAGCCCGACGACGCGATCTGCCAGTTCTGCGCGCTGCCCATGTTGATCGACGTCAGCGGCAGGTAACCCTTGTTCGTGGCGTATTGGTCGACCCACAGGCCCCACTTGTTCTCGCCGTTGAACTTGAAGAGGATGGGGCCTTCCACCATGCCGCCCGTGAGCCCGACTTGCGACAGGTCGCCGATGGTCGTCCAGGCGCCCAGCACCGACTGGCTGCCTTCCAGGGTGATCTGGCCGTCGCCGGAGGCGCGCACGTACTTGTAGCCGCCCACGCTGCCCGCGACTTCGAGGATCTGCGTGTCGATGATCTGCTGCGTTCCGGGCCTGTCGATGAACATCTGCGGCGCGGTGAAGCTGCGGAAGTCGGTCGTCTTCGCGTAGTAGATGCGCGGCTTGTCGATGCCGTTGAGCGGCGAAATGGTCGTCCAGTACACGATGTAGGCGTTCGACGCCGGGTCCCAGATGGCTTCGGGCGCCCATGCGCAACCTGCATTCGGAATGGCGCCGGCAATGTCCACCAGGCGTGGCTCGGACCAGTGCAAGAGGTCCGTGGATTCCCAGATGACCAGCTTGGTGCTGCCCCGGTGCATCGCGGCGTCCCAGCCCTTGCCGCTGGCGATGCGCAGGTCGGTCGCAAGAATCCAGTATTTGGAGCCGTCGGGCGAGCGCACGATGCTGTGGTCGCGCACACCCTTCTCGCCCACGGTCGAGGTGAGGACGGGTTGGCTGTTGTTCAGGTCCGTCCAATGCATGCCGTCGGTGCTGACGGTCATGTAGGTCTGCTCGCCTTGGGCGGATTCGCCCGTGAAATGAACCAGCAGGTAGCCCGCCGATTGCGCCTGGGCTCCGCCCCATGCGGCGACCAGCATGACGGCGGCAAAAGCCGAACGGATCGATCTCAAATAAGTCTTCACTCGTGGGTTCCTGTCTCCATATAAAGGCAGCCCGTTCGCTCGCCGCCGCTTGCCGGCGAAGGCGCTGAAGGCTTGCCCAAATCCCGCGACCGCCAACCCAGCCTTGTCGAAAGGACGGATTCACGAGCCGAGAGGTTCGTTGCCCCTCGCTTATCCGGCGAGTAGGCGACGGCGATGCTAGGGAAGCATCCGCAGGAGTACCAATCGTTTTTTCGCTTGCTGAGATACCTAAAGTTCAGAAGGCCGTAAGGAATCGAATCGCCGGATGAGAGATCGGAGGAATCCAACAGCATGGCATTGCGCGTAATCGCAATACGGGTCGCGTGTAATTTGCATGGCTGCCGATTGCAATGCTATTGGCAAAAAATTAATTGCCGATCTCAATGATATGGAGCGAGGGCGGGCGCACTTGGCTGCCGTGCCGCACATCAGACGGTCGTTGGGAGGAACGTTCCGCTTGGGGGTAAATGAATTGCACAGAGTAATTGCGTGCATCAATTCCCGAGGGAAATGCATAAGCCGAATTTGTCGAATTATTCGAATGGATCCCGATGCCGAGGATTCGAATGCAAGGCGCTCCACGCCTGCCGGTCAGCTATAGAAGGGCGGCCATCCCCGACGCGCAAGCCTCGCGCCCGACCCGCCGCAGCAGCGCCCCAATTCTTTTCCGATCAATAGGTCAGCCCATGGTCAGGCTGCCTGTGGCAGCGAATTGCCGCGACGCAAATGTATGCATTGAATTAGCCAGGAATTAGCAAAAAGCCAAATCCTCTTTTGACACATGGATGTCACCCGCTATTTCTACATTGCTCCTCGATGTGGCGTTTCGTACTCAAAACGCACGATGCCCGCATGCCTCATGCAGGTCGGTCAAAACCATCGATAACCAACAGCCCCTATATATGATGATTTTCCAGAAAAGAGTTTTGCTCTCGTCATTGACGACGGTTGCAGCCTGCGTGCTCGCCGCCTGCGGCGGCGGAAGCAACGGAGGGAGCGGCTTCTTCCCGATCATTCCGCCAGCCAACACGAGCAGCACCACCTACAGCGGCGTCGTGGCCGCCAGCGGCTACGTGCCGGGCAGCACCACCGGCAACCCGACCCTGAAGCCGGGCTACTACCAGAAGGCCACGGTCTTCGTCGATAGCAACGGCAACGGCGTGCTCGACAGCGGCGAAACCTCGACCGTGACCGATGCCAGCGGCAAGTTCACGCTCACGACCAGCGCCACCGGCCAGCTGGTGGCCGACATCGGCGCCACCGCGACCAACACCGCCACCGGCGCCGTCGTGGCCAAGCACCTGATCCTGCGCGCCTCGACCGCCCAGATCGCCGACCAGGGCACGGACAAGATCGTCATCAGCCCGCTGTCGAGCGAAGCGCAGCGCCTGGTGGAAGCCAACGGCAGCGACTACGCGACCGAAAAGGCCAACCTCGCCGCACGCATGAACGGCCCGGCCTTCAACCTCGGCGATGCGAAGTTCAGCGATCCGCTGGCGGACGTGAACACCCTGGGCGGCGCCACCCAGTACGCCGCGCTGTATCAAGACAACGAGCTGACCAACCGCTACACCTATGCGACCGCCAAGCTCGACCGCAAGGACATGTTTCCGGACAACCTGGCCGTCGCGGGCGGCGACCCCCGCCTGGTCGGCCTGTCGAGCGTGACCCTCACCAACCGGGACGGCAGCAAGTCCGTCCCCACGGGACCGCTGCAGAAGCAGGCACCCATCACCTTTGCAGAGGCGCAGCAGGCCGCCTTCAACGTGGAAGGCGTGCCGGCTTACGACAACATTTTCGTCATCATCGAAGAGAACAAGTCGACCGACGTGATCGTCGGCAACCCGCGTGCCGCGAACATCAACCACATCCTCAACAACTACAACCAGCTGAAGACGTACTACTCGACCGGCAATCCGTCCGAGCCGAACTACACCGCGCTGGGCGGTGGCGACGACTTCGGCATCCATGACGACAACTGGTTCGGTTGCGGTGCCGTCCCCGGCAGCGCCTACGAAATCAAGGACGTCGCATTCGCCGGCGGTACTGCCTCCGATGGCCAGACCATGCCCGTGCAGGACAAGCTTCCGCCTGTGATCGGCGCCACCAGCACCAGCAGCGCCAGCCGCTCTGGCTACGTCAAGGACGATGCCACCTGCGGCGACACCCCGACCGGCGGCACGGTGCACAACATTCCCGGCGACAACCTGTTCACGCTGATCTCCAAAACGGGCCGGACCATCCGCACCTACAGCGAGTCGATGAACCCGGGCCAGGACGTGCGCGCCGACAGCATCGGCGACAAGAACGTCGTCGCCACCTACGACTCGAGCAAGCTCAAGGATGCCACCAGGCTCGACGGCTCCGCCCCGCCTGCCCTCGTCGGCTCCGCCGATTTCCCCGCGCAAGGTGGCCTGTACAAGGTCAAGCACGGCCCGTCGATCGCCTTCCAGGGCGCGCGCAGCCTGCCCGAATTCGCGGCCAACAACCGCACCATCTTCGGCACGCAGTACCAGGAAGCGGACTGGCTCAAGTCCTCGATCTACCCGGTGCCCAGCGGCTGGATCTACGACCAGTTCAGCAAGGACCTGGCCACGGGCGATGTGGGCAACATCAACTTCATCGTTCCCGACCAGTGCGACGACATGCACGGCGTCGGCGCCGATTTGAGCTGCGTCAACAAGAACAACGACGGCCAGCAGTCCGGCACCGTCCGCGCCGACATCTACCTCGGCATGGTGGTCAACAAGATCCGGAGCTCGGCGCTGTGGAACAACCCGCAGAAGCGCGTCGCGATCGTCGTGATGTACGACGAAGGCGAAGGCGGCAGCAACGGCTCCTGCTGCGGCTGGAACGCGAACGGCACGAATTCGGGCGCAGCGCCGGTGATCGTGGACGCCAGTGGCAAGGCAACGGCCACCACGCCGCCGCCCAACTACGCCGGCGGCAACTTCGGCCACGGCAACTCGATCTTCGGCATCATGTCCAACCAGCAGGACCTGGGCAAGGCGAAGAAGCAGGTGGCCGACAGCGACGCCTACAGCCACTTCTCGTTCCTGCGCACGCTGCAGGACATGTTCCAGGTTGCTGACCCGGCCGTCGATGCGACCTACCTGAACCGCGCCAAATACACCGAGGCGTTCATCACGGCCAACATCCTGGCGCTGCCGGAATACATCAACAGCTCGGACACGCACTTCGACTCGGTGCGGCCGATCAACCATGCCTACGTGATCCCGGCCAACTACACGCAGAAGCTGTACGCGAACGACATCGACGGCGTGCAGGACCCCGACACGGGCAAGCTGGAAGGCCAGATCACGCCGCAAGTCGGTGCTGACGCGAGCCAGACCAGCGTCTGGGCGACGAAGTAAGTCAACCGAAGACCGACGACAGAAAAGCCGCGGAGGGTGCGGAGGCGGGACGCGAGGCGTCTTGCCTCCGCACCCTTCGCGGCACAAGCTTGAGGCGATTTCCCTTTTGATGAATCTGGCAACGGACAAGATGGTCCCGCTCGTCATGGCGCTCTCGGTAGCGCTGTTGGCTTTGACGGCTTGCAACGGCAACGGCAATGGCAATGCGGTGGCGAGCGCCCCCGCTCCCCGCAAACAGGTGCTGAGCGCCCAGGCGCAGGTCGGGCAACTGGCCTTCTTCGACAAGAACCTCTCGAGCGGCAGGAACATGTCGTGCGCAAGCTGCCACGACCCGCAATACGCCTACGGCCCGCCGAACAGCATCTCGGTGCAGTTGGGCTCCGACCTCAAGCAGATCGGCGCGCGCGCCGTGCCCTCGCTGCGCTACAAGGAATCGACGCCGGCCTTCAGCGAAGACGCGCCGAACCCCGACGGCGTGACCTCCAACTCGCCGGGCGGCGGCTTCATGGCGGATGGTCGCGCGGCCACGCTGGCGACACAGGCCGGGATGCCGCTGCTCAACCCGCTCGAGATGAACAACCCCTCCAAGGAGGCGGTCGTGAAGGCGGTGCAGAACGGCGCCTATGCAGGCCTCTTCAAGCAAACCTTCGGCGCCAATGTGTTCGACAACACCGATGCCGCCTTCGACGCCCTGGGCCGTGCGATCCAGGCGCTGGAGACCGAAGACCTGAGCTTTCATCCGTACAGCAGCAAGTACGACCTCTATGTCTTCAACAAGATCGGCGGCGTGCTGACGCCGGCCGAGCGGCGCGGCGAGGTGCTGTTCCACAGCACCGGCGTCACCAACTGCTCGGGCTGCCACTACACGGGCGCCAACTTCAACGGCAACTCCGGCCTGATGACGGACTTCACTTATCAAGCCCTGGGCGCGCCGCGCAACGACCGGTCGATACCGAACAACCCGGACCCGATTCCGGCGAACGACGACCCGGCGTATTTCGACATGGGCCTTTGCGGCCCCTTCCGCACCGACTACATGCCAGCCCCGGGCAAGGCCCATCCGTACTGCGGCATGTTCAAGGTGCCGGTGCTGCGCAACGCGGCGACGCGCGGGGCCTTCTTTCACAACGGCGTGCTTCATTCGCTGGAGCAGGTCGTCAACTTCTACAACACGCGGGACACCCATCCCGAGTACTGGTATCCATCGCATGGCGAGGGCACCGGCAAGCCGCAGGCCAACCCGGTCTGGGCGCTGCAGCCCACCGCCGTGCCGGGTGCTGCGGTCGACAAGTACAACGACCTGCCGCCAGTGCAGCAAGGCAACGTCGACGAGGAAGTGCCGATGGGCACCGGCGAGGGCGGCGAGAAGACGCTTGCCAGCGGCACGAAGCCGCGCGCGCCCGGCGCCACCCCGGTCATGACGCCGCAGCAGATCGCCGACCTGGTCTGCTTCCTGGGCACGCTGAGCGACGGCTACCAGCCTTCCTCCGCGCCATCGGCCAGCGGCAGGTGCGTGAAGTGAAGACGAATACGAACGCCGTCCTTCGGTGCATCGGCGGTGCGGTGTCCCTGCTGGTGATGTCGGTCTTGCTCGCCTCACTCGCTGGCTGCGACAACGAAGCGGCGCGCATGCCGAGCCAGGAGAACTTCACCGCGACGACCAACGACTACCTCGCGCAACGCGGCCATGTGTGCCTCGCCAAATACGAGTGGCCGATCAAGGTGCTGGCCGGATCGCGCGAACCCGATGCGCAGCAGATGCCGGTGCTCGAGAAGCTGGGGCTAGTGACAGGCAAGGATGTCGTCGCCGCCCCCAAGGACACGGCTGCGACCGCGCAGGGCCGCGAATATGCGCTGACCGATGCGGGCCGCAAGTCCTACCTGCAGATGCCCGTGGTGATCCGCACCACGACCGAGAACATCACGCATCCGGCCGACTTCTGCGCGGCCACGCTGAGCCTGGACCGCCTCGTCGGCTGGGACCCGCCGCAAACGCGCGATGGCCGCACCGCGACCTCGCTGCTCTTCACTTACCGCATCGCGCTCGAACCCTGGGCGGCAACGCCCGAGGCGCAGCAGGTCTTTCCGCTGCTGGCGCGCGCCATCCAGCGCGAGGGAACGATGCAGATGCGCCTGGGCGTCCACCTGACGCCTCGCGGCTGGGTCGCCGACGAACTCGATGCGCACTGAACGAATCCACGACCGCAACGCCACCTGTCAATCAACAACAAGACTCCGCATGAATTTCCGTTCCATTCGCCCGAGCCGCCACGCCAAGACCCTGGCCGGCATCGCCCTGGTCTCCGCGCTGGCCGCATGCAGCACCAGCCACGATGCCAACGCACCCACTGCCGAGAACCTCGCAGCGCCGCTGGACGCCTACCTGGCCCAGCGCGGCGACATCTGCCTCGCGATGGTCGACTGGCCAATCGACCTGACCGAAGCCGAGGCGGGCGCCGGTGCCCGCCATGCGATTCAGTTCCCGGTGATGGAGCAGCTGGGCCTGGTGCACAGCACCATCGTCGCCGTGCCGAAAAGCAGCGAGAACCCGGATGGCGCCGTCAAGCGATTCGAGCTGACCGACGCGGGCCGCAAGTTCTACAAGCCGCACGCGTCCGCAGCGAAAGGCGCCGAACAGCAACAACCTGTCAACGATTTCTGCGTGGCGCATCTCAAGCGCGAGCAGATCGTCGACGTCAAGGTCGATGCCTCCAACGCGCAGCATCCGATGGCGGTGGTGAGCTACACCTACCAGATCGACACCGCGCCGTGGATGCAGGACGCGAACGCGCAGCGCGTGTTCCCGATGGTCGCGCGCATCGCCAACGGCGCGGGCGGCAAGCTGCAACTGCGCCAGGGCTTCACGCGCGGCGACAAGGGCTGGGTCGCCCAGACGGGGCCGGTCTGATTCGGTCACGCCCATGAGCACCGTCGTCCGTTTCTCGCCCGACCTGGGCCGCTGGCTCACGCACAACCTCAATGCCGGCCAGATGCCGCAGGCGCTGGTGGCCACGATGCGGAAGCAGGGCATGAACGAGCGGGCCGCGCAAGGCATCGTCGCGGCCTACCTCGACGCGCGCCAGCGGGGCGGGCCGGTGCCGGCCGATGCCATCGAACTGCCGGACGAGGCGCCATCCAGGCCCGTGGCGCGGCTCGCGCCGGGAACGCGAATCCTCGCGGCCGACCGCGAGATCGTCGTGCACTCGCGCGGCGAAGACCCGGTCTTTGCCGCGCTCGGCAACGTCGTGGAGGCGGACGAATGCAAGGCCCTCATCGAGATGGCAAAGCCGCGCCTTGCACCTTCCACGCTGGTCGATCCGATGAGCGGCCGCGACGTGGTGAGCGACAAGCGCGCGAGCTGGGGCATGTTCTTTCGCCTCTGCGAGAACGACCTCGTTGCCCGCCTCGACCGGCGCCTTTCGGCGCTGATGAACCTCCCGCTCGAAAACGGCGAGGGGCTGCAGCTGCTGTACTACCCCACCGGCGCGGGCAGCGAGCCGCACCACGACTACCTGGCGCCCACCAACGCCGCCAACCGCGAATCCATCGCGCGAAGCGGCCAGCGCGTGAGCACGCTGGTGACTTACCTGAACGACGCGCCGGAAGGCGGCCAGACCGTTTTTCCGCAACTAGGCCTGGCCGTGTCGCCGATACGCGGCAACGCCTGCTACTTCGAGTACTGCGATGGCAACGGCCGCGTCGATGCGCGCTCCCTGCACGCGGGCGCGCCGGTGACCCGCGGCGACAAATGGGTCATGACGAAGTGGATGCGCGAGCGCCGCTTCGTGGCTGCCGACGAGGCCGCGCGTTGAAGCGGCCATGAAAGAAGCGCCATGCCCCGGCGAGGGGCATGGCGCTTCGTGCCGGGCAAAAAACTACTGCGCTGCGACCTTCACGAACACCGGGTTCGAGTAGAACCACAGGTCGCTGTAGTTGCGTGCATTGATGGCGTTGAAGCGCGCCACGTTGTCCGTGCCGGTCGTCTGCGCATCGAACAGCGGTTCGCCGCCCGCCGTTTCGTTGGGCACGTCGGTGCCGAGGTTGGTGCCGCGCAGGCGGAAGTACTGGTTGCCCCCGGCCTTGACCGTGTAGCTCACTGAAAAGTAGCCGTCGGCATCGAGCTTCCAGTCGCTGCGCGTGAAGCGCTTGACGACGCGGGTCGATGGATTGGTGTCGCGCGCATAGCCCGGCGTGCCCGGGGTTTCGCGGCCGGTCACGTCGCCTGCGATGAGGTCGACGTGGTCGACCACCGGCTTCACGTTGGCGAACACGCCGCTGCCCAGCTGGAACTCGTAGTTGTTGCGCTCGGGGCTCTTGAAGCGGATGGTGATCTTCAGGTCTTCGCCCGGCACGGCCGCCACTTCGGTGCCCATCTCGCCCGTGGCCTTGGCGCTCTGCACCTTGAAGTCGAGCGCGTCGATCAGGCCGCCGTTCACCGCGAAGAGCTTGCCCGCGCGAAAGGCCGCGAGCAGCGACTTCGGATCCTTGATGTCGCCCCAGAGGTGGTTCTTCGCGTACTCGCCCGGCGCGTAGCCGCTGCTGTACTGGCCTTGCGAGACGGTGAAGTGGTAGTCCGAATCCGCCACGTTCCAGATGTGGCGGCCCTCGGACAGCAGCGCATCCCAGGTGCCGCCGAGCCTGGCGACCAGGTAGTCCACGCCGCCGTAGGTGCGCGAGGGCAGGTTGGCCGGGGTGTAGGCGCTGTTGTAGCCGCCGCGGTCGGGCTCCATCTGGTTGCCGACCATGCCTTCGAGCGAGAACACGATGTTCGGCGCGGCATCGTTCATCTCGCGCAGCTGCGCGGCCGTGTATTTGCCCGGGTTCCGCGAGGGATGGTTGATCTGCAGGTAGCTCGTGTCGGGGTAGTTCTTCTTGAGCCAGGCGATGGCCGCGAGCACGTCGGCGTGCGTGGTGAAAGCGCGCGCATCCTTCGCGTTCCACGCCGTCACGTCGTCGGCCGGAAACAGCGCGGGGTCGCGGTTGGTGAACAGGTATTCGAACTGGTTCGCGGCCTTGAGCGCGGCATCGGACATCGGGTTGTCGGTGAGGATGCCCACGTTGCCATGGTCGTGCGTGGCCATGTCCCACTCGAACGACGCGAAGATCGTCTTGTCGGCGTACTTGCCGCCTGCCTGCAGCGCCTTGATGCGCGGCACCTGGTACTTCGCCATGCCTTCGGAGAAAGGAATCTGCTTGGCCAGCTTGTTGCCGTCGTTGTCGTAGGAAGACAGGCGCAGGTGGTCGGACAGCGCGGCCCAGTCGAGCCCGAACCGGTCGAAGGCCTTGGCGAGCACCTGGTCGAGGGTGGAAATCTGCTGCGTGTCGTCCGACTGGATGGTGTGGACGTGCAGGTCGCCAATGGTCCAGCGGCCGGCGGACGCGACGGGTGGCGCCGGGGGAGCGGGCGGCGGTGGTGCCGCGGGCGATGGTGCAGGCGCCGGTGCCGGCGCTGCCGGAACGATGGGGAACCCGGCGAATGGTGCACCGCCACCGGAGCCGCCGCCGCAAGCGGTCAGCATGATCGCGCCGAGCGCGAGTGTGGAGAGATGAAAGCTGCGAGCGCGAGAAACGGAAGAATGGGATTTCATGGCGATAGACACGGCAACGGCCAGCACTGGGCTGGCCGTTGCTTCAGGGGTTCGATTGAAAACCCCGGAGTCTGAAATCCCGGCGTGACGCCGCGATGAAAGGACTATGAAAGTTCTAAGTTTCAGGCCAGCAGGTCGCTCAGCGTGCGTGCCACCACCTTGGTGGCACGGCGAAGGTCTTCGAGCACCACGCGCTCGTCGCTGCGCTTGGCGTGCGACTCGAGCACCGTGCGCGGGCCGGCGCCGTAGATCACACCGGGAATGCCGGCTTCGCCATACAGGCGCACGTCGGTGTAGAGCGGCGTTCCCATCGCCTTGACCGGCTCGCCGAACAGCTCGCTGCCGTGCTTCTGGATCGCATCGACCAGCGGCTTGTTGCCTGCGAGCGGTTTCATCGAATTGGCCAGCAGCAGGCGCTTGATGTCGACCGTGATGCCGGCGCTTTCAGCGGCCGCATCGGCGATCACCTTGCGGATCGTCGCTTCGACCTCGACCGGGTTCTCCTCGGGGATCATGCGGCGGTCGAGCTTGAACACCACCTTGCCTGGCACGACGTTGGTGTTGGTGCCGCCTTCGATGCGGCCGACGTTCAGGTACGGGTGCGTGATGCCCTCGACCTTCGACGTCACCTGCTGGTAGAGCGTGTTCTGCGCGTAGAGCGCGTTCAGGATCTTCACCGCGCCTTGGAGCGCATCGACGCCGGTGGTCGGAATGGCGGCATGCGCCATCTTGCCGTGCACCGTCACTTCCATCTGCAGGCAGCCGTTGTGTGCGGTGACGACTTCGTAGCTGAAGCCCGCCGCAATCATCAGGTCGGGCTTGGTCAGGCCCTTCTCGAGCAGCCAGCCCGGGCCGAGGATGCCCCCGAATTCCTCGTCGTAGGTGAAGTGCAGCTCGACGCCGCCCTTGCTCGGCTTGGCGACCGCTTCGAGTGCGCGCAGCGCGAAGGTGAAGCTTGCGAAGTCGCTCTTGCTGACTGCGGCGGCGCGGCCGTAGAGGCTGCCGTCGGCGATCTCGCCGCCGTAGGGGTCGTGCGTCCAGCCTTCGCCCGGAGGCACCACGTCGCCGTGGGCGTTGAGCGCGACCGTCAGGCCGCCGTTGCCGTACTGGCGGCGCACGATCAGGTTGGTGATCGATTCGAGGCCGTAGTCCTTCACCTCTTGGGCGGGCACCGCGTGCTTCTCGGCATCGAGGCCGAAGTCCTTCAGCAGCTCGGCGGTGCGCTCGGCGTGCGGCGCGTTGTTGCCGGGCGGGGTGTCGGTGGGCACGCGCACGAGTTCCTGCAGGAACTTCACTTCCTCGTCGAAGTGGGCGTCGATCCAGGTGTCGAGCTTGGCGTAGTCGGTCATGGAAGGCCTTTTCAGATAGCTAATTCAATTTCGGATCGCACTTCGTTCGCTGCGAAATCTTTTCGGGAAACACCGTGGAACCGGCTTTGCCGGGCCACCGGTGTTGCCCCCTTGAGGGGGGAGCAGCTACACGAAGTGAGCTGCAACGGGGGTGGGCTCATTCAGCCGCGAGGTTGTCCAGCAGCAGCTGGAAGGCTTGCACGGCCAATTGAATGTCGTCGTTGGTGCTCGATTCGAGCGGGTTGTGGCTGATGCCCGAGTTGATGCCGCGCACGAAGAGCATGGCCTGCGGCATCACCTCGTGCAGCTTCATCGCGTCGTGGCCGGCGCCGCTGGGCATGCGGAAGAGCGGAATGCCCAGCGCATCGACCGCTTTTTCCCAGCGCTGCTGCCAGTCGGGCGCGCTCGGTGCGGCGGAGGCGCGCATGCTTTCCTCGATCTCGTAGCGAACGCCGCGGCGTTCGCAGATCGCCTTGAGTTCGGCGAGCACGTCGTCGGTGAGCGCATCGCGCTGCGCGTTGTTCGGCGCGCGCATGTCCAGGCTGAACTTGCAGCGCCCCGGCACCACGTTGATGGAGCCGCTGGGCACTTCGAGCATGCCGACGGTGCCGACCGAGTCGCCGTCTTTCGCGGCGCGCTGTTCGGTGTAGAGGATGAGTTCGGCCACCGCGGCGGCGGCGTCGCGGCGGCGGTCCATCGGCGTGGTGCCGGCGTGGCTGGCCGTGCCGATCACTTCGCCCACGAAGCGCACGCCGCCGTTGATGGCGGTGACGATGCCCAGCGGCAGGTCGAGCTCGGTGAGCACCGGACCCTGCTCGATGTGCACCTCGACAAAGCCGAGATAGCGTGCCGGGTCGCGCTGGATCTTCGGAATGTCTTCCTGCTTCAGGCCCGCATGCTGCATGGCCTCGCGCATGGTGATGCCGTCGGCATCCTTCTGGTCGAGCCAGCGCTGGTCGAAATGGCCGATGAGCGCGCCGGAGCCGAGGAAGGTCGCCTTGTAGCGCTGCCCTTCTTCTTCCGCGAAGCCGACGACCTCGAAGGCGAAGGGCAGGCGCTTGCCTTGCCGCGCGAGTTCGCGCACGCAGGCGATCGGCACGAAGATGCCCAGGCGCCCGTCGTACTTGCCGCCGTTGCGCACGGTGTCGTAGTGCGAGCCGGTGAGCAGGGTCTTCGCGTCGGGCGTCGCGCCTTCGTAGCGGCCGACGACATTGCCGACGGCATCGATGTGCACCGAGTCGAAGCCCACGTCGCGCATCAGCGCGCTGATCTGCGCGGCGCAGGCGCGGTGCGCGTCGGTGAGATACGTGACGGTGAGCTGGCCCTTCTCGGCATAACCCGGGTCGGTGTGCAGCGAGAGCTGTTCCTGCCAGTCCCACACGTCGTTGCCGAGCGTGACGTCGGCGGCGAACTTGTCATTCAGGCGAATTTCCGCGATGCGATGGATGTTGCGCAGCGCTTCGCCGAGTTCGAATTCGGGGTGATTGAAAAGCCGGCGCTCGAAGGTGTCGATGATCTCGCGCTTGGCGAGGCCGGTGCCACGCGGACCGCGCACCGCCAGGATGAACGGAAAGCCGAACTTCGCGTTGTAGTCGGCGTTGAGCTTCTGGATCTTCGCGAACTCTTCGGGCGTGCAGTCGGTGAGGCCGGCCTTGCTCTGCTCGTTGGTCGATTCGGCCGTGAGGGACTTGCTCACCATGGCCTTGCCCGCGAGCTCGGGGTGGGCGCGGATCAGGCCGATCTGTTCGTCGGCAGACGACGCGGCCAGCGCCTTCACCAGCGCATGCTTCAGATGCGCGAGCGAGCGGAAGGGGCGGGCCGCGAGTGCGCGTTGCGCGATCCAGGGCGAATGCTCGTAGATGCCATCGAGCAGGGCGACGGCTTCGGCGGGCACAGCCGCGTTGAGTTGGGCGATGGTGAGGCTCATGGTCAGCTTCCTGTGACGGCCGATGTGTCCGATGTGTAGGGATGCGTTTGCTTCCAGTGCCGCGCGATGTCCACGCGCCGGCAGACCCACACGCGGTCGTGCTGCGCGATGTGGTCGAGAAAGCGCTGCAGCGCGGTGATGCGGCCGGGCCGCCCGAGCAGGCGGCAGTGCATGCCGATGCTCATCATCTTGGGACTGTTGTCGCCGTTCGCGTCGCCTTCTGCGTAGAGCGCGTCGAAGGTGTCCTTCATGTACTGGAAGAACGGGTCGGCGTGCGAGTAGCCCTGCGGCAGCGCGAAGCGCATGTCGTTCACGTCGAGCGTGTACGGCACGATGAGCTGCGGCACGACGGTGCCGTCGGTCTTCTGCACCTTCATCCAGAAGGGCAGGTCGTCGCCGTAGTAGTCGCTGTCGTATTCGAAGCCGCCATAGTCGGCCACGAGGCGCCGGGTGCGCGGGCTGTCGCGGCCGGTGTACCAGCCGAGCGCGCGCTCGCCGGTGAGCTTCTCGATCGCTTCCATGCCCAGGCGCATGTGCTCGCGCTCGGTGGCTTCATCGAGGTTCTGGTAGTGGATCCAGCGCCAGCCATGGCAGGCGATTTCATGGCCCAGTTCCTTGAAGGCGGCCGTCAGCTCGGGATAGCGCTCCAGCGCCATGCCCACGCCGAAGACGGTGAGCGGCAAGCCGCGCTTTTCGAACTCGCGCAGGATGCGCCAGACGCCCGCGCGCGAGCCGTATTCGTAGATGCCTTCCATGCTGATGTGGCGGTCCGGAAAGCTGGCCGGATTGAACATCTCGGAGAGGAACTGCTCGGAGCCCGCGTCGCCGTGCAGCGTGGCGTTCTCGCCGCCTTCTTCGTAGTTGAGGACGAACTGCACCGCGATGCGCGCGCCGCCCGGCCACTGGGCATGCGGTGGGTTGCGGCCGTAGCCGACGAGGTCGCGCGGGTAGGGCAGGGTGGTGTCGTAGACGGTCATGGTGTGGATCAGGACAGCGCGAGAGAAATGTCGTTGGTCGGAACCTTGCGGTCGAAGGTGAGGTTGGCCTCGACGTGTTCCAGGTGTTCGGTCATGAGGCGCACGGCGCGTTCTTCGTCGCGGGCGGCCAGCGCCTTCACGATGTCGGCGTGCTCGTCGTTGGAGTGCTCGGCGGCACTGGTGCTCTGGTACATGAGCGTGATGAGGGCGCAGCGCGAGATCAGCTCGCCGAGGATCTGCGCTAGCACCGTGTTGCCCATGAGTTCGGCCATGCGCACATGGAAGTCGCCGAGCAGTTCTGTGCGGCCCGAAATGTCTTCGCCCGACACGGCGGACTTCTCGAGCGCGACGTGTTCCTTCAGCGCCTTGATCTTCGCGGGCGTGACGGTGCGCACGAACTCGCGCGTCATCTCGGCTTCGAGCATGCGGCGCACCTTGAACACCTGCTTGGCCTCGTCGACGGCCGGTGCCGCAACGAAGGCGCCGCGTGCCGGTTCGAGGCGGATCAGCTTGTTCTGCGAGAGCTGGAACAGCGCCTGTCGCACCAGCGTGCGCGAGACACCGAAATGATCGGCCAGCTTCTGCTCGGCGAGCTTGGTGCCGGGCTGCAGGCGATGCTCGACGATGGCCTTCGTGAGGGCATCGACGATCGAACGGGTGGTGGAGGACTCCATGTTTTTCATGATAGACCCAAAGCCGGTAACTGTATACACTTTTGTCCACCGGAATTTCCCGCAC
>Ga0163161_10001230_pt1 | contig 19209 bp, 17 predicted proteins | sample S45metaG_FD_129847 | JGI IMG/M metagenome (GOLD analysis project Ga0163161, IMG submission 129847) | Switchgrass rhizosphere microbial communities from Kellogg Biological Station, Michigan, USA - S4-5 metaG | ecosystem: Host-associated > Plants > Roots > Rhizosphere > Soil | place: USA... | reverse complement strand
GCAAACGGCTGGTCGAAGCAGATTTCAAAGGGAGAGGATAGGATGCGGAAAACGCTATCGAGTACGGCAGCGACCGTGCTGGCACTGGCATGCTCGAATGCCCATGCACAGAGCGATCCACAGTTGGCGCAGGCGGCGGAAGAGGCGCAACCGCAAAGTGGGGACGGCCAGATCGGCGATATCGTGGTCACCGCCCAACGGCGGGAAGAAAACCTCCAGCGGGCAGCGGCGGCCATCACCGCGGTCACTGGCGACACCCTCATCCGGCAGAATATCAACAACCTCAACGACCTGACAAAGGTGGCACCGTCATTCCAGGTGGCAAGCAGCTCGGGCGTTTATACTAGCACCAGCATCCGCGGCGTATTCAGCACGGTGAACAACGCATTTGGTGATCCATCCATTTCCATTAACGTCGATCAGATCAATCTGGTTCGCCCAACGTCCTCACGCGGCCTCTTCTATGATATCGACCGTGTAGAAGTGCTCAAGGGGCCACAGGGTACGCTGTACGGCCGCAACGCAACGGGCGGTGCCATCAACGTCATTTCGGTGCGCCCCCGCCTGGATGAGATGAGTGGGTATTTGAACGCTGAAGTTGGCAACTATGCCACGTTCAACACGAGCGGTGCCATCAACGTGCCGATCGGCAGCACAGCAGCGATCCGTGGCGCCTTCCAGACGGTTCGGCGTTCGGGTTATCTGTCCGATGGCACCGACGATGCGGACCGTCAATCCGGCCGGCTGTCCCTGCGCGTCGATCCAACCAGCACGCTTTCGATCGTCCTTCGGGGCGATTACACACAAGAAGCCGGCAAGGGCGGCGGCGGCGTGACGATCAATCGCGACGGCAGTTTCTTTGCCGGGGAACGCACCTCCACCGTGGACAGCTTTATGCAGGCGGCAGCGGCCTTCGCGGCCAGCGGATGCCCCACGGGCAGCGGTCGAGCTTGCGTGCCGATCCCGAACAATCAGTTCCAGCGCAACCGCTATCTGGGGCTGTCTGGCACGGCCGATTGGGAGGTTGCCGGCGGCTCGGCAACCCTTATCGTCGGTCATCGCAATGACCGTTTCCGCTATCTGACGGCGGCAACCGGGTTTCCTGCCGCAGAGGATAATCGTGCGAAGCAGACCTCGATCGAGGCACGGTTTGCCTCGGACGCCACAAAGCCGCTCAGCTTCATTGCAGGTCTATACTATGTCGACAATTCTCAACGCGTCTTTGCGCAGTTCGACCAACAGATTTCGGGCGGCGTCATCGTCAATACGATCGGGCTGGACGGCAACTCCTGGGCCGGGTTTGGCCAGGTCACTTACAGCCCTGTCGACTCTGTGCGGCTGGTCGGTGGCCTGCGCTACACGCACGAGCGAAGGACCATCAATGCGTCGGGAGACCTCACGTCCTTCTATCGACTGGGCGTCGATCCCGTACCTGGTTTAGGCGCTCCAGAGGTGGTGTCTCAGGGATCGCGTTCCTTCAACGCAACCAATTACAAGGTCGGTGTTGAGTGGGATGTGGCGGATCGATCGATGGCCTATGCCAACATCACGACCGGCTTCAAGTCGGGCGGATTTTTTCTGAATGCCGCCAATGACGCTATCGGGAACACCTATGAGCCTGAGGATGCGACGTCCTATACCGTGGGTATCAAGAACAGGTTCTTCGATAACCGGCTTCAGGTGAATATCGAAGGATTCTACCTGAAATATTCCAACCAGCAGGTTGCCGCGCTGGCATTCAACAATACTGGGTTCACGATCTTTCCCCAGTACAATGTAGGCGGCTCGACGATCAAAGGTGTTGAGATCGACATTCTGGCAGCCATCACCCCTACGACGCGCCTGACGTTCCAGGGACAATATGTTGATGGTAGATACAAGGACTTCCGGTTCCTGACGTCACTTTCGAATTTCGCTCCGATTTCCGCACAGACGGGGTGCTCAGCGTCGCAACCCGTCCCGCTGAACGCGGCATTCACGCGCTATCAAGTGGACTGCTCGGGGAAACGTCCGCTGCAGTCGCCGCTATGGTCGTTCACGACTGGTGTCGAACAGACCATCCCGCTGGATGGGGGCGACAAGATCATACTCGATCTACGCACATTTTTTGAAACAAAGCGTTACACCTTCCCAAGCTACCTTCCCTTTACGGTTGCCAACGGTGGAACGCGAACAACGTTCAATCTTACTTACACGCATGATCAATTCAGCGTGACCGGCTATATCGATAATATCGAGAACCGGGCCGCGAGGCAGATCGCCTCGATCGCGGCTGGCGCTATCCGGTCTCCTTACGCGACCCTTCGGCCGCCGCGCACCTATGGCGTCCGGGTCGGCATGAAATTCTGAACGTCGGTTGACGGAAGAACGAACGGCCGGGCGCTTGGCGCCCGGCCGCTTCCCGTTCATCGCCGCAACGCGACTTCATTCGAGCTGGGGTCGTTGCGGCAACCGCATCACGACAAGGCCTGTTCAGCCCGGATCATCGCGGCCAGCTTTCGCCGCACGCGGATCGCACCCTTGTCGGTGGAAAGAACGAGCGGGTTGTGGTCGAAGATATCGGCGTCGCCGATCTCGCGCTGCTGGTCCTCAACCATCGGCTTGTCCTCTTCGACGAAGATCCGGGTGATGGCGCGCTCCTTCACCACATTGTACTCGGCATCGTCGCGGCGCCAGCTGCGGCAATTGCCATAGAAATAGTGCGACGTGATGGGCGTTTCCGGGGTCATGCTGTGAAAGGCGTTGGACACCAGCGGGGCGTCACCCGGCCGCTCGATGTGGACGGTCAGGGCCATGGCGCTCGGCGCGGTCCATGTTACTTGCATATATTGCTCGGCGGGCGCGGTAGGGTCCGGCATCTCGCTGGCGAAATTGGCTGCCACGGCGTCGCTGTCCACCGCCCATTTGACCGTAAGTGAGCGATCGCCCTCCCTGATGCTGACTCTCGATCGCGGGATCCACCCGCCGCCCAGCGTATCGGCGTGAAGATAATCGACATGGCTGAGGTCCATGATGTTGTCGCTAAGCAGCTGGTAACTCGCGGCGATGTGCAGCATGCCATGCATGCGCGCGGTTTCCGGCGCTGTGGCCAGAATCGAGTAATCGGGTATCAGCGCCGGATCGGCCAATGCGGCTTTGCCCATCCACACCCAGATTGCCATGTCCCGCTCCTCGGCGACGAAGGCGCGGATCGCGGCATTTGGCGCGATCCGCCCGTCGCCATGGGGGTTGTGCGTGCAGTGCCCGTCGAGGCCAAAGCGCAGCCCGTGATATGGGCATTGCAGATCGTTCCCATGGCGTCGCCCCTTGCTGAGCGGCACGAGACGGTGACTGCACCGATCGGCCAGCGCGCGGACAGACCCGTTTGCATCGCGATAGAACACGATGCGCTGGGACAAAATCGTGCGCGGCAACAGCGTGTCCGGCCCTAATTCTTCAGCCCAGGCGGCCATGTACCAGGCGTTTTGCAGAAAGTTCATCGCCACACTCCAAGGGCTGTTGCCGGGTACCGGGTTAGTCCCACCGCCTGTGCGCTTATATACCTGCGAGCGCCGAAAACCGGCTCAATTCACTCCGCCGGAGCATTGCCTTGGGACTTGAGATAGGCACGGGGCGATTTCCCGTAGCGTCGGGCAAATGCGGTGCGAAAGGCGCGCTCCGACTGATAGCCGGCATGTTCGGCGAGTTCACCGACCGACAGCCGCCGGCTCAACATCAGGTCGCGGGCAGCGCTCAGCCGAATGCCGAGCACATAGTCCATCGGGGGCTGCGCCAGGAGTTCGGAAAAGCGGCGGGCAAAGGTCGAGCGTGCCATTTTGGCCTCGCTGGCCATGGTGGCCACGGTCCACTTTGCCATCGGCCGTGCGTTGACGTGTGCGAGAACCCGCCCGATCTGGGGGTCCGAAATGGCTGTGAGCCATCCTTTGCCCGTATTTCCATCGCTGGCGATCCACGATCGCAGAAAGCTGGTGAACATCAGATCGGCCAGGTGCGACGCGGTCGCGCTATAGCCGGGGAGACGCGTTTCGCTCTGCTTGACCAGATAGTTGGAAAGGCTGGACAGCCATGGAAACATGGCCTCCCCCTCCTGCCGGACCACGAATGACGCGGGCAGGCCGGCAAGGGCCGGATTGCCCTCCGGCTCGCGCAGTAGATAGGCCAGGGCGAGGATGCGCGTCCGCGCTGAGCCTTTGCCGATCCTGACGTGCAACGGCGAGTCATGTCGAGTTTTTAATCCCAACGTGCCCGCACCGTGGCGCGCAAGCAGATCGCGCAATGGCTCGAGCGGGGCACCGGGGCAGCTGGCATAGCTGTGAGATGTGCTGTTGAGCACAACCGCCGTCTCCCCCACGGCCAACCAAGTGCCTGGCGAGCCGGCGGCTTCGAACCAGCATTGTCCTTCCAAAACGCTCAGGCTGCAGGCAAAATCCGGGACAATATCCGTCAGTTCGTAGCCCCATTCACCGGCGAAATCGAACACGCCGATCGAATTGGAAAGCACCTTGATGGACAGCAGAGCGTTACCGAGCAGATCCATTCTGCCCCACCACGTCATCGGTTCCCCTGATGTCCTTGCTGTCGTTGGATGACGGACGGCCGTTGTTTTCCGCTTTCAACGCTTCTGCCACCGCTGAGCCGCATTGCTCTGTTGACGCCGTGCCGCCAAGGTCGCGCGTGCGGCCCTCAGGCCGGCTGAGCGTGGCTTCGATCGCTCGCACCACCGCTGCAGCGGCTTCGCCCTCTCCCAGATGGTCGAACATCATCGCGCCGCACCAAATTTGGCCGATAGGATTGGCAACGCCCTTGCCGGCGATATCGGGCGCAGAGCCGTGGACTGGTTCAAACAGCGAGGGCACTGAACGATCAGGGTTGATGTTGCCGCATGGCGCAATGCCGATGGTGCCCGTACAGGCCGGGCCGAGGTCGGAAAGGATGTCGCCGAAGAGGTTAGAGGCGACGACGGTATCGAAGCGATCGGGGTTCATGACGAACTGGGCCGCCAGAATATCGATATGATATTTGTCGGTTCGGACGTCCGGATACTTCTCAGCCATGGTGGCAACTCGCTTGTCCCACCACGGCATGGTGATCGCGATACCGTTGGATTTGGTGGCGGAGGTGAGGTGCTTCTTGGGGTGCTTCATTGCAAGGTCGAAGGCATAACGGAGAATGCGATCGGTGCCGGTACGCGTCATCACCGTCTCTTGCACGACGAACTCACGGTCGGTGTCGGGAAAGGCAATGCCGCCGATCGCCGAATACTCGCCCTCCGTATTCTCGCGCACGATCATCATGTCGATATCGCCTGGCTTGCGATCGGCGAGCGGGCAGGGGACGCCGGGCATGAGCCGAACCGGGCGGAGATTGACATATTGGTCGTATTCACGGCGGAACTGAATGAGCGATCCCCAAAGCGACACGTGATCGGGCACGGTATCGGGCCAGCCCACTGCGCCGAAAAAGATGGCATCAGCGCTTCCGATGCGGGCTTTCCAGTCGTCGGGCATCATCTGGCCGTGGCGGGCATAATAGTCGCAGCATGCGAAATCGTGCCATTTCTCGATCAGTTCGAAGCCGTAAATGGCCGCCGCGGCGCGCAGCACGCGCAATCCTTCGGGGACCACCTCCGCGCCGATGCCGTCGCCTGGAATTACAGCGATACGATAGCGCTTGGGTTCGGGCATCAATCTTTCCTTTTTAAGCGGCGGGGCTCATTAAGGTCCCCGAGGTCGACATGGCGATGCTGTGGAATGTGCGCGCAGGCGCCACCGGATTAAGGCGCGATGATCCCCAACACGTCACCAGCGGAAGTGTCATGCGACGCTCTCCTTTTGCTTGAGCAGCAGCAGTGCTGCGAAGATGCCAATGACGGCGTAGATCCCATGCATCAGCGCCATTGCGTGGCCGATCGCCTGGCTGGAGCCGGCAAAGATGGTTTCGACGGCAAGCGCGGTGAGGGTCGGCGCAACGCCAACGCCAAGCAAGCCCTGCGCGAGCAGAAACAACGCTATTCCCCGACCGACCACAGGCGGCGGCAGTTCGCGCGTAACGATGCTTGCTGTGACGAGCAGATAGGTCGCGGAGACCAGGACAAAAGCGCCCATCGCAAGCCACACGACAGTTTCAGACGTGGCGAGCGCCCCCAGCATCGCGCACGGAAAAATGAAGATCGCCGCGATCAAAGCGACACGTTCGGCCCCCTTGCCTGTCGTGCGATTCAGCCGGTCGATGGAAGCACCGGCAATGAACAGGCCCAAGGGTCCCCCGGTCAGCAGCAGCGCGCCCATGATCATTCCGATTTGCGCGGGAGCCAAGCCGAACCGGCTGATCAGCAGAGGCGACAGCCAGAGGTTGACGGAATTGGCCAGCATTGCATGCGCTATGGAGAACACAGCCAGGGGAACAAGCGTCCGGCGGCGGGCTGCCAGCGCTCGCACGACGTCTCCCCAACTCGCCTGTTGGCGTGCGGTCGTTGTGCGGCGTTCCGGTTCGCGGAGCAGGAACACGAGCAGCACAAGCGGAAAGCCTGTCGCGCCGGTGAGGACCAGGGCGAGGCCCCACGGCGGCAAGTGACCGATCAGCGGGAGCCAGGAAAGATCCACTTTGCTGAGCAGTCCGAGCAGGATGCCGCCGCCCAGAAAGGCAAGCCCGGTACCCGCGAGATTGGACATCGAAAAGATACTCAGTGCCCGTGCGCGGCGACGCGGCGGGACTGCGTCCCCGAGCATCGAATAGCAGGACGGCGGCAGCAGCCCTTCCGCCAGACCAACGCCGGCCCGCGCCAGCATCAGGCTGACAAAGCCCACCACATTACCGCACGCGATCGCCATCATCGACCACAGCGCGATCGCAACGGCAACAATCCAGCGTCTCTGAACGCGGTCGGCAAGCCATCCCGCAGGGATGCTGATCAAGATGTTCGCGATGGCGAAAGCGGTGCCAAGCGCGAGCGTAACCTGCGCTGGACGAAGCCCCAGATCCTTCTGGATCGCGATGACCATCAACGAAACGATATTCTTGTCGATATAGGCCAGCATGCTGGCGACCGTCAGGACGGCGACGAGCCACCGCTCGCGCGCAGTCGACGTTGGGGCGTCGTCACTGCTCTCTTCGCCCGTCTTCAAGGCCACTCTCCCAACGCAACGAGCAGCATCGCACGCCTCGATAATTCTCTGATCTGGGAATTACCAGTCTCATCGGAGCCGTCAAGGCCGCGCGAAGGCAGTGCCCGCTATCCTATGGTCAGCTGGCGTCAGGATTGGTGGCGAGGACTAAGGCCATTCATAATGAGGTCGGACATGAATTCAATATACGCGTCATGGCCCGTATTTTCACCCTGGAAGACGATTCCGGTAATGGGCTTGTTGCTGCTCCAGAACTCAGCGGCGGAGATAATGACGAAATGCAAATAGCGAGGGTCAACGCGACGCATGGTTCCCTCTTCCTGGCCGACCCGCAGTATATCCGAGAGATCGTCCAGAGAATGCGCTAGTATATCTACCCATTCCTCATGAACTTCCGACGGCTCTTCGCCGTTAAGCATGGATGAGACCAACTTGTGATGGAAGGGACTTTCCGAAAACATTCTGAATGTGCGGGATATACGGTGACGTAGTCGCTCGACCGCGTTTGAGTCGCCTCGCCGTGCTGACATCTCGTCGCGCGCATTTTTATGGTTGTGGCGAACAAGTTCCATAAGCAGGTTTTCGATGTTCCCAAAATAGTAGCGGACGAGGTTGGGGTCCACGCCCGCTTCCTGGGCGACCATCTGACGCGTCAGTAGCGTCGGTTCGACACGGGCCAAAACCTGGCGTGCTGCATCCAGCAGGGGCTGGCGACCGACATCGTTCGCCTTCCGGACGGGGCGGCCCCGCTTGCGGGGGGCGTCCGTAGTTTCCGTCTTCGCCATGTTCTCCATCCCTCGCACGCACGCAGAGCCCACTCCGCCGGCGGTTCTTTCAGAACTGAAGGATGCGGCGGTCGATGTCGACCCGGAATGCTCTTCTAAACGTTTTCTAACTGAGCCCTTGCACGGCACCTCGAATCTGATTATTTCCTCTTCGAAGGAATAATAGAGGGAAATTGGCGGAGGGTGTTCGTGGCGACGGATCGGCTCAATTCGCGTCATCGCATGCCCCTGGTGGCTGCCGGCTCATCATCGTTTCGCGGCGAACCAAGGGTCCGCCCGACCAGCGGCGCTGACTTGAGCGCTGCGCGACCAATTCAAGGAGTGCGTATATGCCAATCCAAACCGTAACTGCCGTGGTCCTCGGCGTCGAGGACATGGCCGCGTGCCGCCGCTTCTTTTCCGATTTCGGACTGTCCGAATTGTCGCAGGCCAACGATTGCCCGACCTTCACGACGATCGACAAATCGGAAATGCGTCTGCGTCTTGCCGATGACCCGGGGCTGCCGCCGGCGGTCACCACCGGGCCAACCGTTCGCGAGGTCGTCTGGGGCGTGGACGATGTCGCGACGCTGCAGCGGATTGCAGCCGAGCTTGGCAAGGACCGCGACGCAATCTTCGACGACGAGGGAGTGCTGCACAGCCGCGACGACGACGGATACGGGATCGCATTCCGTGTCGATTCACGCGATGCATACACGCCGCCACCACTGCGCTTCAATCGCTTCGGCGCACCGCCGGCCCGGCCGGTGAATGAACGGATCGACTTTAGCGAACCGGTCCGGCCGCAGTCGATCGCGCATGTCGTGATCTATTCCACTGATGTGGCTGCCGCGACACGCTTCTATCAAGAGCGGCTCGGCTTTCGAGTCAGCGATACGTTCAAGAATGGCAAGGGCGTGTTCCTGCGCGCCGAGGGGTCGAGCTATCACCATAATCTGTTCCTGATCGAGGGCGAAAAGCTCGGCCTGCATCACGTCGCTTTTGCCGTGACCGACTTCAACGACGTTGTACTCGGCGGAAAGCGGATGCTCGAGCGCGAATGGGCGCCGAAGATCGGACCCGGCCGCCACATCATCGGGTCCAACTATTTCTGGTACCTGCAAAGCCCGTGCGGCGGCGCGATGGAGCTGACCGCTGACATGGACCGTGCCGACGACGACTGGGAAGCGCGCGAGTGGGACTTTGTCCCCAGCAATACAGCGGCCTGGTCGGCCATGATCCCGATCAAGTGAATGCGCAGGAGCGGCAATGGCTTCCTTCTTTCAGCTCGGCACCTTCAGGTTCGACGGCGCGGAGGTTCCTGGACTTGTAATCGACGATGTGGCGCTCGATCTGCGCGCTGCGGCTGAGCGCGCCGGCTCTGACCTGCCGCCCTTCGCGACGATCGCAGACCTGCTCGGCGATTGGGACGCGATGTTTGATCGAATCCTTGGCGTTTCCGAGCATGCCCGTGGCGTGGGCATCGAGGCCTTCGCGCTCGGTCGGGTGCCGGATCTCGACGCGCGACCGCCTTCCGGACGAGGGGGCAAGATGCTGTTCGCAGCGGCGAACTACAGCGACCATGTCCGCAATATGCGCAAGAACTTCACGCCGGCATTCTCCCAGCAGGATAAGCTGCCGCCACTGCGCCCCTATCTGTTCGGCAAGGTCAATCCGCCGACCGGTGCATTCGACGACATCATCCTGCCTCCCGGCGCGGAAAGAATCGATTGGGAAGCCGAGATGATGGTCGTCATCGGTAAGCCTGGCTACGCAATCCGATGTTCGGACGTGCATCGCCACATTGCCGGTTACATGACAGGCAACGATGTTTCATGCCGCGATCGCACCTGGCGAGACGATCGGCCGGGCATCCGATCCGACTGGCTGGCCGGCAAAAGCTATGACAGTTTCGCCCCGCTGGGACCGGTGCTCACACCGCGGCAGTTCGTGCCGGACCATCGCAATCTGACGATCCGTCTCTGGGTCAATGGTCAGATCAAGCAGGACGGTAATTCCCGCGACATGACGATCGGTGTCGAGGAGCAGATCGAATTTGCCTCATCGATGATGACGCTTCTGCCAGGTGACGTGATCGCGACGGGCACGCCGGCCGGGACGGGGCAGGAGCGAGATGAATTTCTGAAGGAGGGCGATATCGTGGAAACCGAAGTCGAGATGTGCGGGCGGCAGCGTAACCGCGTCGTAACGCGTCAGCAGATGGTGATGGCGGCATGAGCGAGGTGAAGCTGCCGCCGGCATTCCCCCCCGTTCGCCGGGTGGTTACTGCCAATCGCGCCGACGGGCGCTCGTACATTGCCGAGGATGGCGAAAGCCCGGCGGTACATACCGTTGCCCTCCGGCCAGGGTTCCGCAACACGAACATCTGGCGAACTGTCGGCTCGCCGACCCCGATCGACGCGGAAGATTCGATCTTGGAGCATCAGGGAGTGCAGCCACCGCCGCTGGGCACCGTGCTGCGCATCATCGACTATCCGCCACGCCCGGAAGATCCCGAGGAGCGGCGTCGCCAGGCGACAGCCTCGCTCAACACGCTATTCTCGGACGCCAAGCACGAAGCGGCAAACGCCAAGCCTGGCATGCACGTGACCACGACGATCGACTATGCCATCGTGCTGTCGGGGACGATGACCGCGATCATGGACGATGGCGAAACCGACCTCCACGCGGGCGATGTGCTGATCCAGCGCGGCACCAATCATGGTTGGGAGAATCGAACGACGGAAATGGCGCGCATCGCCTTCATCCTGATCGATGGGCGTGCCGAATGAACAGTGCGGGCGACGGCCTTCATTTTTGCCGAAAGCCGTTGCCAACGCGGCCCGCGCAACCGCGGAGCCGCTCGGGCGATGCGAGGGTCGTCGACATGCACTGCCATTTTCTCGTCGCCGAAGCCGATGCGATCGTCGCGTCCTTGCCCGCGCCGCCGGCACCGGCAGTCGCCCCGAGTCACGCTGCGGGCGAAACAGCCCATTACAACGCCGAGCTGATCCGGTCGGTATATTGGCCCACGCTAACCGAGGTGGACAGGCGACTGGCGGACATGGATGCGATGGGCGTCGACATCCAGGCGATCAGCCCGTCGCCGACGCAATATTATTATACGCAACCCGCTGAGGCAGGCGAGGCGATTGTCGCCTGCATCAACGAGCGTATCGCGGGGTTGTGCGCGGAGCGTCCAGATCGTTTCGTCGGGCTGGGCGGCGTCGCGCTTCAGCATCCCGACCTGGCCTGCAAGCAGTTGCGACATGCGGTGCGCGATCTTGGGTTGCGCGGCGTCGAAATCTCCACGATGGTCGATGGCGTCAGCATCGACGATCGCCGGTTCGATGGCTTCTGGTCGGAGGCTGAGCGGCTTGGCGCGGTCGTACTTCTGCATCCGCTCGGCACCACCGTCGGGCCGAGGCTCGACCCTTACTATCTTTCCAATGTGATCGGGCAGCCGCTCGAGACGATGATCGCGCTGTCGCGGCTGATCATGGGAGGGCATTTCGACCGTCACCCCGACCTCAAGCTGTGTGCGGTGCATGGCGGGGGCTATTTGCCCGGGTATCGCGGCCGCGCCGATCATGCCTGGAAGGTGCGGCCCGAGTGCGACCGCTGCGCACACCCGCCCAGCCATTATCTGCGAAAACTCTGGTACGACAGCCTGGTCTTCGATCCCGCCGAACTGGCCGAATTGATTGCGCAGGTCGGTGCCGACCGTGTCGTGATCGGGACCGATTATCCGTTCGATATGGGCGACTATGATCCGATCGCCCGGATGGAGGCGCTTACCGACCTTAGCGACGTCAACAGGGCGGCGATTATGGGTGGCAATGCCTGCGCGTTGCTGGGCATTACACAGCCTCAGCTCCTGAAGGAACAGCAGTGATGGGCGTCGGGAATGTCCTCGTTATCGGCGGCGGTCTCGGTGGCTTGTCCGCAGCGATTGCATTGGCGCAGGCCGGTTGCCAAATCCGGCTGATCGAGCGCAACGCCGATCTCCACGCCCTCGGCGCGGGGCTCACCTTCAACGGCGCGACCGCGAGGGCGCTCAAGGCGATCGGCGTGCTCGACGAGATCGTCACGGCGGGCGCGGTCCACGGCATGTCGGATGTCTGCACCAGCGATGGCACGATTCTGGCCACCGGCAGCACCGAGCCGGTGTTTGGGCCCGGTGTACCGGTCATGGGCGGGATACTTCGGCCTGTCGCGCACCAGATCATGGTCGATGCGGCAATCCGCGCCGGTGTCGAATGCCTGACATCGACGAGGGTGGCCGAATGGATCGAGCATGTCGAGGAGGTCGTCGTCAGGTTCAGCGACGGGGCCATCGACCGCTACGACCTTGCGCTGGGGGCTGACGGATTGATGTCGACGACACGCGCGCAGTTGTTCGGGCAGGATCACCGTCCCACCTTCACGGGTCAGGGCTGCTGGCGCGCGATCGTGCCGCGGCCGGCTAGCGTCTATACGAGCATCCTGTTCCTGGGCAGGGAGCATAAGGTCGGCATTAACCCGGTCTCCGACGACGAGATGTATCTCTTCCTGCTCGAAACGGTGCCGAACAATCCATGGTATGACGAACGCGACTGGCCCGAATTGTTGCGTGCCAAGCTCGTCGGCTTCGGCGGCTATGTCGCGGAAGTTCGCGAGGGGCTAGGTCCGCATTCGAGCATTAACTACCGGCCGCTCGAAACGCTTGTGATGCCCCGTCCCTGGTATCGCGGGCGCGTGCTGCTGATCGGGGATGCGGCGCATGCCACGACGCCGCATGTCGGCTTTGGCGCGGGGTTGGCGATCGAGGATGGCGTGGTCCTTGGCGAGCTGGCCCGCGAGGGGCTTGCTGCCGACGCGCTTTGCGAACGGTTCACCGCGCGTCGGTTCGAACGCTGCCGCAGCGTGGTCGATGGCTCTATCGCGCTGGGCGAGCTTGAGATGCGGCAAGCCCCCGTGGACGAGCAGCGCAGCCTTTCCAAAGCCATCTACGAAATGATCCAGGAGCCGGCGTGACGATCGCGCCCTCGGTTTCTAGCTTGTCGAACGACCGCGTAGGCGATATAAATTCTCTATAAAAAGAATAAGTCTTAGGCAGCTGATCGTCGTGATGGAGAGAGTCATGTCCCGCAAAGACGAAATCTATTATCCCGGCACGCTGCCGGCACCTCGCAACGCCTGGTACGTCTGTGCCTTTTCGCACGAGGTGGACGAGAAGCCGATGTCGCGCCGTATCCTGGGTGATCGCATCGTTTTCTACCGAACTGAAGCAGGTGACCCCGTCGCTCTGTCCGATTATTGCCCGCATCGCGCGGTTGCGCTGTCGCATGGCAAACGGGTCGCGGGCGATCGCATCCAGTGCGTGTATCACGGCATCGAATTCGGGCCGGATGGCATTTGCCGGAAGGTACCTTCGCAGAATGCGGTGCCGCGGCGGATGGCGACCCGCGCCTACCCGCTGGCGGAGCGCTGGCGCTGGATCTGGATCTGGATGGGCGATCCATCGCTGGCGGATCCGGATCTCATCCCCGACCATTCGATGTTCGGTCTGGGCGAGAGCGACGGCTTTCACAAGGTTGCGCGCTTCCGCATGGATATCGGCGGAAGCTATCAGTTGCTTCACGAGAACCTGCTCGACGTGTCGCACATATCCTTTCTTCACGAAGGAATGTTCGACACCGGTGCGATCGCGCAGACGCCCGCGACGACCGAGGTCGAGGGCAACGTCATCACAATGACGCGTCGGCTGGACGAGACGGCGAGAGGGAATTACGCCCGCATATTCGGGCTTGAGGACGGCATCCGCGTTCGGCGCCAACTGATCGCGAAGACCTATATCCCGGCGCTTAACGTCAATACCAATGTGTTTGAATTTCCGGACGAGCCCAGCCGCCCGGCCTATATTCGTCATGCGCCGTTCGCGATCACGCCGGAAACCGATCGGAGCTGTCACTATTTCGCGGCTTCCGCAGGCAATTATGGCGAGGCGGCCACCGGTGCTGCGCTCGACGCGCAGAATCAGGACGTATGGAACATCTTCCTGACCGACAAGCTTGCCATCGAATCGATCCAGGAAAGCTATGACGAGATGGGCGCTGCGGCACCCGATGCGAGCGTCAAAGCGGACGACGCCGCCGTTCGCTTTCGGCGCATGATCATGCAGATGGTGCGGGAGGAACAGCAGCAGACATCCGAGAGGCCGTTGCTGGCAACTGGTTGAGCGGATGACGCGCAGCTAAATCACATCAGCCTCGGCCGTGAGGCCGAGTGCGGGCGCTGATGGCGATGCCCGCAGCGATCGGATGCCGTCAGCGTCATGCCTGCGGCGTGGGATGTTCTAAATCCCGCGTGCACAGCTGTCGGATGGCTGCGCGTCCTGCAGAACACTGCGAGGTGGGCCGGACTGCTCCAGCTTGCTTCGTCACGTCCCCCGCATCCGGTTTGGTACGGCAAGCAGCATCCAGTCGACACTGTTTGAGAAATTAATGTGAGTATTGACACGGATTATTCCGGACATATGATGCTCAGAATGATAGGAGAGAGCGTGAACACTATGCCATTTGAGCCAGGCAACCAGACACGCGTCCTCAGCGATTCAGATGTGCGCCAGGTGTTTCGGTGGGAACTCGCGATCACCGCATTGCGGGAGGCTTATCGTCGCCCGCCCGCCCACGCCGCATATCCCCGGCGCACGATCGCCCGGGGCGATGGCGCTTGGCTGCGCATGATGGGGGGAATTGCCGACCGCACGGTCATGGGCGCCAAATTGATCGCGGGCTCACCCCAGTCGAGGCGATTTGCGTATCTTATTCCACTTTTCGAGCAGGCAAGCGCAGACCTTGTCGGACTGCTCGACGGCAATGCGATAACGGGGTTCCGTACCGCAGCGACGTCCGCCCTTGCAGCGGATCTGCTCGCGCCGGGTGGCGGTGTCACGGTCGGCATGATCGGCAGCGGTTTTGAGGCGCGGCACCATTTGCGCGCGCTCGCGAGCGTCCGGCAGATCGACGAGGCATTTGTCTTCAGTCCGAACCCTGAAAGCCGAGCCCGCTTCATAGCGGACATGGCCGACCTGCCGTTCCCCGTCCGCGAAGCGGAAAGCGCCGAGGCGGTGGCGCGGGCGTCCGGTGTCGTCATTTGCGCCGCACGGGCGCGTGGCGAAGTTCCGATCCTTCACGGGGAATGGCTGGGGGAGGGGAAGACGGTGGTTTCGATAGGATCGACCGTCCCCGAGCAGCGGGAGGTGGCGACCAGCGTAGTTGCCTGCGCACACCTGATCGTGGCGGATGTCGTCGACGAGGTCGTCGAGGAATCGGGCGACATGATCGCCGCAGTCGAAGATGGGATTTCCTTTGAGGAGAAGACCTGGGCGCTCGCGGACGTGGTTCGAGGCTGCCATCCAGGTCGCACGAACGACCGACAGACGATTGTATATAAATCGGTCGGAAGCGCGATGCAGGACATTGTGGTCGCCGAGGCGTGTTTGAACGAGGCGGCGGCGCGTTCGATCGGAAATCTGGTCGCCTTGGGTATCAACGCGGTTCGAAAGGGCTGATTGCCATGAATGCGTTATCCAAAGTCGGCCAGGCGCTGTTGCGCGAGGCGACTTACGTCGATGGCATCTGGATCGAAGATGGTGAAAGCGGCACGCTGACCGTCTCCAATCCCTCCACTGGCAAGGCGCTCGCGCGTCTCCCGAAAATGTCGGCGCGACAGGTTAGGGCAGCTATCGAGGCGGCGCACAGAGCGCAACAATCCTGGCGTCAACGCTCGGGCCATGAACGCGCGGCCTATCTGCGGCGTTGGTATAACGAGATTATCGAGCACGCCGACGAACTGGCAGCGCTTGTCACGCTCGAAGAGGGCAAGCCTCTCAAGGAAGCGCGCGGCGAAATCGATTATGCGGCGAGCTTCGTGGAGTGGTTCGCAGAAGAGGCGAAGCGCATCAACGGCGATATTATGGGTGCTCCCCGACCGTCGCAGCGCATCGTCGTCGTGAAGGAGCCAGTCGGCGTTTGCGCCGCGATCACGCCGTGGAATTTTCCGGCCGCGATGATCACGCGCAAGGCAGCGCCGGCATTGGCGGCGGGCTGCACCATGGTCGTCAAGCCCGCCGAGCAGGCGCCCCTGACGGGCCTTGCGCTCGCGGCACTGGCCGAAAAGGCGGGAATTCCACCAGGCGTGCTCAACATCGTCATTGGCGATCCTCAGGAGATCGGTCCGGAGCTGACGGGCAATCCGCTCATTCGGAAGCTCACATTCACGGGCTCGACCGAAGTCGGACGGCTGCTGCTCGCGCAAGCTGCGTCGACGGTGAAGAAGGTCTCTATGGAACTGGGCGGCAACGCGCCCTTCATCGTCTTCGATGATGCCGACCTCGACAAGGCTGTCGAAGGTCTGGTCGCCTGCAAATACCGGAACACCGGCCAGGCCTGCATCAGCGCCAACCGCGTTTACGTGCAGGCGGGCGTGTACGATGCCTTCGCCGAACGGCTGGCAAAGCATGTCTCGAACCTGCGCGTCGGCGACGGGTTCGACGAGGGGGTCGTCCAGGGACCTCTGATCGACAGCGATGCGCTTGAGAAAGTTGAGGCGCATGTCGCCGATGCTATTCGCGGCGGCGCGCGTGTGATGGCTGGCGGAGTGCGCCATTCGCTGGGCGGTCTTTTCTACACGCCCACAGTGTTATCCGAAGTGTCCCCGAAGATGTTGCTCTGCCATGAAGAGACGTTCGGACCGATTGCAGCGTTGATCCGCTTTGAGAGCGAAGATGAAGTCATCGCCCTGGCCAACAAGACCGAGCACGGGCTCGCTGCCTATCTGTTCGCCAGCGGTGCCGCCCGAATCTGGCGGGTGGCCGCCGCGCTCGAAAGCGGGATGGTCGGCATCAACACCGGGCTGATTTCCAATGAAGTGGCGCCGTTTGGCGGGATCAAGCAATCCGGCATCGGACGCGAAGGCTCGATCCACGGGCTCGAGGAGTATCTGGAGATGAAATATCTCGCCTGGGAGGGGGCCGGGTTCGCATGAGGGAGTCGTTGAAAATGATCGACGCATCGCATGATCCCGCCCTGCGCAGTTGGGTTCCCGGCGCGGATGGCCATGCCGACTTCCCGATCCAGAATCTGCCGCTCGGGACCGCCTCGTTCGGCGGCGGTGATCCACAAGGGGTGATTGCCATTGGCGATCATGTTCTCGTCCTGTTGGAACTCGCGGGCTGCGGCTTGCTTGCCGACCCGGACCTGGATCTCATTGAGTTCGCCGCGCGGGGAGCCTGGAACGATTTTCTGACCGCAGGCCCACAATCGCGACGTCGCCTGCGGATGCTTGCGTCCGCACTTCTGGCAGTTGGCGCCAAGGCAGAGGATTTTGCCGAGACCATCTTACGAAAGCAGGCGGACTGCGGCTTCCACGTGCCCATGAAGATCGGCGACTATACCGACTTTTTCGCCGGGATTCATCACGCGCGGATGGCGGGATCGCTGTTCCGGCCAGATAACCCGTTGTTCCCCAACTACCGTTATGTGCCGATCGGCTATCATGGGCGCGCGTCTTCCATCCGTGTATCCGGCCATCCGGTGCACCGGCCGATCGGGCAGAGCCGGCCTGATCCGGACGCGGAACCGCGCCAGCAACCCACGGCCGCGCTGGACTATGAGCTCGAGCTTGGCCTCTGGATCGGGAAGGGCAGCAATCTTGGCGAAAGCATACCCATCGGGTCGGCTGGCGAGCATCTTGCGGGTATCTCGTTGCTCAACGACTGGTCGGCACGAGACATTCAGCGCTGGGAGTATCAGCCGCTTGGCCCATTCCTGGCCAAGAGCTTTCTTACGTCGGTTTCCCCGTGGATCGTCACGGTAGACGCGCTGTTGCCCTTCCGCTCGAAGCAGCCCGAACGGCCTGCCGATGACCCCCGGCCGCTGCCTTATCTCTTCGATGAAGCCGACCAGTCATCGGGCGCGTTCGACATCGACCTGGAGGTGTTTCTCGAGACCGAGAAGATGCGCCAGCTGGGAATTGCACCGGTCTCGATTAGTAAGGCCTCGGCGCTCGACCTTTACTGGACGCCGGCCCAATTGATCGCCCATCACAGCTCGAACGGATGCGATCTCAATGTCGGTGACTTGTTGGGCACGGGTACGATCTCAACCGAGGATCAAGACGGCGGCGGATGTCTCTTAGAGCGGACGCGCAACGGTCAAACGCCGCTTGAGCTTCCGACAGGCGAGCAGCGCGCATTTCTCGAACGGGGCGATAAGGTCGTGTTCAAGGGTCGCTGCTCGCGCGACGGCTACGCGCCTATCGGCTTTGGCGCACTTGTGGGTGAGGTCACTGCTTAAGTCGAAATACTGGAGAATCTGCGCAGGATTGCGGTGCATCTCTAGGCCTTACGGACTAGGCAACAGAAGTCACGACAGCCGAGCTGCGCGCCGGTTCGATGACCAAGCTATAATTAGGGAAGGGGAAATGATGGATTCACGCTTTTCAATATTCGCCGGAGCCAGCCTGGTCAGCTTCGCGATTGCTTTGGTGCAACCCGCTTATGGCCAGACGGCACCTCAGGACCAAAGTGAAGGAGCGACAGTAGCCGACCCTGCCACAGGACTGGCAGACATAGTTGTCACCGCCCAGCGGCGCAGTGAAAATCTGCAAAAGGCACCGATCGCTGCGCGACACTAGGCCTGATGCGCCTTCGGCGTGCAACCGTCCCAGCAACCGGAAGATTTGTCGGCGCTTTAAGCCCAGCAGCGTTGCCGCATCTTCAACCCTAAGCTCGCCGCGATCCACGCGCGACAATATCTCAAAGCGCGAAAGCTCGGCATGGCTCATCGCCACCACCGTCATAAGCGCGTCCTCCCGAACTGCCAGGAGGACCATGCCACCAAGCTCTGCTAAGGACGCCTGAGGGTGTCATTTTCTATTCAGCAGAGGGGTGTCATTTCTATCCGGCGCTTGCAACCTCTGTTCCTGCTATTTAGAGAAGTCACATTCTCTGCCATATAGAGATGTCACACGTTGATGGACAGCAGGGGCTGCGTGGAGCCATCGGAACAGCGTAGCGCAGACCCTGCTGATGCGCTGACGTTGGGGTAGTAGAGCCATGGACCCGCTGCTCTGCAGTGGGCCCGGTCATGGTCTCTGTACGAAGCTGAGCGTGCCGCGTTCGCGCAACTCTGCATCGCTTAGCCTGGGGCCGCGCTTGAGCTTTGAGCCACCCAGTTTGCGGCGATCGATCTTTGGTGGCGGTTCTGGCTCGGGGAATAGATGCGTGGGCTGATCACGACGGGCAGGGGCGTCGTTGTTGCGCTTGCGGTGATGCG
>Ga0163161_10001229_pt1 | contig 19210 bp, 14 predicted proteins | sample S45metaG_FD_129847 | JGI IMG/M metagenome (GOLD analysis project Ga0163161, IMG submission 129847) | Switchgrass rhizosphere microbial communities from Kellogg Biological Station, Michigan, USA - S4-5 metaG | ecosystem: Host-associated > Plants > Roots > Rhizosphere > Soil | place: USA... | reverse complement strand
CCACGCGAACATCAGCCAGAGTATCGTAACGATCAGCAGCGAGTTAAGCGTGTAGACCTCGGCGACCGTGGCATAAGCCCACAAAGTGCGTGAAAACGCAAAAAGCAGTCCAGCAACAACGGCCGGTCCAAGCACGTTGGCAGCGAATGGCACGTTCGGCTGATCTTTCTGTGCTCTCTTCTTATTTTTCCCGGCGGCGGGTGACGACATCAACATCAGCTCCGTTACGAGCAGTGTCATCATCGCCGCAGCCAAGGCGCCGAAAAGCGCCGATGCCAAATGAACGCGAACTGCGATACTGCCCACAGGCAACAGCGACGCAAAATGCGCAAGCAAAACGTATAGAGGAAAGCCGGGCGGGTGAGCGACGCCGAGGCCGTCAGAGACAACAAGCAACTCGCCGCTGTCCACGAACGTGACCGTCGGCGCAAGTGTCACGCAATACAAAACTAACGCGGCGGTGAACACAAAGGCCGCAGCCATAAACCGCATTTTTTGCAGTGGGATGCGCTCGAGAAATGCCGGCATTAGTGGTAAGTTACAGGATTTGTCGGCCACGACAAAGCTCGGCGGCAAGCACTGGCTCATCCAGGATCGCCCACTTACTTTTGCATCGCCCCCTGGCTCGCCGCCAGGCCTTTTTTTGCTGTGTCGAATGACGGGTCGATCACCAGCGCTAGCTGAAAAAAGGACGCGGCGCGGCTTTGCTCGCCGTTTGTGCCCAAATAAATGCCGGTATTCGTCAGGGTGTACAGATAGGCGGGGATCAGCACCCGTTTGACCACGTCGTCATTGTCGAATTTGCGCGTGCCGTCATTGAGGCCGCGGACGCTTATCTGTGGCGGCATCAGCACCGCGGACGAGCCTTTTTCAACGAGTCGAAAGACGATCCCCTGCGGCACGAGATCGTATTTCTGCTGCATCATTTTGACGAACCCGAGGTCGGCATTCTGGTTTGGATCAGAAAGTTCCGACGTGACGTAGAGCGGCCCGGTCTTGAGATGTTCTGTTACTAACGACACCAGCATCTCCTGAAAACGGGTGTTGATGCGCTGGTTGAGAGATGCGCTTCGTTCATAGGCGGCGGGGTCGCGGTCCCATGCGCGAAGATCGGTGACAAACACGTCGATCTTATCACGAGATCGGGCCATCATCTCAGGATATGTTTTTTCGAGATAGGTGAAATACCACGAGCGTCTCAAGAGGTTGACGTCCACGAAGATTATGTCCTTTCGCTGCCCCTCGATCTCGCGCACATACAATGCCGGCGAATAGATCTGCCAATCCGATGTAAGCAGCATGCCGCGCGGCTCGATCGCGGCGAAGGCGTTGTCGACATAATCGTGGGCGATGTGGTCGCGGTGGCGGTTGTTATAAGCGAAGTTTGAAGCGAAAGCGATGATCGGCACGACAAGCAGAGAGGCTGCCGCAAGTGTGAATATCTCTGAAGCGTCTCTCGCTTTTTGAATGATCCAGCGCATAGCGTAACTCGCGGCGATCACAAGCGATATGAAGGCCGGCATGTAATAGGCATCTTTGTCTTCGGACGGGCCGTAGAAAAGGCAATAGACGATATCAAGCATGATGACCATGGCAAGAAACCAAAACATCAGGCGCGCTTTTTGATAAAGATGGACCAGGCCGGCAACTGCAAGAGCCAGGGCCGCCGGAAGCCATATGGCTCCGAATTCACGCAAGAGCAAGCGGGCAGAGTCCGTCACTCGCTGCGCGGAAAAATCAAAAAACACCTGATATTGCCTGCCCGTGACATGCCGCCACAACGCGTCGAGCGTTCGGGGTTCGCCCCAGTTTATAAGCGGCGAGCGCGACGCAGCGATCGGCAGATACGCGTAAATGCTCAGCCCGACGATCGCAACGAGCGCCGCATAGATAAAGCGCTTGCTAAAAAAGAACTGCTTTCCCGCTGTCTTGGAGACGAGTATCGCCAGCGACGGAAGAAACAACGCGACCGTCACGTGGTGAACACCCGCCGCCAGTCCGAAAACCAGTGCCGCGATATACAGTTTTTGGTAGGTTGGTTCAGCCTTAGCTGGCACCGCCACCAAGAATTCGCGCCGCCATGCGAACATCAGCCACAGGATGGTCACGATCAAGAGCGCATTGAGCGTGTAGACCTCGGCGATCGTCGCGTATGCCCACAGCGTGCGGGAAAAGGCGAATAAAAACCCGGCCAGCAATGCTGGACCGACGACAAGTGCAGTCGACGGCGCTGCGGCCGCTGGTGCCTCGTCCTTATCTTTCTTTGCGTGTGTTTGCCTCTTTGCCGGCGGCAAGACCGTCTGCATCAGTTCAGCAACGAGCAGCGCCATTACCGACGCCGCTAAGGCTGCAAACAAGGCGGATGCGACATGGATACGAACGGCAACACTTCCGACGGGCACCAGCGACGCAAGGTGCGCTAATAACACATACAGCGGGAATCCCGGCGGATGCGCCACGCCGAGCTTTGCGGCTGTCACGATCAGCTCGCCGCTGTCAACTAGCGTCACGGTCGGCGCGAGCGTCAGCAGATAAAGAGCGAGCGCAGCCGCAAACACGACAGCGGCGGCAATGAGCTTCATTGTACCTGGGGTTAGGCGATCGACGAATCCCGGCATTAGAGATAACTTACAAGATTTGCAGACGCGTACAAAACGGCGGGCATCGAGAAAAGTCTTGGCGACGGCGGCCGCGCTGTGCGATAATCTCAGGCACTGGGGGTGATATTATGATAGATAAACACCAGGTGATCACGGCCTAAAAAGAGGGCGTCCGGCACAGGACGTCCGACACGTGGTAAGCGGCACGCCTTTTTGCGAGGCGTGCCGTTTTTCTTTTGCCTCGGGCGCGCGAGTAATATTCTCTAAGGATGCTGATTTCCGAATTTGATTACGAACTGCCGCCCGAGCTGATCGCGCAAGAGCCGTTGGCAGATCGCGCAGGCTCAAGAATGTTGGCAGTCGATCGCAGAAGCGGCGACTTCAGCGACGAAGAATTCACAGTATTTCCACAGTTTTTGCACAGCGGTGATGTGCTCGTTTTGAACAACACGAAGGTCTTTCCCGCGAGGCTGTTCGGCCGGACCGATAGCGGAGCGAACGTAGAGATCTTTCTTGTCGCGGGACGCGGTGAAACTTGGGAGGCATTGGCACGCCCCGCTCGCCGCCTGCGGGCCGGAAAGGAAATTGTCTTCAGCGACAAGCTCATCGGCGAAGTGACCGAAAAAGCCGGTGACGGTAAGCTCTTGTTGAGATTCAAGGCTCAGGGCGATCTGGACGCGATCATCGATGCGATCGGAAAGACGCCGCTGCCACCGTACATCAAGCGCGCTGCATCGTCGATCGATACGGATCGTGAACGTTATCAGACCGTCTTTGCGACAAACCGCGGTGCTATCGCGGCGCCGACGGCAGGGCTGCACTTCACGCCGGACGTACTTGATACTATTAACGACAAAGGTGTTACTGTGGCTGAGGTGACGCTGCACGTGGGTTACGGGACATTTGAGCCGGTTCGCGTCGACGATGTTGGCGAGCATCGAGTTTCGCCGGAGATCTACATGATCGACCCGTCAACGGCAGATGTTTTGAACGATGCAAAGGCGAACGGCCGCCGCATCGTAGCTGTCGGAACGACCACGACACGCGCCGTGGAACACAACGTCACGACACATGGCCGATTCACGGCGGGCAAGCATAAGGCCGATCTCACGATCTCGGCTGGATACCGATTCCATGCCGTCGACGCTCTCCTGACCAATTTTCACCTGCCGCGAAGCTCCCTGCTCGTGCTCGTTTCAACTTTTGGCGGACACCAACTTATAATGAAGGCATACCAACACGCGGTGTCCGAGCGGTACAGGTTTTACAGTTACGGTGACTGTATGTTTATCTATTGATCGATGGCGGTACTTGAAACACTTCGCAGTTTTTTTGTTCCCGAGGTTTACGTCGAGCCCGAGGTGATCGTGCCGGCGCCGCCCTGCGAGTACGACATCCAGCCGCTGACCCGCGACCAATTGCCTGAAGTGCTCCGGCTCAATATCCGCTGTTTTCGCAACGGCGACAACTACACCAAACACACCTTTGACTACCTCCTCAACCAGCCTAGAACATTGAGTTATCGTACCGTTACCGAGCGAGGCGAGATGGTGGGATTTGCATTTGTGATGGTCAATGAGAGTAAGGCCGCCCACCTGACGACGATCGGCGTCGCTCCCGAGCACCGCCGGCGCGGCATCGCCGAGAGGCTGCTCCGGCACATCGAGGACGCTCTTTACAGCCGCGAAGTGGGCACGCTCGTGCTGGAGGTCCGCGTCAGCAACACCGCGGCACATCAGCTTTACAGACGTGCCGGTTACACCATTGTCCAGCGGATCACGAAGTATTACAACAACGGCGAGGACTGCTTTCTGATGATGAAGGCGCTGCTCGATGTTTGAGCTTCCGCGCATTTACCCGATAACCGATACCCGCATCTCGGGCCTGTCGCACGGCGAACAGACCAAACGATTGATACGCGGCGGAGCAAAGATCATTCAGCTTCGTGACAAAAATGCTTCGCCGCGAGAGTTCTATGACTCGTCAAAAGAGGCGCTCACAATTACACGAGCCGCCGGCATTCCTGTGATCATTAATGACCGTGCCGATGTAGCATTCGCCCTGAAAGCCGACGGCGTCCATCTCGGCCAAAACGATCTGCCGCCGGCGCCGGCACGCAAATTACTCGGCAAGGACGCGATCATCGGCCTGTCGACCCATTCGGTCGAGCAGGCGATGAATGCCGCCCAACAACCCATCGATTACATCGGGATTGGCCCGGTCTTTCCTACAAAAACCAAACAGGATCCGGACGATGTCGTCGGTCTTGAAGGGCTGCGAGCGGTGCGAAACGCCATTGGCGACCTGCCGCTCGTGGCCATCGGCGGCATCAACGCGGAAAATATTGGCTCCGTCTTCAGGGCCGGAGCCGATTCCGCGGCGATTATCGGAGCCCTTCTCGCCGATCCCGAGGATATCGAAACGCAAATGAAGCAATTTATGGAGTTCGCGTTGATAAACGCAGTATAACGATACTAAAAATTTACTTGCATTCCCTCACTCGATGGGAAATAATACTATTGCGGCACCCCGACCGCATTTGTCCGCTTTCTCAGCTCTAATTTACCTTCCTGCCGGCAAGACTTCTGCTCGAGGAGCATACCCTAAAACATGAGTTTGCTTGATATAGCACCGATCATTGAGCAGATGCTGCTCATTTCCGAGAACGTCAGCGACCTGAATTTCTCGTGCGGCCAGAAACCACAAGTCGAAATAAACGGCGTCCTTTATCCCGCGTCGCCGATCGGCCTTGGCCGGCTGTCGGCGTACCAAACGGAGATGATCGCGATGGCGCTGATCCGCGATAACCCCGACGCCGCGCGGCAGCTGGCGACGCTGCGCACGACCGACCTTAGCTACGCTCTGCCCGGGAAATGCCGTTTTCGCGTCAACATATTTCAGCAGCGTAATTCGTTCTCGATCGTAATGCGCGTCATCCCGCATGAGATACCGAGTTTCGAGCAGCTCAGGCTCCCGCTCCAGCTTGCCGAGATCGCCGATATACGCAATGGCGTCGTCCTGCTGACCGGCCCGACCGGTTCAGGTAAGAGCTCGACGCTGGCAGCGATCATCGACCGAATAAACGAGACCAAGTCCTATCACATCGTGACGATCGAGGATCCGATCGAATTTCTTCATTCGCACAAGAAATCAACGATCAACCAGCGAGAGGTCGGTGCCGACACCAAGGATTTTGCGTCGGCCTTGCGGGCCGCTTTGCGTCAGGCGCCAAAGGTCATCCTCGTTGGCGAGATGCGGGACCTGGAGACTGCCGAGATCGCGCTCGAGGCCGCCGAAACGGGTCACCTCGTTCTCTCGACCCTCCATACGATCGACGCGTCAAAGACGATCGACCGTATCATCGGACTGTATCCGAAGAATGAGGAGCGGATCATCCGAACGCGTCTCGCGCAGACATTTCGCTATATCGTCTCGCAGCGGCTTATCCCGACCGCCGACGGGAAGGGACGGGTTGCCGCCGTCGAGATCCTAAAATCGAATCAGCGCACACGCGAATACATTGAGAAAGGCGAGCAGGAAGGCAAGACACTACTCGACGCGATCCGCGACGGCGAGATCGATGGAATGCAGGATTTTGACTCGGTCATCAAGGGCTTGATCGAAAAGAATCTCATTACGATGGAGGACGGCCTTTCATTTGCGACCAACCAGAATAATCTGCTCCTCCAGCTCAAGGGTCTGTCATCGACCGAGGACTATGCCAACGCCCACAAGCCCAAACCGATGCCCAGACCAATGGCCCCGCCACCGCCAGCGGAAAACGCCGACTCGGTCCTTAATATGATCGAATAGGAAGAATATGATTATAAGATGTGATAACTGCTCTGTTTCGTTACAGTTAGACGAATCCAAGATCCCAAGCGGTAACTTCTCGGTCCGCTGTCCACGGTGTCAGAACCTGCTCCGGGTACAAAAGGACGCCTCGGGCAAGGGCCTTTCCGCTGTCGAGCAGCTCGCGGCGAGCCAGGCCGCGGCCGTCGCGGCCGAAGGCTCTAACGAGGCGACTGACAAGCAATCGGGAGTCCAGATCAACGCTGCTCTCAGATCGCTGATGAGCGCATTGCAATCCGACAAGGGCGTGGTTGCCGACGACGATACGGAAGAAAAGTCGCGCCGCGTGCTGCTCTGCCTCGGACAAAAGGCCGACGAAACGGCTCGCTTGCTTGCCAAATCAGGCTATAAGGTCTACGTCGCACAGACGCCGGCCCAAGCCAACGAACGCCTGCGGGACGGCAAGACCGAGATGATGATCTTCTCGCCCGATTTTGCGGCGGATCTTGGCGGGGCCGCAGTCATCCAGCAAAAGGCAAACGCGATGTATTCGTCCGAGCGGCGACGTCTCTTCCTGATATCGCTCGAGGATGGCGGATCGACGATGAACGCCCACGACGCCTTTCTGCGCAACCTGAACCTGATAGTTAATACCGGCGACGTTGCCCAACTGCCGCTGATCCTGAACCGCGCGATCGGCGATTACAACGACCTTTACCATTATTTCAACACCGCGTCCGGCCTCGGCCCGATCTAACAGATCACAACAGGGCAAGCTCGCAGACGAGCATTTCGATCTGCATTCGCGCGGCCTTTGGTCCGCCGCCGCCAAGCGACGTCTTAATGGCGAGGTCGATCTTAGCGACGTTTTGTATCGCTGACGAGAGTTTATTAAGATCGGTGCGGCGGGCTGCCCCCAATATCGATTCATGATTTTTCGGAGGTGCCTTTATGGTCCGTACGACTTCGCGGCGGTCCGCCCCGCGGCTTATTAGATCTTTTACTGCCAGCAATTGCCGGTAGTTCGCACCGATCAAACCGATGAGCATGACCGGCTCGGCGCCATCGTCGAGCATCTTTCTCAGCGCGATGAGCGCCTGCTTTCGTCGGCCGGCGATGAGGTGGTCCGTCAGGTCGAAATTGCTCAGCTCACGCGAGTTCGGCACCAATGAGTCGATCAGCTCCGGCGTTATCACTTTGTTGGGCGATGCCGCCGTCACAAGTTTGTCTATCTCGTTGGAAAGCCTGCGAACGTCAGGCCCGATCCGCGATAGCAGCTGCCGAAGTGAAATATCGCTGATCTCAACACCGGCGTCCTTTACCTGTTTCCTCGCCCATTCGGCGAATTCCCGGTCATTCAGAGAGACGAATTCAACGGCCGTCGTCTTGTCGCACAGCAGCTTTCCCATCTTGCGGACGCGGTTCAACTCATCCGCGATAAACATGACGACCGAGGTTGGCGACGGCTCGGCAAAGTATGAAGTCAGCACGTTCTCGTCAGCTTCGGTAATGGTGTCGCGCCAGCCGGTCGCCGATATCCGCACGTCCGTAATGCGTATCACGCGCCGTGACGCCATCATCGGAAGCTGCCACGCGGCCGCCAATGCTTGTTTGAGATTGTCCTCGTTGTTAAGGCTGAACGTCGTCTCGTTAAAATCACGAACATCGCCATCAGCGAATGAATAATTGACGATCGTCTCCGCCGCCAGATCGCGCAGCTGCGTCTCGGGACCAAATAGCACGTAGACAGGCGCTACCTCACGTCGCTTAAGTTGGTTCCGGAGGTCTTCTCTTGTAAGCGCAGCCATAGGAAGCGGTTAATGCTTTTCTTTTTTCACGCCGATGCCGGCGATGAAGGCCGAGACGGCTGATTCGGCAAATGCACGGGCTATGCGCTGGACGGCGGGGTCTTCTTCGTTAAAGAACGACCGCGGGTCGGATGAAAATTCGAACGAGTCGCGAAATATAAAATTCTGGTTGTCGTAAAGTATTGTGTTTTCTTTGAGGTCGCGGATGGTCACCGCCGTGATGATCGTAACCTCATACACTCGTGCCCGGCCCTCGCTGTCGAGCAGCACGCCCGAGAATGAGAAATCGCGTATGGTTCCCTCGAGCACGGCATCGGCACCCATGAGTGAACCCTGCACTTTCAGCCCATTGCTGCGTCGAAGTATCTCGCGAGTTACGGCGTCGGTGAACCGCGATTCGACACGATAGCGCAGGGCCTTTCCCTCGAATTGGAACGCCGGGACCGCTACGGTTTGGATGTGCTGTGGCAGGCCCGACTTAGTCACAGGCTTGTAGCAGTCGGTAAAGCCCGATGCTAAAAAAATGGCCGGGAAGAGCAGGGTTAAACGCAGGTATTTCATCATTTTGCGGCCTCGACCGCCGCGGCTGTCGTCAGCGCGGCAACGGTTTCCTTGACATCGTGCACGCGGACGATCTTTGCACCCTTTTGAACCGCCATCACCGCGGCCGCGATGCTGCCGCTAAGCCGCTCGGTAACAGGAGCACCGCCGAGAAGCTTGCCGATAAACGACTTTCGCGACGCACCGATAAGGACCGGATAACCTTCAAATTCGGATACGAGTTTATCAAGTTTCGCCAGCAACTCTAAGTTCTGCTCGCGCGTCTTGCCAAAACCGATGCCCGGATCCAGCACTATCTGCTGGCCACCGACGCCGTGTGCTACCGCGACCTCGATCGATCGTCGCAATCCATGAGCGACGTCCGCCATTGTATCGTCGACCGGCGGCAGCGAGTGCATCGCCGCAAATTCGCCGCGCGAATGCATGAGAACGAGACCCGCTAGCGTCGCGGCGGCAATTTCAGCGATCTTTTCATCAAACCTCAGGCCCGAAATGTCGTTTATGATCTCGGCGCCGGCATTGATCGCGGCCAGGGCAACATCGGATTTCGTCGTGTCGACCGAGATCGGCATATCGAATCGCTTAATGATCGCCTCAATCACGGGAACAACACGCCGGATCTCCTCGCTCGCAGAAACCTGCTCACTGCCCGGCCGCGTCGATTCGCCGCCGATATCAATAATGTCAGCACCGTCGGCGATCATATCTTCCGCCTCGCGGAGCGCATCGCCGGCCGCGAGAAACCGTCCGCCGTCGGAAAAACTGTCCGGCGTGACGTTCAAAATGCCCATCACGAGCGGACGGTCTAGCGAGATCTTTCGACGGGATGTTTGCCAGTGCAGCATAAGGCAAAAGTAAAAAGTAAAAAGGCAAAAGTAAAGAGCTCACTTTTGCCTTTTACCTTTTTACTTTTACTTCTGCTACGCAGTAGCAGGATTATTCCCGGTTATCGGCGGCAGTATCGGCTTCTTGAACGGGTTCGTCGACTCCTCTTCTTTCTCCGGCTTACTTTCTTCGCCGTCGGTGGACGGAGTTCCTCCGTCGATCGGCAGCCCGGCGATCGCGCGGCGGATCTGAACGCTGTCGAGCGTCTCAAATTCAAGCAGCCCCTCCGCCAATCGGATAAGCGCGTCACGATTGTCCTCGAGTATCTTCTGTGCACGCTCGTATTGCCCGCGGATGATCTTTTGAACTTCCTGGTCGATCTTGATCGCCGTGTCTTCGCTGTAATCGCGATGCTGAGCGATCTCGCGTCCCAGAAAGATCTGCTCTTCCTTCTTGCCAAATGTCAGCGGGCCAAGGTCTGACATTCCGTACTCGCAGACCATCGCACGCGCAACCTCCGTCGCCTTTTCGATATCGTTCGCGGCTCCGGTCGTGATTTGGCCGATGAACATGTCCTCGGCAATGCGGCCGCCCATCGCCATCGCTATCTGGCCAAGCAGGAATTCCTTGTTAGCAGAAAGGCGATCCTTTTCAGGCAGGTACATCGTTACGCCTAACGCCATGCCGCGCGGAATAATGGTTACCTTGTGCACCGGATCGGCGTTCGGCACCTTCATGCCGACAAGCGTGTGGCCCGCCTCGTGATAGGCGGTGATCTTCTTTTCCTCGTCCGAGATGACCATCGACTTGCGTTCGGCGCCCATCATCACCTTGTCCTTGGCGACCTCAAAATCATGCATCGTCACAACCTTCTGGTTGTAGCGTGCGGCGTTCAAGGCGGCCTCATTGACGATGTTGGCGAGGTCGGCTCCCGTAAAACCGGGCGTGCCGCGTGCGATAACGCTGACGTCGACGCCCTCGTCGAGCGGTATCTTGCGCGTATGAACCTTAAGAATGCCCTCGCGTCCGCGAACGTCGGGACGGCCGACGACAACACGCCGGTCAAATCTTCCAGGACGGAGTAATGCCGGATCCAGGACATCGGGCCGGTTGGTCGACGCAACGAGAATAACGCCGTCATTCGACTCAAAACCGTCCATCTCGACAAGCAGCTGGTTGAGCGTCTGCTCACGTTCGTCATGCCCGCCGCCTAGGCCGGCACCGCGATGGCGGCCAACCGCGTCGATCTCGTCAATAAAGATGATGCACGGAGCATTTTTCTTGCCCTGTTCAAACAGATCGCGAACACGCGACGCACCGACGCCGACAAACATCTCGACAAAATCGGAGCCTGAGATCGAAAAAAAGGGAACATTCGCCTCGCCGGCGACAGCCTTGGCGAGCAAAGTCTTGCCGGTTCCCGGCGGGCCGACCATCAGGACGCCCTTCGGGATCTTGCCACCGAGTTTTTGGAACTTCTGCGGGTCCTTGAGGAATTCGATGATCTCCTGCAGCTCTTCCTTGGCCTCGTCGACACCGGCAACGTCCTTGAACGTCACGCGTTTTTGTTGATTATTGAGCAGTTTTGCCTTCGACTTGCCAAAACTCAACGCCTTGTTGCCGCCGGCCTGCATTTGCCTGAGTGTGAATGCCAGAAAGCCCATCAGCAGGATGAACGGCAGAGCGTTGACCAGCATCAGCCAGCCGAGGCCGCTAGATGGCGGCTCGAGGTTGATCTTGGTATCCGTTTCTTTCGCCGCAGCGTATATCTGGTCGCGCGTCGAGTCGCTCGAATCGAGGCGTGCCACCATCTTCGCGTCGCCGGTCTTGCTGGTGAGCTCGAGCGTGTCTTGCTTGATCGAGATCTCCTTGATGTCTTTGTTCTTGATCTGTGTCAACGCGGCGTCGAACGACAACTCCTTCGGGGGGGTCGTCTGTTTTGTCTGCAAATACCAGACAAAGACGAGCGCGCTCGAGATTATCATCAGCCACAATAGAACCTGTTTTGCCTTAGAACTCAATCTTTCCTCCAAAAACTACCGCCTCGCTGGGCTCGCTGCCTAACCGAGATTTGATGAGGATCGCGGTCGCGGCGTTGTTTGACTTCGGGCCACGCGCAAGCGCCCAATCCTTGATTTTAGATGCCTTAACCTCATTTATCAACCTTTTTGTCCCGATAAACGAGCTTTCCGCCCGAGCGGACGACGTTCGCCCCCCCGGGCAATTCGGCCAAGCGGCCGCTTTTCGCACTCAATGCCAAACGCTCGATGGCCTGGATATGTTTCAGCGCCAGCGAGCGTGTATCGCCGCGATGATGCCGCAGCCAGGCACGGACGGTGTCGTAAAGGTCTGCCTGCGACAGCGTTTTCAGTACCGCCAAGCTCAGTTCGTCATTGACCGGCCCGGTTCCATTTGTCGCCGCTGCATTCTGCATCAACGACGCTGTGTTTGCTAGGGTTTCGACTATATTCGGGTTAAGGTCCTCGAGCAGCGGGAGCAAGATCTTGCGGATCCGCACGCGTTTGAAGGCCGTGTCCTCGTTCATCGTGTCGTGCCGGTACTCGACACCCATATCACGACAAAAGCCCTCGGTGTGAAGGCGCTTTGCCCAGGTCAACAGCGGCCGTATGAGCAAAGGCGAAGAGGGAAATAACAGCGGCCCGTGGTCGCCGACCTCTTCGCCGCACGCCCGGCTCTCGCGTTCTGCCGCCAGCCGGCGGACGGGCTTCATCCCGCTCAAACCGTCAGTTCCGCTGCCGCGAATGAGATTCATCAAAAAAGTCTCGGCCTGGTCGTTGATCGTGTGGCCGGTGGCCACGCCAAACGCGTCGATATTGTCTGCCGTGCGGCAAAGAAAGTCATAACGTGCCAACCGAGCGTTCTGCTCGAGGTTGCCGTCCATCGATATGTTTGCGGCACCGACGGCCAGCTCGACCTTAAGTTTGGTCGTCAGTTGCCGCACAAATTCCTTGTCCGCATCGCTCTCAGTACCGCGGAGCCGATGATTAAAGTGCGCAGCGACGATCCGCAGGTCCAATTTACCGCGCCCTTTTAGATCGTGAAGCCCAAGTAAAAGACTAACCGAGTCTGCCCCGCCGGATATGGCGACGACGACCGAGCCGCTGGAGACCGGCAGCCCGAGCCGTCGCCACTCGGTGATCAGATTGCGAACAAACTTGTGCACAAGGAGAGTTTAGCCCACTTCGGGCCTGGACGCGGGGCGTTTTTGCATCAGCACCGTGATGCGCGAAGTGCAGACGAGCTTGCCCTTGTCGTTAGTGAGCTCAATACCCCAAACGCTCAGCGTTCGGCCGGCGTAGATCGGCTTTGCCTCGACCGTTATCATGCCGCGACTCACCGCACGCAGGTGATTCGCATTGATCTCAATCCCGACGGGCGTTACTTTTTCAAGGTCCGCTCCCACGACAACGCCGATCGAAGCGGCCGTCTCAGCCAAATACACCGACACACCACCGTTCATAATGCCTGTGTATTGATGCACCTTTGGCGTCACCTCCATCGTGAGGACAACGCGGTCCGGCTCGGCCGCGACGATCTCGACACCGAGAAACTGGAGCATCTCGCTTTGGCCGGTTTTCTGTAACAGCTCGGCTTTGTCCATAAAACAAAGAGAGGATACCAAAGTATCCCCTTTTGTGCTTTTGTGCCTTTGTGGCTGCTTACGCGAGATAACCGCGAAACTTCTCTTTCGCCGCCTGATAACCGGGAAAGATCTTCGTCAAATCTTTCGATCCCATGTGCGTATATGCCGCCTCGGCAAAGACGTCGCGGAAATCGGTCGTGACATCGAGGTCCCGGCCCTCGTACAAGCGGTCCGATTTTAGCCCCCGAAAATCGCCAAAGACCTTCCCGCCTTTCACGGAATTGCCGAGAACGAACATCGCGTTGGCGTGGCCGTGGTCGGTGCCGCGGTTGCCGTTCTCGCGGGCGGTACGGCCGAATTCACTCATGGTGATAAGCACGACATCGTCCATTCGTTTGCCGAGGTCGAGAGTGAAAGCGGCGATCGCTTCCGAAAAGGTGCGGAAATAATTTGCCAACTGCCCTCGCGAGCCGCCTTCCTGGACGTGCGTGTCCCAGCGGATGTCATTGCCCGTGTCAGTGAACGCGATCTCGAGGCCGACGCCGGCTTTGATAAGCTGGGCGATCTGCTGCATCGAGCGCCCAAACTGTGTCGGCGGATAGACCGCGCCGTTCTCGGGTTTGTATTGCAACGGGTTTGCCTGCTTGAGGAAATTGACCGCATCGAACGTTTCTTTGCCGGTATCACCCAAGCCGTCCTTCGCATTTCGCTGCCACGCCGCCTCAAAACCGCCCTGCAGATCCTGTGTAAAAACACCTGCCTTGATCGAGAAATCGCTGAGGTTCGACATGGCGATAGACGGTGCCTTGCCATAAAGCACCCGCGGCAGCTGCTGTGTCATCGACACCGCGCGGAATGGAGACGCGTCCTTCTCGTTTGCGGCCTGCATCACGCGGTTGAGCCAGCCGTCGCGGGTGCCCTTGTTGCCGGGCGTCGCCGATTCCATATAGTCCTGGGCGTCAAAGTGCGAACGGGTGTTATCCGGCGAGCCGGCTGACTCGATGATGGCCAGCTTTTTGTCCTTCCAAAGCTGTTCGAAGGGCTTCAAACTGGGGTGCAGTCCAAAATGCCCTTCCAAGTCGATCGCACCGTCGGTCTGTCCCGGCCTCGGCACCGCGATCGTCGGCCGCAATTTGTAATATTCACTCTCGCCATGGGGCACGACCATGTTCAACCCGTCCACGGCGCCACGCTGAAAGATCGTGACCAGCACCTTCTTCCGGCCATAGCCTTTGCTCGCGACCTGTGCCGAAGCAAACTGATGCAAAAACTCCGGCGCCGCCGCCATCAGGCCAAAGCTCGCCAATCCAATGCCGCTGCTCTTTAGAAAATATCGTCTGTCCATAACGCCTCGTCGGACCGCAGGCAGCCTGCCTGCGTGTGTTATTCGACTATTTAGACGCTCGTTAGAGGCCGCTCAGCCGATGAAAATTTCGTCTATGAAGATGAACGCCTCATTCCCCGCGCCCGGATGCCACGATGGGATCTTGCCGAGATTATAGGCACGGATGCGGACGTAGCGGGCGTCGGACGGCTTGATGGGCGTCGAGTAATCGCGGATCTTGCTTTCCATGTCATCGACGGCGACGTCGGTTTTGATGTCGGCGGCGCGCGAAAAATTCACGCCGTCCTGTGAGAGCTCAAATTCGATATGCGTCGGCATCCAGATCCACGAACGGGCATTTTGCAGGAAACCCGCTCCGAGGGTGAGGATCTGCGTCTGCTTCTGCAGATCAACGGTCGCGACAAGATCCTGGCCTTGATAACCCTGCCACTCGCCGCTTGCAAAATTCGTTGATCCGCGAATTCCGTCGATCAAACCGTTGTCACCGCCGCCCGTGTATTGGCGGTTGTATTTTGAGTCGATCTTGACGGTCCAGTCGTTCGGCTTTTTGTGAAACGTCGCTTCGGCCACGAGTGAGCGGCCGCCGCTCCCAAAGACAGCAATAGCCTTGACGGTCGTTGTTCTGTCGATCGTTATCGGCGCCTTGTAAACAGGCGAATCCGTCGATGGTTCGCGACCGTCCAAGGTGTAGTGTATCCGCGCGTTCCGTGATGTTGCCGTTAAAGTTACCGTCGTTGATGCATCAAAAACACGCCCGCCGCCGTCGATAACGGGCACTGCCGGTTGCTCGTGAAATACGGACGAGACGGAGAATGATTCAAAGCCGTTGTCATTCGGCTTGTCGCTCATTTCGAGCTCAAGAACGCCGCCGGCCATGATCTGCTCGTGAACGATGTATGAGAACGGGTGCGGCTCGCCGTTCCATTTGGCGGATTTGATGTAGAAGTTCGCCGGCGAAACCTTCGGCGCCTTGACGGTGAACTTCTTTCCGTTTTCAAGGTGATAAGAGATTTCCTTAAAGATCGGACTTCCCAGATCGTAACGTGTCTGGCCGGGCACGACCGGGTAAAAACCGGAAGCAGACAGGACGTACCATGCCGACATTTGGCCGCAGTCTTCATTGCCGATCAAACCGTCCGGCACGCGACGGTAAAACTCGTCCATTATCTGCCGCACACGTTTTTGGGTCTTCGACGGAGCCGCGGCGTAGTTGTAAAGGTAGGCGATATGGTGCGAAGGCTCGTTGCCGTGAGCGTACTGGCCGATCAGGCCTGTAATGTCAGGCTGCTCGCGGCCGGCTAGCTGCTGTTTCGTCGTGAACAGCTCATCGAGTTTCTTGTTGAACTTCGCCTCGCCGCCCATGAGCTGCATCAAACGCGAAACGTTATGCGGGACAAAGAAGGAGTACTGCCAGGAGTTGCCTTCGGTAAAGTGGAACGTCACATCGTTCGGGGCAAACGGTTTTACAAATCCACCGTTCTGTTTCGGGCGAAAGAAACGCGTTTCCGGATCGAACAAGTTCTCGAAATTGCCCGCCCGCCGATTGTACCTATCGATATCCGCCTTTAATGCTTCCAGGTATTTTGCGTCACCGGGCGTTTTTGTCTTGCCCAGCGACCGCGTGTTGTACAGCGTTGCCGCCATGCTCATGATGCACCAGTCGTCGTACGCGTACTCGAGCGTCTTTGAGACCGATTCGTTTTCGTCCTCCTGTGAGATATAGCCGCGGCGTTTGTAGGCGGCGAGGCCGTCGCGATCGAGTTCGGCGGAGTGCTTTGCGGCCTTGTACGCTTTTTCGTAATCGAATCCCTTGATGCCCTTCGCCATCGCGTCGGCGATGACCGACACGGCGTGATAGCCGATCATCGTGTCGGTCTCGTTCCCCGCCAGCTCCCAAACCGGCAGCCGCCCGCCCTGCTCGTACATTCGAATAAACGTGTTGATAAAATCCGCCGTCCGCCGCTGGTCGATGATTGTATAAAGCGGATGCGCCGCCCGGAACGTGTCCCAGAGCGAGAAGACGGTGTATTGAGAGGGAGAGACGGCGAGAGAGCGTGAGGGCGAGACGGACCTGTTCCTGTCCCGCCCTCGCTTTGTCCCGCCCTCGCTCTCTCCCAGCCGATGCACCTTCCCATCCAGCCCGCGATAATTCCCATCTACGTCGTTAAAAATATTCGGCTGGATCATCGTGTGATAAAGCGCCGTGTAAAACGTCTTCGTCTGATCATCCGTCCCGCCCGAGACCTCGATCTTTGACAGCTCTTTATTCCACGCCGCCTTTGCGTCGGCTCGAACTTTGTCAAAATTCCATCCGGGAAGCTCGGCAGCGAGAGTCGCTTCTGCCCCCGCAATAGAGACCGCCGAAAGAGCCACTTTCAATAGAACCGGATTTCCATCGGATGTATCGAAGTTAAATGACGCTTTGAGATCGTTTCCAACCACCAATCCCCAGTGATCTTCAAGAGTCTTCGGACCACTTATCTTGCTCTTTAGAAACGGCTTTGAGAATTCAGCGACAAATACGACAGTCTGATCCTTTGCCCAAGAGGACGATCGTCTTGAACCAACGAGTTTTCGGTCGCTAACAATATTGACTTCGAGCCAAAGTGGCTTGTCGCGCCAGGCAAGATCAAGAACAATGTTGGCCTCACGCGTCTTCGGAAAACTGTACCGATGAAGAGCAACGCGTTTAGTGGCGGTCATTTCCGCCAAGATGCCATCGTCATCGAGTTTCACCGAATAATATCCAGTCTCAGCCTTCTCGTTTGCGTGCGAGAACTTCGACGCGTATCCATTGACCGACTTATCGCCTTCCTTAGCGAGAAACTGCGGTTCGCCGACCGTCGGCATAAACAAAATATCGCAATAATCCGGAATTCCCGTGCCCGACAGGTGCGTGTGCGAAAAGCCGTAAATGATGTCGTCCGAGTAGTGATAGCCGCTCGATCCGTCCCAATCGGCGCCGCGCGTGTCGGGCGAGAGCTGCACCATCCCGAACGGCATCGTCGCCCCCGGAAACGTATGCCCATGCCCGCCCGTGCCGATGAATGGATCGACCCAATGCGTAAAGTCGCGCCTCTGAGCAAAGATCGATAAGCTCAGGAAAAGAATTGAACCGCAGAGGCGCAGACAGACAGAGAGTTTCATTTGTTGCTTGTTACCTCGGGATCACGATAATTCACGTGTTGCTTCTTTAGCCGTGGCAATTGCGCCGCGAGACGCCGTCGGAAATCGGCGTAATCCTTATCTTGCGGCTGCGACCACAAAACTTCGCTCAGCGCCAGCATCCGCGGGAAGGCCATATACTCGACCTGGTCGGGCGTTTGCATGTATTCGGTCCAGACGTTGCCTTGGCCGCCGATCACGTATTTTGCTTCGTCAGCGGTTAGTTTCTTTGGCACGGGGTCGAACGAATAGACCTTTTCGAGCGGAAGATAGTACGGCTGGCCGACGGGTTCCTTCGCAGCGTCACCCTGCCGATAGTCGAAGTAGGTGTAGTCGGTGGGCGTCATTATTACGTCGTGATGCGCACGGGCCGCGGCGATGCCGCTCTTGACGCCCTGCCAGCTCATCACGACGGAGTTTGGCGCGAGGCCGCCGTCTAGTATCTCTTCCCAGCCGATGATGCGTTTGCCTTTTGAGTTGATGAACCGCTCCATCCGGTGGACAAAATAACTCTGCACCTCATTCACGTCCTTGAGGTTCTCGCGCGCCATCAACTCGCGGACCTCGGGCGACTCTCTCCACATGTCCTTGAGCACCTCGTCGCCGCCGATGTGGATGTAAGGCGAGTCAGGGAAAAGGTCGACCACCTCGCTGATGACGTCCTCGAGAAATTTGAATGTCCGTTCGGTCGGGCAATACACATCGGGAAACGTGCCCCACGTCATCTGCACGTTGTATTTCTGGTCCGGCTTGCAGCTTAGCTCCGGATATGCCGCGAGCGCGGCCGATGAGTGGCCCGGCATCTCGATTTCGGGAACGACCGTCACATATCGCGCCCTTGCATACGCGACGATGTCGCGGATCTGCTGCTGCGTATAAAACCCTTCGTGCGGCACGCCGTCGCCCTTGAACGTCGCCGAATAAAACCCGACATGCGTCTCAGCGCGCTTCGAGCCGATCTCGGTCAGCCGCGGATATTTCTTGATCTCGATCCGCCAGCCCTGGTCCTCGGTCAGATGCCAGTGAAAGTAGTTGAACTTGTACTGCGACATCAGGTCGATGTACTTTTTGACAAACTCGACCGGCATAAAGTGCCGCCCGACATCGAGATGCATGCCGCGGTACAGAAAACGAGGCCGATCAACTACCCTTACTGCAGGAATCTCGGCCACCCCATTGAACTCAGGCGGCAGCAACTGCATGAGGGAGCGAATTGCGTAGAACTGTCCCTCCTCGCGACCTTCGATTACGATACCATCCATGGCGACGGTCATTCCGTACATTCGTTGCGTAAAATCGCCGTTATGAAGCAGTGCGGGACTGGGAGCTTTAAACTCAATCGCAGGAGTTTTTTGAAGTTTCGACGTAATCTCAAGGTTGAAGCCGTAGTTTGCAAGAATCAGATTCCTTAAGATACGTCCCATTTTGCGCGCCGCTTTGCTCCTACCCACGATCTTCGTTTGGCGGTCAAATTTGAAATAGCCTTCGTGACGCTCAACCGTCCGCGGCT
>Ga0163161_10001226_pt1 | contig 19239 bp, 23 predicted proteins | sample S45metaG_FD_129847 | JGI IMG/M metagenome (GOLD analysis project Ga0163161, IMG submission 129847) | Switchgrass rhizosphere microbial communities from Kellogg Biological Station, Michigan, USA - S4-5 metaG | ecosystem: Host-associated > Plants > Roots > Rhizosphere > Soil | place: USA... | reverse complement strand
AGCATTATGAATGCTATGCTCTAACCAACTGAGCTATGTAGCCAAGTGGCGCGCATTATTCGCGTAGAACGGGAATGCGTCAAGCATTTATTTTGAATTTTTATCTACGCTTTCAATTGTTTAACGGAAACGAGTGGGTTGGGCGACGAGTGGTGGCTGATTCACTTCTCCTGTGAAGTGATGCCCATGGCTTCAAGCAATCCCTCAACCACCGGGCGAACCTGCGCGTTGATCCTGCTGGCGCTGGATTGATCGCCCGTGGTGTTTCGAGCGGATGTGTGGTTTTGCGGGTGGGGTTATTGGCGATCTTGCTGCCATCCACGAAGAAGGACTGATACCGGTTGGGCGGATATCCCTGTCGCCCAACGCTTGGCTCGTCAGCCAGATTTACGGTTGAAATGGGTTGTGAGTGGCGCGCTTGAGTTGTTCGCGTGCTCGCGACAGCCTTGAGCGAACGGTGCCGATGGGGATGTCCAATACGTCGGCGGTGTCCTGGTAGCTACCGTCGGTTTCCAGCGAGGCGTACATGGTCTTGCGCATTTCCGTCGGCAGGTGGTCGATGGCGCTCAGGGTGTTCTCCAGGCGGCGGTTGATCTCAAACTCCCAATCCAGGTTGTTGTTTTCTTCCTGGCCATGCCACAACGACTCATCAAATTCACAATGCACGGGTTTGGCATACATGCGCCTGAAGTGATTGCGGATCAGGTTCTGTGCAATGCCACACATCCAGGTGCTGGGCGAGGCGTTACCGCAGAAGCGCTCGCGGTTGCGCCAGGCTTCCAGGTACGTCACTTGCAGAAGATCATCCGCATCTTCCGGGTTGAGTACGCGTTTTTGGATGAAGCGCTTGAGTTTTTTATGCTGGTCGTCTGTCAGGTGAAGCATGAATTGAGGCGAGCTGCCAACGAGGTTAGCTAAGGCTTCAATAGGGATATTCATGTTTTTTTTCCTTAGGGTAGACGCAGTCGAGCGGGTGTCGACAGGTCCCTTTAGCACTCCCTGTGCCAAGCCTAAAAAATATTTAAGTGTATGATTTATATATATAAATAATTTTTATCGAAGCGTTTTTATGCAGTGGTTTGCACAGCGCGTCGAAGGCTTTTGCAAGTTTTTTCAAATTCGTTGTGCGAGCGGATTTTGATGGAACCGTATGGCAGGGCGTTGCCACACAGGCAAACACTCTTCCTGTACTGGCGCGCCCATGAAAGTTGAATCCAACCACGATGTGCAAACACTCCGTCCCCTGGATCAAGCGGTTATCAGCCATACCCCAGTGCCCGCGCCCGCGAAGGGCACTGATGAGCTTGCACATCTGTTCGCCCAGGAGGTGGCGTTCAACAGCCGAGCGTTGAGTGAGCGGACGATGGGGATGCGGGTGCTCCCAACTCAACAGCTGTCGCAACTTTATGATCAGCTTGGCCATCCAGCCCAGGAGAGCCTGGCGTCCGTTTCACGGCGCATCAGGCAGCAATTGCAGCATGAGCCCACTGTCGAAAAACTCCTGGAGCTTACGGGGGGGGACCCGGCGCGCGCGTTCGTTGTGCTCAAGCATGTGGAGGCCAAGGCAGACAGTGAGGCGCGTCAACCCGAGGCCAGGTTGGCGCGCGATGCTATTGCCAAGCTTGAAACCCGTTTCAAAGGAGTGATCCAGGCAGGCCTGAACATTGCCCTGGCGTTGCAGTTGGCCGCAGCCGACCCGCAGGAGCGCCAGGGACTGCGTACGCTCTACTACGACACTGTGGTCAATCGCCCGTCCCTGGGGGCGATGATGAAGGCCCTGCTGGAGGAATACGGGGTCGAGCGTTTCCACATCGGGCTCAATGTGATGCGTAAGGCGTTGGCGGATGACATTGCGGCTAAGGTGTCGTCAACGCCCACGCATCAGTTGCGCAATTTGCTGTTGGGCCTGCAAAGCTGCGGGCAATTGAGCGCCGTGTTGGCCGAGTGCGAAGGGGTGATGAAGCGCTTGGCCATTGAGCATGACCCAGTAGGCCTGTTGCAGCGTTTGCTGGCTTACGCCGGCAGCGGCATTGAGTCCGAAGAAATGCTGCGACTGGCGAAGGATCTGGGAGGTGCCTCGTTTCTACGTCAACTGGCCGTACTCAAAGAGCTTTACCCTGTGTTCCAAAGGATGCCCTTGGCCTGGTGGTCTGAAAGCGACCTGCGTACGCAGGCCCTGGCTCTGTTTGTGTTGGCGATGGATGGGTTGGACCTGCACTTGCGCGGGCCCAAACGGTTAGCCGGTGAGCCGAGGCCCGAGACGTGACAGTTCTGTCGGCCATCAACCGCGGATTGCTCAAAGTGGTACAGCGCGCCGAGGTGTTGGGCGCCGTGGTGGTCATGTCTATCGTCTTTATCTTTATCGTGCCACTGCCCACCTGGCTGGTGGATATTCTGATCGCCCTCAATATCTGTATTTCGTGCCTGTTAATTGTTCTTGCGCTTTACCTGCCGGGCCCCCTGGCGTTTTCGTCGTTCCCGTCGATCCTGTTGTTGACCACCATGTTTCGACTGGCCCTGTCGATTGCAACCACGCGTCTGATCCTGCTGGAACAAGACGCGGGTGACATCGTCGAGGCCTTCGGCAACTTTGTGGTGGGAGGCAACCTGGCGGTGGGGATGGTGATTTTCCTGATCCTGACCCTGGTTAACTTCCTGGTGATCACCAAGGGGTCGGAACGGGTTGCCGAGGTCGCGGCGCGGTTCAGCCTGGATGCGATGCCGGGCAAGCAGATGTCCATCGACAGCGACTTGCGTGCCGGCCTGATTGACGGCACGCAAGCACGCGACAAGCGCGAGCAGTTGTCCCGTGAGAGCCAGTTGTTCGGCGCGATGGATGGGGCCATGAAGTTCGTCAAGGGCGACGCTATCGCGGGGCTGATTATCGTCGTGGTCAACCTGTTGGGTGGCTTCTGCACGGGGATGTTTCTGTACGGCTTGAGCGCTGCCGATTCGATGGCGTTGTATTCGGTGCTGACCATCGGCGATGGCCTGATTGCGCAGATTCCGGCGCTGCTGATTTCCCTGACCGCCGGCATGATCATCACCCGCGTAGCGCCGGATGGGCGTAAGGGCGTCAGTAACATGGGCGCCGAAATTGCCCGGCAAATGACCAGTGAGCCCAAGAGCTGGATGATCGCGTCGGTGGGGATGCTTGCGTTTGCCATAGTGCCTGGTATGCCTACCGGGGTATTCATCTTTATTTCGCTGGTAACCGGCAGCCTGGGGTACTACCTGATGCGCCGGCGTCAGCGAGAAGCAGAGCCGGGGTCCGAAACCACCGACGCCGTTCGACCCGAAGAGAACGGAAAAGAGGACTTGCGCGGGTTCGATCCGTCGCGCCCCTATCTGTTGCAGTTCCCTCCGAGTTTGCGTGGCACGCCTGAGGTGACCGAGCTTATTCATGGGATTCGCCAGGCGCGAAATGCGTTGGTTGCCAATATCGGCCTGACCCTGCCGCCATTCGAAGTTGAACTCGATGACTCGTTGGCCGCTGACGAAATGCGTTTCTGTGTGCATGAAGTGCCGATGGTCAGGGCATCGATTGTCAGCCGCCTGGCCGTTGAGCGTAATGCGTTGACGGTTGAACCTGAGCACGCAATACCGGGGCTGGTTGAGCGTGATGAACAGAGTTGGGTCTGGCTGGCACCGGATGATCCACTGCTTGATGATCCGCAACTGGAGCGCTTCACTGCGACCAGCCTGATCATCGAACGCATGAAGCAGGCCATGATGCTCAGCGGGCCGCAGTTCCTGGGGATCCAGGAGAGTAAGTCGATCCTCAGTTGGCTGGAGCACAACCAGCCGGAACTGGTGCAGGAACTGCAGCGAATCATGCCGCTGTCGCGTTTTTCCTCGGTGTTGCAACGCTTGGCCAGTGAAGGTGTGCCGCTGCGGGCCGTGCGGCTGATTGTCGAATCGCTGATCGAGTACGGCCAGCATGAGCGTGAACCGGAAGCACTGGCCGACTACGCGCGGATTGCGCTCAAGGCGCAGATTTTCCACCAGTACAGCGAGGCCGACGGCCTGCATGCCTGGCTGTTGTCACCGCACACTGAAAACACCCTGCGCGAGGGATTGCGCCAGACCCAGACCGGGGTGTTTTTCGCGCTTGATGACGACCACAGCGCAGCATTGGTCAACCTGCTCAACCAGGCTTTTGTCCTAAGGCCCAAGAGCAAGAGCGTGCTGCTGGTGGCGCAGGATCTGCGTAGCCCCTTACGGACTTTGCTGCTGGAAGAGTTCAACCATGTGCCGGTGCTGTCGTTTGCCGAGTTGGGAAGTACCTCCAAGGTCAAAGTGCTGGGGCGCATTGACCTGGGCCAGGACGAGCTGATGCGTGGTGCGGTGGCATGAGTATTTGGCCCTGGCCAGCGCGGAGGACTCGATGATGTTTGAGTTAAGGGTGCTTGATGGGCAGCGCCAAGGCGCTGCTTTACCGTTGTTTGGCGAGCAATGGAGCATGGGGGCTCACGCGGACGCTGACCTGATATTGAACGATCCGGGAGTCGTCGAGCAGCATGCGATCCTGCGGTTTATCGACGGTAACTGGTCGGTGCAGGCCGAAGCCGGGCTGTTGCGAGACCCCAACGGCCAGGTACTGGCGCAGATCGCCAGACTGGAGCTGAACGTGCCGTTTTCGTTGGGGGACGTGCGCCTGTGCGTCACCTTGGCCGAGCAGCCATGGCCCCAACCCGCACTTCCTGAGACGGTAGCGACGCTACCGGCCAATGAGCCTGCGCAAGCGCGGAAGTTATCGTCAATCTCGCACGTGCAGCAAAGGCGCCTGATCAGCCTGGTGTTGGTGGCGGCGGTAATCATCCTGGTAGTGGGCATGGACTCCGAAGAGGACCGCGAGGCACAGGCGTCTCTAATGGTGCCGCCCGTGGTTCAGAAGCAGGAATTGGCTTCGTCTGTTGCCGTACGCCAGCAGCTGTTGAAGATGCTCAGCGAGCGCGAGCTGAGTCAGCGGGTCACCTTGCAGGTGATCAATGGCCAGGTGGCGCTCAGCGGAGATGTCTCCCATGACGAAATGGAGTTGGTGGCGCGCATGCTCAGCCGTTTTGGTGAGCAATTCGACAGCTCGGTGCCGGTGATCAGCCGTGTGCGTGTGCACGATGGCGCACTGCCGTTCAGGATTGTGCAGATCGTCGGTGGGCCGAATGGTCACGTGGTCCTGGATCAGGGCGACCGACTGTTTTTGGGTGACGAAGTGGAAGGGCTGCGCCTGGTGCAGATCGACAACAACAAGGTCGTCTTCGATGGCGCGCGCCGTTACGAGGTGCGCTGGTGAGTGTGGATCTGCAAGCGCGTCTTGAGGCCTGGCAGCAGCGCCAGTCCCAGTCCCTGGCCGGCTTTGCGCCGGTGTCGATGCGAGGTCGCATCCAGCGTGTCAACGGCATGTTGCTGCAATGCCGATTGCCCCAGGCGCGTATTGGCGACTTATGCCAGGTGGAAAAAAGACCGGGCGAAAACATGCTCGCCGAGATCGTCGGTTTCGATGAGCAGGATGCGGTGCTCAGTGCCTTGGGGCACCTGGAAGGCGTGCGCGTCGGCGCCAGTGTCGAGCGCCTGGGAGTCTCCCATCGAGTGCAGGTCAGCAGTGCCTTATTGGGTCAGGTGCTGGATGGTTTCGGGAGGCCGATCACGGGGGAGGGGGCCAGCGCGTTTGTCGAGGCGGACTTACCCGATACCAGTGCGGTGTTGTGTGAAGCGCCGTTGCCCACCGAGCGACCGAGGATTAACCGTGCGCTGGCCACCGGAGTGCGTTCGATCGATGGCCTGCTCACGCTTGGCGAGGGGCAGCGTGTGGGGCTGTTCGCCGGGGCCGGTTGTGGCAAGACCACCTTGTTGGCCGAGATCGCGCGTAACGTCGACTGCGACGTCATCGTGTTCGGCCTGATCGGCGAGCGAGGTCGGGAGCTGCGTGAATTTCTCGACCATGAGCTCGATGACTCGTTACGCGCCAAAGCGGTACTGGTGTGCGCCACCTCCGATCGCTCCAGCATGGAGCGCGCCCGGGCCGCGTTCACGGCGACGGCATTGGCCGAAGGTTTTCGGCGCAAGGGTAAGCGGGTGTTGCTGCTGATTGACTCCCTGACCCGTTTCGCCAGGGCGCAACGCGAAATCGGCCTGGCTTGCGGCGAACCCCTGGGGCGCGGAGGTTTGCCTCCTTCGGTATACAGCCTGCTGCCACGGCTGGTAGAGCGTGCCGGATTGACGCGTGATGGCGTGATCACTGCGATCTATACGGTGCTGATTGAGCAGGACTCGATGAACGATCCGGTGGCCGATGAAGTTCGCTCGCTGCTCGATGGGCATATCGTGCTGTCACGCAAATTGGCCGAGCGTGGGCACTACCCGGCGGTGGATGTGTTGGCCAGCCTTTCGCGCATCTTGAGCAACGTCGCAGAGCCCGAGGATATTCGCGCAGGTACGGCATTGCGACGGTTGCTGTCGGCGTACCAACAGATCGAGTTGATGCTCAAGCTGGGGGAGTACCAGCCCGGCAACGATGCCCTGACCGATTTGGCCGTGGACAGCCGTCAGGCGGTCGATGGCTTTCTGCGCCAGGACCTGCGTGAGCCTACGCCGATGTTTACGACGCTGGAGCAACTTAAGGATCTGACCGCCCATGTCCCATTCTGATGAGCTTCTCGGTGAAGTCGAGACGCTGCGGCGCCTTCGCAGGCATAGGGCTGACCGCGCCGAGCGCGCCCTGCGTGAGGCGAAACGTGCTCAACAGGCCCTGCTCGCCAATATCCAGCAGGCCAAGGACACGCTTGAGCAGACTCGGCAGGAGGAGGCCCTGCAAAGTGCTCAATTGCTCAGCCAGCATCAAGGCCAGGTACTGACCCTGAGGGACTTGAAATCCTGGGGTGCACAGGAGCGCTGCCTGTCTGACAGCACTCGGCAGGAGATGGGCCGTCTGGAGGCATTGCAGGGCCAGCAGGGTGAAAGGAACAGTCGTGTTGGCAGCGCCCAGAAACAGGTCACGGAATACCTGCGGCAGGTGGAAAAGCTTCAGGAGTTATCCCTTTTACTTGCTCAGGAGCAGATATGACCGAGGTTTCAAATAAACCCGCTGAGCGTCCGCGCCCACGCGAGCCACGTGAGGAACCGGGGGCCACGGCAGGCGTGCCTGTGGAACTCGGGCGATTCTTCGCCCAACTGTTTACCGAAGAGAGGGGAGGCGCTGGGGCTTCCTTATCGGGCAAGAAGGCATCCGCCGGTATAGCTCATATCGATGCACTTGCCGAGCAACTGGCACCTCGTCTGCAGTCAGCGTCGCAATGGCCGTTGCAGGCGGTGTTGTACTTGCCTCGCCTGGGACGGATCAACGCCAGTGTGCGCCGCGAACAGGGGGCCTGGACGATCGAGCTGGAGGCCGAGCAACACACGACGGCACGCTGGCTCAGCGGTGTACGCCAACAGTGTGAGGGCCGATTCGCGGTTGCGTTGGGACAGCCGGTGAACTTGCTTGTGCCCAGCGTCGGTTGTGCATGCTGATGCCGCAGCTGACATTTCCCTTGGTTAATGGCGATACGGCTGCCGCGCGCCGTCGATTGGGGCGCGGCCTGCGCCTACCTTTTAAGGTGGTCGGGCAGGACGGCGAGTTGCTGCTTGAACCCGGGAGTGCCCCTGCGCAAGACAAGGCCGTGTGCTTTGAGACGGTACGTGGGGTACTGGCGTTTGCTGACGCCGGGCCGCTGCTCAGTCTGCTGGGTGAGTGCCCGGTGACCTTGGCGCAGTTTGGCAACGACCCGGACTCCTGGTTCTGGGCGTTGTACCAGCACCATATGAGTCCCCAGGTGCGGGAGCTGCTGGGTTATGTGCGTTTGCTGGAAACCCATCGACCCAAGGGGTTTGGCTGCCGGCTCAGCGTGACCCAGGGCGCGTCGCGGGTTGAGGGCTACGTGTGGCTGACCCCCGAAACCTTCCTGGCGTTATGTGAGGCAGGGCCTTGGCGCGCCACAGCGGCAGCGTTGCCGGCACGGTTTCAACTGGCAATCGCCGTGACCCTGGGGCACGCGCAATTACCGATTGCGCAGGCGCGCAGTTTGCGCAGCGGTGATGTGCTGGTACTCGACTCGCGTTTTTTTTCCGCCCAGGGCACCGGCTACGTGCAGGTTGGCAGGCAGCGGTTGCACGGCCGCATTGACGATGACACCGGGCCGTTGTGTCTGACGCTTACTTCTATCGAGGACTCGCCTGTGGACGACAATTTTGCAGCTCCCCATTACTCGGCGCATGAGGAGGATAAACCGGTGCTGGACGTATTTGGTCAGGAGCCATTCGAGGCGTTGAGCGTGGCGCTGAATGTGCGCTGCGGAACGCTGAACCTTACCCTTGGCGAGTTGCGCAACCTCGCGCCCGGCTCGGTGTTGGGCATTGCCGGTTATTCGCCCGGCATGGCGGGGCTTTTTTATGGCGACCGCGCCATTGGCCAGGGCCAGTTGGTCGAGGTGGATGGGCGCCTGGGTTTGCAGTTGTCTCATGTGATGTTCGGCCAATGATCCTTCAAGGGCTCGACCCCATAGTCCTGGCGGTATTTCTGGCAACGCTGTCGTTGCTGCCCATGCTGTTGATCATCTGCACAGCGTTTTTGAAGATTGTCATTGTGCTGATGATTACCCGCAACGCCATCGGCGTGCAGCAGGTGCCGCCAGGTATGGCCATCAATGGCATTGCGCTTGCTGCGACGCTGTTCATCATGGCGCCAGTGGGTTACGAGATCGCCGAGAACGTCAAGGCCTCGCCCCTGGATACGAGCAATGTGCAAACGCTGTTGCAGACGGGCAATGAGGCCATCAAACCGTTGCGAGCGTTCATGCTGCGCAACGTGGATCCTGATGTGCTCACGCACCTGCTGGATAACACCGCGCGCCTGTGGCCAGAGAAAATGGCGCAGGAGGTGCAGCGTGAAGATCTGATTTTGCTGATCCCCGCGTTCGTGCTCTCGCAATTGCAGGCGGGGTTCGAGATCGGCTTTCTGATCTATATCCCCTTCATCGTGATCGATCTGATTGTCTCCAACCTGCTGCTGGCGCTTGGCATGCAAATGGTCTCGCCGATGACCATTTCCCTGCCGCTCAAATTGCTGCTGTTCGTATTGGTGTCGGGCTGGTCGCGCTTGCTCGACAGTCTGTTCCTTTCCTATCTCTGAGGGGCGTATGGAACCGATTGTGCTGTTCAAGCAAGGCATGTTGCTGGTGGTTGTGTTGTCGGCGCCACCGTTGATTGTCGCGGTGGTAGTGGGTGTGCTGACGTCCTTGGTGCAAGCGCTGATGCAGATACAAGACCAGACGCTGCCCTTTGGCATCAAGCTGGTGGCGGTAGGGGTCACACTGATCCTGACCGGGCGCTGGATTGGCGTGGAGTTGATCCAGTTGATCAACCTGACCTTCGATATGATTGGCCGATCGGCCCTGAACTGAGGCCTGCCCTGTGCTGCTTTATCTAGAGTTCCTGCCCAGCCTGGTGATCGGCATGGCGCGCATTTACCCCTGTGGCATGCTGGTGGCAGCGTTCTGTTTCCAGCATATACGCGGCATGCCCAGGCACGTCGTAGTGATGGTCATGGCCCTGATACCCGCGCCAGGCATTCACGCGACATTGGAAGGCCAGGGCTACTCCGCACTCCTGCTCAGTGCGCTGGTACTCAAGGAGGTGGCGTTGGGGTTGCTGCTGGGGATATTGCTGTCGATGCCGTTCTGGCTGTTCGAGTCGGTGGGCGCGCTGCTGGATAACCAGCGCGGGGCCTTGGCGGGTGGTCAGCTCAACCCTTCGCTGGGGCCGGATGCAACGCCGATAGGGCACTTGTTCAAGCAACTGGCGATTTTTCTGTTGATGGCCACCCTGGGGTTAGGCGCGTTGACCCAGGTGATCTGGGACAGTTACCTGATTTGGCCGCCCACTGTGTGGTTTCCACTCCCGGCACCTGATGGCATGCGTGTATTTGCCGACCTGCTGGGCGACACCTTCATGCATATGATGCTCTACGCTGCGCCGTTTATCGCGGTGCTGCTGTTGCTGGAGTTCGGCATCGCCCTGCTGGGGGTCTACAGTCAGCAGTTACAGGTGAGTACGCTGGCGCCGCCGGTCAAGTGCCTGGCGGGTATCGGTTTTCTGCTGTTGTACTTTGCGCTGCTGCAGGACCTGATGGTTGGGCGTATGAGCCAACTGGGTGACCTGAAGCACTCGTTGGGCCTTTTATTCAAGGCCCCGATGCCATGAGTGACTCGGGGGAAAAAAAGCACCCGGCTTCAGCCAAGAAGCTGCGTGACCAGCGCAACAAAGGCCAGGTCGCTCAAAGTCAGGATGTGGCCAAGTTACTGGTGCTCACGGCCATCAGTGAGATCGCCTTGTTGACCGCCGAACCCAGCTTGCAACGCTTCCAGCAATTGATGTTGTTGCCGATCTCACGCCTCAACCAACCCTTTGTGCGGGCGTTGGAAGAAGTGCTGATTGAAAGCCTGGTGGTGTTTTTCTCATTCGCCCTGTTGATGGCAGGCGTGGCGATTGCCGCGAAGCTGATCGGCAGTTGGATGCAGTTCGGAGTGTTGTTTGCCCCCGAGACACTGAAGCTCGATTTCAATCGCCTCAACCCGATCAGCCAACTCAAACAGTTTTTTTCTGCACAGTCGCTGATGAACCTGTTGATGAGCGTCGCCAAAGCGTTTCTTTTGGGGCTGATTGTGTACGTGGTGGTCTGGCCCTCTCTTGGGACGTTGATCAACCTGGCAAACAGCGATCTGCAAACTTACGTCGTGGCATTGATTGCGTTGTTCCGCCATCTGCTGCATGCCTGCCTTGCATTGTTGCTGGTACTGGCCTTTATCGACTTTTCCTTGCAGAAGCACTTCTTCGCCAAACGCATGCGCATGACCCAGGTCGAGATGGTCAAAGAGCATAAGGACATGGAAGGTGACCCGCATGTGAAGGGCCAGCGCCGCGCGTTGGCACAGCAATTGGCCCAGGAGGAACCGAAGGTCAAGCTGCCCAAGCTGGAGGAGGCCGATATGTTGGTGGTGAACCCGACCCACTTTGCTGTCGCCCTGTATTACCGCCCTGGCAAGACGCCGCTTCCGCTGCTGGTCAGTAAAGGCACGGACGCCGACGCTCGCCAGTTGATTGCGCGGGCGAAGGCTGCCGAGGTGCCGGTCATCCAGTGCGTATGGCTGGCCCGCTTGCTTTATACCAAAGCGTTGGGCACCAGCATTCCCCGCGAAACCCTGCAGGCTGTTGCGCTGATCTACCGCACCTTGCGTGAACTCGATGATGACGCCAAGCGCGAGACGCTGGAATTACCGGAGCTGGAGCGGCGTTGATCAACGGCTGGAACGTGCGTCCAAGGCTTCGAGATTGGCCAGCGTCAGCATCCGACTGAGGATCCTGTCCAGCGCATCGTTCGACGCCGGCAGCGCGTGCCAGACCACCAAGGCACCCTGAGCGTCGAGATAGATAAAACAGCCATCGAATACCACGGCCCGCTCAAAGCGTCGCTCCAGCACTTGCTGCAATTGTCCTGCCTGCAACGCTTCACGCGCGACCTGCAAGGCCATGCCCGGGCGATTGCCGGCGTGCAATGCACGTACCTTGATGCCGGGCGCGAGCATCAGGTGAGCGGCTGCACCGCTCACCAGGTTGTCCAGAAATACCTGGCGTTGATTGTCGGGCATTTCCTGGCGGCTCATCGTTCCAGCGAGACAGTCTGGTAATCCGCCCGCTCCCCGGTGGGGCCAGCCTCGGCGCGCATCTGCGGTGGCCACCAGATCACCAACGTATCCTTGCTCGATTGCGGGCGTGAGCAGGAGTCGCCCTTGCAGGTGGGAGTACAGCCGGCGACAAGCAGTGCTGCGCCGATCAGGGTGACGCACAGTAAGCGCTGTTTCATGGCTTGGCCTTCTGAGTTGGGGTCGTCAAGGAGGTGCGGGGTACGCTGAGGTGTTCATCCTTCACCACGGGGCGCATGGCGATAAATACCTCGGCTTCTTCTCCTGGCTTGAGCCAGGCGCGCGGCCACACGCTGACGGCCAGGGTCTGCGAGTTGCTGCATTCCTTTTCGTCGATACGTACGTGGCGGTTGGCCTGGTTGCGCAGCACCACGACCGCCACGTTGTACTCAGGTCCCGCGTACCATTGGCTGCGTTCGGTGTTCAGCGCGAGTAAGTCGCGGGTGCTGCACAACGTGTTCAGTCCCAGAGGCATCGGTTCCTCTTTGAAGGCCTTGGGCACTTGCCCGCTGACCATGTGCGCCAGGGTGCTGGTGATGTCGCTACGCTTGATGACCGGCTGGTGAGGGCTATAGCGCCGCGCCAACGGTGCGAGGGCTGCCTGCAGTTCGGCCTGGTCGTCCTGAGGCAGGTAGCGCGATGGATCGGCCTGGTCACCGATGACACGCGGGGTGAGGATGAACAGCCGTTCACGCCGATTGCTCTGCCGTTCGGTCGAGGAAAAAAACGTCTTGCCGAGCAGAGGGATATCACCCAGCAGCGGTACTTTGGTGCGTTTGTCGCGGCTTTCGCTGACATGGAAACCACCAACCACCAGCGAGCGCTTTTCCGCCATGACAGCCTGGGTGCTGACCTTGCCTCGGCGTACATCGAGGTTGTCGTGGGCGGGGTTGGATTCGTCGAAATTGCCATCTTCAATATCCACCGCCAGATGGATCTGGTGGCTGCCACGGCTGGTGATGACACGGGGGACAACCTGGAAGCTGGTGCCCACGGTGACCGGCAAAATAGTTGCATTCTCTCGGCCGGGCGTGAGGTATTGGGTGCGGTTGAAGTCGATGACGGCCGGTTGGTTTTCCAGCGTGAGTACGGAGGGATTGGAGACTATGCTCGCCAGCCCCTTGGCTTCCAGCGCGCGTATATCCGCGTAGAAACGCTCGCGGTTTTCAATCGACACCTGCGACGAGGCGCCGGGCGCCATATTGACTCCGCCACGGAATCGACTGTTCTGAAATCCCCAGTTAACTCCGAACTCCTGCAGTTGCGTGCGCTCGATATCAAGAATGATCGCGTCAATTTCCACCAGCTTGCGCGCGACATCGAGTTGATTGATCAACTCGTGATACATGCCCTGACGCTCCGGCAGGTCATAGATCAACACAGCGTTATTGCGCACGTCGGCTTCGACGCGGATCCTGCTGGACGAGGCGGGTGCGCGCGAGGTGAGTGGAGGCGGCGCGTCTGACTGTCCGGCGTTGGCGTTTGTCCCCATCATCTGCCCCAGTAAGGGGGTATTCAGTCGGTGCGTGTTCGGCATGAGCGGCGCGGGCTGTGACGTAGAGCGCTGGTTCAGCTTGTCGAGGGTCGAATTGGAGCGCGGCTCCAGCAACCCTTGCAGGATGCTGGCCACCCCCCCAATAGTGAGCTTCTCGCCGCGGTAATCGACTTGACGGTCTGCAGCATTGGCGAATTTAAGCGGGAAGCTCAGCACGCTCTGCTTTTCATCTTGAGAGCGGCGCTGAGTGCTGAAATGTTTGATCTGCTCGATATAGCGCCGAGGGCCCGAAACGAGTACCACGCCGTCTTCGGGCAACTCGCCCCAACCGAAACGGCTATCAAGCAGACCGATATCGGTGAGCGCTTGCTTAAGATCGGCAATGGCCTCGGACGAGACCTCCAGACGTGCTGATTCTTGCTGGTCCAGCGTGCTGATATAGAGAGTGTTGTTGTACAAGTACCACTGGAACCGGTGTTCTACCCCCAGCCGGTCGAGCATTGACTGCGGGGTATTCGCGCGAATCTTGCCATTTACGTGACCCTCCAGCAGCCCCTCGACATGCAGTTGTGTACCAAAGGTCTGGGCGAAATCCTCCAGTACTTCCCGCAGGGGCTTATGTTCGGCTTCATAAGCGTACGCGGTGTTTTTCCATTCGGTGGGGATGGCAGCCAATGTGCTTCCCGCTGGAACCAACAGCCAGGACAGCAAGACCGTGGTGCGCCAACGGGCTCTTTTCGATGAATCACCAGGCGAATCAAGGCACAAGCGGCTGGGCTTTTTGAGCGTGTTATACATAGATAATTCTCTGGTTAATACGAGAGTGAACGTAGCGAGGTGGGTTTGACGTGTTGAGGGGGGCGGGCCAGGCGCGCGCCGATTGCGCGCCAGGTATCGCGCTGGTTGAGCAGGGCTTCGAGGCAACCGAACAGGTGCGCCTGCCCATCCCCGACCTTCGATATTTGAATCAGCCAGAGCGCTCCGGTGTCAGCTTGTTGAGCCACTGTCCCCTGGAAATGAGTCAGGCTGGCCGCGCCCAGACGCAGCCAGTTTTGCAAGGTCGTGTTGTCGGGACGAGTTGATGTCAGTTGAGCACTTAATAGAACAGCACCTCCCTGACGTGTCAGCGTGATTTCGTCGTCACCTTCAACCAGCGTGATCTGTTCCTTTGCGCTGCTTAACCATTCACCCACGAGATCTCTCATTTACGGAAAGCTTTCCAGGGTTGTTTTGAGCATCTGGTTGATAGTTTTACCGTGTTCATTGTAGAACTCTCGGGTGACTAACTCGCGGCTCGTCAACTTGTGGAATAATTCACCGTCCTCCGATAGCAAGGCTTCTTCGTAGCGTGATTTATATTCCTGATAGGCAGAATTTCTACTTCTTGCTAGTGATTCACTCTGATCTTTGAAAAAATCCATGATTTTTCCTTTAAGTTTTATAGATTAAGTGTGTATTTAAGCAACTAGCTTTTAGTGTTGGATGTAAATAAAGTCTCTGGCCGTGTGGGATTAGATCTCGATCCTATAATCTTTCCCTTGTTTGAAAAAAGTATCGAGCATGGCGTTCCAGCTGATACGGAAGTCGCCTTCTTCTGTTTTCAGTACGAGGGTTTGAGGGGGAATCGTTTCGTCAGCGTGGAGGCTCCAAAAGGTACGATTGTGATGAGCGAGAACCTCTTTTATGGCCTCAAGATCATGAGGGTGACAGAGCAGTGTTGCGCTGATTTCCTGGACTTGGCTCTCCAGCAATTGCTTCAGTAGCGCTTTTAGTCTTTGCGCAGCGACTGTCTCGTCCAGCAGGCAACGAATTGCCTGGTTGGTGATAGCCGTCGCGTATTGTTCGAGGTTGTCGCACATCGCCTGACGATCGCATTCCCACTGCTTGAGTTGAGCATCGGCGCGTTGCCAGATCTCCAGTGACGCTGCTTCCAGCAATGCCTCGCATTGTTTCTTGGCCTGACTTATCAACTCATCGGCCTGGTTATTGGCATGGCGCAGGAGTTGGTTGGCCTGTTGCCAGCTTTCAAGCTCTTCGCGCAGGATAAGGCTGCATCGCGCTCCAGCGATGCCGTTGGGCAGCTCAATGGTGTGTCGGCATAACATCGCTGGTTTCCTCACTCAAGGGGAGCAGGGGCGTGGAGTCGTTCTCTGTCGTCGTAACGCGCCAGACGACTGCCTGCCAGAGTGTGTTCAATCGGCTGTTTGCGCTTTCGAGTGGCGCGCTGGTCATTTCAGTCTCGCGTACGCGTTGACGGGGAAAGCGCAATCGAAGGCGCTGCCATACAGCCGGTTCAAGCCAACTATGGAGCAGTCCCAGCGGATCGGAATCGGGTGGCAGCATGTTGGGAGGCAGCGCCTTGGAGAGGCGCGTGCACCACAAGTGATGAGCTTCATTCAATGGGGACGTGGCGGCAGGATTGAAGGTTTCGTGAACCAGTGTCAGCACCAGGTTGAGTTGCTCCGTCGAGCTCAAGGCCAAGCGCAGCACGGTAGGGTGAGGTTCAGCAGGAAGGCAGGCGGAAAACCCTGTGAGGGTGTCTGGGGCTGACCGCCGACTGTGAAAAAGCACTTCAATCGCAGGATACTCGCTGCCCTTCCAGTCTTTGTGGGCAGACGTCCAGGGAAACACCCACCATTGTGCCCAGGCCAAGTGCTCACGCATGAGGGAATCGGAGCTAGGCGCCATGAATTGAACTCGTTGAATCGCCTTCCAAGGCCGACGCTTGAGGTGCTCGCTGACGGCGATTGCGCACGAACAATGTGCCAGCCACGGCCGATATCAGGCCAAGCAACAAAGCGATGACGCTGGTTCGCCAGAACCCGAGATCATCGCTGGGCACCAGGAACGGGCCGAAATACACCAGGCGTTGTTGTTCTTGATAAGTGGTGGCAGGTACGAATATCACGGTGAGCTTTTGCGGGTCGTTCACCGCCGTCGTCATGCCTGGGATGCTGCTCGCCACCATTCTGCGAACCCGTGCGCGGATGTTATCGGGGTCCAGACGTGGATCATGCTTCATAAACACTGACGCGGAGGCGGGTTGGACCGGCTCTCCTGGAGCGATGCGTTCCGGCAGCACCACGTGTACGCGTGCGACGATAACGCCGTCGATGTTGGACAAGGTAGCCTCAAGCTCTTGAGACAAGGCATAGATGTAGCGTGCTCGCTCTTCCAGCGGCGTGGAGATTACCCCTTCCTTGCGAAACGTATCCCCCAGTGTGGCGCGGGCAACTCTGGGTAGACCGGCGGCTTCCAGCGTGCGTACAGCGCGGCCGATGTCGGCAGTATTAACCGCCACGATGACACCATCTTTGGCCGGGATTTTTTGTGCGCGAATATGTTTATCCGCCAACTCTGCCACCACCTCATTGGCTTCCTGTTCGGAGAGCTGGCGATGAAGTTCCACGCGATCACTGCAGCCACTCAATATCAATGCAACGCCCAGGGCTAAGGCGAGAAACAGAGAGTTATTCATTGTTAAGACTGCATGTTGCAGATCTTGTCGATACCCTGTGTCGTCTTGGCAAGGCATTTCACCATCAGTTGTGATGTAAGTTGCGCGTTATATAGTTCGCGCGGGAAATTCGCTATCGCCTCGACGTCTATTTCTGTTTTGGTAGAGCGAAGTATTTTTGCAAAACCATTTCTTGATTCGCTGAGATGCTTTGACGCTTCTGTCAGAAGTACTGAGTCGCCAGGTCTGACAGAGGTATTGTTGGTCGGGTGTGAACTCTCCAACAGGGACGTGAAAAAGTTGACGTCCATACTTTGCCCTGATTGTTCCGGTGTCGTTCGGGCAGCCGCGATGACGTCGAATTCGTCTGAAAATTGATTTTCTATTATTCTCATGGACTCTCCACTCTCTCAGGGCATAAAGCAACTTATATAGAGATACGTCAAATAGCCCGCAGAGCTGATCGGATGATTACCTCTCGAGCTGAAAGGTAATCGATCAAGCAAAATTACTGAGCCCTGCCAGAGTTGATCAGGCTTTTAAGGTTACTTACTTGAGCCGTCCTCCAGCCATTATCTATCGTGTCTCTAATGGTTTTTTTCTGGACATATTCGGCTTCAATTTCATCTGGAGTCTTAGACTTCGATTTGAGGTAACCATCGGCATGGGCACCGAGATTGGTAATGCCTTTCATAATTGAACCTATGATCATGTAGAACTCCACTGATAACTTAAGGAGGTATTTAATATGCCTTTCTTCAAGCCCCGGGGGGGAAATAAGCGTGCGGTGAGGCTTGATGTTGGCATATAACTATGTGGCCTATGCGAGCGAAGTGTTCCATGACTTTTTAGGCTTAGGTGTTTCTGAATTTTACTGGGGGGCTTATCACCCAGTTCAGTTGGGTTGTATGCCTATTCAGTTGATACGCGAAGGTTAATATTGGCTGCCAAGGCAATCGCTAGTTGGAGGGCGCGATGGCGCTTATACCAGCGATATGTCGAGTTGTTTCATCCTGTAGTACAGCGTGCGTTTAGCGACCCCCAGTTCAATAGCCGCGGTATCTACACAGTGATGGTGGCGATACAACGATTCTTCAATGAATGCTTTTTCGATGCAGTGCAGGCGTGCCTTGAGGCCGGTCCGGGCATCCTGTTGGTCGCTCTCCGAGGTTGAAAACGGTGGCAGGCCCAGTACGAACCGTTTGGCCGTAGAACGTAACTCACGAACATTGCCCAGCCAGGTGTGGCACAGCAGTTGTTGCAGCAGTCCGTCGGAGGGCGCTGGGGCTGTACATTTGAACTGTTGGGCTTCTTGCTGAATCATTTTCAGGAACAACGGGATGATGCACTCTCGGCGTTCACGCAGGGCTGGAAGCTGGATGTTGACGACATTCAGGCGGAAGTACAGGTCACGCCTGAAGGTTCCGAGTTCGACCATCTGATGGAGTGAGTGCTGGGCAGATGCTATGACACGCATGTCCACCGGGATAAAGCGGGTTGACCCCAGGCGCTCGACCCCCCGTGACTCCAGCACGCGCAGCAGTTTGGCTTGCAGGTTCAACGGCATGCTGTCGATCTCATCAAGGTACAGGGTGCCGAGATGGGCGGCCTCGATAAAACCGGCACGGGACTGGATTGCTCCGGTATAGGCACCGCTGTTGACGCCGAACAATTGGCTTTCGGCGAGACTTTCAGGAATGGCTGCACAATTGACGGCAACAAAGTTGCCACGCCGTGCCGATAGACGATGAACCCGCTGTGCCAGGGTATCTTTACCGGTGCCGGTCTCTCCCAGTAACAGTATGTCTATGTTGAGGGATGCCGTGCTTTTCAGTGTGTTTTCAATATCCGTGTCTTCGAAGAGTGAAAGGTCTTTTTGATCTTCTCTAGGGGCGGAGACCGACATCGAAGAGTTCTCCATTTTCGCTGGACTTCAGTGTTGAGAGGGCAGTGCGCACGCGTTAATCAGGGAGGGAGGGTATAAGATTTATCATGCGATATTGAAGTAACAGTGGGCCGAAATAATGTAGGAAAACCCGGTTTTATTGAGTTTAAATTGTGTAACTGCTGGGTTGCTTTAAGTGCGGGGGAGTCAGTAGGGGAAGTCTGATAGTTGGACGTGACTGATGCTGATCATAGGATATGAATATTCAGCCACAAAAAAAGCCGATGCAGTGCATCGGCTTTTTTGTTCGGGCAATCGCGGTGTTTACACGTTAAAACGGAAGTGCATCACATCGCCATCTTTTACGATGTATTCCTTACCTTCCAGGCGCCACTTACCGGCTTCCTTGGTACCGGCTTCACCCTTGTACTGGATGAAGTCGTTGTAGGCGATCACTTCGGCGCGGATAAAACCTTTTTCGAAGTCGGTGTGGATCACGCCGGCGGCCTGAGGTGCGGTGGCACCAACCTTAACGGTCCAGGCACGCACTTCTTCGACACCGGCGGTGAAGTAGGTCTGCAAGTTGAGCATTTCGTAACCGGCGCGGATCACGCGGTTCAGGCCAGGCTCTTCCAGGCCCAGGGCCTCAAGGAACATGTCCTTTTCT
>Ga0163161_10001225_pt1 | contig 19242 bp, 22 predicted proteins | sample S45metaG_FD_129847 | JGI IMG/M metagenome (GOLD analysis project Ga0163161, IMG submission 129847) | Switchgrass rhizosphere microbial communities from Kellogg Biological Station, Michigan, USA - S4-5 metaG | ecosystem: Host-associated > Plants > Roots > Rhizosphere > Soil | place: USA... | reverse complement strand
TTTAAGTAAGGTAAAAAATCGAATAGACACTTACGGTGAAGTGATACCATTACACCATCCTGAATTTTCAGGAACAGGAATCGAACCTGTATTGTCACCCCCTAAACGAAGAAATTCTATTCTACGACACTTACTTTTTTAGTTTCCATTGAGTTTTTCTGTATTTTTTCCAATTTCTCTGAAACTTAATTTCTTTTGAATTAAATGTTTCATAGCCATGTGGAAAACAATAAGAGCATCCCGAATCGTCTCCATATAAAATTCTGGAAACCTGGACATTTGAAATTTTCTTCGGAAAATCAATTAATCCTTGTTCATTGATTCCGAAAGCTTGTCTTAATGACTTAAATTTTTTCATAAGTATTGAGTATTAACCTCAATACACTGCTTCTTTAAGACATTTTTTATAATAATACATGGTTATTGTTTTTTGTTGATACAAATTTACTTAGCTACTGCGCATTCTTTTTACGCAGTTATTTTTTTATTAAAAACCAAGTAATAAGTTATAAGAGTTTTTGATATCAATTCAAATTTTAAGTATGACGATGGATCTCTTATGGTAACGACATTGATTTTATAAAACCGAGCAATTTAGCGAAAAGACTCATATTCAATTAAAAGTCGAAGGATTTCTTTTCTTACGGCATCGGTTTATTTCATTTTGGGTTTACCTAACTTATCTAATTTTAAATTTAGTTCTTGCTTTCTTTTTTCTAATTTTTTTGGTTGAATAAAAACAAAATCAAAAAGCTGTTCGATAACTTCGATTAACCATTCAGCTTCTCCTTTTTCAACCGGAACAATTTCTCCTGTACTTAAATCTTTAGAAGGATGAGCAGCAATATTTCCAATTTGTCTTACGGCATTTACAGCATCAGCTATGTATGATGGAATATCAGTTTTACTTGTGAAAATCTTAATCTCTTGAATTAAACTTTTTTCTAAAATACTAAATTCTTCTCTTAAAATATTTTGAAGTAATCTTCTTGTCAATGCTGCGGAAGCTTTAGGACTAGCCGATAAAACTTTTATGGCTTCTTCATAATCTTCTAAATATTTTTTAGGAATATCTTGAGAACCTTGAAAGTTATTTGTTTTTGGGTAAATAATTTTTTGATTAGAAATACTATAAATTGAATGATATCCTGAATTTGCATGATACTGTAATTTACCTTCCTGAATACCAACTACTAGTTTCTCGCATTGTGGACACTCTGCATAAAAAATTTCTATACCTTCACTTTGATTTTGATTTATCTGTCTAGGTTGAGAAACCGACCAGCTAAATTTTACTACCGTTGAACAATGTGGACAAATCATATTTATTATAGTTTTTATGTTTAATTCAAATATACTAAAGAGTTTTTCTTTTCTAGCCCCGATTGCAACGACATTCTTTTTCTGAAATAGCTTTGAAAAAAAGCGCTGGCGAAAAAGATATAGCACTTCGACTTCGCTCAGTGTAAATTACAAGCGGGATTAAGCTCCTAAAAAAATTGGTTATTAGTTTTTATTTTTAAAAGCAGTGCCTTTTACAGCACTACTTTTTTAATTATTTCTACGGCAGATTTTTTGTCTTCCAAAGCATTCAGTACATCGAAAATTTTGTCGGACCAACCTGCGATAAGATAGACATCATTTTTTCTGACATCCAACGGTTGTTTTCCGTAACCCGCCAAATCAAAAATATACAATTTTGCATTTGGGTTGATCTTTTTGTACCGGCTCCATGAGTTTCCGAAAGCGTTTGAAAATCCACCGGTATCCCACATTTGAGTATCTGTAAACAGCATAATCTTGTCTGCAATTTCCCGCTTGTTGATCAAATCTTCAAGTACGAGATGACCGTTTGTGGCATAGCCCACTTCGCCTTCTCTTTTGTAGAATGCATCCACATTTCTCAGGATACCGTTTTTAGGCATCGGAACTCTCTTCCAACGGTCACCAAACATACCTGTAATCACCTTTTTGCACTGCGACTGCAACATCATAGACATCAGCAGACCGATATCGTACAACAAAACCTTAGATTTTGGAGAAACAGGCTGTTGCATCGAACCCGAAACGTCTGCCGCAATCACCACCGAAGTATCGAAACCAAAACCTTTGATATTTTTTGCACTCACCATCACAGCATCTTCCAATGCTTCTAAGATTGATGACAAATAGGGTGAATCGATCGTTTTCAATTCTCTATACGCCGCCAAAAACCTGAATGGCAATTGTTTTGAGTTTCTCACCGCTTTTTCATCCGACAAATAGCTGCACACTTTGTACATCGCATCTGAAGAAACGTTGGCTTCCAGGATATTTCGCAAGTTTCTCAACGTTGCCATATAACCCAATTTGTTGCTGAAAATCAATTCTTCCCATTTGTTTTTGAAAGCTGATTTTTTTTCTGCTTCGTCCGCAAATTTTGTCTGACCCAAAACCGAAAGCTCAACTTCCCAAGTATATGGAGTTTCCAAAGCATTGTTGACGATTTTGTTGAAAATTGCCTGTTGGTTTTCATCTTTTGCTTTTGGGTGAACCAAAAACAAAGCGTCCTTTAAAGTAACCTCAGCTTTTCTGTTGTATTTTGCGAACTGGTATTCATCAAATTTATTGAAAGATTTTACCAAACCTTTTTGGATTTGTTTTGAAAGTTTATTCAACTTTTTAGTATCCGTTCTTTCGTTGGCCAATTGGTAATAAGCCAGCAATTCTGTGATTTCGTCTGCTCTTTGGATAACTCCATCAACAGTTCTGCTCACCAAGTCTGTACCTGAAGTCTGCTTTGCCAATTCGGTCGTCAAAACCAACGGAATGGAACGCAGATACATATCTTTTCTTGCGTAAACTGCCAGTTTTGCTACAAATTCAGGATCGTTTTTCTGAATCAGAGACTGGATTCTCGCCAATCTATCATTTCCCTTTTCATAGGTCGCGTTTGATAATCCTGTTGTAACAACAGCACTATATAGTTCTTCTGCAGGTGTCATTGTATATGCTTTTGCACCTTCGTAGTTGGTCACTACTCTATTTTCTTTTCTTAAAAAATTAAATTTCATGGTTACTGTTTTTTTGTTAAACATTTGGAAGATGATCACTTCCTCTCTGATTTCTTATGCAAAGTAAGGATGGTATTGCGCAGTGTTTTTGCGTAGTGAAATCTTTAGTAAAAAAAATATTTATTTTTAGAAAATCACGAAGGTGCAAAGTTTTCAGACTCTTTACGGTAGGATTCTGCGATGACTGAATGATGTATATTAATATTCAACAATTTAACAGAAGTAAGAAATAATAATAGTTAGGTGTACTGAAGTATATCGTTGACTGTAAATTATTAATTGACACTGTTGATTATTTCTTTGATTACAATAAAAAAAGAATGTCTTTTGGGACACTCTCTCTAATTTCGTAATTTTTAATGAGCATTTTTGCTACTCATATTTAGAAAAATCAACCGCAAAAATGCATCGATTGACCTGACTCCCATTCTGTGCTCCGGCATTGGGTTCAAATTCTGTCAGACTCCACAGATAACCATATTGAGACTCATAGTAAAGAGATTCAGATCCATATGGCCATCGGAACCGTACCGTATCATCGGCTCCATCGGTATAACGGGCTAATCTTGCATTGGAACCATAAGAATTGCTCGGAGATCCGGTACAAGAAAGCCATGTTCTGTTTCCTTTTCGGAAGACTCCTTGTATTCCATGAGCATGATTATCTGTGAAAAGACTATTCTTTGGAGCAACTGCGAGAATTCCTGTATTTTGAAGAGTTCCATTGGTATCAACCGGAAAACCAAAAACCTGAGGAACAATAGAAGCATCGGCGCTGCCTGCATAATATTGTCCCGTCCAGAACTGAGTTCCTTCATCATTGACCTGAATGGTGGAAAAAGGATTGGCATTATTGATCTTTTGATACCCTATTTGTGGCAATATATACCGATAATTGAAAGCATATAAATTACCATTGGCATCTTTACCACATTTTTCATTGGTTGTATCACCTGTACTTACTTCAATTATTTTATTCAGATCAAATACACGAACACCTAAATTCGTACTGCTGAGATATATTTTACCTTTAAAATAGGCAATTCCACCTGCATGTACGTTCAATGGTGCATACGAACCATACTGTGAATAAGTTGTTGTACTTGCCGGAATATCAGGCTGCACCAGCAAAATATGACGATATGTAAGATAATTACTTGAACTCGGACTGATGTCAATCAGCGTAATTCGGGAACCTTTATACTCTGCATCATCTTTTGCGTACCAACTCACCAAAAGATAACGAACCCCGTCTTTTGTAAAACCCGCAATTCCCTGAGGTCTCCAGATCGATGTAGTTTCATCATCAGTATTCCAACGGATGCCTCTTACTCTGTTTTCTTCAGGAATATTAAATCCGTAGACCTCGGTATAAGAATTTCCGCCTATTGCCTGACGGTTTTTATCAACCTGAGATGGATTTAGAAAGCTAAAACCTGAGTTGATATAGGTACTTGTATCCACATAAGCATTGACGCTTACGTTTGTAGCCGCTTCTGCAACGTTGAGTTTTGATGAAAGCTCTTCATCCATTGAAGCTGAGGTGAATTGATTATTCTGGCATCCAATGCTCGTTACAGCAAGCATTAGCATCCATCCTAAAAGTTTTTGTCTTTGAATCATAATTTAATTGAAGATGTTTTAACAGATTTAAATTTGCTTGCGAAACTATCAGATTATCTTTTTATTTAGATCACGTCAGCTTTAATTATGTATTAAATTTATGATTCCGATACAACTTTACCATAAATAAAATCTATCTATCATTCATTCAAAATAAAGGAATCAAAAGTTCTGTGTTTTTGAAAATCCGTTGTCTAGCTTTGTTTCATTAAAATTTTGACTATGATAAAAGGATTATATGAAACTCACGTACAGGTTAGTAATCTGGAAAACTCGATACAATTTTATACAGAAGTCTTGGGTTTAGAGTTTGCTCATCGTGACAAAACTCGTCCGATTGCATTTTTATGGATTGGACAAAATAAAGAAGCCATGTTGGGTTTGTGGGAACAGAAGGAAAATTTACAAACTAGACATTTTGCTTTTACTGCCGATCAAGAAGATATTCTGAATTATTCCGTTGAGTTTTTAAAAAATAAAAATTTAAAGCCTTACAATTTTCTGAAAGACGGAAGTTTTCAGCCAATGGTTTTTTCATGGATGCCCGCTTTGGCGATTTATTTTAATGATCCGGATGGAAATCAACTGGAATTTATTTCGATTTTGGAGGGTGACGGAAAACCGGAGTTGGGAGTGCTTTCTTATGAAGAATGGCTGGAGAAAAGCAGAATTAAAATTTAATCATTTTGTATATATGAACAACACTGATTAATCAAGACTTATTCAGTAGATTTGCTTTTCTAAAACATTATTTGTTTTGGATTAAATTTATGAAATATCTGTCTTCATTATTTTGTCTTTTGGCTTCTATGATCACTTTTTCTCAAACAACCGAAAAGACTAAAATTTATATCATCGGAGTAGTTCACGATTCATCACCTATTCTTAATCCTCAAATGCTTTATGAAATACTAGATACGATTAAGCCCGAAATTTTACTGCAGGAAAATGACAGCAAACAATTAGCCGATTATACAAAAGAGATACGCCCTGAATCAAATGAACAGACCGCAACATTAATGTATCTGAAAAAATACCCAAAGACACTTAATCTGCCTTTTGAGTTTGAAGGACGAAACCAATATAGAAAGGACAACGGAATGGTTCCTACTGATAATCTCACCATTAAATTGATGGACAGTCTGTATCAAAAAAATGCTTTGAGCTCCGCAAATAAAATGATCTACGAAAAATACGTGAATGCCAATAAAGCATTATCTGATTTTGCTAAGACTGATATTAAAAACTTAAATTCATTAGCTTTTGAAACGGTAAACAGATACAGACAATCTATCCAACACCACGAGCTACCTAAAATCTCAATTTCTGAAGAGATTTTTTCAAGAAAATTTGTCACTAAGCCAAATGGAGAAAAAATTTCTTACCGTGAAGGTTATCAATTATGGTGTAATTTCTGGGATCTTAGAAACAATTCCATGGCGATTAATATCATCAAAAAGGCAACTGAAAATAAAGGTAAAAAAATTGTAGTTTTAACAGGCGTACAACATAAATATTATCTAAAGGAACTGTTGGAAAAGTATTATGACGGAAATTATACAGTTATTGAATATTTCAATTAATTCTTACAAAAAAACTCCCCAAAGGGGAGCTTTTCATATATCAAATTGCTATACTACTACTGATGCAAACACCAATGCAAAATTTTCGCAATATTCTTAGCATCATCCACACCTCTGTGATGCGTGCCTTCAAGTTTGAAATTCAACTCGCTTAAAGCTCTTGCCATTCCTACACTTTTTCTTACAGTGGGATGCAATTCTCCGAATAATGTTTTCACATGGATATGATCATCACTCAAAGGATAATCGACATTGAATCTTCTTGCCTGATTTTGAAGCATATTCAAGTCATAGTTTCCATAACTTGCCCAAGTTAGATCCTCAGAATCGTATTCTGCTCGTAGAATATCTAATGCATCTTCAAGCAAAATACCTTCTTCATCAAGCATTTTCTGAGTGATGGAAGTCAGTTCCGTACAAAACGGACTTACTTTTGAATATTGAGGTTTCACTAAGATCCCCTCATTTTGAGAAATTTTTCCGGTTTTTGCATCCATGATACACACTCCGATTTCTATAATTTCACTTTGTTGTCCTCTCGGCGGGCGGTCTTCCCAACACGTAGCTTCAAGGTCTATAATTAATATGTTGTCTGTTGTTTTCATTGTTTAAAAATTTATTGTTTGTGGCTGGAAGTTTGAAGCTGGAGGCTGGAGGTCAATAAATGACTGTAACAAACTTCCTGCTTCCAGCATCAATCTTCCTTACCAGATTTATCCCTGCAAAATTTCTCTCAAAATTTTGGCGGCATTGTAAGCATCGTCTGCTCCGCTGTGATGATTTCCTTCAAAATCCATATTCAGGAACTTTAAGGCTCTTTTCAAACCCATCATTTTATGAAGTCCGTTATATCCTTTGAATTGGTTCATGATATTTATATAATTTTCGGAAAAAGGATTTTCGATACCGAGATATTCACATTGTTCCATAATCTGCTCTTTATCAAAATTTCCAAAACCTGCCCAGGTAAGCGTGGGTGAATTGTATTCATCTCGTATTTTCTCACAAGCTTCTTCGAAGTGAATTCCTTTTTCTTCAATTAATTTTGGAGTAATTCCTGTAAGATCCGCACAAAATTTGCTGATTTTAGACCTTTCAGGAGTAACGTAAATACTTTGTTTCTTGGAAATTGCTTGTGTTGTTCTGTTTAATTCGCAAATTCCTATTTCTATGATATCGACTTTTTGTCCGGCGGGAATCCTGTCGTTTTCCCAACACGTAGCTTCTAAGTCGACAACTAATATTTCGTTTGTTGTTTTCATGTTTTTTGATTTAAAAAATGGGAGTTGGAAGCAGGAAGGTGGAAGTTTTTACGGTGTGCAATATACTTCCAGCCTCCCACATCAGAATTCCATCTTATTAATTTCTCGGTGCAAACGGCGGCGTCCATTTTTTCTTCTTCATCAATTCTTTCACCTCTTCGTAAGAAATTGGACAAAAATTATGACAATCTACTCCAACGTCGATGCTTAAAGCCATTTCATCATCCGGCAATGTTCCATGAGAATGTCCGTAGAGTTGCCAAACACCACGATGTGAGCCGTTCCAGGTTCTCATAGAGTAATGAAAAAGAATGATTTTTTGTTTGCCGTTGCTGTTTTCCGATTCGTCAATTCTTAATTCGTGATAATCTCTTATGGAAGCAAATCTTTTAGGATAAGTTAACGCTGCACCTTCATGGTTGCCTTTTATCAAATGAATGTTTCCGTTTAACCGATCCAGAATTTCTTTCGTGAAATCCGGTTTGCCTAAACTGACATCTCCTAAATGATAAACGGTATCATCTTTACCTATTTTCTCATTCCATCTTTTGATGAGTTCTTCGTTCATGTGTTCCAAAGACTCAAAAGGTCTTTCGGAGAATTTTATAATGTTTTCGTGACCAAAATGATGGTCTGCTGTGAAAAATATATTGGGTTTCATTTTTTGATTTTGTTTTTAACCACAAAAGCTTAACATCATGTTTATCATTCTAAGAATCTAAACTGTATTTTAAAATTATTATTCTACAATGTTGCTTAGATCCCTACGGGATGACAAAGTGAGTTTTATTATCTTTGTGGTTTTAGTTTAATAAGTATATTTAATTAATTTCCTTTAAACGCTTTATAAAAAGCAGTTTCAATTTCCTGTTTATCACTTTCTACATATCTTCTTGAAAAGTGAATCGGGATAGCTTCTTTTACTTCACATTCTTTCATAATTTTTCCGGATTCGGATGCAAAACTGTGATAGTTGATCTTTGCAAACTCCTGATCTTCATCTCTGTAGAACGTTTCGATATAAACAATATCCGCGTTTCTGAAAACAGTTTTAATTTTTTCATAATTGTCTTCAGAGACCGCATGATCCATAATTACGCCTAATTTATACCCCTCATTTCGAGTCAGAAAGTGAAATAAATCGGAGGCTTTGTAAACTGTTTCTTCGATCTGAATTTCTTTATCTGAATCGTTGTTTTCAAAAGCTAATTTCAATTCGCTGATCCATTTTCCTTTTTTGAATTCGGATGTGTTTTTATTAAAAGTGACTGAATTCTTTTCTTTAAATAAATAAGCGATTGAATCTGTTTTGTGATCAAGAATTGCGAAATCAACATTCACATTTTCATCTTCAAAAAGGAAATTCTGAGTTGTTACCAACTCAAGATTCCAGTATGGCGGACAAATTTTGTACACCTTAATTTCTTCTTTGGAAACAATTTCCCGGATTTCATATTCAATGGCTTTTTCATCAATTAAATTCCATGTGTAGGATTTTAATCTTGCTTCAATTTGTTGGTGAATATTTTTCGGTCCGCAAATCACAATTTTTTCTCCGCTTCCAATCTGATGTCTGAAAATTCCGTCAAAATTTGAAAAGTGGTCAATATGAGTATGACTGATAAATATTGCCGAAACGGATTGAACTTCTTTCACCGTTAATAAACTCGCCTCACCGCAATCGCACAGATAATGTTTCCCGGAATTGGGGATTTTTATTAATATACTGATGTCTTCTTTTAATAGACTTTTTATTTCTGCCTGTACCATTTTTTTAATTTTTTATTAACCATAAAGCTTTACTCCTAGTTTGTCATTCCGTAGGAATCTAAGCATATAATTTTTTATTATTTCTACAAATTTTGCCTAGATTCCTACGGAATGACAAAGAGGGTATTTAAATAATTTATTGAGTTTTATGGTTCAATTTAACACGAAAAAAGGTTTCGATAAATGAATTACCGAAACTACACTTTTAGAGTCATCAACTCTTCTTTTACTAAATCAATAACCAGAGAATTCAATTTTTTGTTGATTCTTTTCTGTTCTTCTTTTTCGATGGTTGTAAAAACTTTCGGGAAATCTTTTTCAAAATCCTCTAAAATATCCTGAGCAAAAAGACCAATCACTTTCCCAATCATTTTTGGCTCAAATTCACCCAACTTGCTGACAACGTTATTCAATCGGTTTGCAGTTGCATACTTTTGGATTTCTTCCCAAATATTCTTAGCTTTTTCACTAAAATAAACTTCTTTTTGAATCGGTCTTTCTTTCCCAACCATTTTAGATTTCTCAGTCCATTTTTCATTTTTATTTTTCAAAATGACTCTTGAGCCGTTTCCAAAATATTTGGTTTTCAAAGTTTTAACGATCGTTCCTTCACACATGTTATTTTCAATTTCTGGTAATCCCAACCAAGTCGAAATTTTAGAATCGAAAACATTCGGGAACTTCAAAGCCTCATCCAAAGTCCCTTGAAACAAGATTTTTGCATAGAAAAATCCGGTTTCCTCGAAAATCTGGTTGACCAAATCTGTATCTAAATAAGTTGTGCCGTTCAACTTGATGTCGAATGCATAAAATTCGTTGCGAGGTGCATATTCCACACCTTTTTGAACTTTAATTGCATCTTTTACAGGTTCTACTTCTTTATGTTTGTAACCACCTCCGAATAATTCGCCGTAAATCACAACAGTCTCAACATCTGGATAAATAGTTTTCACTTTATCGAAAACTTCCATCACATTTTTTCTGTAACGTTCTAAAATAAGATGTGCATTGAAGAATTTTTCATCCTTTTCGATGAAAGCGGTTCTTTTGCCGATTTTAATTTCCTTTCCGTCGGTAAAGAAAGAGAAATTAGCTCCGTGAACCTTCTCCTGCACGATGAAAACCTCATCCCCAAAACCCTGCATTCTGATCTGATCTATCACGCGGGCTTGGTAAGCATTTTCTATGGAGTTATATGTTTTGAAAATCATTTTTTTAATTTTTAATTTGTTATTACTTCAAACCTAACAGGTTTTGAAAACCTGTTAGGTTTCACTACTGTCTGAAAAAAATTAGACAGCCTGAGTATTCAAATCGCTTCTAATTCATTATTTTCCATCTGAGTCAGATGTCTCTGAGCGTGAAGTGAAAGGAAATAAATGTATTCGTACACATTGATCTTTCCCAGTTCATTCACTGTCATTGTTGTTTTGCAGAGAAGACCTTCGCCGTTTTTCATTAAGTCTAAATAGTTTAAACATTGATGATACTGCTGAGAAAGTAAACTTCTGATTTCATTTAAATTTAATTCTCTTTTCGGCTCCATGTGTTCCGGTCTTATCCATTCAAAAGTACCATACTTACCTACTTTTTTAAACTTGTCTTGATCGAAATTGTAATTTTCTATTTCAAGATTTAAATCAAGATTCAGATAATTCCGCATTGCTTTTTTTGAACCTTTTTCAATGAGAATAGACAAATAAAAGTTCGTCAAATAAAAATGTTCTAAAATCTGTTGAACCGTCCAACCTCATTCGAAGGTTGAAAGTTCAACGTTTCTTTATCTTTATCAAACCATTTATCAACCTCAGCAAAACTGAGTTTCAAATGCATTTTTATATCCTGAATTAAACTAAAAATATCCATTACAATTTTTTAAAGTTTTTTAAAAGACCCTCAATATTTTCCTTTCCAACAGGATTCATAGAGTGGCAATAAAATTTTGGTAAATTCAAATAATTATCCATACAATATTCTACCAACCATTTTGCACAATCGTAGCCTGTTTTTTCAACAAATTCCTGAGAATCGGGTTTTAAATAATGTTCATCAGCAAGGTCGTGGTCAAAAGAAATCATTTCCGGAAGTCCTTTTTCCAAAATCCTGTTGACAAACTGCTCGTAATTTCGAACGATATGCCAGTCTTTTCTGAGGAAAATATCCTGTTTTGTATAATGATACGCTTCAATAGGATATCTTATATCGTCCAGAAACAATAATCTTTTTGTTAGTTCCATCGCTTATTTTTTAAAACATTATACAACAATTTCGCTGTATTAAAAGCGTCATCTGCACCATTGTGATTACTTCCTTCAAATTCTATATTTCTAAGCCTAAGTTCTTTTAAAAGTCCGATCGGTTTTTCTCCGGTCATTAAACTTATCAATACTTTCAGGTCAAGATAGGTTTCACTGAAAGGAAATTTAACCTCAAATTCTTTACACTGGCTTTCCATAATGAATTTATCGAATCCGCCATAGCCAGCGTACGTTCTTTGTAATGAACCGTATCTATTTTTGATATTTGAACAGGCTTCTTTAAAAGAAATCCCTTCTTTTTCCAACTTTTCAGAAGTAATCCCTGTCAATTGAGTACAATATTCACTTACTTCCGAATGTATTGGTTTTATCAAGTAACTTCTTTTCTCTTCGATGCTTCCATCAGACATATTGAGTTTAAAAATTCCAATCTCAATAATTTCTCTTTTTTGATTTTCAGAAGTTTGTCCTTTTTCCCAACACGTGGCTTCAATATCTATAACGATTACTTTGTCGTATAAAAACATTTTAATTACTTTTTTTAATTGGAAAAGTAAATATTCAAAGCTTTGATAATACTTTTCACGTTTGTATTCGGATAAAATCCTGAGCTGTTGATGCAGTTGATTTCAACAATTTTCCATCCTTCATCTGTGAAGCAAATATCCATCACAAAAGCTTCTTCAAGATTGAAAAGCCGGATCATTTCATTGGCGAAATTCAATCCGTCTTCTGAAACTTTTTCCTCAAAAGGAGCATTATCATTGAATTTATAATATACGGCATCAATAATCTGTCCGCCAACAATCCAAAGTCTTGCTTCTTTGATCGTTCGTTTTGCTTCAGAAATCTGAACCAAAGAATCTTCTGTAATTCTGTTGGATTTATTTTCTACTGCTTCAAAAACAAAATCTGTCCATTCCGTTTCGTTTAAAACTTTCCCTGTAAAAATTTTCGCTTCATTGTAAGGTTTGATAAATTTGAGTTCATCTTTTTTCCAAATCAATTCTTCTGAAATTTTGTGAACGGAGACTTTGTGATTCAAAAGGTTTTCACCATAATATTTAGAATACACTTCATACAGGTGATTACCTCCGTAAAAAGAACCGGGAAACCAATCGGTATTTTGTTTTGCCAATCTTGCAATCGTCACCGAACCATACACAAAAACATCTTTTCTGTCTGTTTCGAAGTCTATTTTTTCTGTAGTTGGAGGAATATTAATTACATAATAATCAATATCTAATTCTTCCAAAGCATCAAAAATCTTGTAATGATCGGGGTCTAAATAGACATTAGCCTGAACTAAAAAATACATGGTTATTAATTTTTAAGGTTCTTTTATTTGTTTTGTACAATACCTACCAATTCCAGTTTTGCATCTTCAGGAAATCCTGAAAGTCCGGGAATATCGTTGTATTCTACAATTATTTTTTCTCCGTTTTCTGTTTCCAGAACATCAATCGCCACAATATCTGCTTTGATGTTTTCCTGTAACAGTTTTACTTTTTCTATCCATTCTTTTTCGGGCTCGATGAGTTGATATTGCTGAGTTAAAGAATTGGCTTTCCAATATTTGCCTTTTCTTTTCATCGCCCAGACTTTATCATTTATAGCCAGATAACGGATATCATATTGATAATCAATAAATTTCTCTGTCGTCACATAATCCTGATGAATAAAGAGTAAATCTTTCAGTTCTTCCCATTGTTCTTCGGTTGAAATCAGACTTTTTCCATATCCACCATGATGATTTCCAACTTTAACCACGAAAGGAAACTGTATTTCGAGATTTTTCAATTGAGTCGTATTGGTTGCTATATTAAAATCAATAACAGGTAATCCCAATTTTTTCAATCTATTTAACATTGATAATCTTTCGTAACCCATTAATAATGTTGAAGCTGAATTCACACAAGAAATTCCTGAATATGCAATTAATTCTAAAATATTTCTGTGTTTTGTTTCAGGATTTACAGCTCCCAATCTCCAAAAAATCACATCCGGTTTGCAGACTCCATCTGCATCAATCACATACAATTCAGCATCTTTTACGATAAATTCTGAGGTCTGAACTTTCTTCTGAACCACATTAAATCCTGCAAAATAATCCTGCCAGTATTTTTCTCCGTTGATGATTAAAATTGTTTTCATTGTTTTATTTTTTTTGAATGGATGCTAAAAGCTGGATGAGGGAAGTTAAATTCATACTTAAAAAAACTTCTATCTCCCATCATCCCGCTTTCAGCTATTTTATACCATCATATCAGCACAGTTGGAACTTGCGAATGCATAAGGTTTTGCTTTAAACACATATCCCATTCCAAGAATATATCCCATTGCGTCTTTCAACGCAACGTTGGATTTAAAATCCGGATCGGTGTTAATGTCTGCGTGTACCTCCATTTCCACATCATAAGTTTCCAGAATAGAGCAAATTGCATAGGCGATTTCTACAGATTTGTTGACCTCGTTCAACATTCGCTCTTTAATACTGATATTCTGTATTTCTCTTTCTTTTCTGATAAAGGTAAACGCTCCTTTTCCCTCACGAATAAAGACAACTGCAGTAGCATAATTAATGGCGTCCCCGTAAACGTGAGAGTCTGAACCCACACACACTTTCAGTCGGTGTCCATTTGCCTGTTCGCGGATGATGGCTTCTTCTACCAGCTGTGTGATAGAGTTTTGGAAAATTTTTCCTGTCATGTTCTGCCATACTTGTTGTTGCGTTTCCATTTTTTCTACATGTTTTAAATTTGTTTTATTTAAATATTTGTTTTAACGCAAAGTGCGCAAAGTTTTTTACCTACTAACTGTTTTTAAGGTTCGCAAAGGCGTTTCACTCAGCTAAGAAAGCAGAGCTTTTTAATGCAAACTTTTTTGCTGATTCATCAGGACTCGAACCTGAACAACAAGAGTCAAAGTCTTGTGTGCTGACCAATTACACTATGAATCAATTTATAAGTAATGAGTAATAAGTAATGAGTAATTTTTTGTGCATAATTTATTACTTATTACTCATTACTTATTACTTATATCTCGCGGAACAGAAAGGAATCGAACCTGTACCTTTAGTTTTTCAGACTAACGTGCAGACCTGCTACACCACTCTTCCAAGTTTTTATAAATGATAATTGATAAGTTATAAATGATTCTAACTGTATATTTTCATCAATTATCATTCATATTTCATCAATCATATTTTGTACGGGAAGAGGGATTCGAACCCCCAAAACCTTGAGCCTAAATCAAGTGTGTCTACCATTTCCACCATTCCCGCAAGTTTTATAAGTAATGAGTAATTGGTAATTGGTAATTGGTAATTGGTAATTAGTAATAAAAATTATATTTTATAAATTCATATTAACCGTCGCAATAATTACTCATTGCACATTACTTATTACTTATAATTTAGGTCTAAGAAAAGCTTGTCTATATTTATAAACTATGCCTGTTATATTTGTAAAGATCTTCTGCGCTCGACAAACTTTTCTCTTTCCATTTAACCTATTTTGTGTGAATTGTGAATAGTCAATTTGCTTTGCAGTCAATTTTAAATTGACAATTGAATTATTCACCTCTTCACTTTCCTGTACTCTATAAGGGAATCGAACCCTTATTTTCTGCTCGAAAGGCAGGCGTCCTGAACCGTTAGACGAATAGAGCATTATTTTGTGAATTGTGAATCGTTAATTTGCTTTGCAGTCAATTTTTAAAATTGACAATTGACTTATTCACCATTCACTTTGTTTGACCATCTGACTAGGAATCGAACCTAAACAACAAGAGTACATTTCCTGCATGCTGCCATTACATTATCAGCGGTGTTGGTGGAAGTAGTAGGATTTGAACCTACTCAGCAATGAAGCAACAGATTTACAGTCTGTCCCGACTCTCCAACTTCGGCGTACTTCCATTTTTATAGATGATAATTAATAAAAGATGAATGATTTTCATTCTAATTTTTACCTTTTAGCATCTAACATCTTTTTTGTGAAGAAAAACAAAGCCTGTCTTTAATTTTTAGTTTGATATAAGAACTTCTACGCTCGACAAACTTTTACTTTTTCTCCGGAACTAATCTCATTTTAGTTATTTGAGATGGTTATGGGATTCAAACCCACTCAGCTAATGCAACGGTTTTGCAGACCGCCCCGACTCTTCCACTTCGGCGAACCATCGTTTTTTATATGTAATCAATAATAGGTAATGAGTAACTTTCACTTTACTGACTATTCTTTTTTTATTTAAATTTTCATTAAAAAATAAAGCCTGTCTTAATTTTTTGTTTGATATAAGAACTTCTGCGCTTTGACAAACTTTATTTTCATCTAAAAATTTATATTATGTTTAAAACTTCCCTCATCCATCTTCAATCTTCCAGTCTCAGGTGAGTTAAGAAAAAGCCTGTCTGTATTGTGTTTTTGGCTTAAAGATCTTCTGCGCTTGACAAACCTTTTCTCTTCTCTTTTGAAACAATTAACTTAGTCTGAATTGTGAATTGTCAATACGCTTTGCTCGTCAATTTCAAAAATTCACTTGTGAAACAAAATTCAGCATTCATTATTCACTTTCTTCGTCTGGAAAGCAAGATTCGAACTTGCGACCTCCCGCGTCCAAGGCGGGTAAACAACCACCGTTATCTTTCCAGTTTTGCAGATTCACTTCAAAATTCTTTTCCGAGAGACAGTCGGATCGGAAATTTTCCATGAATCTTTGCGGTCTATGCGAGAATCGAACTCGCGGTGTCCAAGAGACAGTCGGACAGGTTACCATTACCTCAATAGACCATTTTTTTGCGGAGAGCGAAGGAATGGAACCTTCACTACTGTCGTAGAACTCATTAGCAGTAAGCCGCAATAAACCAATATTTGCATACTCTCCTTTTGTGACCTCGACAGGGTTCGAACCTGTAACCCTCGGTTTAGAAAACCGATACTCTAACCATTTGAGCTATGAGATTATTTTTTGTGAATTGTCAATCGTCAATTCGCTTTGCTTGTCAATTTTTTAAAAATTCACTTGCGAAGCAAAATTCATCATTAACTATTCACATTTTGGGTATCTCCGGGGATCGAACCCTGTTCTCCGGTTCCACAGACCGAATCTTTACCGAATAAGCTAAAGAAACCATAAAAAAAGCGACTCTTTTCGGGAGGCGCTTTATATATTTTGACGTGTCGCTACATTAGCTGACCCATTTATATAAGCACCTTTTATCCACAAATTCACTATCAAGAATACACGCAAGTCCCATCGGCTCTTGTCCGTGTCGTCTTGAATACTGATTAGATATGTTATGTAATTGTTTCATTATATTCTTGTTTTAAAAAAGTTTTTTTGAAATGATTAAAAACGTGTTGCTTTTAATTTTCGGTTGCAAAGTAAGTATGAATTTTTTTAACTCACAAATTTATTTTTAATTTAACTATCTATAAATCAATTAATTATACTCAATTTTTAGCGTAGAGAATTTCTGTCCGTAATATTTTACAGATGTCTTAAATACCTAAATGACTGTCTCTCATCGGGTTATTGATCACGCTTTATTTTCTTATTAATTGTTCATTGTTGATTAAATAATTTTCACTTTTATGGTTATTTTTTTTCATTCTAAATAATTTCTGCCCTAAAAACACAAAAAACGCCCCGATCATCGAGGCGTTTCTGCAGTATTTTGATTAAATTTTTACGAGTTTACAGTAAATAATTTTCAAAGCAAGCACATTTCGCCTCATCCAATATCATCCATTCATATCCAAACGATCCCTTTATCACAGGGCGATCGCATAGATTTAAACTGATATGTGCTCTTTGTATTGTCATAATTTTATTGCTGCAAAGATAAATGTTTTTCTTTTATTGTTGATTATTAAAGAGGTTCGGACCTCTTATTTTTCATTTTTAAGATTTAAAACTCCTCTGATATTTTTAAATTTGTTTTAAATATGATAAACTTAAAAATACCATACACCTATTCAATAATTTTTCATCCATTGACTTCTACTATTGGGGAGGTCAAAAAATTCAAAAAAGATTTGAAATCAAAAGCTGGCGATTATGCAAGTCAAAATTCTCTAGCTCATATCACTATTGCAGGTTTTGAAGCTACTGAAAATCAACTTGTAATTGTTATGCAATATTTAAAGAAATTTGTAAAAAATCAGATTACCTTTTCTGCATTATTCAATCGATTAAGTTGTTCGACTTTTTCAAAGTGTGCTGTGTTTTTACCTTCTTCTGAATGTAATGATATTATTCACAATATAACGAAGAATGTAAGAAATATTATCACTGTTACAGAAATGAGCAAAATATCTCAACCACATGTGAGTATCGGTCGGAATCTTTCAGAAAAACAACTGACAATCGCACGTCAGCTTTTTACTGATAAAAGTTTCAAATTCGATTTCTGTCAGTTAGCTCTGAGGAAATTTCATCCAAATACAGATCAGTATGAAATTATACAAGAATTTTCTTTTACTGGAAAACCAAATAAAGAAAACTTCGAACAAACATCAATTGACTGGGATTTTTAAATGCCTCAAACTTGGTAAAATAAAAGATAATCAAATAATTAATTTAATTCCTAAACATTTTATTCCGTTCCGTCTTATATCTCGAAATATCCTTTAAAATCACTTCATCATCGGGATTGAAATGTTTTAATTCATTGACGATTTCAGAACGGGTGGCAACTTTTTCTGCAATAATTTCGTAGGCAATATTTCTTGTTGTATTCTGAAGTTTCGGGTCTTTTTTAAATTCATATTTAATCGCTTCAAGGTAAGTAATCTTCTTATCCGAAGGTGTTTTCTGATACAATTCCTGAATCTGTTGATCAAGTTCTTTAACATCAAAAATATTCGCGAAATAATTATTAAGGCAATTGAAAGCATCACGATCTTCTTCCCAGCCTTTCAGCAAAATTTTCTGTGCTTCATCCGGCATTTCCATTTTTTTACGATATATCAATGAACCTTTTACCATTTGATTGTTATTCACATAATCATCCACAACCATTTGATAATAAGTATTTGAATTTTTAACATCATTAATTTTTCTGTACAAATCCCCTACTTTTTCTTTCTGTTCGAGCTCTTTATATAAATCGATTGCCTTTTTATATTGTTTTGCTTTTTCATAACAATTCGCGGCTTCGGATTTATTTTTTAATTTTTTGAGATAAATTACTGCTGCTTCATTATACAAACCGCCATCTTCTAAAGTTTTTGCGCCACGGTAATTGTCCTGAAGAAGATTCATATACACTTTTGCAGCCTTTTTATAATCTTTTTCGTCGATATATTTTTGAGCAAGTTCTTCATACTTATTTCTGATTCTGTCAAAAAGTGAACTTTCAACATAAGAACTTCCGCCACCTCCACGGCGACCATTTGCTCCCTGATTTTGTTTTTCTTTATCTTTTAAAGCGGTAATTACTAACAATATAATCACGGCGATGACGATAAAAATCACAAGATTTCCGATCACGCTCCAGAACGTTGCATGAAATAATTCGGCTAATATTCCGATCACTTTGAAGATCACAAGAATAAAAAATGCCGCCAGGAATTTATCTGTAAATTTCTGTTTATTCATCTTTATCCGATTTTAAAATGGTTTTGTCTTCGCTGAAAAGACGGTAAAGAAGCAGTACGACGCAGATAATAAGAATCCACACAAACCA
>Ga0163161_10001224_pt1 | contig 19245 bp, 17 predicted proteins | sample S45metaG_FD_129847 | JGI IMG/M metagenome (GOLD analysis project Ga0163161, IMG submission 129847) | Switchgrass rhizosphere microbial communities from Kellogg Biological Station, Michigan, USA - S4-5 metaG | ecosystem: Host-associated > Plants > Roots > Rhizosphere > Soil | place: USA... | reverse complement strand
TTGCCCCAGCGGCGGCAGAAGTCGGCCACGTTGCCGGCCTTGCGGTGCGTGCGGCGGGTGCGCAGGCGGTAGTACACCTCGACCTGCGGCTGGTTCGGGCTGTCGGCGAGGGCTGCGCGCAGGTCTTCCCAGGCGGCGCGCTCGGCGGCGGCGGTCTCGGGGTTGTAGCTGTCGGACAGCACGAACACGTCGAACTGCTTCGCGTGGCCGGTGGAGGCGACCGATTCGCAGGTGGCGCGAAGGCCGGCGAACACCGTGGCAACGTCTTCGTTGCAGATCGGCATGATGATCGCGGTGCGTGCCTCGGGGTTCATCGGATGGTTGGCGACCTGCTTGGCCGACAGCGCGTGCTTGTCACCGCGCACCGAGACGTAGAAGCCCATGAGGGCGGTCACGAAACCGGTCACGACCCAGCCCGAGAGCAGGCCGTACAGGCCGATCTGGCCGTATTCGAGCCAGACGTTGTCGTAGTCGGGTTGCACGCCGGCGAAGAGCGTCGAGGCGATCACGGTGCTGAGCACGGTGAGCAGCATGAACGCGTTGCGGCGGCGGGCCGCGGCGCGCTGCCATGGCTGCTTGACCTGCTGGGCCGATTCGGCGGATTCAGCGTCGGCGCTTTCGTCCTTGGCCGAACGGCCTGCGCCGAGCTTGACCAGGAGGGCGGTGCCGATGCTGTTCCAGAAACCGCGCCAGGGGCGGGGCGTCATCGAACCGCGGTTGACGGGCGGTGCGGTGACCGAATTGGGGTGGCGCTCTTCGCGGACCGGGCTGCGGTGCGAAAAGTCGGCTTCGGTCAGCACGTTCAGTTGGGAGAAGTCAGTGGGCTTCATGTGATTTACCAACGTTGCTTGTCGAGGGAAGGGGTGTCGCCAATGGCCGGAAAGCGCTTGATGACGCAATCGGGTTCGGCGCCGCCTGCGCTGGCGAGCGCTGCGGACGAATGACCCGCGGCACGGGGCCGCGAGAGGGAAAACTGCTTTTGACGCAGGCCGTCGCGCTGCGGGCGCAGTGCGAAAGATGGGCTGGTAAGTGCTGTCATGCCAGTACAGGGGCAAACCCTGTGCCAGCCTGGAAAAACGCTTTCAGATCAACGACTTGGAGCGATCTGAGTACGGATTTCGGTGGGGAGGCCCGTCGCAGGCCCTCAAAACCCCTGTTTTTGTCGCCGAATCCCGACAAGCCATGGAGGCTGGCGGTGAATGGCCTTTGAAATCAACGACTTAGGTGCGTCGCTACTCGGCGACAGGGTCCGAGCCCGGAGCGACAGCGTCGGCCTTGAAGTGGCCCGGCGTGAGCTCGTGCTTCTGCAGCAGGCGGTAGAACTCGGTGCGGTTGCGGTCGGCCAGGCGGGCCGCGTCGGCCACGTTGCCGTCGGTCAGCTTGAGCAGGCCGACGAGGTAGTCGCGCTCGAAACGCTGCTTGGCGTCGGCATAGGTCTGGACCTCGACCGTCGGCACCCGCAGCGCCCGCTGCACCAATGCCAGCGGGATCAGCGGCGAACTCGACAGCGCACAGACCTGCTCGACCACGTTGAACAACTGCCGCACATTGCCCGGCCACGCCGCGGTGGTCAGCGCCTTCAGCGCCTCGGGCGCGAAGCCGGAAAGCCGCTTGCCGTACTTGGTCGACAGCCGCTGCAGGAAGTGATTGGCCAGGAGCGGAATGTCTTCGCGCCGCGCCGACAGCGGCGGCAGCGTGAGCGTCACCACGTTCAGGCGGTAATACAGGTCTTCGCGGAACTGGCCGGCTTCCATCGCGGCGTCCAGGTCGCGGTGGGTGGCCGAGACGATGCGCACATCGACCTCGATCGACTGGCTCGCGCCCAGCGGCCGCACGGCGCGCTCCTGCAGCACGCGCAGCAGCTTGACCTGCAGTGCGGGCGGCATGTCCCCGATTTCGTCGAGCAGCAGCGTGCCGCCGTCGGCCTGCTGGAACAGGCCCTTGTGGTTCGCGTGGGCGTCGGTGAAGGCGCCCTTCATGTGGCCGAACAGCTCCGACTCGAGCAGCGCTTCGGGAATGGCGCCGCAATTGACGGCCACGAAGGGCTTGTCGGCGCGCGCGCTGGCCTTGTGAATGGCGCGTGCGAGCAATTCCTTGCCGGCTCCCGAGTCGCCGCGCAGCAGCACCGAGGCGTCCGACTTGGCGACCATGCGCGCCTCGGCCAGCAGTTCGGCCATGCGGTTGCTGCGGCTCACGATCTCGGCGCGCCAGCTTTCGTCGCCGCTCTTGGCCGGTGTGCTGGCGGGAGCGCCGAGTGCCAGCGCCTGGCCGATCTTGTCGAGCAGCTCGCGGGCGTCGTAGGGCTTGGTGAGGTAGGTGAAGACGCCGCGTGCCGTGGCCTCGACTGCGTCGGGAATCGTGCCGTGCGCGGTGAGCAGGATCACGGGCAGCGAGGGATGGCGCTTGCGAATCTCGTCGAAGAGCGCGAGGCCGTCGCGCCCCGGCAGGCGCACGTCGCTCAATACCAGCTGCGGATGTTCGATCTCGAGCTGAGTGAGCGCGGTTTCGGCCGAGGTCACGGCCGTGACCTGGTAGCCCGCCGACACCAGCCGCATCGAGATCAGACGCAGCATGTCCGGGTCGTCGTCGACCACGAGGAGGCGGGCGCCGGTGGTGCTCATCAGGAAGCCTTCGTGCTGTGCCCTGCGGTACTCATGGCGTGGGCTTGTTTCCGTTGGTCGCCGGCGCCGGAACTGCTGCCGGGGCCGGCGTGGCGGCGGGCCGCGCGAAGCTGCGTTCGATGGCGCGCAGCGCTTCGATGCGGTCGTTGAGCTGGTCGATGCGCCGCTGGCTCTCGCGCAGCTGCTGCACCTGCTTGTCGCGGTCGTCCTCGACGCGGCGCTGTTCCACATAGCGGGCGGCCAGTGCGCGCGCGAGCGGCTGCAACGGCTGTGCTTCCGGAGACGGGTTGGCGATCACGCGCTGCAGCAGGCCGAGGGCGCGCGCGAGGTCCGCGGGCACGCGGGTCTGCGACAGCAGGATCGCCAACTGCATCTGCGTGGCCGGCGAATCGCCGGGGTCGCCGATGCGGGCAATTTCGGCGCCGAGTTCGTTCCCGCCGAGCGTACGCACCTTGTCGGCATACGACAGCATGGCCGCCTGCGGTCCCTGGGTCATCAGCGTGAAGAGCGAGGCCGGCTGCGTGGCGGGCGCGCGGGGCTCGGCCTCGACGGGCATCACGCGCGGCACGACGGCGGGCGGGGGCAGTGCATCGGCCTCGGCGGGCGGCTTGGGGCTTGTGGCGCAGGCGGCCAGCAACAGGGCGAAGGGCATGGCCAACGCCGCTGCGAGGGTGGAACTGCGGACGAACGAAAAAGACATGGGTCGAAAAAAGGGACGAAGGGGCGCGAAGCGGTGATTCAGAAGAGGAAAGAAGCTGGGGCGTGCCGGCAAAAAGATCGGGCGTCAGGCCGTGCGCGGCAGCTCGATGCGAAAACGTGCACCGGGTCCGCCAGGCTGCAGCGTGATGCGGCCCCCGTGGGCTGCAATGTACTCCTGCACGATGGAAAGTCCGATGCCGGTGCCTTTGACTGTGTGTTCAGGCTGGCGTTCGCCGCGGAAGAAGGGTTCGAAGATCCGGTCGCGATCGCCCTCGGCGATGCCCGGCCCGGCGTCGTTGACGTCGATGTGCACCGCCTCCGGCGTGCTCGAGACGGCCAGGGTGATGACGCCGCCCGAAAGCGAAAAGCGGATTGCGTTGGACAACAAATTGGCGATCGCCGTGCCCAGCTTGGTCCGGTCGACCGTGATCGAGATCGGCTCGCCCTCGGCGCGCACGCGCAAACCATGCGACTGCCACTGCAGCCGCTGGGCCTCGATCTGCTCCTCGATGAGCGGCAGCAGCTCGGTGCGCTCGCGGCGCAGTTCGCGCGCCTCGAAGGCGGCGGCGTTGAAGCGCAGCAGTGCCTCGATCTGGCCCTGCAGCGACACGGTGTTCTGGTTCAGGATCTGCGCGACTTCGAGCTGCGCCGGATTGAGCGGACCTGTCACGCCGTCCTCGAGCAGCGAGACGCCCTCGCGCAGCGCGGCCAGCGGCGTCTTCAATTCGTGCGACACGTGCCGCAGGAACCGCGCCTTGTCGGCGTCCAGTTCGGTAAGACGAAGCCGCAGCCATTCGAGCTGCTGCGACACGCGCCGCACGTCGGCCGGGCCGCGGATGTCGATGGGTTCGTCCAGCCGGTTCTGGCCGAGGCCGACGATCGCGTGCTCCATGCGCTTGAACGGGCGCGCGAGCCAGATGCCGAAAGCCAGCGCCAGCACCACGGCCAGCACGCTCGCGGCCACCACTTCGCGCATCAGCCGGCGGCGCGCGTTCTCGATGCGCTTGGCGAGCGCGTCGTTCTGCATCTCGATGAGGAACTGGGCCTGCTGCGCGAGGCTGGTGTTGAGTGTGTCGAGCTCGCGGAACTGCATCGCCATCGTGCTTTCGCGGGCGAGGGCGCTGTCGGCGCTGCCGCTCATCAGGCCTTCGATCACGCTCAGCTGCACGCGCCACGGCTCGATGCTCGCGGGCAGCAGGCCGTTCTTCTCGAGCCGTTCGAGCACCTGGTGCGATTCGCGCGCGGCTTCGTCGAAACGGCGGCGCAGCACCGCGTCGTTGAGCACCAGCGACTGGCGCCCGGCGCGTTCCATGGCCGCGCTGCGTTCGGCCAGCGACTGGGCCGCACCCGAAAGCCGCAGCGCGCGCGCCGCGGCGTCGCGGCTCTGGGTCATGAGCGCGTCGTACTGGAACACCGAGCGCAGCGCCACGCCCACCAGCAGCGCGGTGATCAGCAAGAAGGCAAAGAGCAGGAGCTGCTGGAATGAGCCCCGTATCGACGGTCGCTTCGCCATCAGTGGGCGAGCGCCACGGCGGACTGCGGCAGCGCCGGCGACGATTCGCGCGTCACCACTTCGCCGCGCAGCGTGTAGGCCAGCGAGCGCGTGATGCGCAGGTCGGTCATCTGGCCGACCAGGCGTGCGTCGCCCTCGAAGTTGACGACGCGGTTGCAGGCGGTGCGGCCCATGAGTTCGTTGGCGTCCTTGCGGGAAGCGCCCTCGACCAGCACGCGCTGCGTGCTGTCCACCAGCGCATCGCCGAAGCGGCGCACGTTGCCGTCGATCACGCGCTGCAGTGTCTGCAGGCGCGCGAGCTTCACTTCGTGCGGCGTGTCGTCATGCAGCGCGGCAGCCGGCGTGCCGGGGCGCGGGCTGAAGATGAAGCTGAAGCTGTTGTCGAACTGGCAGTCGTCGATGAGCTTCATCATCTTGGCGAAGTCTTCGTCGGTCTCGCCGGGGAAGCCGACGATGAAGTCGCTGGAGAGGGCCAGGTCGGGGCGGATGGCGCGGAGCTTCCGCACCGTGCTCTTGTATTCCATGGCGGTGTAGCCGCGCTTCATCGCCATGAGGATGCGGTCGCTGCCGTGCTGCACCGGCAGGTGAAGGTGGCTCACGAGCTGAGGCACCTTGGCATACGCCTCGATGAGCCGCGGCGTGAACTCGTTCGGGTGGCTGGTCGTGTAGCGGATGCGCTCGATGCCGGGGATCTCGGCGACGTATTCGATGAGCAGCGCGAAGTCGGCGATTTCGGCGGTGTCGCCCATCTTGCCGCGGTAGGCGTTCACGTTCTGGCCCAGCAGGGTGATCTCGCGCACGCCCTGGTCGGCCAGGCCGGCGATTTCCACCAGCACGTCGTCCAGCGGCCGGTTCACTTCCTCGCCGCGGGTGTAGGGCACCACGCAGTAGCTGCAGTACTTCGAGCAGCCTTCCATGATCGACACGAAGGCGGTCGCGCCATCGACGCGCGCGGGCGGCAGGTGGTCGAACTTTTCGATCTCGGGGAAGCTGATGTCCACCTGCGGGCGGTCCAGGCGCTCGCGGTCGTTGAGCATTTCGGGCAGGCGGTGCAGCGTCTGCGGGCCGAACACGATGTCGACGTAGGGGGCGCGCGCGATGATGGCCGCGCCCTCCTGGCTCGCCACACAGCCGCCCACGCCGATCTTCACGCCCTTGGCCTTCAGGTGCTTCACGCGGCCGAGGTCGGAGAACACCTTTTCCTGTGCTTTCTCGCGCACCGAGCAGGTGTTGAACAGGATGAGGTCGGCCTCGTCCACGTTCTGCGTCGGCTCGTAGCCCTGCGCGGCGTTCAGCACGTCGGCCATCTTGTCCGAGTCGTACTCGTTCATCTGGCAGCCGAAGGTCTTGATGAATACTTTTTTCATGGGGTGCTCTCTATGCCCTCCGGGGATGGAAGGCGCGGCGGGCGCGGAAGGCCTCTGCGCCGCCTCTTTCTATGTGTCTGTCTGCAGCGGTTACTGCGTATTGAGGGTGTCGTTCGTGGTGAACGGCCAGATGTTCAGCAGCGGCTTGTTCAGCGATTCGCGGCTGGCCACGGCTTCCTCGGGCGTGAGGATCCAGATTTCGCGCAGCAGCCCGGCGGCATCGCGGGTGTAGTTCACCAGGTACTTCTGGCCAATGATCGCGCCGGGCATCACCAGCATGTTCTGCGGGCTGCGGATGCGGGCGCCGGCGCCGAGCCGGTCGGCGTTGCCGTCGAGTTCGACGTCGGGCGCGTTGGTCACCATGAACTTGCCGCGCAGCGTGCCGATGGGGAAGTTGCGCCCGCCGTTCAGCGATTCATTCTGCGTTTGCGGACGGGGAATCTCGTCCTGTGCGCTGGCTTGCAGGGAGAAAAGTCCGGCGCTGGCGGCGAGGGCGCACAGCGCGGTGAAAGTGAGGGCATTCGTGGTTTTCTTGCAGCGGTTCATGGGGTATATCCAGAGGCTGTGGAGCGGGCGATTTTAGCGAGGGGTTCAGCTCCTTCGCGCCGGCCACAGCAGGTTGAGCGCGGGCTTGTCGGTTGACCTGCTTTACATTTCTTTACGGGAACCATGAACGCCGTGAGTCGGGCGCTGATTCAATAGCCAGTGTCAGCCCAAAGTGCACAAGAACCCCATGAAGAAAAATGCTGCCATTGCCCTTGCGGGTGTGTTGATCGTAGCCGTCGCAGGCGGGTGGTGGAGCATGTCCGGTGACAAGGCCGGGGCAAAGAATGCGAAGACCGCGGCCGCCCCGGGGAACGGCGCGCCGGGCGGCGGCGCCCCGGCGCTGGTGACCCTCGCCACCGCCGAAAAGCAGGACGTGCCGGTCACGGTGCAGGTCAATGGCAGCGTGGTCTCCCTCAACAGTGTCGATTTGCGCCCGCAGGTCACCAACACCGTCAGCGCCGTTCATGTGAAGGAAGGCCAGTTCGTCAAGGCGGGCCAGCTGCTTTTCTCGCTGGACGATCGCAACGACCAGGCCAACCTCGCCCGTGCCCGCGCCCAGCAGCAAAAAGACGAGGCCACCATGGCCGACCTGGAGCGCCAGTACAAGCGCAGCCAGGACCTCGTCGCCCAGAATTTCATCGCCAAGAGCGCGGCCGACGCCACGCTCTCCCAGCTCGAAGCGCAGCGCGCCGCGGTGGCGGCCGACCGCGCCGCCGTGCAGTCGGCCCAGGTGGCGCTCGGCTATGCCACCCTTCGCGCGCCGATCGCCGGGCGCATCGGCGCCGTCAACATCTACCCGGGCACGCTGGTGCAGCCGACGCTGTCGCTGGTCACCGTCACGCAACTCGACCCGATCGCGGTCAGCTTCCCGGTGCCCGAGGGCAACCTGCAGGACCTGCTGGAAGCCGCGCGCAGCCGGGCGCCGGTCGAGGCGCTCGTCGCCGGGCGCAAGACGCCGCTCATCGGCTCGCTCGATTTCGTCGACAACACGGTCGATCCGCAGATCGGCACCGTGCGCGCCAAGGCCGTGTTCGCCAACGCCGACCAGGGCCTGTGGCCGGGCCAGTTCGTCGGCACGCGCATCACCGTGCGCACGCTCGCCGGCGCCACCGTGGTGCCCGCCGCGGCGCTGATGATGCTGTCCGACGGCACCTCGCTCTACGTGGTCGATGCGGCCAAGACCGCCACCCGCCGCAAGGTGAAGACGCTGCACACCTTCGGCACCAAGGTGGCCGTGAGCGGCATCGAGCCGGGCGAGCAGGTGGTGATCGAGGGCAGCCAGAACGTGCGCCCGGGCGGCAAGGTCCGCGTCGATGCAAAGACTGGCGGGCCGGGCGTTGCCCCCAACGGCACCACGGGCGTGACGCCCGGTAGCGCAGCCTCGTCCGAAGGCACCGACATCAAGCCGCCGAAGCAGGAACGGGCATGAGCGCCGCGCCGGGCCGCCCCAAGCAAGCTCGCACCGCAGCGCGAAGCGCGGAGGTCTTCCGATGAACATCTCGGAGCTCTGCATCCGTCGTCCTGCGATGACGGTGCTGCTGTCTGCCGCGGTGGTGGTGATCGGCATCTTTGCGTACTTCAGCATCCCGGTGGCGGCGCTGCCCAGCTACAACACGCCGGTCATCAACGTCAATGCGCAGCTGCCGGGCGCCAGTCCGGACACGATGGCGAGTTCGGTCGCGCTGCCGCTCGAAAAGCAGTTCTCCACCATTCCCGGCCTGCAGACCATCAGTTCGGTCAACACGCAGGGCGTGACCTCGCTCACGCTCGAATTCGTGAGCAGCCGCGACATCGACGCCGCCGCCGTCGACGTGCAGGCCGCGCTCCTGCGCGCCCAGCGCCAGCTGCCGCAGGAACTGACGCAGCTCCCCTCGTACCGCAAGGTGAACCCGGCCGATGCGCCGGTGCTCTTCATCGCGCTGATCTCGCCCTCGATGAACCCGGCCGAGCTCAACGACTACGCCGAGAACCTGATCTCGCCCACGCTCTCGACCATCGACGGCGTGGCGCAGGTGGGCGTGTACGGCCGCAAGGCTTTTGCCGTGCGCATCAAGGCCAACGCCGACCTGCTCAACGCCCGCAACATCACGCTCGACGAGCTCGCCAAGGCGGTGAATTCGGCCAACGCCAACACGCCGGTCGGCGTGCTTGACGGCCCGCGCCAGACGCTCACCATCCAGGCCAATCGCCAACTCGTGAAGGCAGCCGATTTCGCCAAGCTCATCGTCGGCCAGCGCAACGGCGCGCCGGTGCGGCTGGACGAAGTGGCGACCATCGAAGACAGCTTCGAATCGGTGAAGACGGCCAGCAGCTTCAACGGCCAGGACTCCATTTCGCTCGCCGTGCAGCGCCAGCCCAACGCTAACACCGTGCAGGTGGTGGACGCGGTGCGCGCGCTCATTCCGCGCTTCAAGGCCGAGCTGCCGCAGTCGGTCGAGATCCAGATGGTGAACGACCGCTCGCTCTCGATCCGCGAGGCGGTGCACGACGTGCAGCTCACGCTCCTGGGCACCATCGCGCTGGTGGTGCTGGTGATCTTTCTATTCCTGCACCGGCTGGTCGCCACGCTGATTCCGGCGGCCACGATTCCGATTTCGCTGATCGGCGCGGTCGCGCTGCTCTACGCCTTCGGCTACAGCCTGGACAACGTCTCGCTGCTGGGCATCACGCTGGCCGTGGGGCTGGTGGTGGACGACGCGATCGTGGTGCTCGAAAACATCATGCGTTACGTCGAGAAGGGCATGGAGCCCTTTGCGGCGGCGCTGCGCGGCGCGCGCGAGGTGGGCTTCACCATCGTGTCGATCTCCATCTCGCTGGTGGCCGTGTTCATCCCGATCTTCTTCATGCCGGGCGTCATCGGCCTCCTGTTCCATGAGTTCGCGGTGGTGGTGGCGCTTGCGGTGCTGGTGTCGGCCATCGTGTCGCTCACGCTGGTGCCCATGCTCGCGAGCCGGCTGCTCAAGCAGGTGCCGCGCGAAGAGGGCGCGCTCGACCACGAAGAAGAGCATCCCGAGCCCGGCACCGCCATCGGCCGCGCCTTCGAGCGTGGCTACCGCTGGGTGCACAGCAACTACATGCGCACGCTCGACTGGACGCTCGCGCACCGCTGGGTGATGCTGACGGCTGCGGGCCTCACTTTCGTCGTCACCGCCTGGCTCTTCGTCACCATTCCCAAGGGCTTCTTCCCCGAGGAAGACATCGGCCAGATCCAGATCACCACCGAGGCGGCCGAAGACATTTCCTTCACCGCCATGAAGGTGCTGCAGGATCGCGTGGCCGCGGCGCTCAAGGACGATCCGAGCGTCGATTACGTGAGCTCCTTCGTCGGCGTCGGCGGCCCGACCGCCACGCAGAACTCGGGGCGCCTTTTCGCCGTGCTCAAGTCGCGCAGCGAGCGCCCGCAGATGGCCAAGGTGCTCGAATCATTGCGCCAGCGCTTCCGCGAGATCCCGGGCATTGCCGTCTACATGCAGCCGGTGCAGAACCTGCGCCTGGGCGGGCGCCAGAGCAAGGCGCGCTTCCAGTACACGCTGCAGAGCGTGAACGCCGGCGAAATGGTGCCCTGGGCCACGAAGCTCATGGAGCGCATGCGCGCCGATCCCGCCTTCCGCGACGTGACCAGCGATTCGCAGAATCGCGGCCTGCAGGCCACCCTGGACATCGACCGCGACAAGGCCGGCGTGCTCGGCGTGGCAGTCGGCGACCTGCGCACCGCGCTCTACAACGCCTACGGCGATCGGCAGATCGGCAGCATCTACGCGGCCAGCAACACCTACCAGGTGATCCTCTCGGCCGCCGACAACGACCGGCAGTTCGAGGACGACGTTTCGCGCCTGTCGGTGCGCAGCACCACGGGCAGGCTGGTGCCGCTGTCGGCTTTCTCGACCATCAAACGCACCGTGGGACCGACCTCGGTCAACCACCAGGGCCAGTTGCAGGCGGTGACGGTGTCGTTCAACCTCGCGCCCGACGTGCCGCTGGGCAACGCGACCGCCAAGATCGACCAGTTCAAGAGCGAGCTGAACATGCCGCAGTCGATCATCACCACCTACGGCGGCGATGCGGCGGTGTTCCAGAGTTCGCAGTCGAGCCAGGCGGTGCTGCTGGTGCTCGCGGTGCTGGTCATCTACGTGCTGCTGGGCGTGCTGTACGAGAGCTACATCCACCCGCTGACGATTCTGGCGGGGCTGCCCTCGGCGGCCGTGGGCGCGCTGTTGTCGCTCAAGATCTTCGGCTTCGATCTCACGCTGATCGCGACCATCGGCATCCTGCTCTTGATCGGCATCGTGAAGAAGAACGCGATCATGATGATCGACTTCGCCCTCGATGCGCAGCGCACCGAGGGCATGAAGCCGGTCGATGCGATCCGCGAAGCCTGCCGGCTGCGCTTCCGCCCGATTCTCATGACCACGCTGGCAGCGCTGATGGGCGCGCTGCCGCTCGCACTGGGCCTCGGCGCCGGCGCCGAGCTGCGCCAGCCACTGGGCGTGGCGGTGGTCGGCGGGCTGATCTTCTCGCAGGTGATCACGCTCTACATCACGCCCGCGATCTACCTCGCGCTCGACCGCTACAGCGGCACGGGGCCGATGGTCGAGCTGCCGGGCGAGGCGAAGAAGGCTGAAGCTGGCGTGGCTGGAGATACGGCGGCGCACGCCTGATCCGCAGCGTTCGGCGCGCTGCTCCTGGCCTCAAAGATGGCGCGCGGCCATGAGCGCCAACCAGCCGGCGAGAAAAGCAATCTGCAGCCCTCCGAAGCGCCACACCACGCCCATGGTGATGGCCACAGGCAAAAGCAAGGTGGGCGCGATGCAGATCTGGATCAACAGATAGGCGCCCATCAGGCTCGGGCCGGCGTTCGACAAGGCCAGCTCGGCAGCCGGCCAACGCGACAGCCATTGGGCCGCGCCCAGGCCCGACAGGCGGATCGCGATCGTGACCAAGGCCATGACGAGGATGGCGTTCATGCCCGGCTTTTCCTGTGAAGCCTGTGGAGCCACAGCGTGGCCGCCATGCCGGCCAGGCCCGCCACCAGCACCGCCGCGGCCTGTTGATCGGTTCGCCACCAGTAAGCCAGACCGACCACGGCGCCGATGCCGATGGGCGTCAGTTGGTGAGGATTTCTCCGCAGACCGATGGGCAGCAGCAGTGCCATCGAGAGGGGCACCAGCGCATCCAATCCAAAGCGATACAGCATCTGCTGCGTGAAAACCGCGCCGAACTGGAAGCCGGCGATGCAGCCGGCCGTCCACGCCAGGGTCAGCGCGGAGGAGTTTCCCAGGATGAAGTTGGCGTTGATCGGGCCGCGCTGCGCGGCGATGTGGCATGCCGTCCAACTGCTGTCGGTCACCATGGCTGCCGCCAGCCACGCGCGCCATTTGCCCGAATTCTTCAGATAAGGCCAAAGCGAGGCCGTGAAAATAAGATGTTTTGCATTGAGTCCGATGGTCAATGCAATCAGCGCGCCAATATGCGCGGAATTGTTGAATTCGAGCGCGGCCAATTGAGCGGTGGCTGCATTGATGCTCAACGCGGCAAGAATCAATTCATTCAAAGACCAATCGGCATTCTTGCTGGCCACGCCGACAATCAAACCGAATACCAATACCTTGGGAATGAAAGGCAGCGCCGCAATCCACCCATGCGAAATTCCCATGGGTGCGGACAGGGACTTTTCCATCGAAACCCTTATATCCAGAACAGGAGTTTCTCAGGGGTGGTTGCGAAAAACCCCGACAGGGTCAATCGCTCGCCATCGCTTGGCAATACCTCGTGGGGGTGCGTGGTGCGGAAAATGATCAAATCCCCGACGCGGGGGCTGACCTCGCAATGCTCACTTCCTTTGCTGACAAGCGCGAGGTTTTGCTCGTTATAAATGCGAGTCTGGCCACCGGACTTGGGCGTTTTCAGGTAAATGTTCCACGCAAATTGCTCTTTGATTTGCGGTGCAAATGAAAGGCCGGATTCCTCGCCGGGCATCCAGTCCCGATGAATTGGCGCTTCCGGCAAAACGCGCACCGTGAAATTCATCATGCGCCGGCCGTGGTGCTCTGCGACTCCATGTGCCAAGGAAAACATCTTCGACGCCACTTCCTGGACGCGAGGGAAGAAATTGACCAGGCCGAGAATCTGCTGGTCGAATATCTCTTCGAAAATCTGCGCCCGGCGGAAATATTCGCTTTGATCCGCTTTGAATCGATAGAAATTGGGACCAAGCTTTCCTTTGCGAACCACGCCGCCGGCTTTGTCGTCGCCCTCGTAATATTCAATGCCAATTTTTTTAACGGCATGCAATATCAGGTCGATTTGATATTCCTGTAGGAAATTCTCGAACCGCAGGCCTGCGCGATCTCCGGTTGCGAATTTCCTTATCGCCGCGAGGTTCGGCGTTGTGCGATTGATATCCTCAACCACCCAGTTGTTTGACTCTGCCATCATTTCCTCTTGAATTGCGAGGCTGATAATGGCGTCAAGTGAAGGTTTTCGTGGTATCCAGAGATACAGGAAGTTAACTATTTTTGTAATGCAAACGACGTAGCGCCGAGGCGTCGTGGATGATGACCTGCTTGGCCCGTGTCTCGATGACCCCTTGCCTCGACAGCGCGTTCAATGTCCTTGTCACGGTGACCCGGCTCAATGCCGTCATTGCGGCAATTTTTTCGTGCGTGAGATCGACCTGAAAATCCTGTGATTCCGGTGTCGATAAAAATTCGCTGTTCGATTGCAGTCGCGCAATACGCAAAAGCAAATCGACGACGCGTTCCGTGGGGGCCGCCGCAACACCCGCCAGCTTTTCAACAATCATTTGATTCTTGAAACCCAGGAGCTTGATAAGCGAATCCGCCAATTCGGGCATGGTGGCGAATTTCTGGTTGATCTCCGACGGGAGATAGCGGCTGAGAATTGCGGGCGCAACCACGCGCGTGGTGGTCGGACGCGGCCTGTCGGCAAACGCGGGGCCTTCGCCGAAAATTGCGCCCGGCCCAAATATTTCGAGCAGGAATTCGGCGCCATTGCTTCGCTGGATTGTCGAATGCACAAATCCCGATCGAAGAAGGTAAAAATAACTGTGCCGCTCCCCTTCGCGGGCCAATACATCCCCCGTTGCCAAACTGACGACGCTGCCCAAATGCGTGGCTTCGATCCATGGCGTCGACAGCGCCAGGGAGGCGTCCCAACTGGCATAGGCCGAGGATTCGGAATTTATTCTTTTCATTCAGAAGATGCGTTGCAAAAAATCCTCGTGATTCCCTGAAAGATTTCTGCGATTTGCGCCTCGCCTTGAGGTGAAAGGCGCAATTTATTTCTTGGCTGGCTATTCGTCATCTGCGCGACGGCGAATCAGGCCGTCGTTTCGTCCAGCGTATCGTCCGCCGCCAAATGGGCAATGTCGCTCCAGCCCACGAGGCTGAACCCCTCCGGCGTCCACAGCATGCGGTTGATGGCCGCATTGCCCAGTTGCCAGGTGCGTGGCGCCTGCAGCTCCTGGCGAGTGGCGGCGCGGTAGAGCACGTCCATCACGCCGCCGTGCGCGACCAGCGTGACCAGTTGGCCCGGATGGCGCGCCGCCAGCTCGGCCGCCACGCGCGTGACGCGGTCGCGGAAGGTCAAGAGGCTTTCGCCGCCGACGGGTTCGAATTCGGGATCGCGCTCGCGCCAGCGCCGGGCGTCTTCGGGAAGCATCGATTCGATCTCCGCGAAGCTCATGCCTTCGAGGTGACCGAAGGCGCGCTCGCGCAGGCGCGGCTCGGGCTGCACGGCGAGCCCATGCGGCCTGGCGATGGCCTCGGCGGTCTGCCAGGCGCGCGCGAGGTCGCTGGCGTAAATGACGCCGATGTCCTCGTCCGCCAGCGCCTGGCCGGCCCGCTCTGCCTGCCAGAGCCCGGTGGCGTTGAGTCCGATGTCGATCTGGCCCTGGATGCGGGTGTCGACGTTCCAGGCGGTCTCGCCATGGCGGACGGCGATCAAACGGGTGGCTTCTTGCATCCGCTCGATTCTAGAAGTGCACTATTTCACGGCCGGCGTCTTCGCCGTGGCCAGGTCGATGTTCACCCGGCGCTCGCCCTGCGGCGGATTCGGAAAGCCCTGCAGCGCGGCCTGGAACATCACCGGGAGGATGGCCGCGCTCACGTTGTAGGGGCCGTCGTTGCGGGCCCGGGTTTCGTAGACCACCCGGTTCGTGCCGGCCTCGCGCAGCACGATGCTCACTTCGCGCTCGTACCAGGGGTTGGCCGCCGGCGGAAAGAACGCCGGGCCGCCGTACCAGCCGCCATACCCGCGGCGGCCGTAGTAGCCGTAGGCGCCGCCGTAACCGTAGCCCCAGGGGCCGTCGAAGAGCCACGGATCGGCCCAGGGCGAGAGCCCGGCCGTGACGCGGGCACCGATCTGCGCGCTGTATTGGGGCTTGGTGTCGTCGCGGCGCAGGCCCACTTTTTCGAGCGCCGCGGCCGCCATCGCTTCGAGCGAGTCCTGCCGGGCGGTGTCGGCCTGTTGCGAAGGCAGGCGTTCGAAGCGGTAGGTGGCGCCGGGCGGCACGGTGGAGAGCGACGAGAAGCTCTTCACGTCGCTGTCGACCACCCAGGAGGTGGCGCAGCCGCTGAGAGTCACTGATGCTGCTGCTACCAAAAGCAGAGCGAGAGAAGTACGTTTCATGAAGGGTCTCCGGGCAGCGATGCCCAAAATTCCCCTGGGTAGCCGTTCAGAGGCTGAGAGGCAATTCGGCGTGACCGCTCATCCCCCGCAAAGGGCCCCACTCTGCGTTGCAAATGCTCGCCATAGCCGGAGCTATGGCTGCGCTTTGCGCCTTGATTGGGACCCTTTGCGGGCGCTGCTCGGTCACGCCGAATTGCCTCTCAGCCTCTCAACCCTGGACGATGCGAAGGGCTGCGGGTGCCTGGGAGAGCAAATCGAAGGAGGGCGTGTCGAAGGCTTTGTCGCCATCGTCGTCGGCCACGCCCGTCGCCTTCAGACCCTTGAAGTCGTGCCGCGTTCCGTCGAGCAGGTGCGAAGGCACCACGTTCTGCAGCGCGGTGAACATGTTCTCCACGCGGCCGGGGTGCTTCTTGTCCCACTCACGCAGCATCTCGCCGACTTGCTTCCTCTGCAGGTTCTCCTGGCTGCCGCAGAGGGTGCAGGGAATGATCGGAAATTCGCGGTGCTGCGCCCAGCGCACCAGGTCTTTTTCGGCCACGTAGGCGAGCGGGCGGATCACGATGTGCTTGCCGTCGTCGCTCACCAGCTTGGGCGGCATGCTCTTCAACTTGCCGGCGAAGAACATGTTGAGAAAGAAGGTCTGCAGCATGTCGTCGCGGTGATGGCCGAGCGCCACCTTGGTCGCGCCCAGCTCGTCCGCCACGCGATACAGGATGCCGCGGCGCAGGCGGCTGCACAGGCCACAGGTCGTCTTGCCTTCGGGGATCACGCGCTTGACGATGCTGTAGGTGTCCTGGTTCTCGATGTGGAAGGCCACGCCGAGCTCGCTCAGGTACTTGGGCAGCACCTCTTCGGGAAAGCCGGGCTGCTTCTGGTCGAGGTTGACCGCGACGATGTCGAAGTGGATGGGGGCGCGCGCCTTGAGCTTGAGCAGGATGTCCAGCATCGCGTAGCTGTCCTTGCCGCCCGAGACGCACACCATGACCTTGTCGCCCTCTTCGATCATGTTGTAGTCGACGATCGCGCGGCCGACCTCGCGGCACAGGCGCTTCTCGAGCTTGTGCGTCTCGCGTTCGATCTTCAGCGAGTTGGTGGGCGCGGCGACGGTCGTGGCGTCGGCAGGCGCCTCGTCGATCCAGACGGCGTTCATTGGTGGGCTACTTCAGGCAAATCGGGGGAAAGGACCCCGATTTTGCCTCGGATCACCATTCCCCGGCTTCCATGCGGATCGCCACTTCGCAGTCGTCGAAGATTTCGAGCTTGGCGATCTTCACCCGCACGCCCCGCACGCCGGGCAGCTGCAGCAGGCGGTGCACCACCTTGCCGATCAGGCTCTCCAGCAGGTTGACGTGCTCGGCCGTGCACTCGTCGATGATGATGCGGCGTACCTTGCGGTAATCGAGCACGTGGAAGATGTCGTCGTCCTGTGGCAGCAGCGGCTGCGGGCCCAGGCTGAGTTCGGCATCGACCAATATGGGCTGCGGCGCCGTTTTCTCGTGATCGAGGATGCCCAGGTTGGCGTCGAAGCGCAGGCCCTGGAGGGTGAGCGTCTGGCGCCCCTGGATCGGCGAAGGCGAAGGCGTGGGCGAGGGCGTGGAAATGGACATGGTCGTGCTCACATGAGCGAGAAATCGCGCTCGAATTTCATCAGGTGCTGGCCGCCGTCCACCAGCAGCGTGGTGCCGGTGATCGAGCCGTTCTCCAGCGCGAATTTCACGGTGGCGACCACGTCGGCCGGCGTGGAGGAGCGGCCCAGCGGCGACAGCTTGTGCAACTGCGCGAACTTGTCGTCGTCCAGCATGTGGCTGGGCAGCGTGAGACCGGGCGCGACGCCCACCACGCGCACGCGCGGCGCAAGGGCCAGCGCGAGCATCGGCGTGGCGGCTTCGAGCGCGGCCTTGGAGAGCGTGTAGCTCAGGAAATCGGGGTTCGGGTTCCAGAGCTTCTGGTCAAGCAGGTGGACGACCGCGCCCTGCGCATCGCGGCGCGCGAGGTGGTCGTGCAGCGCCTGCGCCAGGAGGATGGCGGCGCCCGTGTTGCTGCGCGCATGGCGCTCCATGAGCGCGTAGCTGAAGCTGGTGGTGTCGTCGTGCTCGAAGAGGGCCGCACTGTGGACCACCGCATCGACGGTGCGAAAACGCGCCGCCGCGCGGGACAGCAGCGCGCGCGTCGCGTGCTCGTCTTCCAGGTCGGCTTCGAAGAGCGCCGAATCGCCCGAGAGCGCCACGCAATCGGCGACGGTCTTCTCGGCGTCGGCACGCGAGCTGCGGTAGTGCACAGCCACCTGCCATCCGCCCGCGGCCAGCGCCAGCGCGATCTCGCGGCCCAGCCGTCGGCCCGCGCCCGTGACGAGGACGGTGCGGCGAACGGGGGGGAGGGGAGCGGTGCTCATGCGGGGGGAGAGGGAGAGAGAATCGGGGGGTGACGACCAAGACCTCGAACAGTTTACCCACCGCCCTCGACCACCTGATCGCCCGCTCCGTCGAGCGCGCGGGCGGCTGGATCGGCTTCGACCGCTTCATGGCACTCGCCCTGTATGCGCCCGGCCTCGGCTACTACGCCAACACCTCTGCCAAGTTCGGCCACATGCCTTCTTCGGGCAGCGACTTCGTGACCGCGCCCGAGCTCACGCCGATGTTCGGCCAGACGCTGGCGGCGCAAGTGGCCGAGGCGCTGGAGAAGACCGGCACCGACACGGTCTGGGAATTCGGCGCCGGCTCTGGCGCGCTGGCGGTGCAGTTGCTGCACGCGCTCGACGAGATGGGGCGCAGCGATGTGCGTTATCGCATCGTCGATCTCTCCGGCACCTTGCGCGAGCGGCAGCAGCAGGCGCTGGTGCGGTATGCGGGGCGTGTCGAATGGCTCGGTGAACTGCCCGAGTCGATGCAGGGCGTGGTGGTCGGCAACGAGGTGCTCGATGCGATGCCTGTGCAGTTGCTCGCTCGCGTGAAGGGCCAGTGGTTCGAGCGCGGCGTGGTGCGCAACGCGGGCAATGACGGCTGGACGTGGGCTGATCGGCCGACAGAGCTTCGGCCGCCGGTCGACGTGCCCGGGGAGCACGACTACCTCACCGAGATTCATCCGCAGGCGCAGGCTTTCATCGCCACGCTGGCGGACCGGTTGGAGAAGGGGGCGGCCTTTCTCATCGACTACGGTTTTCCCGAGAGCGAGTACTACCACCCGCAGCGGCACATGGGGACGGTGATGTGCCATCGGGCGCATCAGGCCGATGGGGATCCGCTGGCTGACGTGGGCTACAAGGACATCACTGCGCATGTCGATTTCACCGGGATTGCGCTTGCTGGGCAGGAGGCGGGGCTCGAGGTGCTGGGGTACACGAGCCAGGCGCGGTTTCTGCTGAACTGCGGACTGTTGGCGAGGATGGAGCAGGGGACCATCGCCGAGCGGGCAATGGCGGCTCGGTTGATCCATGAGCATGAGATGGGGGAGCTCTTCAAGGTGGTTGGGTTTGCGGTTGGGGAACCGTGGGATGCGATGGGGTTTGGTGAAGGGGATCGCAGCCATACGCTGTGACTTCTCAATCTTCCTGTTACTTGGTTTTCTTTCCGAGGCCGGGTCTCGCCCCGGCGGGCGACTCACTTTCTTTTGCTTCGCCAAAAGAAAGTAAGCAAAGAAAAGGCGACCCCGCTGTCTGCGACCCCTGCGCTTCGCTACGGGGCAACCTGCGGTGCTCGCGGTTCGCGGGGTCTCGCAGAACTCGCCTTCGGCTCAAACAGCTGCGAGCCCTGATCCGCGAACCGCTGCGCTCCTCGGCGCAGCCAGAAGGGGGTGGATACCGAACGGGCCATCGCTTTGCTCGGCTTGCAGTCGGGCCATTGCTTCGCTCGGC
>Ga0163161_10001221_pt1 | contig 19331 bp, 18 predicted proteins | sample S45metaG_FD_129847 | JGI IMG/M metagenome (GOLD analysis project Ga0163161, IMG submission 129847) | Switchgrass rhizosphere microbial communities from Kellogg Biological Station, Michigan, USA - S4-5 metaG | ecosystem: Host-associated > Plants > Roots > Rhizosphere > Soil | place: USA... | reverse complement strand
GGCGCAAAAGCTGTGCCTGACCCAAAGCGCAGTGAGCCGAAAAATCCAGCAGTTGGAGAGCCACTTCGACTTGCCGATGTTCGTGAGGAATAGCCGCAGTGTTCGACTGACACCGGAAGGCGAGCAGGTACTTGTGACCGCCCGAAGCATCCTGGCGCAACTGAAAACCCTTGAAGATCGGCTGACACCGCAAAAACGCCCCTTCCGCATTCGCATGCATGTGTCGTTGGCGGTTCGATGGTTGTTGCCAAAGTTGAGCGAGTTCTATCGAAGTCATCCGCAGGTTTCGCTGTCGATCGAAACCGTGGCCACGGAAGTGGTGGAGCCGGCCATCGACAGCGACGCCTACATCCTCTATCTGCCGGAGCCGTCCCGCGATCCTGACTGCCTTACGTTGTTCGAAGAGGCGCTGGTGCCGGTGTGCGCCCCGGGTCTGGGCAGCGCGACCCAGCCGTTGGAGTCATTGGCCGATCTCGTGAGTTTCCCGCTGTTGCATCGATCGGCGGACAAGCATGACTGGGTCCAGTGGCTGCACGCCAATGGCGGCCAGTCACTTGAGGACTACCGCCATATTCCCTTCAATCTCGACGAGTTGGCGCTCGATGCAGCGGCGCGAGGACTGGGGGTCGCCATGACTGACCTGACCCTGGCAGGCGAATCACTCGAACGAGGCGTGCTCGTCGTTCCGTTCGGACACCCCTTGAAGACCCGCGGCATTTACGCCTTGAACCTGCAACCTTGCGCCGCCGCTCATCCAGCCTGTTCGCTGATCATGCAGTGGTTTGCCCAACAGGCCGAACAGCCCGCAGGCGACGTTTGACCATCAGGGTTTAAACACTACGTTCCGCCTCCCACCCCTTGTGTCGCATTGGCAAAAGCAGCGTTCGCCTCTTGAACCAGCTTGCGCCATTCAACGCTGTTGATGAGTCCGGTGCGCTCCATCTCATCGGCAGCCCTGAGCAACTCGTCATATTGCTCTTCGGCATCCATCCGGATTTCAGGCGCTTTCAGGAGCTGATACCAGGCCGCCAGGGCTTCACTCTTTTGATCATCACTCATGCTGAAACTCCCAAAGACAGTCTTCATTTGGCAGTTTTCTCATGGGGGACGTTCCTCGCTCCCGACATACGGCAGGCATAAAGACAGTTGCGCCGTGCATTACAAACTTGTCATTGAGTTGTCAGCGTAGCCAGCACCCTCGCTTCATACAGTGGCGTCGTCAGTCACCCACCGCGGGTGACACACCTACCACTGATGAAAAAGGGTCGACACCATGAAAGCAATGAGCAAACTCTGCCTGATCGCCGCCAGCCTGTTGATACTGGGCGCCGGTTCCGCCATGGCCAGCGACATCGCGCCGGTCAAGGCCAACAACGTCGTGCTGGTGCACGGTTCCTGGGCCGATGGCTCGAGCTGGTCGGACGTGATCACCCGGTTGCAGGCTGCCGGCTTGCACGTGACTGCGGTGCAAAACCCCTTGACCTCAGTCGCCGACGACGTTGCCGCAACCCAGCGCGTGCTCGATCAACAAGACGGCCCAACCGTGCTGGTCGGCCACTCCTACGCCGGCACTGTGGTTAGTGAAGCCGGGGTCAATCCGAATGTTAGCTCGCTGGTTTATGTCGCCGCCCGAGCACCGGATGCGGGCGAGGACTTCGTCGCGCTGTCGGCCAAGTACCCGACCATGCCCGTGCGCGCCGGCACCGAAGAACACGATGGTTTCATCAGCCTGAAGCAAGACGCCTTCCTCAAGTACTTCGCCAGTGACGTGCCCCATGAAAAGGCAATGGAACTGTTTGCCGTCCAGCAACCGATCGCCAAAACCCTGTTCACCGACCGCACCACCGCTGCCGCCTGGCACACCAAACCATCCTGGTACGCGGTCTCCAGCCTCGATCAGACCATCAACCCAGACCTGGAACGCTTCCTCGCCAAACGCATGAACGCGACCACCATCGAGCTGCCGTCGAGCCATCTGTCTTTGGTCTCCCACGCCAAAGAAATCGCTGACCTGATCCTCGAAGCCGCTGGTCGCCAACCGTAACTTCGGCGCCGTTTCATTACAAAATTGTCATTCAACTGTGGGTCGGCTGTGCGGATCGCCTGGTTAACCTGAATTCACTGCCAGGCAACCCATCAGCAGCCAACTCGCCCCCGAAAAAGGGAATAATCATGAAAATGTTAATCCTCGGTTTTGCGGCTCTCCTCGCCACCGGTTCGGCGCTTGCCGACACCCAGACCGCCGAACCTGTCATCCACGACAAGACCGGTTTCTTCGTCCACCTCGATATCGCCAAAGATCTGTCCAGCAATATCATCACGCAAGATTGCGGCATCGTCCCCGCGCAGCTGATTTACCTCGACCATCAGGGTCGCAAGCATGTGCTGGATTACCAGGTCCAGGGCATGGGTTGCATTGGTGATAATTGATCAGACGCCTGTACTCACAGAGGATCGGGCTACACTGGCGCCACTGGCAGACCTCTGTAGCCCGCCGCCGCGACATGTATGTTGCTGACACCGAACCAGGCAAATCCCATGAATATCCTCGTAGTCGAAGACGAACCCAAGGCCGGTAACTACCTGCTCAACGGCCTGCAGGAACTCGGCTACTCCGTCAGCCTGGCCCGCGATGGCGTCGATGGCTTGCACCTGGCCCTGGAGAACAATTTCGACGTCATTGTGCTGGACGTCATGATGCCGAAAATGGATGGCTGGGAAGTCCTGCGCCGCTTGCGCAAAGAAGCCGACACCCCGGTGCTGTTTCTCACAGCCCGCGATGACATCGCCGACCGCATCAAGGGCCTGGAACTGGGCGCCGACGATTACCTGATCAAACCGTTTTCCTTCGCCGAACTGGTGGCGCGCCTGCGCACCCTGACCCGGCGCGGTCCCACCCGGGAAGAAGAACAGTTGCAAGTCACCGACCTGCAAATCGACGTGCTCAAACGCCGAGTCACCCGTGCCGGCGTGCGAATCACCCTGACCAACAAGGAGTTCGCCCTGCTGCATCTGTTCGCCACGCACCAAGGCCAGGTTCTGTCGCGCTCGATGATCGCTTCGCGAGTCTGGGACATGAATTTCGACAGTGACACCAACGTCGTGGATGTCGCGGTGCGGCGCCTGCGGCTGAAAATCGACGACCCGTTCCAGCTCAAATTGATTCACAGCGTGCGCGGAATCGGCTACCGCTTCGATACGCAACCATGACCTCCCGCCTTCGCCACTCATTAACACTGCGCCTGGCCCTTGTGTTTGCCTTGCTCGCCTTTGTCTCGCTGACCCTCCTGGGTGTGGCGTTGTACCGGGATCTGGAACGCGAACTGATTCGTCGTGACGACGCCGCTCTGGTGAACCGCATCGATCAACTGCGCACCTTCCTCAACGACAGCAACACGCTGGACCTGATCAGGACAAAACCGGCGTTGTTTCAGAACATGCTGGGCAATCGCGAGGCGCTGCTGACCATCGGCGCCCCCGGACAAAAACCGTTGCTGGTGGTCAACCCCGGAAACCTCGCCGTGCCATCGCTGGCACCGGTAGCCATGGACCATCCGTTGGCGCTGGCCGACGTGCAGCACTACCCGAGTGTGGACGGCGTGCCCTTCGCAGCGCTGGCGGCGACCATCGACTCCGGCGACCTAGGCAGCCTGCAAGTGGTCACCGGGCGCCTGATGACCGAGCGCACCGCGGTCCTCGCGCGCTACCGTCTCAACGTTTACCTCTTGGCCAGCGTGGCAGCGATTCTACTGGCCCTGTCCGGCTATCTGCTGGTGCATCGGGGGCTCTTGCCCGTGCGACGCCTGGCCCGACACGCCCAAGGCATTGGCGTCGACAACCTGACCGAGCGCCTCGACAGCCAGGGTGCACCGCGGGAACTGCTGCCGATGATCGAGGCGTTCAACGCGATGCTCGACCGTCTCGACAAGGGCTTCGTGCAACTGGGTCAGGTGTCGACCGACATGGCCCATGAACTGCGCACACCGATCAATAACTTGCTCGGCGAAACCCAGGTCGCCCTGCAGCAAAACCGCAACATCGAGGCCTATCAGCAACTGCTCGCCTCCAATGTCGAGGAGCTGGAGCGTCTGGCACGGATGCTCGACAACATGCTGTTTCTGGCCCGCACCGACCCGGCCAGCGCCTTGCGCCAACGGCAGGAACTGGATGCGGCCGAAGAAATGGAACGCATGGCCGACTATTTCGAAGGGCTGGCGGCGGAAGTCGGCATCAACATCGATGCCCAGGGCTGCGGAGTGATCTGGGCCGAACCGATGTTGCTGCGCCGCGCCCTGGCCAACCTTTGCGCCAACGCGATCAAATACGGCGCGCCTGACTCCGAGCTGTTAATCCGCGCCACACCCGCGGCCGACGGCATCCGCCTGCACGTGCGCAACCAAGGCCAGACCATCCCCGCCGAACACTTGCCCAGACTGTTCGAGCGCTTCTACCGCGTTGACGAATCCCGCGAACGCTCGGCGCACTCCAACGGCCTGGGCCTGTCAATCGTGGCGACGATCATGCAGCTGCACAATGGGGCTTACAGCGTTAGCAGCAGCGAAGGCATCACCTGCTTCGAGCTGTTTTTTCCGGCGCGGCAACAGGATGAATGATGTCGGACCGGCCTGTCGTATGAACTGAATCTGCCCGTCTCTGCCCCGCTACATGTCTCATTTTATTTCCCTGGCCTTCACGACTTTATCGGCAAGACGATTGCGCAAAAACCGGCAGCTCTGACCGGTGCAGAGTTTCGGTTCCTGCGTAAAGAGCTGGGTTTGTCTCAAGAAAGACTGGCCAGCATTGTCGGGCTGACCTCTCAAGCGGTGGCGATCTGGGAAAAGACTGACAAGATTCCGACTGTAAATGATCGCTACCTGCGTGGGCTTTACCTGGAAGCCAAGACTGGCGAGGCGGATCTGATGGCCGCCATTAACTCGATCAACGAACTGGATCATGAGCTTCATAAGCTCAACCTTCAGTTTGAAGATGGATGGCACAAGCAAGACCAAACGTGCGCCTGACCAAGACCTGAATTACAAAGCCCGGACGTGTCCCGGGCTTTTTATTTTCTTTTCTGCGCTTTTGACCGGATCAAAAAGCGACTTCGACTGAAATGGCCAAAAAAGCCACCCCCCTTGAGCAGTTTTGGCATAGGCCAACATCATCGCGGTGTCTAGACTCACCTCCATATAACAGTGCAAAAGCACACTTGAATCCAGGACTGTTCCAGGGGAACCCGCATGAACCCATCCGACATTTTTGTTATCAGCGCCGTCCGCTCGGCCATCGGCAGCTTTGGCGGTTCGCTCAAAGATGTGCCGCCCATTCAATTGGCCACTGACGTTTGCCGTGCCGCCATTGAACGTTCGGGGCTGGCACCTGAACACATCGGTCACGTGGTGATGGGGCATGTGATCCCGACGGAAGCACGTGACGCCTACATCTCTCGTGCCGTGGCGATGAATGCCGGCCTGCCGAAAGAGACGCCTGCCTTCAACGTCAACCGCCTCTGCGGTTCTGGTTTGCAGGCCATTGTCAGCGCAGCACAGAGTTTGATGTTGGGAGACGCAGGCGCTGCGCTGGCGGGTGGCGTCGAATCCATGAGCCGCGGAACCTATCTGTTGCCGCAGGCGCGCTGGGGCGCCCGCATGGGTGATATGCAAGCCATCGACTACGTGCTCGGCGTTCTGCAAGACCCGTTTGGCGGTTTCCACATGGGCATTACTGCGGAAAACGTCGCCGAGCGCTATGGCATCACTCGTCAGGCTCAGGATGAGTTGGCGCTGCTCAGCCAGCAACGGGCGGCCCGGGCGATTGCCGAAGGGCGATTCACCGACCAGATCGTGCCGATCGAAGTGGCGTCCCGCAAAGGTACCGTGACGTTTGCGACGGACGAACATGTCCGCGCCGAGGTCAATGCAGAGCAATTGGGCAAGATGAAACCGGCCTTCAAAAAAGACGGCAGCGTCACCGCCGGCAATGCATCGGGCCTCAATGACGGTGCCGGTGCACTGATCCTGGCCACCGGTCAGATGGTTCTCGATCAAGGTCTCAAACCGATGGTCCGACTGGTCGGTTATGCCCATGCCGGTGTGGAGCCAGAGCTGATGGGGCTGGGACCGATTCCTGCCACCCGCCTGGTCCTCAAACGCGCCGGCCTGACCGTTGCCGACCTGGATGTCATCGAGTCCAACGAAGCATTCGCGGCCCAGGCGTGTGCCGTGGCGCAGGAACTGGGCTTCGACCCGGCGAAGGTCAACCCGAACGGTTCGGGGATTTCTCTGGGCCACCCGGTGGGCGCGACCGGTGCGATTATCGCCACCAAAGCCATTCACGAATTGCACCGTGTTCAGGGCCGTTATGCCTTGGCAACCATGTGCATCGGCGGCGGCCAAGGCATCGCCGTGTTGTTCGAACGCGTCTGATCGACCCAAACGAAGACGGCGCCCATTGTGGGCGCCGTCTTGTTTTACCGCGATGGAATCTGTGCGCAATGCACTCCGATTTCAGCTCGGCGTAAACCTCGATCACTGCGCGACCAAACCCGCGCCCCATTTCCGATGAATGACCAGGCACAACCTTGCTGCAGACACCGCGGACGGCCCCGCAGCAGGCGCCGGTCGGTATCTCGACGCGCTTCATTTTTTCAGTCCCGGAGGTTCTACTAGACTACGCAGAACTACGGCAGATTCAGTGAATGATTTCACAGTACTGCTAAAGTGATAGCACGCGTCGCCACATGCTCCCAAAGCCTGTAATTTTCGAAGGTGGGTGGCAGATTACGGTGATGCCGAGGCTCTCAAGCGAGGGCAGCATGAACTGAATCGCGCCATCATCGAGCGCGAGGGGCAGCAGACATGAGGTCTAGATATGATATTTGAGCCCAACAGTACCCGTTCCGTTCTCCAGCGAAGAAGCAGTACCAGTATCGTTGTTCAGGCTGGTCTCGATTGTGTTGCAGTGACCGGTGTTGCGTGGTTTTTGATCAATTATCATATCGGCTTCATAACGCAGTCCTATGTCATCCTGCTCCTGTTGCTGCTGGGGGCGCTGGCCGTCGTGTACGACCACTACGCCATTTACCGCAGCAACGTTGTTTTTACCGTCAAAGCCTTCAAGCTTTTGAAAGCGTGGACTGCCACGTTTGGCTTTCTCGTGGCCATGGCCTTTCTTACCAAGCAAAGCGAACAGTACTCGCGCTTATTGGTCGGGCAGCTATTTATTCTTGGATATTTTGCTCAGTTGCTGTTGCACCTCGCGACACGCGAGATGCAGAAGAAATTTTTGGCCCACCCGACTCAATTGGAAAACTCGCTCATCATTGGCTCGGGCGAACTGGCCAGCTATCTTCACAAAAAAATCAGCAATAACCCCTGGCTCGGTGAGCGCATCGTCGGCTGTGTGTTGATTGGCGCGGACGATGATCGGGGAAAGGAAAGTCTGGAAGGCGCGCAACGTCTGTCGATACTGGGCGATATCTCCGACCTTGACGAGTTAGTCGTTAAACATGCCATTCGTACCGTCTATTTCGTGACCCCTCTGGGTGGCTCAGAGGTCATCCAGGATGTTTATCTAAGGCTGTTCGATAAACACATCTCTGTTAACTGGGTGCCTGACATTTTCTCGTTGCGCCTGATCAACCACAGTGTTCGCGAAATTGCCGGCATCCCCGTGCTGACCTTGTCTGAAACTCCGCTGATGGGCATGCGTCTGTTTCTGAAGAACCTTGAGGACAAAGTCCTGGCCTTTCTCATTCTGGTTCTTGCAGCGCCAGTCCTGGCAGTCGTCGCCATTGCCATCAAGCTCGATAGCCCCGGCCCCATATTCTTTCGTCAGCAACGCATGGGGTGGAGTGGTGAAGCTTTCCGGATCTGGAAGTTCAGAAGCATGGTCGTCCATCAGCCGGAAGACGGCGTCGTCAAGCAGGCGCAAAAGAATGACCCGCGCATGACCAGGGTTGGCGCCTTTATTCGGCGGACCAGCCTCGATGAACTACCGCAGTTGTTCAACGTGTTGATGGGGGAAATGTCTCTGGTGGGGCCTCGCCCGCACGCTATTCAACACGATGTGCAGTACTCGCCCGATGTCTCGGGCTACTTTGCGCGTCACAACATTAAACCGGGCATCACAGGCCTGGCTCAGGTGCGTGGTTATCGTGGCGAAACGAGGGATATAGAGCAGATGATCCGACGTGTTGACTCGGACATCGAGTACATCAACAACTGGTCGCTTTGGCTCGATTTCATCATCCTTGTACGAACGGTGTTTGCTTTCTCGGGCAAGCATGCCTACTGAGCTGAAATGACCCAGAATACCGGGGTGGCTTCCTGCCCCGGCATGAATTCAGATATCCAGAAACCTGAAGAAGCTGTTATGCCGGAAATAGATCCAGCGTACGCTCAACCTCATCGGGATCGATCCTGAAGCCATTGCCCTCTTGCGTACCGACCACAAAGCCAAAGTTTTGATGATCACGATCCGTAAGATATTTGAAAAAACAGAGGAAGCGATTAGGGGGCTGCAAAACCAGCAGCGAACCACCCGGCTGGAGTACATTAACGCCGTGTATTAGATGACTCCCTTCAATCCCTACCACTGTTCTTGCACCGGCACAGGCCGCCACGATAGTGGCAACGTCGGATTTCGCAGGATCGATAATCCGAAACCCCCTGCGGTCACGCAGACGCTCGGCAAGTTCCAATTCATTGCGTAACAATCGCAATTCTCCCGTGCCGCCTCGCAGAACGAACACGCCTGGGTGATCGCAAACTTTTACGTGCGAGAGTAACTTTTCACCCATCGCCCGAAAGCGCAGGTGCTTATGTCGATTTTGACTCAGGTCGTCAAAGATAACGAGCTCACGAAAAAATGCATCGCGTAAACGAACCGGCGTCATACCAAGCCAGTCCTCATAGCCGGGGGCATGAAGTATGCAGGTCGTAGCGGTGGACACACCGTTGGCAGGCACTGCCGTGGTCACCGGAACGCCTTCCTCGCAGGCTATTGGATAGGTTATGCAATCATCCATTAACCACGAGCCAAACCATTTATTCCCTCCCGCCGTACAAAACATCGCACCGCGATCAATTTCGTTTTCTACGCGAATCTTTGGTAACCATCCAGATCTAGGCGACAACGAAGACTTGGCATTACCTTTGTAAAGAGTGCCATCCATTAACCAGACATCTTTAAGCAGGTAGCCTCGTGTTGCCCCATGTTCAACACTGCCCACTCCTTCCATTGTGCGACGGGGATGCTCGTAAGGATAGAAAAGCTCCCCTGCCCATCCCGTCACACGTTCGAGTTGATTGGGAAGGAAAAAAGCGGGCGGAGCCATTGAGATTTCGCCTGGAGCAATTTCCCACGTTTTCACGGCCAGGTTTTGCAGCGTTAACGACGGCTTGCGTATAAGTCGCGTTTTAAGAATGTGTTTATACGCAGCAAGGCTCCACTTTGATTGGCCGCCACTCGTCAATGCGTTAAATTTCGACATATGCACCTCATCGTAATGTGGTTATACCGAAACAGCCTTTATGGCCAAACACGTAAACCGTACTTCTTTAAAGCAACCTATTCAGGTGGATTCAATAGTTTCCAGAATAGGGGGTAATGCCAGATGAGCATAGCGGCCGCGCAACGTGTCGAGGAGCGCCTCTTCCGGTTTTCTAGAACAATGAAGATATATTTTGAACAGTCCACCAAAACCCATTTCACGATATCGACCCGCGACCTCCTCATCACTGGGTCCGTCCGGCAACCCAAGATGAAGTGTCAGTTTTTTGCCTTCGACAGCAAATAGAGGGGTCTCCCAAAGAAATTGGGCCGCGCCCACCTTGGGCAGTCGAACAAACAAATAGCCGTGATTGCCCAGCGTATCGACATCACCCCCACGTCTTCTCTTCCATTCAAGAAGTCCATCATCCGGGCGTGCCAGACAAGTGCCGATATCATAATAGTCAAAACCATTTTCTATCGCCCATTCAAGCGCCATGAACGTGGTAATCGAGTTGATTTCACGTAACTTCTTGGCATCTGAAAATACAACATCGGGATAGCCGAAACGGATCGTGCTCCAGTAGCGTTTTCCTGCCCGGGTAATGACGCATCCAAGATGGCATGCAACAATTTCATCCTCCAGCAGTACCAGATCGAGCCGCCCGGCATTTTTTGCCACCCTTTGAACCTCATGCGATTCAATTTGAGAGGCGGATGCTCCATGCCTCGCTCTGGCATAGGGCTTCAGCATTTCCCGATCTGCGATTTCAATTTCATCATCGTTCAAGGCCTGTTTCATACGATAGCGCAACCGGTTCTTGCGCAGATTTCGACGCAACTCGGTATTGTACCTGGCGGTAATATCCTCAATTGACCGGCTCAGCGGAACGACAGCACTTAAATATTGAGGCACATATAATGCACCCAAGGTCGGCATTTCACTGACCCACACTGTTCGCGCTGAATTATCCAACTTCAATTGGCTATTAACCGTTTTAGATTCAGCACCCAGTAGTACCTTTACAAATTCCCGCTGTGTTTTCCTGCCCACATAGAGAATTTCAAAGGCACTGTCTTCGCGCAGTTTGAATCTGGCGATTTCCCAACGCCAAAAACATGCCCTCCCCCCTATATCTTGCAGCCAGGCGAGCGCTTTCCTTAGCTCAAATCGCATTGAAGGAGAGATTAACTTACGTATTAATTCGGCTATGTATTTTTTCATTTGGTTATTAGCACACTTCAAGGAATGGCCATTTGAGTTTACAAATCAATAACCTAACTACTCGAAATGAGCGCTCGACAGCCGAGCACTTTTTTTCAAAATATGCGGCGTCTGACAACATTTTGTTGACGCCAATCTTAATGATGAAAACGACCCCGAACATACCCGTCAAGTCGGTAATTCCAACCTGAGTAAAGGTGCTACGTCGGGGTTTTGCAAGATATTTCAGCTGCGTTTTTTATGGCGCCGGCCAGGCGTCAAATTCTTGTAATGTCAGGAATCCCTGTAGATCAATGTGCGCAACAAGAACATCGGATTACCCACCACATAGCGTCTGAATAATCGCTTTGGCTCACTCAGTAGCCTGAACACCCACTCACAACCGAGACGACGCACCCATTGCGGAGCCCGAGTGACCTTGCCGCCGAGGAAATCCAGAATCGCCCCACCGCACACGACCAGACAAGGCACGCCACTGACGGCTAACCTGGCAGCAACAGCTTCTTGCTTGGGCATGCCCATACCCAACACAACCAGTTCCGGTTGAAACTGCCGGGCAAGGTTGATGTAGGTCTCCACCGGCGCGAAACCATGGTGGGCAGAGACTACATTGACCGCAAATACCGCCTCGCTATGCTGCACTGCGTTGGCTAGAAAGGGTTCTTCAGTCCCCCAGAAAGCCACGCGCCGGCCCTTGAACGCGGCCAGCAATTTGGGAATGAAATCGGTGCCATTCATATTCAGTCCCGGCTCCAGGCCGAGGCGACGCAGCAGGACAGCCATGCCGGAGCCATCGCGTAATAACACGTCAGCAGCCGACAACGCGTGATAGTAATCGGTGTTGCCCGCCACCAGGTTCATGGCATGGGCATTGACGAAGCCCAGCACCTTCGTTGACTCAGTCCTGGATAAAGCATCAATCAATCCTTGTTCATCACCCACATCACTGACCACCCTGAGATCCTGGATAATCGTTTGCCAGCTGTGCAGCCAGGATAAAGCGCGCATCAGGTGTCATCTCGCTTCGAACGCACCCATTCAACCTGGCGCTTAAGCAAAAATCCGAGGTACAGAGGGATTTTCTTCACCGCGTAGAACGGCGCATACAACAAGGCTGAAAAAGAAATAATCCCGCGACCAAACCGGCTCCATGCCAGCAAGACAGTCACACCCAATATTGCCACCCCGGAGGAAGCTATCAATGCTGGGGCCAAAGCTCCCGACAGCATGAATACCAACCATGACAAACCAAATGCCGCCACCAAGGCCAACGTCAACAAGGCCAACGGAGGGACCAGCAAATCCAGCGTCATCGCCAGCAGACTCCAGTTTCGCTGGCCAATCGATTCCACCAGCAACTTCGGCGTATCCCCAAGGATGACCCCTAGATGACCATGTTCCCAGCGCGTACGTTGGGTCGTTAAACCTTCTTCGCTGCGCGGAAAATAACTGGTCACAAGAGCATCGGGGCAGAACACTGGCGGCTTGCCGCTTCGGCATAAATCCAGGCCCATCTTCAAATCTTCAACGATGTGGCCACTGGCCAAACTGATCAACGTCATATCCCGCCAGACGAAAGCCATTCCCGTGCCCATTAACTGACAGGGCAAACCGAGCCGGGTCCAACCCTGCGGCCGCACCCGGTTCTTCACACACCAGGCAAACTCGGCAAGCCGCACTTTCAGCCCGGAACCTGCTGGAGCACGCATTAAATTAAGTGCTTGCGCTGGTCGCCCTGAGTCGATGCAACAGATTGCCAAACGTTCAATAGAACCCTCGGCCACCTGGCAATCCGCATCGACAACAATCATGACGTCCGGCGCATCGCTCGCCAAATGACGCACCCCACAGTCCAGCGCATAACCCTTGCCACGCTGCTGATCATTGCTGCGTTCCACCACCTCGGCGCCCGCTGTGCGGGCCTGCGCGGCCGTGTCGTCAGAACAGTTATCCGCCACCACCAAAAGGCGATCACCCAAAAGCAACTGCGGCCGAATGCTATTTAACGTCGCGACGATGATCGAGGATTCATTGTGTGCCGGTATCAACACCGCCACCCGCGGTCGCGGTCCTTGCGCAGGCGAGCGCGACCGTACAGGCAGGCAGGCCATCAGCACCTGCACAAACAGCACCAACACCGGCAGGAGGATGAGTATCAGCAGTGCGCTGAACAGCCAACTAAGTAATGTGATCATGCTTGCGCCCTGAACAAATGAGCCAACTTGGCTGCTTCGATATCGATATCGTGTCGTTCCAGCACTCTCTGATACGCCGCCTCGCCCATCCGCTGCAACACTTCGACAGGTTGCGCGAGGCAGTCCGCCAGCGCCGCCGCCAACTCATCCACAGCTCCGGCCGGAAATAACCAACCGTTCTCCCCCTGTCGCACCAACTCGGGTATGCCCGCCACATAGCTCGTCAGCACGGGTCGGCGCAACGCCATGGCTTCCATGATGACCACCGGCAACCCCTCGGCGAAGCTCGGCAACACTAAGGCCCGCGCCGCAAGAATCTCCGCCCGCACCTGATCGCTGCTGATCCAGCCGGTAATTCGCACCCGTGCCTGTAAGCCATGCCGTGCAATCAGGGTTTCGATTTCCGCGCGCATTTCTCCATCGCCGGCCAGTACCATTTCGAACTCCACGTCTTGAGCTGTCAGGATGCGGGCGGCTTCAAGCAGCAAAAGCTGACCCTTCTGCTCACACAAACGACCTACACAAACCAACCGCGGCGCGGATGGCACGGCAACGGCCGGCACATCGTGAAACGCCCTCTCCAGCCCACAATGCACCACCTTTACCCTTGGCCAGTGGGCATGAGCCACCCAGCGATACAGCTGGCTGCGCCCATAAGAACTGATAGCAGCGACAAAGGCTGCGCGCCGGACTTTCTCGCCCAAATGAATAAACTGCGGTTTGTCGAACTCTTCCGGCCCATGTACGGTAAAACTGTACGCCGGCCCACCGAGTACATTGGCCAGCATCACCACCTCGGTTGAGTTGGTGCCGAAATGCGCATGCACATGCTCGGCCCCGAACGCCTGCAACCACATCAGCACGCGACACGCCTCGGCCAAATAAACCAAATGGTAGGGCCAGGAGCGATCGGCACGCCGGCCCATGCGTAGCGCCAGCCACAGCGCCGAAAAAAAGCGTCGCGGCTGGGCGCGCAACACCTGAAGCACAGGCACTAACAGCTCTTTGACCCCGCCCTGCAGCACATACTGGGTTTTATCGCGTTCGGACACGTCCTCGGCATCCACCAATTCGGCATCCCAGCCACGCAGGGCAATGCGCTGCACCACAAACCCCTGACGTTCCAACGCCAAAATTTCGCGACGAATGAAGCTATGGCTGACTTTGGGGTATTGATTGATGAAATAAGCAATACGCATAGGAACCAGACTTAGTTGTCGTTTCAGTGGATTATTACTGCAAGTAACCCCACAGTAGTACAGGTATCAGGAACGTCAACTAGCCACACGGCTGCTGCTATAACTGCCTATCAACACGCTGTCTATCTTTTTAAAGGTATCGTCCAGCAGCTCATAGCGCCTGCGATACATGGCACGTTTTTTTGAAGCAATACTGTCGAGCGGCTTCCTGGACAGAATCATGGGGATCTCAAAAAAATCTTCGCGCTCTGATGGAGTCGCTCCATGCTCTAACCAGATCACATCATAATTGGCCGCCAGCTCTAGCGCTTTGTGAGCGCCAAAATACGGATGACGATGGTGGCGATAGCCATCCCCTACCGCATAGATTTTTTCAACACCGATATTGATGGCAATGTATTTAATAACTTCGATCAGAAAGCTTCTTGGCCGAAGGCCTTCAAAGTCTTTTGTCAGGTCCCTGTAGATACTCAACGACAGTTCACTCTCGACGCCTTTATGTATCCCTTGAACGGCGCCGATAAAAATACATAACTCAGTGTCCGTACGACACAAGGTGAAGGCTATTGACGCAATGCGCAGGTCACCCTGAAACAAGTTCAGCACCAGCTCCCCTTCACGCATAAACCAGAAGGGCCGATCCAGCACCAGGGAACAGCCAGCCGCAAACTCCGACAAATCACTCAGCAGCAAACTGTCACTTCGCCCCAACAGCAATAGCTGCGGACAGCTTTTGGTCACCACTTCGTAATGCGAGGCCAACACACTCAGTTTATTCTTGGGGTTCCAGCTTTTACTGATGTATGGCCAATGAACAACGCCTACACAATCCCCGCCTAATTTCTCAACTCCGGACTTGCCCAGAGCGTTCGACATCCGCCCGCAAAACAACTTCAGCTCGGACCAGTTTTTTGCAACTAATACCAGCATTTTAAACTTATTATTCAATGCCCTTAAAGAATACCCGGCATGTAAAAAAAACACGCTCTTCAATATCACCCAATTATTCATATCAGTCTCACTTGTATTCGATCAGCGCCGTCTTACCGGCGCCGAATCTGTTCAGTAGAAACTTGACTTGCCCGAGCATCTCGGGAAATTTCCCCAGCACGAGAAAGAAAGCCCGCAGCCAGTTTTCGCGCGTGGACCTATCGCCCCCACGAGCCAGGCGCACGACCTGCAATGGATACACCAGCAGCACCAGCAGCCCAAACCATCCCGACACCCAACTCGCGAGAACCGTCACCAGCGGGACACCCAATCCCCAGAACCAGGCACGGCGCGACTCACGCAACCAATGTTGCTCCGGCGCCGCCCCATGCAAAAATGCCCCCTCGGCAAAGGCATAACCACCGCGCAGGGTACGCCGCCACCATTGGCCGAACCGGGTCATGGTTGCATCGTGCAAGGTCATTTCCTCACCCAGACGCCAGACCTTCCAACCATTCCCACGCAGACGCACACACAACTCAGGCTCTTCCCCGGCAATAAGGCCCGGTCGAAATCCGGACGCATCGGCGAAGGCGTCAGCCCGCATCAACGCATCGCCACCGCATGCCTTGGCCTCACCGACCGGCGTATCCCATTCGAAATCACACAACAAGTTGTAAACCGAGTGCTGCGGAAAACGTTCACGGCGCCGTCCACAGACCACCGCGACGTCAGGATGAGTATCAAGAAAGGCGTGCGCCCGAGGCAGCCAGTCGCCGACAACCTCACAATCACCGTCGACGAACTGCACATAACGCATCGCCGGCAATAGGCGTTGCAGGCGGGAAAATCCTTCATTGCGCGCACGCGCTGCAGTGAAGGGAATGGTCATGTCCAACTCGACCACCTCGACCCCAAGCCTCAGTGCCACCGGCACTGAATCGTCCGTTGATCCAGAGTCGACATAAACGACCTTCTCCACCGAACCGACGAGGGAAGTCAGACAACGCTCAAGCCGTAGGCCTTCGTTGCGACCGATAACAACGACACCGATACCCATAGCCATGGCGTTCACTCAGCGACGCAATTGAAGTAATCCATCGGGTGGTTCATGAGAACTCCCTCGAATCTGCGTACTTCCTTTTCTTGATAGTCGCAGGCACGCCCACTGCCACTGAGTCGTCCGGTACATCGGTCAGCACCACAGCATTGGCACCAATCACGACATTGTTACCAATGCGGATATTGCCCAGCACCTTGGCCCCTGCACCGATATCAACATTGTTACCCATCACCGGAGCAATCGGGTCACTCACATTCTTGAGGCCCACGACGACACCATTGCGAATACGGCAATCATCGCCGAACTGCGCATAGCCACTGATTACGATGCCGCCGAAATGATCGATGACGAAGTTGCGCCCGACCACAACCTCACACGGCAGCTCGATACCCGTGACGATCTGCACCAGTTTGAAGAGTACTTTGTATATAAAGGAGAACAACTTGCGTAACAGTGCCGGTCGCACACCGTAACGCCAGCGCCCGAAGCGATAAACCACCATCACCCAAAACCCCTGAGCCCCCCAATCTCCGGCGTATGCACGTAAGTCCGCACGTATGTTTTCGAACATAACTGGCTCTACCGTGTTGGTTGGCTAGCGAATTTGGTATCACGCAGCAGCGCCCAGGTCACACGAGTATGCTGCCAACACGCCCCTAAAGCGGCCCGACCCCGGCCTTTCAATAGCGCCTTGAGCGCCAAAATCAGATCACCCATACTCACCAGTAGCATATGTGAGGCCAAACCAGACAGACCGTGGTGCTTGCGGAAGTACAAAAGCTCACTTTCGATTTGTAACGTGGGTAGCTGACGACTAGCCGCATTGAGCTTGTCAACAGACTTGGCACTTTCACCGCCGATATGCACCACCGTGGTATGCGGGTAGTAAACCACCTTCCAGCCTGCCTGTTTAACGCGTTTGCAGTGATCTATCTCCTCGAAATAAAGGAAGTAGCGCGGATCGAACAAGCCAACCTGGTCGATGACTTCACGACGGATCAGGTAATAGCACCCAGGCACCCAGTCGCACTCACGCACCGAAGCATGATCCCAGGTCATGTCGTCGACTCTCTTCACCGCAGGGAAAAAACGTTCAAGCCCTGTACGCCCGAGGAAGATATTCAACGGCGTCGGAAAATAGCGACACGAGGGCTGTAAATCGCCCTCTCGTCCAACCAGGCGAACGCCGAGGACACCGCAATCAGGATTAGCCTCCATGTACTCGAGGGTCTTGCTCAGGGTATCCGCAGCAACAAAGGCATCGGTATTGAGGAGCAACGCATACTTGCCCTGCAGGTGTTCAACCAGTTGATTATTGGCACGCCCAAAGCCAACATTACTTTCATTGGCCAGTTGCAATGCCTCTGGACAAATAGTTGCCAGACACTCCAGCGAATTATCCGCAGAGGCATTATCCACCACTAAATAGCGCGTGCGATCCACACTATTTGACTGGCGTAACGCATTAAACATCGGCTGCAACAACTCCGCTGTGTTGTAATTAACGACCAACACGTCAAGGGGAGCACTAGCCATTGGGTTGCTCGCCAAAAAAGTGTTGCGATCTCATCGCTATAAGCTTCGGTTCAAGTTCCGGGTCGTATACACCACTGCGCTGCCTGATAAGGTCAATCCACGGATAAGTGGCGCTACGCTCTTCGACTTTCGCCAACACCTCTTCCAGCGTACAAATAACCTTGGCTGGATTACCCCCAACCACTACCCCAGGCGGAACATCCTTTATGACTACAGCACCGGCTGCGACAATCGAATTTGGGCCGATAGTCACACGCGGCATGATGATAGAGCCATAACCGATAAAACAATTATCACGTATGTCGATAGCGCCGACAGAGTCAAGTTTTTTACCATAGCGCACCTCGAGCATGCCAACTACTCCATCGTGGCCGAACAGCGTGCAACACGATAAACCTACATTATCTCCAAGTCGTACTAGCGAAGGGTCAGTTATGTTGGCAGCAGGATTGATCCATACGCCTTTACCGATGGAGTATAGCCCCCCCCACCGAACCATATGTTTAGCCCAGTCATACCCGTTCGGCTTACAGAATTTTTTATAGAGCGACGTCCCATGCCCCGTTGTTTTTGCAATATAAGCAATCGTACGTTTCAGTAGACCAATCATCCTGTCAGCCTCAATTATTTAGCGATAGACATCTGCGCCAGAGTTAGATACACCCTGATTCTTCATTACCACTACTCCAAGAGTAGACGCTTCTCTAAAACCCAACACTCAAATAATCCACACATGCTCCCCCCTTCATGAGTATCTGCCCACCCCGGGCCCCATCTGATGGTTAAGATGATCCGCCAACCTTAGAGCAAGTTGCAAAAGAGGCATCGTGGGGTTACAGGCACCGCCTGTAGCGAAAACACTGCTGCCCGCAACGTAAAGATTCTCGACGCCAAACACTTTGCAGTTCTCGTCGACCACACCAAACTCAGGCGAAGTCGCCATCCGCGTGGTCCCCATATGATGAGCATGGGGATTGAGCTTCAGTGGCAAATCGACGTCATACACACATTCTTCCAGCTTGACGAAGCCCAGCCCTGTATCGGCAAAACACTTGGCCACTTCGAGCCCTATGGACTTGACTGTTTCCCTGTCTGCAGGCGTTAGCTCCCAATGAATCTTGACCTTCCTCATCCCTAACGCATCTCGATCATCGAGCAATGAGATGCGGCTATCAGGGTTGGGAAACTGCTCGATCAGCGTGCCGAGCACCCCATCTCCAGGGCAATCGAATTTGGCAATAAATTCAACCTTGCGCTCCGCACCCACTTCGCAAACCAGGTTCTCGAAAAAACTCTTGATGGACGCCATTCGCCCATAGGATTTCACTTCAGCTACAAGCGTGGCCGTCACATTCCCTTTACCTGACTTGTGCTCCCTCACGAATGCATCGGTCGTGAAATACTCCTGCCGAGCATCTGTACCCTCCCCGTCTTTCAGGATGAAGTTTCCCATTTCGACGTTCAGGTGCTCCATGAAGCATCTGCCGACGAAACCATCCTTGCTTACGACACCGCCAGCTGCGAGAGACTCGCTGTTGAGCAGGTGCCTGGCATTCTCGATCGCGCCTGTCGCCAGAATGAATTGTTTTGCCGTGACTCGCTCTCGATGCAACTCATAGTCCGAGACGACTATCGTTGCTATGCGGCCGGTCTTGCTGTCGAACTCAAGATCGACGCAATTGCAATGGATG
>Ga0163161_10001219_pt1 | contig 19374 bp, 18 predicted proteins | sample S45metaG_FD_129847 | JGI IMG/M metagenome (GOLD analysis project Ga0163161, IMG submission 129847) | Switchgrass rhizosphere microbial communities from Kellogg Biological Station, Michigan, USA - S4-5 metaG | ecosystem: Host-associated > Plants > Roots > Rhizosphere > Soil | place: USA... | reverse complement strand
TTCGGCGGCTTCGCAGATGCGGCTCATCTCCTGCACGGTCTCGAGCGGGTAGCGGCCCGAGGCGGTTTCGGCCGAGAGCATCACGGCGTCGGTGCCGTCGAGCACGGCGTTGGCCACGTCGCTCACCTCGGCGCGGGTGGGCACAGGATTGGTGATCATCGACTCCATCATCTGGGTCGCGGTGATCACCACCTTGTCCATGTCACGCGCCATGCGGATCATTTTTTTCTGCAGCGCCGGCACGGCGGCATTGCCGACTTCGACCGCGAGGTCGCCGCGGGCGACCATGATGCCGTCACTGGCGCGCAGGATCTCTTCGAGCTTCGGAATGGCTTCGGCACGCTCGATCTTCGCGATCATGCCGGGCTTGTGGCCGAACTCGGCGGCTGCCACGTTGCACAGCTGGCGAGCCATTTCCATGTCGGTGGCGTTCTTGGGAAAGCTCACGGCCACGTAGTCGGCCTGGAAGCTCATCGCGGTCTTGATGTCTTCCATGTCCTTGGCGGTCAACGCGGGCGCCGTGAGGCCGCCGCCCTGCTTGTTGATGCCCTTGTTGTTCGAGAGCTCGCCGCCGAGCTTGACGGTGGTGTACACCGCCTCACCCTTGACGCCGTCGACGACCAGCACGATCAGGCCGTCGTTCAAGAGCAGCCGGTCGCCGGGCTTCACGTCGCGCGGCAGGTCCTTGTAGTCCAGGCCCACGGCATCGATGTCGCCGGGCTCGGTGCGCGAGGCGTCGAGCACGAACTTGGCACCCGCCTCCAGCATGACCTTGCCTTGCGCGAACCTTCCGACGCGAATCTTCGGGCCCTGCAGGTCGGCCATGATGGCCACTTCGCGGCCCGTCTTGCGGGCGGCTTCGCGCACCATGAGGGCGCGGGCTATGTGGTCCTGCGCGGTGCCGTGGCTGAAGTTCAGGCGCACCACGCTGACCTTGGCCAGGATCATCTTTTCCAGCAGTTCCGGCGTGTTGGACGCCGGACCGAGCGTGGCAACGATCTTGGTGGCGTGGCGGGGGATGCGATCCGTGCTCATGAAGTTGGTCTCCGTTTTGTATTCGCTACTGTATACACTTTGTGTGTCTGACGGAAGTCACCCTCACGAGATTCCCCGCCGCCGAACTCAGCCGGCCGCGCGCTTGCTCAGGATTTCGAAGGCCGGCAGGGTCTTGCCCTCCAGCACTTCGAGGAAGGCGCCGCCGCCGGTCGAGATGTAGCCGACCTGCTTTTCGATGCCGTACTTGGCGATGGCCGCCAGTGTGTCGCCGCCGCCGGCGATCGAGAACGCGCTGCTCTCGGCGATCGCCTGCGCGATGGCCTTGGTGCCGCCCGCGAACGCATCGAACTCGAACACGCCGACCGGACCGTTCCAGACGATGGTGCCGGCTTCGCGCAGCTGCGCAGAAAGAATCGCGGCCGTCTTCGGACCGATGTCCAGGATCAGGTCGTCGTCGTCCACGTCGCTCGCGTCCTTGACGGTGGCGGGCGCGTCGGCTGCGAAGGTCTTGGCCGTGACAACGTCCACGGGAATCGGCACATCGGCGCCGCGCGCGCGCATGGCCTCGATCACCGCCTTGGCCTGATCGAGCAGGTCGGGCTCGGCCAGCGACTTGCCGATCGAAAGGCCCGCGGCCAGCATGAAGGTGTTGGCGATGCCGCCGCCCACGATCAGTTGGTCCACATTGGCCGACAGGCTCTTCAAGATGGTGAGCTTGGTGCTGACCTTCGAACCCGCCACGATCGCCACCAGCGGCCGCTTGGGCTGGGCCAGCGCCTTGGTGATGGCGTCGATTTCGGCGGCGAGCAGCGGGCCGGCCGCTGCGATCTTGGCGAACTGCGCAATGCCGTAGGTGGTGGCCTCGGCGCGATGGGCGGTGCCGAAGGCGTCGTTCACATAGATGTCGGTGAGCGCGGCGAGCTTGCGGGCCAGGCCTTCGTCGTTCTTCTTCTCGCCCTTGTTGACGCGGCAGTTCTCCAGCAGCACGACCTGGCCGGGCTTCACGTCGACGCCGTCGACCCAGTTGGCGACCAGCGGCACATCGCGGCCGAGCAGTTCGGCCAGGCGCTTGGCCACGGGGGCGAGCGAGTCCTCGGGCTTGAACTCACCCTCGGTCGGGCGACCCAGGTGCGAGGTGACCATCACGGCCGCGCCGGCGTCGAGCGCTAGCTGGATGCAGGGCACCGAGGCGCGGATGCGCGTGTCTTCGGTGATGTTGCCTTGGTCGTCCTGCGGCACGTTGAGGTCGGCGCGGATGAAGACGCGCTGGCCGGCGGCCTTGCCCTCAGCGCAGAGGTCGGTGAATCGAATGACGTTCATGGGTCTCTGGAGATAGTGGAAAACAGGTCGTCTTGCATTGTAGGTATCGCCCCGCGGCCGCTCTATGCGCCTCTTGCAGCGTTCCGATGCTTTTCAACCCTTCGGCTGCGCCTTCGCGAAGCGCTCCAGGAGCTCGACAAAGCTCGCCGCAGCCGGCGAAAGCGCGCGCCGCGCCGCGCTGTAGACGCACACCTCGCGATGGAAGTCGGGCGACTCGAGCCGCACCATCTGCAGCCCGTGGGCGCGCACCAGCGGCGCGGAATACGTCGGGCACACGGTGAGCCCGAGCCCCGAGGCGACCATGCCGAGCGCCGTGGTCATGTACGACACCTCCTGGGTGCCGGGGCGCAGCATGTAATCGCGCTCGGCCGGGGCCAGCTCGGGCAGCACACGCTGGCGGAAGTCGCGCGTGGGCGCGATGAAGGTGTAGGGGCCAAGCTCGTGCCAGCGCACCTTGCGGCGCTTCGCGAAAGCGTGGTCGGGCGGGCAAATCAGCCAGTGACGGTCGCGAAACAGCGTGCGGCGCTCGATGGCGCCGTCGACCGCCACGTCCTGCCCCACGGCGAGCTCGACGTCGCCGGCCATCACGCCGGCCAGCAGGTGCTCGGGCAGCGTATCGGCCAGGCGCACGTCGACATCGGGATACGCCTCGCGGTAGGCCGCGATCACGCGCGGCATCAGCGTGCAGGCCATGAGCTGCGGCGCCGCAAGACGCAACAGCCCTTTCTTCTTGTCACGCAGATCGGTCACGCCGGCCACGGCACTGGTCAGATCGCCCAGCAGCCGGTGCACCGAAGGCAAGAACTCGCGCCCCGCCTCCGAGAGCTGCACGCGCCGCGTGTGGCGGTCGAGCAGCTGCACGCCCATCTCGCGTTCGAGTTCCCGCACCAGCACGCTGAGCGCCGACTGCGTGAGATGCAACTGCTGCGCTGCGACGGTGAAGCTGCCGGCCTCGGCGACGGCGGCAAAGGCGCGCAGTTGGCGCAAGGTCAGATTCATATGGTTATTTCATCAATCGATGAATTAATTTCGATTGCATCATAAGACGCGGCGTCGCCCAATCGCGGTTCATTGGAGACACGCATGCCGACGACCATCCACACCGCGCCACCTGTCCGGGGGCTGCACCACTTCGCCTGGCGCTGCCGCGACAGCGAGGAGACCCGCCACTTCTACGAAGACCTGCTGGGCCTGCCGCTCGCGCACATCATCCAGAGCGACCATGTGCCCAGCACCGGCGAGTACTGCCCCTACGTGCACATCTTTTTCCAGATGCGCGATGGTTCGTACATCGCCTTCTTCGACCTGGGCGACGACACCGCCGCGCTGCCTTCGCCGAACACGCCCGCATGGGTGAACCACATCGCGCTGCGCGTCGACTCGGTGGACGACCTGCTCGCCGCCAAGGCGCGGCTTGAGGCCGCAGGCATCGAAGTGCTGGGCGTGACCGATCACCACATCATCGAATCGATCTACTTCTTCGACCCGAACGGCATTCGCCTCGAGCTGACGACGCCGACCGTGCCGCAGGCCGAGATGGATGCGCATGCGCGGCGCGCTCGCGCGGACCTCGACGCATGGACCGTGCGCAAGGCGGAACTGCGCGCAGCGAAAGGCGCGACGCATGTCTGATCTGCAACTCGCCGTCATCGACGTGAAGCCCGGCGCGGCGATGGAAAGCCAGTCGGGGCTGCAGTTGCTGCGCCCGCGCATCTACGGCGCCTTCCGCGCACCGCAGGGGCCAAAGAAGGTCGCGGCCATCGTGATGCACCCGACCAGCAACTTCATGGGCCATTACCTGATCGACCCTCTGGCCGAGCGTGGCATCTGCTGCATGGGGTTGAACTCGCGCTTCGTGGGCAACGACACAGTGCTGCTGATGGAACGCGCCATTCAAGACCTCGGCGCCGGCGTGCAGTACCTGCGCGCGGCCGGCTACGAGAAGGTGTTCCTGGTCGGCAACTCCGGCGGCGCGGCGCTCGCGGCCTTCTACCAGGCGCAGGCCGAGAAGCTCACGGCCACGCACTTGCCCGATGGCGACCCGACGCACCTGCACGCGAGCGACCTGCCACCGGTGGACGGCATCGCGCTGTGCGCCGCCCACCTGGGCCGCACGCGGCTGATGCGCGACTGGATCGACCCTTCGGTCACCGACGAGCACGATCCGCTCTCGGTGGACCCTGAGCTCGACATGTACGACCCGCGCCACCGCGTGCCGTACGACGCTGAATTCCTCGCGCGCTTCAGCGCGGCGCAGAAGGCGCGGCTGGACCGCATCGAGCAGTGGTGCATTGACCGCCTCGCGCTGCTGCGCAGTACGCCGGGCGCACCGCGCGACCAGACCTTCATCGTCTACCGCACGCATGCCGATCCGCGTTGCGTCGATCTATCGCTCGATGCCAACAACCGCCTGCCCGGCAGCGTATGGGGCGATGCGCGCCAGGTGAACTACTCGGCGAACGCAATGGGCCGCACCACCTCGCTCACCGCATTCCTCTCGCAATGGTCGTCGCGCTCGCAAGCCGACGGGCCGAGCAACCTGGCGCGCACCGCCGTGCCCAAGCTGCTGCTGACCTACACGGGCGACCAGTCGACCTTTCCGAGCACGCGCGATGCGTGGATGGCTGCGGGTGGCGCGCGCATCCGCAACGTCGACATCGTCGGCGGCAACCACTACCTCGCGGGGCAACCCGAACTGATCCCGAAGGCGGCGGACGCCATCGCCGAATTCGCACACGCCCTTTAGAAGAGACATGGAAACCTTTGCATTTGCGCCGGCCTACGAACTGCCGGCCTGGCCCTTCACACCGCCACCGGAGCTGGACAGCCCCACGGTCGTGCGCCACCCGATCGTCATCGTCGGCGCCGGCCCGTCGGGGCTCACGCTGGCCTGCGATCTTGCGCAGCGCGGCGTGGGCGCCGTTCTGCTCGACGAGGACGACACCGTCGGCGTGCGCGGCGCCTCGTCGCGCGGCATCTGCTACGCGCAGAAGAGCCTGGAGATCTTCGAGCGCCTGGGCATCTACGAGCGCATCGCGGCCAAGGGCATCACCTGGTCGTTCGGGCGCACCTTCTCGGGCGACGAGGAGGTCTACAACTTCAACCTGCAGGCGAACAGCGTCTCCAGGCAGCCGCCGTTCATCAACCTGCAGCAGTTCTACGTGGAGTGGTTCCTGGTCGAGCGCATCCTCGAGCTCGGCGCGACAGACCTGCGCTGGAAGAGCCGCGTGACGCGCGTGCAGCAACTGGCCGACGGCGTGCGGCTCGACATCGAGACACCCGCCGGCAGCTACACGATCGAGGCCGACCGGCTCATCGACGCCACGGGCGCCAACAGCGCGATCCGCACGCAGCTCGGCATCGAGGCGCACGCCTCGCGCAGCACCGACCGCTGGTGCATCAGCGACGTGCGCTTCAGGAAGCCACTGCCCACCGAGCGCTGGACCTGGGTCGACGCGCCTTTCAATGAAGGCCGCGGCGTGTGGCAGCACCTGATGGCCGACGGCGTGTGGCGCATCGACTACCAGATGCCCGAAGACTGCGACACGGCCTACATCAGCCAGCCTGAAGTGGCCGGCGCGCGGCTGCGCGAACAGCTCGGGGCCGATGTGGAGTTCGAGTTCGTGTGGATCGGGCCCTACGGCTACCGCGACCACCTGCTCGACAGCTTTCGCCACGGCCGCGTGTTCTTCATCGGCGACGCCGCGCACGTGGTGAGCCCCTTCGGTGCGCGCGGCGGCAACAGCGGCATCCAGGACGCGGCCAACCTCGGCTGGAAGCTGGCGCTGGTCGCGCAGGGCCGGGCCGGCGATGCGCTGCTCGACAGCTACGACGCCGAGCGGCAACCCGCGGCCAGGGAGAACCTGCTGGTGACGAGCCGCTCGGCGCGCTTTCTCGCGCCACGCTCGCCCGCCGAACACACGCTGCGCCGCGCGGTGGTGGCGCTGGCGGCGCGGCATCCGTTCGCGCGGGCGCTGGTGAACACCGGGCGCATGTCGGTCGCGAACGCCTACCCGGTCGCACCACTGCTGCCCGAAGGCGGGTACACGGTGCAGAACCTGCCGCTGCGCTGGGCCGACGGACGCGAGACCACGCTGATGCAGTTGCTGGCCGACGGCACGCAATGCATCGGGCTGTGGTTCGCACCGACGCGCGAGCAGGCCGACGCGGCGCGCGAGGCCACGGCTTCGTTGCCGCTTCGCCTGGTGGCCGTGGGTGGCGAGAGCGACGACCACGGGCTGCTCACGCTGCAGCCCGACGACGCGCTGGCCGCGCACCTCGGCATCGGTGGCGTGGGCAGCTTCGCGCTGGTGCGCCCCGACGCCTACCGCGCTGCCGTGCTGGCGAACGCCACGCCGACGACCATCGCCGCCGCCCTGCGCACGGCCCTCGCCTTGGACGCTGCCCCATGAACACAGCACCCCGCATCCCCGACCCCGACGGCTTCTACGCCGCCCTGCTCGCGGCGCACGAAGGCCGCAGCGAAGCGCAAAGCGCCGACCTCAACGCCCGCCTCGTGCTGCTGCTGGCCAACCAGTGCGCCGACCAGGCCGTGCTGCTCGCCTGCATCCACGCGGCAGCGGCCGCCGAAGACCCCACGACCACCCAAGCCCCATGACCACTTCCGTCTCTTTCGCTTCCGCCTCCGACACCCGCGAACAGAAGCCGCAACTGCGCGAGCTCGCGCCGGGCGCCTACGGTTACATCAGCGACTTCGATCCCAACTGCGGCTTCGTGGTCGGCGACGACCACGTGGTGCTGATCGACACGCGCCCCACGCCGCGCATGGCGCGCGACTTTCTCGCGGCCATCCGCACCGTGACAGACAAGCCCGTCAAGACCGTCGTGCTCACGCACTACCACGCGGTGCGCGTGATGGGCGCGAGCGCGTTCGAGGAGGTGGCGCAGATCGTCGCGAGCAACGGCACGCTCGACTGGATCCGCACGCGCGGGCAGGCCGACTTCGACTCGGAAGTGGGCCGCTTTCCGCGCCTGTTCGCGGGCGTGGAGGAAATCCCGGGCCTGACCTTTCCGACGATGAGCTTTGCCGGCGAGATGAGCCTGTGGCTCGGCCCGCGGCCGGGCACGGGACGCGAACTGCGCCTGATGGCGCTGGGCCGCGGCCATTCGGGCGGCGACACGGTGGCCTGGCTGCCCGACTGCGGCGTGCTGTTCTCGGGCGACGTGGTGGAGAACCACTGCGGCGTGTACGCGGGCGATGCCTACATCGGCGACTGGGCCGGCACGCTCGATGCGGTGGCGGCGCTGGAGGCGCGCGTGCTGGTGCCGGGACGCGGCGCGGTGCTGCAGGGCGAGGCCGCGTGCGCCGAGGCCATCGGCCTGACCAAGGCATTTCTCTCGACGCTGCTCGACAGCGTGAAGGCGGGCATTGCCGCGGGCGACACGCTCAAGGGCTGCTTCGCGCGCGCCGAGGCCGCCATGGCGCCGCGCTTCGGCGGCTGGCCAGTGTTCCAGCACGTGCTGCCCTTCGACGTGTCGCGCGCCTACGACGAGCTGCGCGGCATCGAGCACCCGGTGGTGTGGACCGCCGAGCGCGACCGCGAGCTGTGGCAGGTGCTGCGCGGCGAGTGACCCGAACTGATTCCAGGACAAGCAAACGGAGACAAGAAACGATGAAGCGATTTTTTCCCCTGCTGGCCGCGACCCTCGCGCTGGCGACCACCTTCGCGTCGGCGCAGCCGGCGGCCTACCCGAGCCAGCCGGTCAAGTGGATCGTGCCCTACTCGGCCGGCGGTGGCACCGACAACCTGGCGCGCACGCTGGCCGAGGCGATGCAGCCGTCGCTCGGGCAGCCGCTGATCATCGACAACCGGCCCGGCGCCTCGACCAACATCGGCGTGTCCGTGATGATGCAGGCCAAGCCCGACGGCTACACGGTCATGCAGGCCGAGAACGCGGCGCTGCTGTTCAACGAGCACATGTTCGTCAAGCTCCCGTACAAGCCCGCGAGCGACTTCACCTACATCGGCACCATCGGCCGCTTTCCGGTGGCGCTGGTGGTGCACCCCGACTTTCCCGCGAAGAACGTGGCGGAGTTCGTGCGCTACGTGAAGGCCAACCCCGACAAGGTGAGCTACGCCTCGCCCGGCAACGGCTCGCCGCACCACATGGCGATGGAGCTCTTCAAGCAGAAGGCGGGCCTGACGATCACGCACGTGCCGTACAAGGGCGCTGCGCCGGCCATGACCGACGTGATGGGCGGGCAGGTGCCGGTGATGATGCTGGACCTGGCCTCGGGGCTGCCGATCATCCGCTCGGGCAAGGTGCGGGTGCTGGCCATCGCGCTGCCGCAGCGCGCCAGTGCCCTGCCCGAGGTGCCGACCTTCGTGGAGGCTGGCTTCAGCGACGTGAACGCCTACGCTTTCCACGGCCTGATCGGCCCGGCCGGCATGGCGCCCGAGGCGGTGGCGCGGCTGAACGCCGAGCTGCACAAGGCCATGAAGGCGCCGAAGGTCGTGAAGCTGTTCGCGGACTTCGGCTTCGAGGCGTTGCCGGGAACGCCGCAAGACTTCTACAAGCTCTCGCGCTCGGAAAGCGACCGATGGGGAAAGATCATCGCGGCGGCTGGCGTGAAGCTGGACTGACCCGAGGGCCTTCCATCCCCTTCTCTTCTCTTCGCTTACCAGCCAAGGCCGAGGTGCAAGGGCAGGTAGACGGCCATGCCGGCCAGCATGGTGCCCAGCACGCCGCGCCGCCAGAAGTAGTAAGCGCCACCGACCACGGCCGCGTACAGGCGCGCGTCGTGCAGCGTGGTGATCAGGTGGCCTTGCGTCATGACGATTTCGGGCGCGATCACGCCGGCCAGCGCCGCCGCCGGCGCGTAGTGCAGCGCGCGGTGCGCCCAGTCCGGCAGGCCCCAGGGGCGGTCGAGGATGAAAAAGAAGCAGCGCGTGAGCACCGTGACCAGGGCCAGGCCGACGATCACGCCCAGCGTCCAGAGGTCGGTGCCTCTCACTTGTCGTCCTCCGCGTCGGGGTCGAGCCCGAACTGCTTCTCCAGCCAGAAGCACAGCAGCACCGCGGCGCCGATGGCCACGACGATGTTGAGCTTGAGCGGCAGCGCATAGGCCGCGACGGCGGTGGCGCCGGCGATCAGTGCGGCCAGGATGCGCAGCGGCGTCGTCGCCATCGAGCAGACGATCGCCACCAGGCTCAGCACGCCGGCAAAACCGAGGCCCCAGGTCTGCGGAATGAGATTGGCGAGCGCGATGCCCAAAAGGCTCATGCCCATCCACGAGCACCAGGTCACGAAGTAGTTGCCGGTGAGGTAGGCCTCCTGCGACTGCTGCTCGGCGAGGGTCACGGGCGGCACCGGGTACTGCCGGGTGAAAAGCGCGTAGCTCAGGTCTGCCGTCAGGTAGCCATGCGTCATGCGGCGCCAGCGCGGCATGTGCATGAGGTAGGGCCGCAGGTGCAGGCTGAAGACCACGAAACGCAGGTTGACGCAGAAGCCCGTCGCCAGGATCACCCACGCCGGCGCGCCTGCGAACAAGAGCGGAATGGCCGCGAGCTGCGAACTGCCCGCGTAGACGAACAGCGTCATCGCCACCGCCTCGACCACGCTCATGTTCGACTTGACCATGGCCACGCCGGTCATCAGGCCCCAGGCGCCGATGCCCAGCGCCGCCGAGGACATGTCGCGCATGCCCTTGCGGAATTCGGGGCGCTGACGGATGGCGGCCGAAAGAAACATCAGCCGAAGGCCTGCCCGGCCTTCAGGTCGAAGCCGCGCAGGAAATCGGCCACGGACAGGCGCTTGCCGCCCGGACGCTGGAGCTCGGTGAGCATCACGCCCGCATCGCCGGCAGCCACCTCGACGCCGGCGTCCGAGACGGCCAGGATCGTTCCGGGCGTGGCGGGCACGCTGGCGGGCACCGCGTGCGCGGTCCAGAGCTTGACGGTCTCGCCGTCGAGCGGGCTGTTGGCGCCCGGGAACGGATCGAAGGCCCGGATGCGCCGCACGATGGCATCGGCGGGCTGGGCCCAGTCGATCAGCGCTTCGTGTTTTTCGACCTTGTTGGCGTAGGTGACGCCTTCGGCCGGCTGCGGCGTGCGGGTCAAGCCGCCAATGTTCGCCAGGGCCTCGACGATCATCCGGCCGCCCAGTTCGGCCAGGCGGTCGTGCAGGCGGGCGGTGTTGTCGGCGCCGATGTCCACGGCTTCGCGCAGCAGCATGTCGCCGGTGTCCAGGCCCGCATCCATCTGCATGATGGTGATGCCGGTTTCAGCGTCGCCGGCCTCGATGGCGCGGTGGATCGGCGCCGCACCGCGCCAGCGCGGCAGGAGGCTCGCGTGGATGTTGAGGCAGCCGTGTGCCGGCAGGTCGAGCACCCATTGGGGCAGGATGAGCCCGTAGGCGGCGACCACCATCACGTCGGGTTGGGCCTTTTGCAGGGCGTCGCGGCCGATAGCGGCTTCGTCGGGGTACTTGCCATCGAGGCGCAGGCTGCGCGGCTGCGCCACCGGCCAGTTGTTGGCAACCGCGAACTGCTTGACGGGGGAGGCCTGCAGCTTCATGCCGCGCCCAGCGGGCCGGTCGGGCTGGCTCAGCACCAGCACGACGTCATGGCCGGCGGCGGCAATGGCCTCCAGGGCGACGCGCGCGAACTCGGGCGTGCCCGCAAAAGCGACCTTCCGCCGGTTCAATCCCGGATCCGTTCGAATTCGAGGTCATCCCCCGTGTGATAGCGGCGGACCACGCCGGTGGGGTCTATATAGATATAGAGCATGCGGCGCTCGTTCACGGCCTTGTAGCGCCAGGTCCAGACCACGCCGTCGAAGGAACTCACGCGGTCGATCTGGTAGGGCCGGCCGTAGAAGGCCATGACGTCGTTCTGGCGCCACTGGTCGACCTTGATGTCGTATCCGAAGCGCGCCTCGTTGAGCACCTGGGTCACCGAGACGACCTTGCCCGAGGGGTCCACGTCGATGTCGGTGACCTCGAAGCCGGCCGGCATGCGCGAATACTGGAGGCGCTCCCCGCCGTTGTTGAGCGGATAGCGGCCGGTCGGCGCGCCCAGTCGCTGCAGGGTTTCGGCGGCGGTGGTGCCGGGCTGGATGCGGGTGGGCTCGCTGGCGCAGCCGGCGACCGCCGCGAGAACCGCCAATGCCGCGAGGGAGCCGAGGCTGCGCAAGGTCATGGGATTCAGGCTCGCTCGCGCGTTTCTTCGCGCTGCTGCTTGAGCAGCTTGCTCTTGATGCGGTTGCGCTTCAGGGGAGAGAGGTATTCGACGAACACCTTGCCCAGCAGGTGGTCGAGTTCGTGCTGGACGCACACGGCCAGGAGGCCGTCGGCCTCGATCGTGCGCATTTCGCCGTTCTCGTCGAGCGCCTGGACCTTGACCGAGGTGGAACGCATCACGCCGTCATAGATGCCCGGCACCGAGAGGCAGCCCTCTTCATTGAGCACCTTCTCGTCGCTGGCCCAGGTGATTTCGGGGTTGATCAGCACGATCGGCTTGTTGCGCTCTTCGGACACATCGATGACGACGAGCCGCTCGTGCACGTCGACCTGGGTCGCTGCCAGGCCAATGCCTTCGGCGTCGTACATGGTCTCCAGCATGTCGGCGACCAGGGCCTTGATGCGCGCATCGACGCCCTGCACCGGCTTGGCGACCGTGTGCAGGCGCTTGTCCGGGTAACTCAGAATGATTCGTTTGGCCATGAAATCGGGGGGAAGTTGTGGCTATTTTCGCCAATTCCGCGACGCGAGACCGCCTCCGGACCCGAAAACGTTGCCCTCTCAAGGGCTTCGGGCGCAGAATTCGTAGCAAATTGTGAGATTCGTATGCGCCACGATACGTCGTGCGCTCACCATCCAGACATGAAAAAGCTCAGATCCACCGAACGCCAGCGCCCCAATCTCTTCGCCACGCTGACCGCCCTGGCGGTAATCGGCAGTTGCGGCGCCACCACGGCCTGGGCTCAGAACTACCCCGTCACGCCGCAGCAACGCGCCACCGCCCAGCAGACCGCCCAGGCGGGCGTGCCACTGAGCGAGCTGTCGCCGAAGGCGCCCGACGAGTACACGGTCAAGCCCGGCGATACGCTCTGGGCCATCTCCCGCCTCTACTTGCTGCGCCCCTGGCGCTGGCCGGAGCTGTGGGGCATGAACATCAACGAGATCGCCAATCCCCACCGCATCTACCCCGGCCAGGTTCTCTATCTGGACAAGAGCGGCGGCCGGGCGCGCCTGACCACCCGCCGCGGCGGCGTGAGCGGCGACGGCGGCACGATCAAGCTGTCACCGCGCACCCGTTTCGACTCGCTGGCCGGCATGGCCCTGCCCACGCTCAACCCGAGCCTGATCGAGCCGTTCCTGAGCGAACCGATCGTGGTGGACGCCAACACGCTCGAAAGCGCGCCGCGCATCGTCGCCGGCAACGACAGCCGCGTGCTGCTGTCGCGCGGTGACCGGGCCTACGCCCGCGGCAACCCCGAGTCGCCGCTGGTCGAAGTGCCGGGTCCGATCCAGAACTTCCGCATCTTCCGCAACGCCACGCCGCTCAAGGACCCGGGCACGGGCGAAATCCTCGGCTACGAGGCGCAGTACCTGGGCAAGGCCCAGCTGCAACGCGGCGAATCGACCACCATCGAGACGGTCGAGGACAAGGACATCATCACGGTCGTCCCGGCCAGCATCGACATCGTCGCGTCGCGCGAGGAAATGCGCGCCGGCGACCGCCTGCTGCCCGAACCGCCGCGCCAGCTGCTGAGCTACGCACCGCGTGCGCCCTCGACGCAGGTCGATGGCCGGATCATCTCGGTCTACGGCAACGCAGTTCAGTTCGCGGCCCAGAACCAGGTGGTCGCCATCAACAAGGGAACGCGCGACGGCATCGACAGCGGCCATGTGCTGGCCATCCTGAAGAACGGCGAAACCATCCTCGATCGCACCGGCGCGCGCAAGGAAACCATCAAGCTGCCGAACGAACGCATCGGCCTCCTGATGGTGTTCCGCACCTTCGAGAAGGTGTCCTACGCCCTGGTGCTCGAGATCAACGACACCCCGAAGGCGGGCGACTTCCTCGTCAACCCCTGATCGGCTTCACGGCGCCCAGGTCCTCGCCCCTACCCGTTTGGAACGCGCAGAACTCGCAGGCTGGCTGCGGCTTTCACTGACGCCGGGCATCGGCGACGGCGCCGCGCGCAAGTTGCTCGCGGCCTTCGGGCTGCCCGAAGCGGTCTTCGCACAGACCCACGCCGCGCTGCGCCAAGTCGTCAGCCATGCGCAGGCCGAAGCGCTACAGCAGGCGCCCCAGGCCCTCCAGGCATCGGTCGACCAGACCTGGCAATGGCTGCAAGCGGCCGAGGGCAATGGCGTGACCCGCCGCCTCGTCACGCTGGGCGACGCCGGCTACCCGGCCTCGCTGCTCGAAATGGCCGATCCGCCGCTGATGCTCTACGTGCTCGGTGCCTCGGATTTTGATCTGACGCAACTGCAGAACAGCATCGCCGTCGTCGGCAGCCGCAATCCGACGCCGCAAGGCGCCACCAATGCGCGCAGCTTTGCGCGGGCGCTGGGCGATGCGGGCCTGCCGGTGGTGTCCGGGCTGGCGCTGGGCGTCGACGGCGCAGCGCACCAAGGCGCCCTCGATGCAGCCGGCGATGCACCGCGGCTCGCCACGGTGGCCGTGGTCGGCACCGGCCTGGACCGCGTGTACCCCGCGCGCCATCGCGACCTCGCGCACCGCATCACCTTGCAGGGGCTGATCGTGAGCGAGCTGCCGCTCGGCACGCCGCCCCTCACGCAGAATTTTCCGAAGCGCAACCGGCTCATCGCCGGGCTGGCGCGCGGCACGCTGGTGGTCGAGGCGGCATTGGCGTCGGGCTCGCTCATTACCGCGCGGCTCACCTCGGAACAGGGCAAGGAAGTGTTCGCCATTCCAGGCTCGATCCACTCGCCGCAATCGCGCGGCTGCCATGCGCTGATCCGCCAAGGCGCGAAGCTGGTCGAGTCGGTGGCTGACATCCTCGAGGAGCTGCCGCCGCTGCGCACAAGCGGTACAGCCAACGCTGCGCTTTCGAACGGCCACGCCGGCAACGAGGCATCGGCCTCCGAAGACCCGCTGCTCGACGCACTCGGCTTCGAGCCCGTGAGCCTCGATGCCCTCAGCGCCCGCACCGGATGGAGCGCTGCGGCACTGCAGGCCAGGATGCTCGAGCTCGAACTGGACGGGCATATCTCGCGCCTGCCCGGCGGCCTCTTTCAACGGACCGCATCCGCTTGACGTGTTGCCACGCAAATAGCTGCGCGGACGAAATGCGGGGCAACACACTAGCCTGCCCTGCACATTCGTGGGCTATATTGGGCTCATGTTCGAAGTGCTTGTTTTTGTCTACGAAAACTATTGGCGCGGCGATGCCTGCCCCGAACCCGAACAGCTGGGCCGCAAGCTCAGCGCCCACGGCTTCGAGGCGGACGAGATCCGCGATGCCCTGCACTGGCTCGACGGCCTGAGCCTCGCAACGCAGGGCATGCAGCTGGAGCTCGATGCCGACGACGACACCACCGCCACGGTCACCTTCCGCGGCGCACCCGAATCCTCCCTGCCCCAATCGGACGATGCCATGCGCGTCTACTCCCAGGCCGAACAGGAACACCTGGGTGCCGAGTGCCTCGGCTTCATCCGCTTTCTCGAATCGTCGAATGTGCTGTCGTGTGGATTGCGCGAAATCGTGATCGAACGCGCGATGGCGGCACCGGGCGATCCGGTGGCGCTCGACGAGCTCAAGATCATCGTGTTGATGGTGCACTGGAGCACCGGCATCGAGCCCGATGCATTGGTGCTCGACGAACTCTGCGAGAGCCGCGAAGGCCGCGTAGCGCACTGACCAAGTCGGCAGCAGCGGCCAGCTAGTTCAGTTCAGCAGTCGCTCCGGATTCGCATCGAGCTTCGCCAACGCCTCGCGCGTTGCGCGCACCGTGAGCGTCTCTTCCTCGGCCGGCACCAACAGACCGGCCTGCAGGTACGTCGCCAACCGACCCGCCTGAATCAGGAAGCTGCGGCCGTCCGCCGTAGCGAACAGGTGCAACTGCTTCCGATCGCTGCGCCAGACGAACTGCACCTGGCTCACGCGGTCGTTGTGGTCCAGCATGAACCAGTTGCCCACCTGCAACTCGTGCGCCCAGGCCAGCATGTCCTCGGCCACCTGCACGCCGGCTGCATCGGGCACCACCTCGATCGAGGCGGCGTCCACGCCCAGCAGCAGTTCGATGCTGTGGGCATCGAGCGGCAGGTCGGCAGTGCCGCCGATGTCGCTCACGAAATCTTCCAGGTGCGCCAGGCGCTCGGCCATGGCTTCGATCTTGGCCTGCGGGATCGCCTCGGTCTTCGACAGGAAGGCATCGGACAGCGTGGCGCCGATGGTCTTGATGTGCGCTTCCTGCGGCTCGTCGACGATGCCCAGCAGCGCCATGCCCTGGCGCAGGCGCTGCAGCAATTGCGGCAGATCTTGAATGACGCGGGCGCGGTCGGTGCGGTTGGGCTTGGCGCTCGCGGCCCAGACCAGTTCGGAGGCCACGCGCTTCAACATCACGGTCTGCTCGCCCTGCACACCGTACCGCAGCGCGGCGATCGCCAGCACCTCGGCCCACACCTTGAACAGGAACTCGCGGATCTCGTCGCGCACCGGCATGTCGTTGAGCATCTTGCGCAATTCGATGGTGTACTGGATCGCCATCGTTTCCTTCTGCTCGACCTGCTGCGCCACGCTCATCACGCGCTGCGTGGTGTCGCTCTGCGTGAGGTACCGGTTGAGGAAAGCGACGAACTCGTCGAACACCAGCTTGAACACGCGCTGCCCGGTCTCGGGGTATTGCTCGATCACCTGCACCACGCGGCGGATCTCGCCTTCGAGCGCGCTGCCGGTGATGGCCGCCGCGTCGAAGCCCATCACGCAGGAGCCCATGCGGTCGATCAGCATGCGCGCGGGGTGCTGCAGCGTGCCGAAAAATTCGGGCTCGGCGATGGCCACGCGCAGCACCGGCATCTGCAGCCGCGCAAACCACACGCGCGCCGAGAACGGAATGCGCTCCTCGGCCAGGATGGCCTGGAACATGAGCGCGACGATTTCCACGGTGGCTTTGTCGGCCGTGGTGGGCGCACGCTTCTTGAGTTCGGTGCTGCGCCGGCGCAGGTCGACCGCCGTCTGCTGGATGACCGTGGCCTGCTCGCCCGACGCATCCATGTACTGCGTGGCGGCCATGCGGTAGGCCACCTCAGCCTCGGCGATGGCGCCGGCAAAGGTCCTGGAGAACTGCCGCGGGGCGGTGTTGCCACCGGTGCCCGGTGTGCCGCCGCCAGTGCCGGTCGCACGGCCCGCCGGCGCGGTGCCGGTGATCGAATTCTGGGCGGGGACGGTGGTGGTGGTGTCGCTGCCGATGCGCCCCGTGACGAATCGCTTGAGGCTCAGCAGCGCGGTCTGGGCTCGCTGCCGCGCCATCATCAGCGGCGAGCCGCCGATCGTCGACGTGCCGGCGGGCATCGGTACGGAAGCTTGCGGTTGCGGCTGGTGCGAGTGTTGTGGCGCCTGCGTGCCGTAGCCGGGACGCTGCTGCGAGCCGCCGCCGCCGTCCATCGGCGCGGTCGCCGAAGCCACCCCACCCGCAAAGGAGGTGTTGAAGCCCGCACTGTTGCCAGCGCCTGCGGCATTGCCGGTGCGCCGCACGAAGCTTTTGAGATCGATCTCCTGCATCACGCCATTGGCGATCAGGTGGGCATTGGCGCTCTCGTAGGCCTTGACGATCACATCGATCAGTTGCTGCTGCACCGTGTCCTGCACCCGGGCCCAGAGCTCCCGGCTCAGGCCGGCGGCCAGCCATTGCTCCACCAGCAGCCTGGCCAGTGTCTCGGGCTTGAGCACGTCCTTCGAATCGAGTTCGTTCGTGCCTTCCAGGTGCTGGATGCGCAGGCGCAAGTCGCTGAGCTCGAAGCTCGCCTTGTCGTGGATCACCTGCGCGAGGCGCGAGGCGAGGATGTTGGTCTCGACCACTTCGTCGCCGATCAGCTCGAGCCGTAGCGCCGTGGGAAAGGTCGTCAATCCGCCGGTGGGCGCAGCAGCGCCGAGCGCCTTGCGCCAGCTCGCCTGCGAGAGCGTCACCCATTGCGTGGCCTGGCCCTGGAACGCCACGAAGTCGTCGCGGTGCTCCTGCATGGCGCGGGCGTTGCTCACCTCGGAGGCCAGCTGCGTCAGCCGGTCGCGGATCGCGCGGGCCAGCGGGACGATAGCCCCTTCGGTGGCCAATACGAAACGCTCACGCGTCTCGCGTGCGAGCTGCAGGGAAGAGGCGGACCGCGCAATGCTCATTGAAGGATCGGGAAGGCCAGGGGAATCTGTTCGTCAGCAACAACAACCGCGAGCTTGCATCGGGAAGCGCCACCGCACAAGTGTGGACACTGCCCGGCGTTGCACGGGAACAGCGGTGCGGCCTTGCCGCCCGCTTTGTTGAACCCTGAAGTATCCGTCAGACCACGGCGCCGGCGTTCGGGTCTTCTTCCGTCTCGCCTTCGCGCTTGGTCGGCGGGCCGCCGCCCTTGATCAGGTCTTCGCGCTTCACGCCCAGCCACATGGCGATGGCCGCTGCCACGAAGCACGAGGAGTAGATGCCGAAGCAGATGCCGATGGTCAACGCCAGGGCAAAGTAATGCAGCGTCGGGCCGCCGAAGAAGAACATCGACAGCACCACCAGCTGCGTGGAGCCGTGGGTGATGATCGTGCGGCTGATGGTCGAGGTGATCGCGCTGTCGATCACTTCGGCGGTCGTCATCTTGCGGTAGCGGCGGAAGTTCTCGCGCACCCGGTCGAAAATCACGACCGATTCGTTCACCGAATAGCCCAGCACCGCCAGCACCGCCGCCAGCACCGCCAGCGAGAACTCCCACTGGAAGAAGGCGAAGAAGCCCAGGATGATCACCACGTCGTGCAGGTTGGCCAGAACGGTAGCCAGCGCAAACTTCCATTCGAAGCGAAACGCCAGGTAGATCATGATGCCCACGACCACCATGGCGAGCGCTTTCAGGCCGTTGCTGGTGAGCTCGTCGCCCACCTGCGGGCCGACGAATTCGTTGCTGCGCAACTCCACCGTCGGCTCGATGGCCTTCAGGGCGCCCATCACCTGGTCGCTCTGCTGGGTCGAGGTCATGCCCTTGGCCACCGGCAGCCGGATCTGCACCGCGGTACCGAAGCTCTGCACCTGCACCTCCTGGTAGCCCAGCTTGGCGACGACTTCGCGCACCTTGCCGACGTCGGCCGATTGCTTGTAGGCCACTTCCATCACCGTGCCGCCGGTGAACTCCACCGATAGGTGCAGCCCGCGGTGGAACAGGAAGAACACGGCCAGCGCGAAGGTGACGAAGGAAACGATGTTCAGCACCAGCGCGTGGCGCATGAACGGGATGGTCTTGTGGATCCGGAAGAATTCCATGGCGGTCTCTTATTTGGTTTCGGCCACGACCGCGGCATCGGTGCCATCGGTCTTGGGACGCCATACCGTGCCGATCGACACGCTCTTGAGCTTCTTCTTCTGTCCGTACCAGAAGTTCACCAGACCGCGCGAGAAGAACACGGCCGAGAACATCGAGGTGACGATGCCGATGCAGTGCACCACCGCAAAGCCGCGCACCGGGCCCGAGCCGAAGGCCAGGAGCGCAATACCCGCGATCAGCGTGGTCACGTTGGAGTCGAGAATGGTGCCCCAGGCGCGCTCGTAGCCCGCATGGATCGCCGCCTGCGGCGAGGCCCCGTTGCGCAACTCTTCGCGCACGCGCTCGTTGATCAGCACGTTGGAGTCGATGGCCACGCCGATGGCGAGCGCCATGGCCGCGATACCGGGCAGCGTGAGCGTGGCCTGCAGGATCGAGAGAATGGCCACCAGCAGCATCAGGTTGACCGCCAGCGCGATCGACGAGAACACGCCGAACAGCGCGTAGTAGATGCACATGAACACCATGATCGCGGCGAAGCCGTACATCACGCTGTCGAAGCCCTTCTTGATGTTCTCCGCGCCCTGCGTCGGGCCGATGGTGCGTTCCTGGAT
>Ga0163161_10001218_pt1 | contig 19387 bp, 15 predicted proteins | sample S45metaG_FD_129847 | JGI IMG/M metagenome (GOLD analysis project Ga0163161, IMG submission 129847) | Switchgrass rhizosphere microbial communities from Kellogg Biological Station, Michigan, USA - S4-5 metaG | ecosystem: Host-associated > Plants > Roots > Rhizosphere > Soil | place: USA... | reverse complement strand
TGGATTGAAAAACGTTATAGAGCTTACAGCTGCGGGACAGTTACAGATTTACACTGTATTCCCTTTTAATCCCGATTTTACATCAGGAACCAAAAGCAGCGCAAATGTAGTAAAAAGAGCGGAGAGAAGGAGAACGATTAGGAAACAGTTTAGCGTCTGAATAGCATATGGTTAAAACGGAGTTGGTTCGGGGTTGGTTCGGACTTAAGACAGGGTTGTGACAATAATACCCGAACAAAATGCGAGGTAAACGTGAAGCTATTACTTCTTGATACCTAATCAATTGTATAACAGGTTTAGCTTCAGGGCTAGCGAAACCATAAAAAAAGGCCTGCACCACTGGCAGACCTTTAACTTCGAGAGGTAATTATTGAATGATATTTTAATGAAATATGGCTAAATCAGGGAAATAGATTTTACTAAAATCAGTTGTTACCCCATCACCACCGTATTTGATTTTTTTAACCAAAGCACCAGTTGATGCATTATAGATGAGTAGATAATTTACAGTAGAAGCTGCGCCATAGCCCTGGATTCCGTTCACTACGATATAATCCTTATTCCGATCGTAACGGATAGCACCGTACACCATAAAAGGATCTTCGGTAATATTAATGAACGGTTGCGATAACGATGTTTTATCGCCATCAACGTATTTATAAATTGATTTTCCAGCGTGATAAAAAACTGCATTTTCTTTGGTTGACGCGGTAATACGCGTTGGTGCATCAAGACCGAAAGATCCTAAAGCTACTGTTAAGGCAATACCTGCAGTGTCTAAATTATTGTCGATTGCAATTAAACGGCTACCTGTTGAAGCCCAAATTTTTCCATTTGGTGTTTGTGCGAATCCACGGTTAATGTTCGAGAAACTTTTTACCAACGAATAGTTACTTGCAGATACAATCTTTGCACCATTAGTTTGTAGCAGGTAAACGTAATCACCTTTCTTCCACATATCGCCTGTATTTACAGCCCCTATGGTGGTTAGTTTATTTTGAACGGTAAGTGTATTCAAGTCTATCTGATATACGCCGTCATTTGCACTCACCAAGCCTCTGCTCCCATCAACCTGGATAATACTTCTCCAGTTGCTGGCTTCTTGTACATATCTGGCCTCTTCTTTTAAAGTTTGCTCGTTTATTTTTACAATGGGCCCGTTTATTTTGCTCATCAAATAAATGCTACCGTTAATTATCGACGCAAATTGTAAGGTGCTGGTTTTGGCTGTATTCGATAATATTTTTCCTGGGTTTTCCTTTTCGTATGCCCTGATCGAAAGGGTATCATCGCCATAACGGTAAAAGCTTACTGCACCTGCGCTCTGTCCATAAGATCCCTCGCCGATTACAAAGAAGCCGTTATCATATTTTCCTGCGACTGGATCAATCTCTATATCATTTACATTGTCTTTTTTACAAGCGTAAAGACCCGTTGTTAAAAGTGCTGCAGCTACGAATATTTGTTTAAAGTTGAATTGTTTCATTCTAATATATGGTGTTATTTATTTTTTAAAAGTTTAAGATCAACCGCTCCACCGAATTCCGTCGAAATCTCACCAATGAAGCGCGAACGGTCGTTATCATTATCTGGACTAAAGGGATTACCGTTACTGTTTTGGCCCGTGTACACCTTTACAAAGTCGATATTGCTTAAGGTTACTTTTTTACCTGTGGCATCAACAGCCCAATCGATATCGAAGGTGTTGTATCCCCTGCCAAATTGTTCCTGTAGGCTTGCATATTCGCTCGACCCATTGTCGGCGTAACCAAAGCTCAATGGTTTATTGGTAATAATTTCTCCTGGGGTGAGTGTATTTTTGACCAAGGTTCCGGTGAAGGAAATTTCATTTGTAGTAGCCCATGAAGGGAAATAATCTTGCGTGTGAAATTGATTTTTCAATACAAGTCCCTCTTTTCCCTGATTGTCCGTCCAGCGGATATCATCCGTTAATTTCGATGGTTTGTAATAGGTGATTTTGTAATTCTTGATGGTCGTTTGGTCGTTATATTCACTTCCGGCTAGTTCGTACCAAACATCATCAGGCAAACCGTTTTTATTCTGGTCTTGCATTACACATACAATACCAGGCTCAGAGAATTCCATGCCTATACCAATAAGCGGATTGCCATAAATGCCAAGGTCTGCTCCTGTGGTATTGGTTACGCTATGATCGAAGCCGAATACAATGTAGCCCCCAAAGCCTCCAAGTGAAACCAGGCCATTACCTGCACTGCCGATCAGGATATCGGTCTTTACAAGGTCGTTGGTAAACTGTCCGGGAGCTTGCTTAAAATCATATATTTTATTGAGGTACGGCGATTGGTTCGTTGTTGGTTTATCTCCTTCCCCCTCTTTTTCTGCCGCATTTTCCTTCTTGCAGGAAAGAAGTACAGCAGATAAAAGTGCTAAGCTTATTATTGATTTTATTTTCATCAGCATGTTTATTTAATTCCCAGATCTACTGCGCCTTTAACTTCGGTTGAAACTTCTCCAAGGAGTGTATTCCCTTTTTCTCTTTGCCCGGTATAAACTTTTACGAAATCGATGGTTTGCAAAACGATTTTCTTTCCGGTTTGATCAACTGCCCAATCAAGATCGAAGCTATTGTAACGTTTAGTGGCGTAGTCATCATCTATCGACCAACTATCGGTATAACCCCAAGGAAATGCATTGTTAATGAAAATGCTGCCGTTTTTGCCCCAGGTGGATGGAAGCAAGGTGCCTTTTAATGTTAATTTTTCCTGGTTAGGGGCAAATTCAGGATAAAAATTGTGTTTGTGAAAATTGTTTACATCGTAGGTTCCGCTGCCGCCTAGATTGTCTGTCCAGCTTACATTGGCAAAACCTTTCGGATTGGTGTAGGTGATTTCGTAGTTTTTAACCGTAAGCGGGTTGTTATATTCGCTACCGGCAAGTTCATACCATTCATCATCTGGTTTACCGTTTCCATTCGCATCCTGACTCACCATTACGATCCCTGGCTCAGCAAAAGGAGTTGTACCACCAATTGGGTTACCATAAATGGCGAGATCGGCACCTGTATTGTTTACTACCGAGTGGTCGAAACCGAAAATGATATAACCACCGAAACCGCCTAATGTAACCATGCTGGTTTTACTTACATCACCAATAATTTTCTGAGCACCTGCCAGGCTTCCTAAACTTTCGTTGATAAACTGGCCAGGTGCAGGTAAATATTCAAAAACGGTAGTGATAAATTTGGTGCTGTTTGCGGTAATCTCCACTACTGGAATTGGCACCGTTACGGTATATTTGTGCGAAAAAGACCCGGCGTTGTTGCTTGCAGTATATTCAATTATATAAGTACCGGCTTTTAGGGGTATAAAATCGTAGTTATAAGTACTGCTCACTACTTTACCGTCGAGTTTCCATTGGTGATTAAAGCCTTTTCCATTATTTGTTCCAGCTGCAAAAACAGTTTTGGTATTCACTTTCCCGGTCATTGTTTCTCCTTTAATAAAGAGGCTAACATCAGGAATGGCTTCATTATCTTTTTTGCAACTGTATACCAGTGTAGCAACGCCAAGCATTAATATGAGATAACTTTTTTTCATGTATGTGTTTTATTAAATTATTTATTCTGTGTAATTTGATAGAGATAATGATGCTCTCTTATTCGTATCTGTAACTGTAATTAAATACAGCATGCTGAGGCAGTGCACCAGTTTTAAAACTGAATTTTACTTTTCCATCTGTTCCAACACAGTATGCTGATCCTGTTGTGCTACCATAGCTGTTAGCATCTGCAACGATCACTTCTTTATTGAATGGATTTATAGTTAATCCGTACGGTATATTTATGTTCTGACCATTTGCAATTAAATTTGTACCAATGGCACCAGTTACGGTATTAAACGATTTAATTTCAGGGTTAGAGTAAATGTCTTTAGCTACATAAGCAGTTGAACCATTAATGGCAATTATGCCCAGGTCATAACTGTACGAACCTGTCTTGGTATCGCTGACACTATTAATTCTATCGAGTGAGGGGTCGTTATTGATGATATAATCGTTCCAGCATACCACAAATAAATCACCGTTATCTGCAGTTTGTATTCTTACCGGATTATTGTTTACGGTAATATCTTTTGTTTTGGTAAAGGTTGCAAGATCAATTACTGAAACCTTATTTTTAGCTCCATTTTGATAAAAAGGGTGTGATGAATTGCACACATATAACTTTCCGCCTGCTACCGCCAGCTGCTCAAGGCCTTCTGAAAGCATAATTTCACCATCAATGGCCATTGCTGCGGTATCGATACGGCTCACTTTACCATCATAACGCGATACATAAGCTTTGTTTTTATAAAAGGCAACAAACCTTGGCATATAACCATCAGTTGCTGAATTAAATGAAATCCTTTTTAGCGATTTGCAGGTTTTGACATCGATAATATCCAGAAAAGATTGTTTGGTACCTTGTATGCCTGCTACAACACAGTACATCTTACTGCCATATTGCTCTAAATCGTTTGCGGTTTCGCCGAGCGATGTGCCATTTACCTGTTTGTAATAATCGGCTACTGTTGCTTTTGTCGCAATATCATAGTAAGAAATTGCACTGTTGCCGTTACCCATTAATCCTTCGCAGAGCATATAAATGCCTTTGGTACCGGTAATGATCTGTTTTTTCTCCACTATTTCAGTTCTATCTTTTTTACAGGCAGAAATGGATACAACTGTTATGGCCAGGATAATTAAAATGTGTTTTTTGTAAAGTTTGCTCATGGTATATATTTAATTTGTGAATGTTATGTGTGCCGGAATATCGCCTGTAGTAACCGACCATTTTAATCGTCCTTCGGGACTATAACAATGTAATTTGCCGGGGCTAACGTAATCTTTGGCATCGGTTACGTAAACATCTTTGCTAGCTGGGTTAACGGCGATTCCGTAAGGGATTTTAATGTCTTTTTCAGTGCCATCACTGATGAATTTACGATCCATCACGGTTTCATCTTTCGTATTGATCATGTTGTACGTAATCTTGTTTTTGCCTTCGATATAGTTCCATTCGGTGCTGTAGATGTAGGCATAATCATCATCTATAACCAGGTTACTGGCAGCAATATTGAATACTTTTTTAATCTGATCGGTTTGGGTATCGATTACAAAAAGCTTAGCGGGAATCGTATAATAATCGCCCCGAGAGGTCACATACAGATCGCCATAACGGTCGGCTTTTACACGGCTGAGATTAATGGCAACTTCAATCCTTTTAATTTCAGTAAAACTGGAAAGATCGATTACGGAAAGGGTGTGTTCGTAATCTGGCGGACTGTATCCTCCAGAGTTGGCTACATAAAGTTTGGTGCCAATAATGGCCATTTCTTCTGGTTGTCTGCCTACTTCAATAGTACGATTTACCCTTAAAGCTGTGGTATCAATTTCAGCTACAATCCCATTAGGTGCTTTCGGATCGCCAACTTTGCCCAGATAAGCGCTTACATAGGCTTTTCCATTACTGAATGTAATGTATCGGCAATTGGTGATGTTAATCTGGCCGATTTTTTTACCGGTTTTAATGTTCAGTACCTCAACTTTGTTCGATATGTTAACCACTACGTAAAGCTTGCTGCCGTATCTGCCAATGTCATTCCCCACATCGCCCAAACCTTTTGTTACGTCGGGATTAACCTGATTGTATAGGTTACGGGTGTAAATGCCGTTTACCAGATCCATATAATCTAACGACGCCTTATTCATATTCATGTTGCCCTCATTTACCAGGTAGAAACCTTTAATGCTTGATGTTGGCTCTGGTTCTACCTTCGTAATTTCGGAGGGTAAAGGCTGCGGATCTTTTCTGCAGGCGCTGATAATCACCATAAGAAAAGCCAATATATATATCGGAAACTTTAAATGCCTCATAATTTATAGGTTAAGGTTAATCTGTAGTTTCTACCCGGCATTGGGAAGTTTGGAATAATATCATAGTATTGGTTAAGCAGGTTATTTACTTCGCCATTGATGTTTATACTTCCTTTTTTTAATTTAAACTCATAACCAATTGCTGCGTCGTGGGTGTACCATGGCTCCATGTAATTGTAAATGTTGTTTGCTTTTTGGTTGTAACGGAATCCGGTGTAAATAAAACCATAGTTGGCATGCCAATTATGATAATCTAAGCGGGTTAAAAAAGAACCGCTGTTTTCAGGAATGTAAGGAATCTGATCTTTATAAGTTTCTTCGAACTTTGAAGTCACATCTACAGCCTTCTGGTAAGTATAGTTGATGCCTATGTTGAGCATGAAATCATTAAGTGGTTCGAATGCTGTTTTTGCATTAAGTTCTAAACCGCGTATATCAACCAAACCGATGTTGTACATCATCCAACGGTACAGATTGGCACCAGGTTGCGCTACAATTTTATCTTTTACCCGGTTGTAATAAACATCCGATTCGATATCGATAAATTTTATCTTCTGGTTTTTGAAGCTTTTGAAATAGGTTACACCAACATCATACTGTTTGGTGTATTCGGGATTTAGCAGGGTATTGCCGATGAAAGTATAGTATAGATCGTTAAAGGTCGGCATCCTGAATATGTCCTTATAAAATGCCCGGATCCTGATATCCTGATCCTTTAACAGTTTCCAGGATAGCATAACGGTTGGACTAAAAACCTGCTTGTTACCCGATGAAGAATAAAGTTTTACGCGATCAACTACGGTTGTGCTAAGCAGATTTGCCTGGATATTAAGCTGCTCGAAGGTTAATGATGAGCTCAAAACATTTAAAATGGTATTTCTATTTGGATAAGGAAACCTGTAAATATTGGCATCCAAAGTCTGGAAAGTATAGTCAGCTGCATAAGCAGCCTCCCATACCGAATTGATTTTGTACTTGGCAGCAATCGACAGGTAAGCCTCCTGCTCTTTAAACCGGTTATTTAAAAAACCTGTGGTGGTTACATAATCGGGATCGAGGTAACGTTGATATATATAAGCATATTTAGCGTTTAACATAATGGTGAATTTGTTAGAAAAGCTTTTCTCAGCGCTTCCCTGAACGAAAAAATCACGGTCCCATATTCTTTGCGTAAAATCGAACCTGTTGGCTACAATTGCGCCTGGTAATCCCCTTTCTGATAAAAATGAATAAGCCTGCGCGTGCCATTTCCCATTTCTAAACTTACCAAACAATGCAGCCTGTAGACGAAAGCGCTCTACATCCCCATTATTTCTTACTGCAGTGGTATCGAAAAAACCATTGGTGTACCTGAATTTATATCTACCATCGGCATGTATATATTCGGCATTGATACTCGCCTTTAGCTTTTCATTAATCTTATATTGATAAACGAGAGCAGGATTGATCAGACCGAACGATCCGCTTTTTAAACCCAGTTCTATTTTTTGATTTTGTTTTTTTTCGAAATCGGGATCTTTGGTTTTGAGATAAATACCGCTTGCAGCCGAATAACCTCTCGCCGGAATCAATAATTCAGGCTTTTGGCCATTATACAAAGAAATTTCTTCGAGATTGTTCAGCGAGAATTTACCTAAATCTACCTGCCCGTTCTGTGCATTGCCAATCTGTATTCCATCCAGAAAAACTGCGGTGTGATTGGTACCTAAACTGCGTACATTCACCGTTTTCATCCCACCTATTCCGCCGTAATCTTTCAACTGCACACCTGAAAGGTAGCGGATAGCATCGGCAACAGACAAGCTGTTGATTCTTTTAAGCTCTTCAGCAGATAAGATTTGTACTGGCGTAGGCGATTTACTTTGATTGGTTAAGCGGTACTCTCTAATCTGAACTTCTTTTAGCTGAGTGGCTTTTTTCGTACTGTCATTTTGTGCCCTGGCATTTAAAGGCAATAGATATCCTGTCCATAAAATGGAAGAATATAGAAAAAACTGCATTGTGCCCGCAAAGGCAGAATGTTTATTTGTCATTTTGATTGTGAGTTTAACCCACAGCCAACAGATGGAAAAGAAATGAAATACGAATACGTAAGTACATCACCCCTTAGCTTCAATCCCCGAAAGCTATGAAATATAATGCTAAGGCAGGTCTTCTGACTTACTCCCGGGTTTCCCGCCTTCCCATCCCGACGAGTCGGAACAGTGGCAGATTGATTGGAAATCCGTTAAGGAGCTTACAGCTGCGGGACAGTTACAGATTTACACTGTATTCCCTTTTAATTCCGGGTGTAAAGCCGGAAACCAAAAGCGCTGCAAAAGTAGCAAAATTAAACAACATGTAAAATGGATGATGGAAAATGGTGATTTTAACAGAAAAGGCTAAATTAGGAATCAAATTTTCTACTATGAAAAGAATATTAATTGTTACATTTTCATTGATAAGCCTATCTGTTATGGCGCAAAAAACCGATACTGTTTTTCTGAAGAAACTGATGGAAACCAGGCCAGAACTTTTTTCTTCCGTACTCAATCATCCTGATCAAAACCAAATCCAGATTCTTTATACGCAGGTTAACCGCGATGCGAAGAATAAACCCACGTTTAAAACCTTTAGCTACAATCTAGATCCGCATCATTATTTTTATCCTGCGAGTACAGTTAAACTGGCTGCTGTAATTTTTGCTTTAGAGAAAGTAAACAGTTTAAAAAGTACAGGCTTAACAATTAAAAGCGCTATGATTACCGATAGTGCCTATAAAGGACAAACGAAGGTTTTAACGGATACGAGTGCCAAAAATGGACTTCCATCAATAGAACACTATGTTAAAAAGATTTTGCTTACCAGTGATAATGATGCTTTTAACCGTTTATTCGAATTTATCGGCCGGGCAGAAATTAACGAAAAACTAAGGGCAAATGGGTTAAATGATAGCCGCATTTTAAACCGCCTGGCCATTGGCGATGCAGGAGAATCGGCGAAACATACCAATCCGATCAAATTTTACAATGGTGAACAATTGGTATATGATCAACCGGCGCAGTACGATCCAAAAGCGTATGAGTTGAAATTAAGCAACCTGGTAATGGGCACTGGATACATGGACAGCACTGAAAAGCTGGTAAACAAACCTTTCAGTTTAGCGGGGAAAAATGCTTTCGCCGTTAACGATCAGCAGAAACTCATGCAGAAATTGATTTTTCCTGAGGCCTTTCCGGCTAAAGAAAGATTTAACCTTACCAACGAGGATTATAAGCTCATTTATACTTATATGAGTAAATATCCAACGGAAAGTGATTTTCCTAAATACGATCCGAAAGCGTTTTGGCCAACCTATGCCAAGATGTTGTATTATGGTAGAGAACACGTAACGCCAGATCCCAATATCCGCATTTTCAATAAATATGGTGATAGTTACGGCTATATTATCGATAACTCCTATTTTGTTGATTTTAAAAACGGAATTGAATATTTTTTAACCGCGGTTGTGCAGAGCAATGAGGATGGCATCTTCAATGACAATAAATACGACTACGAAACGGTTTGTTTCCCTTTCATGAAAAATCTGGGAAGAACCATTTACAACTTGGAATTAAAAAGAGCTAAAAAACAAAAGCCCGATTTAAGTAAGTTCAAAATGAATTACGCTTATTAAAACCTTTCCCATCTTTTAAGGTTTATAGCGTATTAATTGTATAAAAAACTATACATTAATTAAAAAATAATATATTCGCATTTCAAAATTAAAGAATACATCTCTAATGGCTAAATTATTAATAATTGACGATGAGCGTGCGATAAGGAGTACTTTACGCGAAATTCTGGAATACGAAAATTACGATGTTGAAGATGTCGATAACGGTATTGATGGCCTCGAAATGATCAAAAAAGGGAATTTCGACCTGGTACTTTGCGATATCAAAATGAATAAGATGGATGGTATGGAAGTGCTCGAACAGGCACAGATCATTAAACCTGATTTGCCATTCATTATGATATCTGGTCATGGAACAGTTGAAACTGCCATTGAAGCCAGTAAAAAAGGAGCTTTCGATTTTATTTCGAAACCACCTGATTTAAACCGGTTATTAATTACAGTCCGCAATGGTTTAGACCGCGGAAATTTAGTTACCGAAACCAAGGTTTTAAAACGTAAAGCGAGTAAAACCCGTGAAATTTTAGGCGAATCGGAAAGCATTTCTAAAATTAAAGAAACCATAGAGCGTGTAGCTCCTACCGAAGCCCGTGTATTAATTACTGGTGCAAACGGTAGTGGTAAAGAATTGGTAGCCCGTTGGTTACATGAAAAATCGAACCGCGCTGATAGCCCTTTAATCGAAGTGAATTGTGCGGCTATTCCATCAGAACTGATTGAAAGCGAGTTGTTTGGTCACGAGAAAGGTTCATTTACCTCTGCTGTTAAACAACGCATCGGGAAATTTGAACTGGCTAATGGCGGTACATTATTTCTGGATGAGATTGGCGATATGAGCCTTTCTGCCCAGGCAAAAGTTTTACGTGCCTTGCAAGAGCATAAAATTTCGCGTGTAGGTGGTGAAAAGGAAATTGAAGTAAATGTTCGTGTTTTAGCGGCAACCAATAAAGATTTATTGAAAGAAATCGAAGATGGTAACTTCCGTATGGATTTGTACCACCGGTTAAATGTAATCAATATCCATGTTCCACATTTAACGGAACGTACCGATGATATTCCTGTTATTGCCCAGAACTTTTTAGAAAATATCTGTAGCGATTATGGAATGCCGGTTAAGAAAATAAATGATGGCGGTATGGCTGCTTTACAAGCTTTGCCCTGGACAGGTAACGTGCGTGAGCTACATAATATGATTGAGCGTTTGATTATTTTGAGCGATAAGGTAATTACCGAAAATGATGTACGTGCATTCGCTAATCCAGGCGGCGGTACAAACATTGGTGCTGCAACCAGTGCACAGATTGCCGGTGCAGGAGGATCAGCCTTAGCTTCTTCTTTCGATTCGTTCAATAATTTTCAGGATTATAAAGATCATGCAGAGCGCGAATTTATCAAATTCAAGCTGGAGAAAAACAATTGGAACGTATCAAAAACAGCTGATGAGATTGATATCCAGAGAAGTCATTTATACAGTAAAATTGAGAAGTTTGGTTTAAAGAGAGCTGAGTAAGATTAAAGTGTAAATGTCATTAAATTAAGTAGAAAACAAAAAATATTGTCATCCTGAGCCTGTCGAAGGAAAAATATTTTTTGTTTTCTACTATAAAGTCTTCGACGAGTTCAGACTGACAACTGAAATTAAAAGATTTCTCTTCCAAAGGAGTTCCTTTGGAACACTACGGTCGAAATGACGATCTTGGAGAATTTAGAGCTATCCCATATAATCATTCTGCCTCATCAGCAATGCCCGGTATTTATTAAAAATTGCGGTTTTAGAAACGAAGCCCAAATATTGGTTCTGCGCAGTTAATACTGGTAAAATCCATACATTATCTTGCTCCATTTTCTCTAATACCATTTTCAGATCATCATTTTCGGTAATAGCGTTCGGTGCGGGTTGTACTAAATAAGAGGCTTGCAAATTTTCCTTATCAGGATGATTGATCATCTCATTAAATAGTTCTTCTATGTAAATGATCCCCTTAAAATCGCCCAGTTCGTCTGTGACAGCGCAAATGTTTTTATGCGATTGCATAATCTCGTTCATCTTTGCTGAAATCAGATCGTTCATATATAATTGAGGATAAGTTTTCTCGATCAAATACTTTAGTTTCATCTGATTTAAAACCGTTGTATCTTTATCCTCATGAGATAATAATTCACCCTTATCGGCAAGTGCTTTAGTATAAATAGAATGTTTTTGCGAGCTGCGGTTAATGGCATAAGAAATTGCAGTGGTAATCATTAGTGGCACCATTAAAATATATCCACCCGTAATTTCGGCAATCAGGAAGATACCGGTTAAGGGGGCGTGCATAATCGAGCCTAAGGCAGCGGCCATACCAGCCACAATAAAATTAGATACGTTTAATTGCGCCAAACCAGATAGATTTACCACATAGGCAAATATAAACCCTATTAAACCGCCCATAATTAAACTGGGTGCAAAGGTTCCACCATTACCACCGGCGCCCAAGGTAACCAAAGTTGCTATCGACTTCATGAAAATGGTTACCACTGTAAACAGTACTACTAAAGCCGGAATGGTATTGTAATCGGCGAAAATACTATTATTGATTACCGCCTGGTAATCTCCTTTTAGTAAGCCCTTTATTGTGATGTAACCTTCACCGTAAAGTGTTGGGAATAGAAAAACCAAAACGCCAAGCATTAAACCACCTACAATAACTTTGGTATAAGGATGTTTTATTTTATAGAATAATCCTTTTACGGCATAATTTGCTTTGGTAAAATAAATGGAGAATAAGCCGATAAAACAAGCCAGTATTACATAATAAAACAATGCGTTCACTTTCCATCCTTCTGTAACCAAAAAGAAAAGTTGCTGTGTGTAGAATAATCTTGCTACTACTGCAGCTGTTGCAGCCGATAACAAAAGCGGGATAAACGCAGGAATGGTAAACTCTGGCAATAAAATTTCAATAGCGAAAACAATCCCAGCCACAGGGCTATTAAATGCTCCTGCAATACCTGCTGCTGCGCCACAGGCCACCAACATGGTAATTTCGCGATAAGATAAACCGAGTAAACGACCAAGGTTTGAGCCTATTGCCGATCCACTGGTAACAATTGGTGCTTCCAAACCTGTTGAGCCACCAAAACCGACCGTAACGGCTGCGGTAATAATCTGCGAATAAATATTATGTGCTTCTACCTTGCTCGATTTTTTCGAAATGGCATAAAGTAAAGGGGTTAAACCTGTTTCGAATTTTGTTTTACGGATAAAGTATTTGATGTACAAAACCGTTAGAAAAATACCGATCATCGGAAATATAAAGTACAGGTAGTATTTATATTTCCAGTGCCAGTCTGATTGAAGAAATTCTTCGATATGGTGGGTCAAACTTTTTAAAGCGGCAGCTGCAAGTCCTGCTAAAATCCCAACAATTACAGCAAGGATAATTAAGAAATTACGGTTTGATATTTTAGATTTTCGGTATTGGTTAATCTTATCAAGGTAATTTACAAATCTGATGTACATTCTATTGTTTTTTAATAGAGGGCTAATGGCCCAAAAGTAACAAAAACAACTAAACAAGCCAATTTAAAGGCCAGTTTATGCATCAAATTTATCCAATAACTTAATTAAGGTTGCAAAATCTTTTGGGTATGGTGCATCAATCACAATATCTTTATCATCTAATCCTTTAAAAACCAAATGTCTGGCATGTAATGCGAAACGTTTCATAATGGGCTGCTCCTCTTCACCTTTGGTTAATTTATACCCCCTCTTAATTGAGGAAAGAAAAACAGGTTTCCCTTTGTACATATCATCACCAACAATGGCTGCCCTTTGTGTTGCTAAGTGGATACGGATCTGGTGCATACGGCCAGTTATTGGTTTGCACTCAACCAGTGTATAATGTTTATAATATTTTAATGAATCGAAAATGGTTTCTGCTCTTTTGCCTTCTGCCCTATCAATGGTTACGTTTTTATTGCCATCGTTCAAGATTGGAAGATCAACTGTTAACTGATCGAAAATAACGTGCCCATCTACTACCGCATGATAGGTTTTATTCACTTTCCTTCTTTCGAACTGCATAGAAGCATGGCGGTAACCTTCAGGATTTTTTGCGATAATTAAAGCACCGGAAGTTTCTTTATCCAAACGGTGACAAACCTGTGCATCATCGCTATACTGTTTGGCCAGGCGTAATACATTGGTTTCTCCAGATCCACCGCGTTCATCGAGGGAGGCTAAAAATGGAGGTTTGTTGATAACAATAAAATCGTTGTCTTCGAAAAGAATAAGGTCTTTAAAATTTGGAAACTTCAAACTGTGCTGTAATTAATGAAGCGCAAAAATACGATTTTATTTTTTTAAGGCGGGCGTCACCCTGAATTTATTTCAGGGTCTTAATAACAAGAACCTGAAATGAATTCAGCAGGATAAATTTCCATACACCACGGGTCTTGTCTCGGCTTGCCAACACGGGTAATCGTCATTTCGACTGAAGCGCAGTCCCGAACTTTCGGGAGAGAAATCTGAATCAACAAATTTCTCTACAGCAGTCGAAATGGAAAACATAAAAAAGCCGTCCAAATTTTTAAATCTGGACGGCTGATAACTTTTCTTTTTATTAATTTAAGAAAGCTCAAACTTATAACCTACCCCTTTTACGGTTGATACATAAGTTTCGCCCAATTTTTCTCTTAGCTTACGGATGTGTACATCAATAGTTCTATTGGTTACTACTACCGAATCTTCCCAGATATTTTTAAGGATCGATTCGCGGGTATAAACTTTTCCTGGTTTTGATGCCAACAAGTATAAAAGCTCAAATTCTTTTTTTGCCAATACCACTTTATTACCGCCTTGAAAAACCAAATAAGCTTCACGGTCGATTACTAAATCGCCGATTTCCAATTTGTTTTCAGATACTTCTTCCGTTCCTGTATTTCGTCTTAAAATCGCATTAATGCGACTAACTAAAGCACGTGGTTTAATTGGTTTTGCGATATAATCATCAGCACCTACATTAAAACCTGCAATTTCAGAATACTCTTCACTTCTAGCGGTTAAGAAAACCATAAATGTATTCTTGAATTCGGGTATTGCACGCATTAAACGGCAAGCCTCAATCCCATCCATTTTAGGCATCATAATATCCAGGATAATCAAATCTGGATGCACCTTTTTCGCAACAGTAATTCCTTCTTGGCCATTGGTAGCTGTGAAAACCTGATAACCCTCTTTTTTAAGGTTATATTCAATAAGCTCCAGAATATCTGGTTCATCATCAACAATTAATATTTTCTGACCTGCGTTGTTCATAGTTAAATATTTGTTACGAAAGTAGTGTCTATGATGCAATATTTAGTTAAGCCTAAGTTAAGAAATTGTTAATTACTTAAATTAGTTTAACATGGAATTTGTTTTAAAGTAACGTTTTGGCCAAAAATGCCTCTAATTGATCGCCACGCAGGTTTTTAGCGATTATTTTTCCAGAGGGATCAACTAGGTAAGAAGTTGGGATAGCCTGTACCTGATATTTTTTTACCGTTGCACCGTTAAAATCTTTTAATTCCGAAACGTGTGCCCAGGTTAATCCATCTGCTTTTACTGCACCAAGCCATGCTGCCTTGTCGGTATCCAGTGAAATGCCGATGATATCGAAGTTCTTATTTTTATATTTATTGTACACCTTAACCACATTCGGATTTTCCTGACGGCAAGGCTGGCACCACGAGGCCCAAAAATCGATCAGTACATATTTTCCTTTATATTCTGATAAACTTACAGGTTTGTCATCTGCTGTATTAATGGTAAATGCCGGAGCAACCTGCCCTACCTGAACGGATTTTAAAAGTGCCATCTGTTTTACAAAAGTATCAACTGTAGCATTGCCTTTAATTTCTTCTTTCACTTCATCTGCAAATTGTACCAGTTCGGCTTCAAATTCCTGTGGACTCAAAGTATTCATGGCATAGAAACTGGCAAGCGTACCTTTATTGTCTTTAGCAAATTTTATGATCTGCGTATTCAATTGATTGATGTACGACTCGTACTGAGGTTTCATCGATTCTAGCACAGCTGCCCTGTTTTGAGGTTGTGTTGCTACTTTTGCTTCGAAATCGGCCTGTAGTTTTTCTACCTGTTTGGCGAAATTATTTCTAATGGCATTCAGTTCTGATAATTTATCTACCTCATTCGCCCCCGAAATTTTATAAGCCATTGTTTTGTCGGCTAAATCAGCTTCTAATTTAATATCGTCGCCATTTTTTGCAATTAACATAAACTCATGATTACCTACCGATACCCTAAAGAAATCAACCGATGGGGTTTTACGGATAAATTTAAATTCACCTTTTTCTGATAGATTGGTAGAGTCGATTGCAACCATATTGCTATTCTGCATCCCATATAAAAATACTTTCTTCTCCGTACCAGGGTTTTGGAAAGTTCCATCAATTGTAAAGCTATCTTTGGGTTTACATGCAGTGAAGGCAATCGCGATCAGCATGATCAGGCTCAATTGTTTTAGTCTCATTATTTCAGTTTTTCAAGTATTAATTCATTTAATTTTTTAGCATCAGCTTTTCCTTTGGCTAGTTTCATTACATCGCCAACAAACAGACCTAAAACGCCCTTTTTACCTTTCTTGTATGCTTCTACCTGCTGTGGGTATTTATTTAACACTTCATCGATAAAACCATTTAATTCGTCTCCGTTTTCAGAGATCAATAAGTTTAATGATTGTGCCAGATCGGTAACTTTTGCATTTTCCTGTAATTCAACAGCAGGTAATAATTGTTGAATGGCAATTTGCTGAGTGATTTTTTTATCGTCAACCAGGTTAATTGCTTCTGCCAGTTGTGCCGGATTAACTTTGAAATCAGAGATCATGATCCCTTTTTCATTTAAGACCGCTCTAATTGGGCCAATTAACCAATTAATTAAGCTTTTTTTGTTGTGAACAGCTGATTGAGCCTGGTTAAAGTAATTCAACAGGTCCAAATCTTCAGCAAAAAGCGTTGCATCTGCCTTGCTGATCCCAAATTCTGAAACCATCTGCTTAGAAATTTCATTTGGCAAAGCCGGCATTAAAGATTTAATCTCTGCTAACCAGTCATCAGAAATGTAAATGGGTTGCAGATCGGGATCTGAAAAATAACGATAATCATTAGCTTCTTCTTTTGTGCGCATCGGTGATGTAGTGCCTTTATCAGCATCAAAATTCAATGTGCTCTGAATAATCTTACCTCCGTTACCCATCACTTCTACCTGACGGCCAAATTCGAAATCCATTGCTCTACGTACGTTACGCATCGAGTTTAGGTTTTTTACTTCGCAGCGTGTTCCAAATTCGGTAGTACCCTGTTGGCGTATAGAAATATTGGCATCGCAACGCAAACTACCTTCTTCCATGTTGCCATCGCTTACATTTAAATGCCTCACCAGTTTCCTGATTTCACTTAATAAAACAGATGCCTCTTCCGAACTGCGGATATCGGGTTCGGTTACGATCTCGATTAAAGGTACACCCGCACGGTTCAAATCGACCAACGAATAGTTATCATCCTGATCGTGGATACTTTTTCCGGCATCTTCTTCCAGGTGAATGCGATTGATTCCGATTTTTTTAGTAGAACCATCAGCCAGCTGAAGCTCCAAAAAACCATTAACACAGATTGGTTGGTTATCCTGCGTAATCTGGTATCCTTTTGGCAAGTCGGCGTAAAAATAGTTTTTCCGGTCGAAATGGTTGGTCTGGTTAATGGTACAGTTTAAAGCCAGACCAATACGGATGGCTTTTGCTACTACTTCCTTGTTTAACTTCGGTAAGGCTCCAGGTAATGCCAGCGAAACCGTAGATATATTTTGATTGGGTAAAGCCCCGAAAGACGCACTGTCAGCAGAAAATATTTTAGTATTGGTATTTAACTGAACGTGGATTTCTAGTCCTGAAACGAGTTCGTAATTGTTTTCGGATGTTCCTAAACTCATATTAAAATGATCCCTTTAAATGTATTATGGAGGCAAATATAGTTAAAGAATGTTAAATGGAATTGCTTTAATTAAACCAGCGTAAATTCCTATTGTCTATCTCAGCAACACACACAAGAAACCTTTAATTAAAAAACATTATGAAAAAGTTAGTTTTATTTGCTGCAGTTCTGATGGTTTCATTATTCAGCATAAACAATGCAAAAGCACAGGTTAACTTAAATATTAATATTGGTTCGCAACCAGTTTGGGGACCAACAGGATATGATCATGTAGATTATTATTATTTTCCTGACATTGATGCTTATTATTACGTTCCCTCTGGTCAATATATTTATTCAAACGGTGGAAGTTGGGTTTGGGTAAATAGTTTGCCTGCTCAATACAGAAACTTTGATCCGTACCGGGCTTATAAAGTGGTCATCAATGAACCAAAACCATATCTACGAAATAATATTTATGTAACCAGATATAGTAAATATAAAAACTATGGAGGTCATCAAACTATTATTAGAGATAGCCGTGATACCAAATATTATGTAGTAAAAGGACACCCAAACTATAATGGGAACAAAACTGTAGTGATTAATAATAACCGCCCTGTACGTAGAGAGAAAACTGTTGTAAGGGTAAATCATAATTCAAGACCCGCCCGCAACAATGAACATGAAACTAATAACAGAGGCGGGAATGGCCGTCCTGAAAGAAATAACGGCCAAGGTCGTGGTAACGAGCGCCATTAATATTAGTATTTAATTGTAAATAAGGAGCTTCGAAAAGGCTCCTTTTTTTGTGCACTTACTTTTGGCACGTGGTTTGGCTATAAACAATAAACACTAAATGAATTAATATGAAAAGATTATTTTTAATGGCTGCAGTAATGATGGTTTCATTGTTCAGCATCCCCGCCAAAGCACAGTTAAATGTCAATATTAACATTGGTTCGCAACCACTTTGGGGACCAACAGGTTATGACCACGTTGATTATTACTATCTTCCTGATGTGGAAAGTTATTATTATGTTCCGCAAAAACAATTTGTTTATTTAAACGGAAATGAATGGGTTTTTGCCAATTCTTTACCTTCGAGATACGGCAATTACGATTTATATAATGGCTACAAAGTAGTCATTAATTCACCTAAGCCTTATTTGAATTTCAAAAACGATAAGGTAAAATATGCCAAGTACAAAGGCAATAAAGGCCAGCTGGTAATTAGAGATAGCCGTGATCGTAAATATTATGTAGTAAAAGGACATCCTCATGGCATGCCTCCAGGGCAGGCTAAAAAGATTTATGGAAAAGAGAATAATGGAAATAACGGAAAAGGCCATGGAAATGGTAAAGGAAAACACTAATCTATAAGTTTATCAGTTATTTAAAGGAGTTTCGAAAGAGACTCCTTTTTTTATATATCTGTTACAATAGAAGTTTTGGCACAGCGTTTGAATTGTTGAAGTACACACAAATAAAATAGATTATTATGAAAAAGTTATTTATCATCTCCGCGATTTTAGGTATCGTGGCTTTAACATCTAATCAATCTAACGCTCAGGTAAGTATTAATGTAAATATAGGTGCACAGCCAGCTTGGGTACCTGCAGGTTATGAAAACGTTAATTATTACTACCTTCCAGAAGTTCAATCTTATTATTATGTCCCTCAAAGGCAGTTTGTTTATTTAAGTGGAAACAGGTGGACAAGGTCGAGGTATTTACCAGCCAGATATAGAGGTTACGATCTGCATCACGGAAGAAAAGTAGTGGTTTATGGAAATAGCCCATATCGTAATTATAACACCCACAGAGTAAGTTATTCACACCATAATAATTATTACCGCTCATCTTATGGTGGTGGAAACCGGGT
>Ga0163161_10001216_pt1 | contig 19407 bp, 14 predicted proteins | sample S45metaG_FD_129847 | JGI IMG/M metagenome (GOLD analysis project Ga0163161, IMG submission 129847) | Switchgrass rhizosphere microbial communities from Kellogg Biological Station, Michigan, USA - S4-5 metaG | ecosystem: Host-associated > Plants > Roots > Rhizosphere > Soil | place: USA... | reverse complement strand
GCTTCCTTATGCCATCCGGCGTAGAACCATACCATTCCGCCGATGCTCGCGATCAGCAGGATGACGCTGACGCCCGTCCAGACGATCGAGCTGCTCGTCGGAAAGTTGCCGACAAGCGGTTCCGACGGGAAATTACTAGTGTATGAGATCGTGTTATTCGGGCGGTTTGCCGTCGAGGCCCACGAGGTCCAGAGGAAAAATGAGGTCAACTGACGGAGCTTCGTAGGATCAGATTGTGCATTTTTCTGGATCGCGTAGTCGGTACGGCCGTTGGCAAATACGTCGGTGTAATGCTTTAGATTGTCCTCAAATGCTCGCTTTCGGACAGGATCGAAGGTGAGCCGGCCTGAGGACTCGTCGTAGGTGTTGGTCCGCAACAGTGTTTGGAGCCGCTGAAGCAGAACCGCCCGTTGCTCGCCCGGCATCGAGCTGCCGTCGGTTCCGAATTGGCCGCCCGACCAATCGTTAAGGATAAAAAGCGCCTCGCGGTGCAGATAATCCGCCGTCCAGTCAGGCGCGACATAACTGCCATGGCCCCAGATCGAGCCCATCTCCATCCCACCCATCGCCTGCCACACATTCTGTCCGGCCATTATCTCGCCGGCCGGCACAATGACGGAGCCGTCCGCGGTGACGACCTCCTTCGGTATCGGTGGCGCCTGGCGAAAGATCTCGGTCCCAACCCAGCCAAGGATCGCAAACGAGAATACAAAGATCGCTAACAGCAATATCCAAAGTTTTTTCATGCTTTCCCCTGAACGTATCTATGAGGAATATGCGGCAATATCACCGCCGCCGATGTGAGGGCGGTCACAATCCTTACTTAAACGCAAACACGATGTCATGCGGCAGCCACGCATTTTCGGCTAATTTCCGGCCGCTTAGCGCGAATTTGTGAGGCGATTCGCGGAAATCCCCACGGTTAGTTGTCACGCAGCACTTCGGCACGCGCCTGGATCATAGGTAAACAGGCGTCGTGAAACAGACACGCCACCGATCGCACACGGAATGACAATTGCATCCAAGACCTTTAAGGACAATTGCATGCGCGCAAAGCTTGCTCTGTCCATAGGCGCTCGACGATCTTTCGAGCAAGACAATCAGCGTGATCTGTCCGAAGAGCTTTCCCGGCTATACCGCGAAAGATCCGTGGATATGACGACCATGGTTTGCGTTGACCAATAAGGAGGAACAATGAAATCAAGAACATTTGTCATATCTATTAGCGATCAAAAGAGTTCAAGTGGCTTTGGTACAGCGATCCGGACATTTGTCGGCTTTGCGACGTTAGCGATCGTTGCCGCTGTGTATTGGAGCAGCGGAGCTCCTGCCTTGGCTGTGCCGGCGCACGCCGCAGTCCAGCCGATGGGCGAATCGGGTGAGACGGTTACGGTCACGACTCTTTTCGACATTACCGATTTCTCGGGCGCTCAGCAGGTCGGCGATCTGCCCGGGCCTGACGGCCGAATCAGCTTTCGCGAGGCCGTTATAGCGGCGAACAACACGCCCGGACCGCAGACCATAGCTTTCGCTATACCGGTGTCCGAGTTTTGGCTAGTCCCGGACGTCGCCCTGCTCAAGCTCGAGGACGGTGCCTTTTTTCTCAGAGACAACGACACGACAGTCGACTTCTCAACACAGACGATAAACATCGGCGACACCAACCCGAACGGTCCCGAAGTGGGCGTCTACGGACTTGAGCCCAATGGATGGGGGATCGCGGCCATCTTTGTTAACGGCAACGACTGTGTGGTCAACGGGCTGGGCAAGGTGTATCAGCGTGGCTATGCCGTGGAGTTCGTCGGTGACAATAACCGATTGACCGGGTCCCAGCTCAGCGGGGCATTGCATGCCGACATTAATATTGAAGGCTCGGGCACGACCATCCCAACAGGTAACATCGTCGGCGGGACGGCACCCGGCGAGGGTAACGAACTTTCCAGTCTGACGATCCGCGGCCCGGCCGACGACAACATTGTCATCGGCAACAAGGTGATCGGCGGCGGTGTGAGCGTGGTTGCCGCCACGCGATATGGAGTCAGCGTGCACAACAACCGTATTGGCGGACCAACCGCAGCGCACCGCAATATTATCTCCGGCGCCGGTGGCTACGGTGAAGAGGGCTTTCCCGTCGGGGCTCAGGTAAGCATCGTCGATGCCGACGGCACGATCGTCCAGGGCAATTATATCGGCACGACGGTGGACGGAATGCAGCGGTACCCGCAGCAGATCGGGCCGGTCGGCGTCGAGGTCTATGACGCGAGAGCAACCACAGTCAGCGGCAATCTGATCGCGGGATTGCGAGTGGTAGGGACCAACCATTATCAAGGGCAGATCTTTGGCCAGGCCATCCATGTCGGCGCGACCAATGAGAACACCCTTGGCACTGTCATCGAGAATAATACGATCGGCCTCGCGGCAGACGGAGTTACGCCGATAGTGACGCGATCGGGCATCACTGTTTCACCGCTGATCGGCTCACGTCACGCTCTTGGAACGCGTATCGCATCCAACCACATCGCGAGCGTTGAGACAACCGGCGTTGTTATCGGAGCCCAGGAGAACGGCATCGTTATCACCAGCAACTCCATACATGACTCCGGTACACTAGGGATCGACCTTTTTTCCGGCAACTTCGGGGGTTCTGGCGGCGTCACACTTAACGACCCGGGCGACATTGACGAGGGCGGCAACGGGCTGCAGAATTTCCCGGTTCTGCTGTCAGCGACCACGACCGGTTCATCCGTCACGATCCAGGGAACACTCGACACTTTGCCAAACGAGCAGTACACGGTCGAGTTCTTTGCCAGCCCTTCTTGCGACTCGTCGGGGTATGGCGAGGGCGCGCGATTTCTTGGCTCGACACCGGCGACAACCGACGGTTCCGGGCATGGGATATTCTCCGTAACGGCACCGGCCATCGTCCCGGTCGGCGAGCGGGCGACGGCGACAGCCAGGCGAAGCTTCACTGGAGACACATCCGAATTCTCCGCCTGCATCGCGGTGACCGCGGGCGCAGGTCAGACCCCAACACCGGTGTCGACCCCGACGCCAACGCCTGTGTTAACACCGACGCCACCGCCGATCACACCCACACCGAGCCCAGTCGCTACGCCCACACCATCAGCGACGCCGACACCGAGTCCGGTGCCTACTCCTCGCACGGCGTTCGACTTTGACGGCGATCGGATCGCCGATCTGTCGGTATTTCGACCGTCGAATGGTACCTGGTACTACTCGAACGATCTCATCGACCCGTCGCACCACTTTGTCGCGGTGCCGTTCGGTGTGTCCACCGATCTTGTCGCGCCTGCTGATTATGACGGCGACCTAAAGACCGATATCGCGGTTTACCGTCCGTCCAGCGGAACGTGGTACATCATTAGCAGCTCCACTGGCGGCTTCAGCGCTGTTCAGTTCGGCGTCAGCGAGGACCTGCCGACACCGGCCGATTATGACGGTGACGGACGCGCCGATATCTCGGTCTTTCGCCCGTCGACGGGCATCTGGTATCGCCTCAACAGCTCGAACGGCTCGTTCTTTGCTGCCCAATTCGGCCTCGGCGAGGACAAGCCAACGATCGGCGATTTTGACGGCGACGGGCAGGCAGACATAGCGGTATTCCGGCCGTCGACGAGCGTGTGGTACCGGTTGAACAGCTCTAATGGCGCATTCTGGGCGGCGCAGTTTGGTATGACAAATGACATGATCGTCCCGGCCGATTATGACGGCGACGGGCGGACTGACCTCGCTGTCTTTCGCCCGAGCGAGGCCACGTGGTACCTGAGTTGTTCGACGCTGGGTTTTATGGGCGTTCCATTCGGGGTCGCCACGGACATACCGGCCGCCGCCGACTTTGACGGCGACGGAAAGGCCGACATCACGGTCTACCGTCCTTCAAATGGCTACTGGTACCAGTTGAACAGCTCAACCGGCGATTTCATCGCCAGATCCTTCGGAGCGACCGGCGACAAACCGGCACCCAGTGCTTTTTGCTACTGATATCGGTAATGGGGTAGTTTAAAAAGAACGGGGCTTACGAGCCCCGTTTTTAATTGGCTCCTGCCGCCACTCCCGAATCTTGTGAAATATTTCACAGCTACCCTGAATAAACTCACCTCGATCTTCCAGACTGCTTCCCGGCCCTCCCGATAACCCTGCAATTTCAGCCTGCCAGGCCTGCTGGCGAGTGGCACGGCAATTGATTTATATACAAGGCGAGGACACAAACGCGATTTGATATCGATCACCGTACCGACCTCCAGCGACCAGAATCAAAGAGCAGTCCACGTAAGAAAATGGAGGAACTATGACCAAGATATTTACAACATTATTCGTAATGATATTTTTCGCATTCGTCGGGGCGGTCCCCGCACAGTTTTCAAAAGTCGCGCCAACAGCTGATAACCCGAAGCCCTTCGATTTCACAAAGGACTTTTACTACAACAATGGTGTTGAGCAGGGATCGGTGATGGACCGTAGAACAGGCACCGACAAGTTTTCGGTATTCGACAAGTCGTGGGAGCCGAACCGCTCGGATATCCGCGTCCTTGTGACCGTTGCGGCTTATAGTCAGAAAGGCACTATGCTTTACTGGAATCCGCTCGGCGAGCTGAACGACAATGCATTCAGGAACGACAAGATCGGCTATTATGCTCGAAAGATCGCCAGTCTTTATCCGATCTATGTTTTCCCTGTCGCGAGGCAGTGGGACTATTTCAAGTTCGGAACGGGCCGACAGGCGGCGGTCATCGACGAGTCGCGTGCTGCCCTGTCCCCGATAAACAATCCGCTCGGCCTGCGGCAGATCGTCATCGTCAACTACACCAGCAAGGCGTTTGAGCCGGAATACCAATGGCTGATGAAGTATTACGCCAGTAAGAACGGCTTCACCTCCGAGGACACGCCGATACTTAATACGGTCGAGGACATTATGTTTATGTTCAATAAAGGACTTGTCACGACCGACACAATACCCTTCAACGTGATCAATCCGCACGGCCAGTACATGGTCGCGCCGATCATCTATGATCCAACGCGCGGCGCCATTGCCAAGGATGCTTTCATCTGGATGGCAATGAAGGACGGCAAGTGCCTACCGACCGAGGAGATATTCGAAGACAATTTCGACTGTCTGAAGGAAGGCAAATGGTGCATCCTCCCCAGCGACCATTGATCCCGAACAGTTGAGCCAGTCGTCGGCTCCACTCGTTTGGAACAGCCATCGGGCACGGAGATCATTCCGTGCCCGATGCTTTTTGTGCACATTCAAACTTCGAGAGTTAAGGAATGGCCGCGCCGGCGTGACGCCCGCGATCTTTCTTGCGTGCGGATGATGTGTGAGATTTTTCGCGTCCGGCGGGGAAAAAGCCGCATCGGGGCGGGTCGATCTTTTTTCGATCCTTCTGCGGGTTCGTATTTATGGCGGTTTGGCGTCGATTGGGTAAGGAATATCGATTGCTCTCAGGATCGGGTGTGCGATAACGCACAGACTATCAGGGGAGATAAACGGACAATATCCGATGCCATTGATATGAAACGTCTGCAAGATCTGCGGATTCGGGACACGATTCGGGACACGTGCCGGCAATGCGATCTGCGCGTCGAAAGCTCTTTTTGCCAGCTTCCGGCCGCTGACCTGCGGCTTTTCGAATCCATAAAGGTCACAAAGATCTATACAAAAGGATCGACCCTATTTGTCGAGGGGCAGCCGTCGGCGGGCGTTTATGTGTTGTGTCAGGGTCAGGTGAAGCTTTCGACCTGTTCGTCGGACGGCAAGGTTATTACGCTTGGCATTGCCGAGGCTGGTGAGGTCCTCGGCCTGAGCGCGGTTTTGTCGCGTACCGAGTATGAGACGACCGCCAACGCTCTTGAGACGTGCCAGGTCAATTTCGGGCCCAGGGATGCTTTTCTAAAATATCTACGGGAAAATCCCGAGGCCGCGCTAAGTGCGGCGAAACAATTAAGCCGCAATTACCTGACGGCGCACAAGATGATCTGCTCGCTTGGTCATTCCGACCCGGTGGTCATCAAGCTCGCCCGTCTTCTTCTCAGCTGGGCGCCGGATGCTAACGGAAATAACGGCTCGCTACAGCTCAGGAACACCTTCACGCACCAACAGATCTCGGAGATGCTCGGCACCAGCCGCGAGACAGTGACGCGTGCGCTTCGCGAGCTGCGATTGCGGGAGTTAGCCACGCTAAAGGGCAGCGACCTCGTGATCCATAACCCGGACCGGCTGCGGATGCTGTCCGGCGGCAGGACAAAGCTCGGAAACGGCGTTTGTGACAACGCTCACAGACCGAACGGGTCGTGAAAAGATAATATTGCCGCACCTGTCGGTATTCTTTGGCCTCGTGCCTATTCGGAGAAAAACCAATGGCTGCTACATCCAACAAAATAAAGCTCGGGCTTTTGTTTGTCTTTTTGTTTATTTTCTTCGGCTGGGCGCTGTCGGGAGCATTTTCGGCCGTGCACGGCGACGCCGTAGCTGACGACATCGCGGCGGACGCCGATCCCGGACCGACGCCGGGCGGCGATTATGTCGGCAGCGAGGCGTGCCAGGCGTGCCATGAGGACCAGTTCAAGAACTTTCAGGGAACGAAACACTCGAAGCTGAAGGATGTCGCGAGCTGGAAGGACAAGGTCGTCGGCTGCGAAACGTGCCACGGCCCGGGCAAAAAGCATCTCGAGGACGCGACCACGCCCGGAACGATCATTTCGTTTAAGAACAAGAACTCAAAGTTCATCTCCGAGACGTGCCTTGCATGTCATGCCGGCAAGGAAAGCCACAACAATTACCGCCGCGGTGAGCACTGGCGCAACGACGTTGGCTGCACGGACTGCCACAGCCCGCATGCCGCGCCCTACGACAACCAAAAGCCCGATTCGATCACATTCATCGGCGACGTATCTCGCCAAAACCCCAATCGTGCGTCGACGCTGCGGCTGAAAGCGAATGAGCCGCAGCTTTGCATGAGCTGTCATAACGAGACCAAATCGCAGTTCAGCAAGCCGTTCCACCACAAGGTCTTGGAGGGGACGATGAAGTGCAGCGACTGCCACAATCCGCACGGCGGCTTTGAGTTGAAACAGCAGCGGCTCGCCGTCGGAGCAGACGCCTCGTGCGTCAAATGTCACGCAAACAAGCAGGGGCCATTCGCATTCGAGCACGCGCCGCTCAAGACCGAAGGCTGCTCGGCGTGCCACTCGCCACACGGCTCGAGCAATCCTAAATTATTGAATCGCAGCTCGGTCCGCCAGCTTTGCCTCGAGTGCCATAGCGCGATCAGCGAGCAGGCCGCGCCAAATGCTCCGTCCTTTCACAACCAGGCAAATGTCAGGTACCTGAACTGCACCATCTGTCACACGGCCATCCATGGATCGAATGCCAGTAACCGGTTCTTGAGGTGAGGAGGAAGAATGATCACGCAGAAAATGAAACGTTGCCGTACATCGATACTCATTCAACTCTTTGCGATCGCGTCGGCCGTTTTCGGCTGTACCGCGCTAAATGCTCAGACACCGAGCCCATCGCCGGTGCCCGGACCTGACGTCATGCTCGGTAATTATCGTGTGACCTCGACGACAGAGCTGGGATGGCGATGGCGCAGCGTCGACGGAAATATTAATAAGTATCGCAGCGACCTGAATTACGGACAGGGCTTTCGAACATTCGATACCAACCTTCTGCTCCAAGCCTTGCCCGGCAAAGGCACATATTTCGACACGCTTCTGATCACCAACTCGGGCTGGGGCTCCGATCCGCAGGGATCTTTCCGTGCGAACATGGAGAAGACCGGGGCTTACAAATTCACGTCGAATGTAAGACAGGTCACCTATTTTAATAACCTGTTCAATTTTGCCAATCCGATACAGCTTCCCGACAGCGAGCATCGCGCCGACACCAAACATACGTTCGGCGATTTTGACATCACGGCTTTGCCGCAGAACGATACGCTCCGGCTTACGTTCGGCGTTTCCTTCAACGGCGTCCACGGGACGGGCGGCACGACCGAGCGCTTTTTTGGCGATGAGTATGCGGTGAACTCGCGGATCAAGAACAAATCGATCGACTTTCGAGGCGGAGCCGAGGGGAAGGTTTTTGGTTTTGACTGGAGCATTCTGGAAGGATATCGCAAATTCACGGATCGTCCCTATCATTTCCTCGACGCTCCGAGCCAGGGCAATACGACCACGAATCAATCCAGGCTTGACTCGTTCAGCAAAACGGCTGCGATGGATGGTTCCACGTTATTTACGGTGTTCAACTTGCATCGAACGTTTGCAGAAAGGTTCGACTTTACCGGCCGTCTTATCTACTCGAGCACGACCAGCACCTCGCCGACGCAGCTGTTCATGACGGGGCGCGACAACACCAATCCCACCGGCATTCTGGTCGTCGAAGATCAGGTCGATGCTCTTGCGAATGCAAAACGGCCCCAAACGCGCGCCGACGTCGGTCTCACCTATTTGGTCACGGATAAGTTTAGGATCTCCAACACGTTCACTTTTGACCAGTTCGCTGTCAACGGCGATGAGACGTTCCGGGAAGTGTGGCGGAAGGCAAACGGCGCGAGGTCTACGGATATCTCGAACGCCTACCGCGTGAACGCCTACAAGCGATATATGAACTTGTTCGAGGGTGACTACCAGTTCAACAACAGTGTCGCTTTTCACCTCGGATATCGCTACACGCACAGGATGACCGCTAACTCGGGATTCGACCATAGATCGTTGTGTGTGACGACATCGAATCCGCCGTGTCCGCCAGGGAATCCGACCATCACCAATACCCTGATCAATGAGTCGGAAACCAACAGCACCAACACCGTGATCGCCGGCATGAAGATCAAGCCGACAAAATACTGGGTTATATTCTGGGACATCGAGCATGGTCAGGCTGATAACGTGTTTACACGGCTCGAGAATTACAACTTTACGAACTTTCGTGTGAGGAGCAAGCTGACATTCAACAAGGTCTCACTCAACCTGTCGGCCATCTCGAAAGACGATGAGAACCCGTCAGACCCGCAGGCAGGCGTGATCGTGCCGGCCAATGTCAGTTTTATTACTAATATCAAGAATCGGTTCTATTCGGGAAGCCTGGACTGGGAACCGTTATCGAATTTGTGGATCAGCACCGGCTACACCTACCGGCACCTAACGAGCTACACACCCATCGTTATACCGATAAGCGGCGCTCCGGGACCACCGCCAGGATATGCCGTTGGTTTCAGCCAGTTTTTCATGCGGGACCACTATGGGTTCTTTGATATTTCTGCAAAGCCCCTGCCGCGGTTGTCGTTGTACGCAAGCTATCGTTTAAGCCGCGACCGCGGACAGGGCAGCCTCGTTTCGCAGCCGGTCCCCTCGATCGCTAATCCCAACATTATTGGATCGTACCCGATGCGATTTGCAACGCCCGAGGTCCGCGCCGCGATCCGGCTGACCCGTAATGTCGATTGGAATGTGGGCTATCAATATTACAACTATCACGACACCCAGACGCCGTTCGAGAACTACCGTGCGCATTTGCCATACACATCGCTGCGGATATATTTCGGACAAAGCTCCGGGGAGCGGTAGGAGGCAAAATGAGGATACGTTTCGGCGCCAACTTTGCGGTCTTCATATTGTTCTTCGGGTTGTCTTTGCTTGATGCACTTCAAAACGCCGCCTGGTTCAGGGCCGCCCTCTGGTTGGCAATTGCGGTCGTTTTCCTCGTCGCGGACAGCCGCGTCAAGAAAATGAATTAACGCAAGACCGAAACGGGCGAAAAAGCCTTTTCGGTCTTAGTGTTGGAAACAAAATATGGAGCCTAACGAGACCCGAGGTCCGACCCGGCGAGGTTTCTTGAACTATCTGCTTGGCACCAGCGCCGTCGCGACGCTCGGTGCCATTTTTTATCCCATATTCAGATTCATGGTGCCGCCGGCTGTTGTCGAGGCGCAGCAAAACTCAGTGTCGGCTGGTAAGGTCAACGATCTCGCCATCAACAGCGGAAAGATCTTTAAGTTCGGCAGTAAGCCCGGAATTCTCATCCGTACACAATCGGGCGAGGTTAAGGCCTTTTCCGCAAGCTGCACACACCTTGACTGCATCGTCCAATATGATCCCGGGTCGAAAGAGATCATCTGCGCGTGTCACGGCGGCAAATACGACCTGACGGGTAAAAACGTCAGCGGGCCGCCGCCGCGTCCTCTCGACGAGTTTACGGTGAACGTGAAAGGAGACGATATAACGGTAACAAAAGCATGACCAGGACGGAATCGGTCAGGCTTTGGCTGGATGAGAGGCTGGGCATCAATTCGGCCATCGCTCTGGCGCAAAAAAAAGAGGTCCCGGAACATCGTCACTCCATCTGGTATTACTTCGGCGGCATGACGCTGTTCCTGTTCATAGTGCAGGTCACGACCGGCATCATGCTGCTGCTCTATTATCGCCCGAGCGCCGAAGGTGCGTTCGAAAGTGTTCAATTCATCATTACCGAGGTCGAATTTGGCTGGCTGATCCGATCGGTCCATAGCTGGTCGGCAAATCTTCTGATCGCGGCGCTGTTCATACATATGTTCAGCGTTTTTTTCCTGAGCGCGTACCGGGCTCCGCGAGAGATGACATGGGTTACCGGTGTCGCTTTGCTGTTCATCTGTATAGCTTTCGGGTTTAGCGGATACCTTCTGCCCTGGAATGAGCTGGCTTTTTTTGCCACGAAGGTGGGCACTGAGATCTCGGGCGTGGTGCCACTGGTAGGCAGGCCCATGCTCCGTTTCCTCCGAGGCGGTGATGAAGTCACCGGTGCAACGCTGACCCGGTTCTTCGGGTTTCACGTTGCCATTTTGCCTGCGATAACGACCGTGATACTCGGTGTCCACCTTCTCCTTGTTCAAATGCACGGCATGAGTGTGCCGCCCGGCGTCGAGGGTAAAGAAGTAAAGAAGATGAAGTTCGTGCCGAACTTTCTCCTGCGCGATCTCATCGGCTGGATACTGGCCATCGGAGCGCTGGCGGCGTTAGCAGCGATCTTTCCTTGGGAACTTGGCCACAAAGCCGATGCCTTTGCCCCGGCGCCTGCCGGTATCAAGCCGGAGTGGTATTTTCTGTTCATGTTCCAGACATTGAAATACCTTCCGGCCAAGATACTTTTTCTCGATGGTGAGGTGGTCGGCATTATGGCGTTCGGCCTGGGCGGACTCTTTTTGCTGCTTGTGCCCTTCCTGAACAAGGAACCGGGCAACACTCGTAGAAAGCGCGTCTTCACCATCATTGGAGCATTGGTCGTCGCATTCATGGTCATCATGACCATCGTCGGTTACGTCACGTGAGGCATTGTATGAAAGGCCGTCCCGTAAAACTCATCCTCGCCGTTACAACCCTTTGTCTTGCGGCGATCGCGCTGTTCTGGAACACATCGACGAGCTCCGCTCAGCAGGCGCCGAATTCCTGTGTGAGATGTCACGCCGGGCTCGATGAAAAGCTATCGGACTCGGTTCGCCTTTTCGAACACGACATCCACAAAGAGCGCGGCCTAACCTGCACCGATTGCCACGGTGGCGATGGAACTCAGGATGACATGAAAAAGGCCAAGGACCCGGCCAGAGGTTACATTGGTAAACCATCACCCGCCCAGATACCCGCCTTTTGCGGAAAGTGTCACAGCGACGCCGCATTGATGAAGAAATTCAATCCTTCGCTGCGGGTCGACCAGGTGCAGGAGTATTTTACGAGCGTCCACGGGAACCGGTTGAGGAATGGCGACCAGAATGTCGCGACGTGCGTCAGCTGTCATGGCACTCACGGCATAAGAAAGCCGGACGACCAGGAATCGACGGTCTTTCCGATGAATGTCGCCGAGACCTGCGGCAAATGCCACTCGGATCCCCAGCGAATGAGCGCCTATCCGATACCGCACGACCAATACGACAACTACAAGTCGAGCGTCCACGCCAACGCTCTTTACGAAAAGCACGATCTGTCGGCGCCGACCTGCAATGACTGCCACGGCAACCACGGTGCGGTGCCGCCGGGATTGACATCGGTCGCCAATGTCTGCGGGCAGTGTCACGGCCGGCAGGCAGAGCTTTTCAGGAGCAGCCCGCACAAAGCGCCGTTCGAAGAAAAACAGTTGGGCGAGTGCATCCGCTGCCATTCGAACCACGCAATCACGCCGCCATCCGACGACAAGGCCGGCGTCGGCGAAGGCTCGGTCTGCATCTCGTGCCACCAATCGGACAAGGGTTTTGCGGGGGCGCAAAGGATCGGCGGCGGGCTCGAAAAACTGCACCACGACATCGATGCCGCCAACGTCCAGCTCGAAAAGGCCGAGGCCGCCGGAATGGAAGTGAGCAAGCCGCAGTTCGAATTAAAGGAAGCCTCGGACGCCCTGACGCAGGCCCGCGTTCTCGTCCACACGGCGTCGCCCGATGAGGTCGAGGGAGCGATCACGCCCGGTCTCGGCATCGCCGAAAAAAGCCTGCAGGCCGCCCAGGCAGCCTTTGCCGAGCTCGCCTACCGCCGTAAAGGCCTCTTCGTCTCGCTCTTCTTTATCCTCTTCCTCGCTGCCCTTGTTTATCTCAAGGTCCGCCAGATCGAGGGCAAATACCCCTTCGCAAAAGCAGCCTAGCGTCACTGCACGGGCAGCGGGACTTTTTGGTAGGTGCCGGAATGGCAGTCGGCGCATTGGAAGCGCGAGATGTCGCCGAGATTGAGCGGGTGTTTGAATGGGCGGTCGGCCTTGTGACAGGTCGAGCAGAGCCAGTTGCCGCGATCGCCGAGGTCGACCGGGTGCCGGAATTTGCCCTCGGGCGGGACGATCGTCTTTCCGTCAAAGGTCTGATCGATGGTGGTGTGGCAAACGTTGCACTCGTTCCTGATGACCTTGCCCTCGGGGCTGAAGTGCTGCCCGTCATGGCACCGGAAACACCCTTGCGAATTGAGGTGCCCGACGTTGTTGGCGTGCGATGACCAGTCGGTCTTCATTTCCGGGAAGAAGTATGTCCGGTAGAGCCGCTGCACCTCGGCGATGGCGCCGGTTATCGAATCGTGCTTGTCGTTGTAAAGGTTAGCGTAGTTCGTTCGGTAATACTCATCCAGAAACGCCGCGATGGCGCCGACGGCTTCATCCTCGGTCGCATACGGGCGGTTGAGCGCCTCGACCGCCTTTGCCTTCATAAAAGGAAGCGAGATGTCCAGCTTGCCCGACGAGATCGACTGGTCGACGGCATTATTCGGCGTGAGAAAGATGTGCGTCGGGCGGTTATGACAGTCGATGCAATCCATCTTCCGGTGCTCGCCGTCGCGGACCTGCTGCGGCGATAGCTTGGTGTCCTTTGCCGTGTATTCGGTGACAACTCCGTCGGAGTCCTTCATGCGGACCCACGGAATGATCTGCCGCTGGGCGTCCGCCGGGACATACGTGATCTCGTTGGCGACATTCATGTGCCAGTGGATGCCGCCGACCGGCCCGCCTTTGACCGAACCGCCGCCGACCTTTACCAGCAGCCGCGTGCGGTCGAGAGAGCTTGTTTCGTCGTAGTTGTAATGATCGAAGACGCGGATCACGTCGCCGTGGAATTTCTCCGGCCAATGGCATTTTGCGCACGTGTCGTTCGCGGGCCGCAGGTTGGCAACGGGCGTGTGGATAGGCGTGTCGTAGCTGTGGAACGTCACGGCCCAAAGCTGCCGCATACCGGCGAACTTTGACTTGACATACCACTCCGGCCCGCCCCCGACATGACACTCGACACACGCGACACGCGCGTGAGGCGACGCGTTGTAGGCGACAAATTCCGGCTTCATTACCGAGTGACACGCCTGGCCGCAAAAGGCGACCGACTCGGTGTATTCATACGCCCGATAGCTGCCGAACGCACTCATGAACAAAAAGATGAAGGCAACAAAGAGAACGGCCAAAGCACGACGCCGACGGTGCCGATCGTTGAAGTCAAGCACCGGGAAAGCCGTGAGTTCGGCGTCGGGCATGCGCCGGCGGCGTCGGCGTTCAAACAACGCACCTGTGAGGGTCAGAATGAGCCCGAACGCCAGAACACTGGGGACAAATATATATGTGACAAGGGCGGTGTAGGGATTGTCCGCGGTGCCTGACAGCTCCATCAGCACCAGCAGCAGGAAACTGGTCAGGCCGGCCGCTGCGATGGCAAGGCCGATAAAGCTTGTGTAGTTTCGCAGAAGGCTCGGGTTGCGCGTGGGATTTTGCTCGCCATTCTCGTCTGCCTTATCGGTATGCTCAGATCTGGCCATCGCACTCTCCTAGTTGATGATAGATTACTTTAGGCGCGGAAATAGACCAAGGTCGTCATGTCGCTTTCAGGATCTTCCGACTATATCCTGATCGCAGACTTGACGACCTGGGCCAGGGGGGCCGTCGTCGATACAACCGGTATCAACTCGCCGGCCTTAGACTCTTCATATAGGCGGCCATCGCCTTCGCCTCGTCTTCGGTCATCTTGTCCTTGAATGCGGGCATAAAAGGCGGCTTTTCACCTTTTTTGCCGTTCAAGATAACTTGCAAATGCTCTTCATCCGTTTTCTTCGGATCGAAGAACTTGCTGGCTGTCGGTGTGTGACACACCGCACATTTATATTTGTCTTTGAAGTCAGCTGCGGCATCGGCTGGCGTTGCGGCGCCTGTTACCGGCGCTGCCTTGAACATCGTCAATAAGAGAAGCGGGATAGCAAAAAGTACGATGGCGATAAGTTTTATAGTCGGGATCTTCATAGTCGGCTCCTAAAAATCTACTGCGAGCATCTCGATGCTCTTCTCCGATATATGTAGCAACCGCTGTGCCATTATCAAAAGTCAGTAAATAAAGACTATTCCGCTGTTTCTATTACGCCTCACATCGCGTTTCTGCAAACTTTCTCGCTGTCCCGCGAGAATTCTCACACTAGAACCTGAAACTATTACCCACATGGCATCGCTTGCAATTAGCAAAATCCGATGTTCCAAAGGCCCTCTCGCTGTTATGACACTTGCCGCAGCTGGCCCGGCCGGCCGGTGCAAAATGCATCGACACTAGCGGCGCCGTGACCTGGCGCCCACGAGCTGCGCCCCGCTGCACCGAATGGCAGCTCGCGCAACCCATGTTCGTGCCCGTGAGGTGTCGCCTGTGGCTGAAGCTGACCGAAAACGCACGCGTCCACTCCGGCGTGCGAACAAGCCGACCGGGCTGGTGGCAAGTACTGCAGGATGCCATCGTGTTCGACGAGGACGCTGTATGACATCTGAAGCACGTCGCGTGCGCCGCGGGCCCCGAGGGAATAGAGAATGATACGCCCCGACGGGCAGCCGTATGGCAAACCGAGCAATTGACACGCGTGTGCCTGCCATGCGCGAATCGCGCGCCAAAGCTTCTGAGGCCAGGAAATCGTTTCATTCCGGTGGCTGTGTGGCAGATCGTACAGATCGGACTCGTGTTGTCAGAGAACTGCAGGCCATGACATCCGGCACAGGGCGTATGGCCCGACTTGCCCGGAAAGCCGATCCGCGTAGAGTTGTCGTCGCGTCGATGGCATATAAGGCAGGGGAGCCTGGAATGATAGGCGTTGCCGTGCTGGAACTTTGAATAGTCCTTGTCCGTTTGGACCTCTTCAAAGGTATCGGGCTCGGCCACCGGACCCCCGGCCAGTGAAGGCTCGGGCACCACTTTGAATAGAAAGGCAAACGTGATGCAACACGCTAACAGGACGATCAATTGGACACGTCGCGTCCTCGAGCCGATCGGTGACTTCCATTTCGCGTTTGCCCTCATTTACCTGCCGCCTCGGCCAAGGCCTGCGTATGCGATTCGGGAATTTGTAGCTTGCCGAACGCAACATGGCATTTCGAACATTGAAATTTCGGGTCCTTCTTTCTTGAATCGACCTCATAATTCAAAGCCCCGCCATCGTCCGAGGTCGCCGTTACATGGCAAGTTGCACAGGCAGACATGCTGACTCGAAGGGTCGATGGTTCGGCGATCTTCATCGTTGCGACGTTATGGCAGGTCGCGCAGGCAAGCTCGGCGTGGCTGAACCACTCGTGCCTGAACGTCCCTGCCGAATGCCTGATCTTCCAAGCGTCGAGCATCACCTTGTCCGTCACGCCGATCGTTTTCGCTAGCGCCGCGTCAAAATCGGCGGGCGGTTGCGGGGGTTTGAGCGTATGGCATGACGCGCATTTATCTCCGGTCGGCTCGATGCCTGTATCCGTTGTGTGACATGTGAAACAAACGGTATGGCCGATCGGAGCGCTCTTGAATGTCCCTTTTTTCAACCAAAACGCGTCGCCCCATTTGGGAGGCGGCTTCGTGTAAAACTCTTCCTCCGATTTGTCCTGAGGAGCCATCGTCTGATGACAAACGGCGCAGCTTTCCTCCGCGGCTCGCCGTGAATAGCCGGCATTCACAAAACGAACATCCTCCGAGTGGTTAGACGACACTATGTCGACGTGCTTGTCGTGTGGAAATGCAACGATCCACTCCGATTCATGACCAACGGCTTTGGGTGACTTATCGAACAGCTCACGAGGATTTGGATACGGATATCGCGTGCTGTTACGCGGGCCCGGATTCGTGTGACAGTTCGTGCAGATCGCAGGCGGCCTGCCCCGGAAGAACTGCTGCTGGTGGCAACGTACGCACGAATCATGTTTCGGGTAATCCGTTATGTCAGGAAACGCAGCCTTCTCGTCGCGCACCTTTTGCCAATTGGCTGATGGGAATTTATGACATGAGCCGCAATCCATTCGGTGGGCTTGTGTGGTGTGGTGGAACTCTGTGTACTTGGTCTTACTGGCTGCACGTCCGGTATCCGTTGCAGTGCCCGGGGGAATACCGGCGTTTACCCAAAACAAAAATGCGGTTCCCATCAGTGAGACCAAGACACCGACCCGCAGTTTCGTCCGAATGGGATCCATCGCGCAAATAGGTCTGCAGCAAGTCTAGCCGACACCCGCAAACAAGGCTGTGACTACTATCACAAGTTAATATACTCTCGTTTCGCGGAATATTTCACGCATGCGTCCGAATATTCGCGATGCCATAGCTTCATCTTGCTGATCGGGCTTGCTGTGAATTTCCGGAAGACGCAGTTAGACCAACGTTAAGCCGCTTCCCGCGGGCCGCTATCTTTCGGCACGCTTCTTGCGACCAAATTCATTCATTACTTCCCGCATTTTAAGCATTTCATAGGAGGTACAAACCAATGAAGATCGGCAAGAATGTCATTAAGTCTTTTGTGATCATATCGTTCATCGCGTTTTGCGCAGCCGTGTTCCTATCAAGCAGTCTGATCGCCCCGGTCACGGATGCATCGGGTGGAGGCGCGCCGACCGGACGAACCGGGGCGCCGGGCGAAACCACGTGCACTGCGTGCCATAACCAGAACACGCTGACAGGCCAGTTCGCCATAAGTGCGCCGTCCAACTATGTGCCCAACCAGACCTATGTGATCCAGGTGCAGCACACCACAACCGACGCCTCGCGCTTAAGGTGGGGATTTGAGCTGATACCGGTGACAAGCGCAAACGCGATGGCCGGGACAGTCGCAAACCTAAACACAAACACGCGCATCCGAACTGCGGGTACAAAAAGCTATGTGACTCACACGACGGCAGGGACGTTTCCTGGCCAACAAATGGGCGCAACTTGGTCGTTCAACTGGACGGCCCCCTCGGCCGATGTCGGTCCCATCACGATGTACGCCGCTGGATTGCAGGCCGATAACAGTGGCGACGAAGATGGCGACCAGACGTACACGAGGTCAGCGATGATAAACCCGGCCGCGGTTGTCGTAATACATCACGGATTTTCCGATTTTGATGGTGACGGGCGGGCGGATCCGAGCGTTTTCCGTCCCTCGACTGGAATATGGTATCTGAACCGCTCAACCAGCGGATTTGCGGCAGCTCAATGGGGCACGTCCACCGACAAGTTGACACCGGCCGATTTTGACGGGGACGACAAAGCTGACATCGCCGTCTGGCGGCCCGATGTCGCGACCGTCGCGGCTTTCTACATTCTTCAGAGCTCGAATGGAACGGTCCGGACGGAGAGATTCGGTCAGACGGGCGACGTCCCCGTCGCCGTAGGAGATTGGGACGGCGATGGCAGGGCCGACCCGGCTGTTTATCGAAACGGTTCGCAGGGCTATTTCTACTTCCGGGGCTCGTTGAACAATCCCGGCGGGAACATCACATACCTGCCTTGGGGAACGGCCGGCGATATGCCGACGCATGGCGATTTTGACGGTGACGGCAAGCAAGACCCCGCGGTGTTCAGGCCGTCGAATTCGACCTGGTACATCTTGCAGTCGTCCAACGGGCAGATCCGTTATGACTATTGGGGGCTTTCGACGGACAAGTTCGTCAATGCCGATTATGACGGCGACGGCAAGACGGACCTGGCCGTATTCCGAAGCGGAATGTGGTACATCAAGCAAAGCTTGAATGGGCAGGCGGCGCACTTCACCTGGGGGACAGCGACCGACGTTCCGGTCCCGGCCGATTATGACGGTGACGCGAAAACGGACGTGGCGGTCTATCGCAACGGCACTTGGTACATCCGAATGAGCACTAGTGGATCGTTGAGTGTCGCGTCGTTCGGACTGGGTAGTGACTTGCCGGTGCCGAACACTTTCGTCCAATAGATATGGGCTGGACACCCTAAGTCGCGAAGATTCTCGCGCCTGGACTTCCGGTTGCACCTTGCCTGTGGTAAGTATATTGCGGAACTATGAACGGATCTGCGGGCAAGGTACTCATCGTCGATGACGACCGTTTTGTGAGGATGGCACTCGTTGAGGCGCTGCACGCCTGGGAATACGAGACTGCGGAGGCCGACACGGTGTCATCGGCGAAAACCACCTTTGCCACCGAGGAGCCGGCGGTCGCCCTTCTCGACATCGAGCTGCCCGACGGTTCCGGCATCGACGTCCTGAACCATATAAAGGAAATCTCGCCCGAGACCATCGTCGTGATGATCACGGGCAATGTCGATGTCGAGCATTCTGTCGCGGCATTGCGTGGCGGAGCACACGATTTTATCGGAAAGCCGGTCAGGCTCGAAGAATTGCGCGTCACGCTGCGAAATGCGCTGGAAACTCGCGAGCTTCGACGTGAGGTGAAACGTGCCCGTTCGGAGCGTACGCGGAGGTTCAGCTTTTCTGAAATAATTTGCGGGTCTGACGCGATGAAGAGGGCGATCGATCTTGCCCAACGCGTTGCCGGATCTGACGTGGCTTCGATCCTGCTTAATGGTGAGACCGGGACGGGCAAGGACCTATTCGCCCGTGCGATTCACTTCGCATCGGAGCGAGCGGACGCACCGTATATGGCGATCAACTGTGCTGCCCTGCCCGCTACTCTCATCGAATCGGAGCTCTTTGGGTATGAGAAGGGCGCTTTCACAG
>Ga0163161_10001215_pt1 | contig 19407 bp, 16 predicted proteins | sample S45metaG_FD_129847 | JGI IMG/M metagenome (GOLD analysis project Ga0163161, IMG submission 129847) | Switchgrass rhizosphere microbial communities from Kellogg Biological Station, Michigan, USA - S4-5 metaG | ecosystem: Host-associated > Plants > Roots > Rhizosphere > Soil | place: USA... | reverse complement strand
GCAGGCATTACGACGGCGCTCTCGACGGCTTCGGGATCAACGTTGCCCAGTATTCTTTGCTGTGCAACCTGCAGCGTCTGGATCAACCGAGCATCTCGGAACTCGCCGAGGCGATGGGTCTGGACCGCAGCACCCTCGGGCGCAATCTGCGGGTGCTGGAAGGCGAGGGGCTGGTGGCGCTGGCCGAAGGCGAGGACATGCGCAACCGCATCGTCAAGCTCACCGAAACCGGCGTACAACGCCTGGCAGCGGCACTGCCGGCCTGGGAAGCGGCGCAGCAGCGATTGATCGACAGACTGGGCGCCGAGAAGCGCGAAACCTTGCTCAGATTGCTGGATGAACTGGCCTGAGGCCGGTTTTTTCCAAACTCAAGCGGGTATATACCCGCAAGCGGAGAACAATAATGACATCGATGTGGCGTACGTGCGGTTGGGTGTTGGTCGGGAGTGCGCTGATCCTGGCGTTGTCATTGGGCGTGCGGCATGGTTTCGGCTTGTTCCTGTCACCGATGAGTGCGCAGTTCGGTTGGGGGCGTGAAGTGTTCGCCTTTGCCATTGCCTTGCAGAATCTGATCTGGGGCCTGGCACAACCGTTTACTGGCGCACTGGCTGACCGTTTCGGCGCGGCAAAAGTGGTGCTGGTCGGTGGGATCCTCTACGCGGCGGGCCTGGTGTGCATGGGCCTGTCTGATTCGGCGGTGACGCTGTCACTGAGTGCCGGTCTGCTGATCGGTATCGGTCTTTCGGGCACTTCGTTTTCGGTCATTCTTGGTGTCGTGGGTCGTGCTGTGCCGCCAGAGAAACGCAGCATGGGCATGGGTATCGCCAGCGCCGCCGGTTCTTTCGGCCAGTTCGCCATGTTGCCGGGCACGCTGGGCCTGATCGGCTGGCTCGGCTGGTCGGCCGCGCTGCTGGTGCTGGGCCTGCTGGTGGCGCTGATCGTGCCGCTGGTGAGCATGCTCAAGGACAAGCCGCTGCCGGTGCTTGGCCATGAACAAACCTTGTCCGAGGCCCTGCGCGAAGCCTGTTCGCATTCGGGTTTCTGGTTGTTGGCGTTCGGTTTTTTTGTCTGCGGTTTTCAGGTGGTGTTCATCGGTGTGCACTTGCCTGCGTATCTGGTCGATCAGCATCTGCCCGCCAGTGTCGGCACCACGGTGCTGGCGCTGATCGGGCTGTTCAATATTTTCGGCACTTACACTGCCGGCTGGCTGGGCGGGCGCATGTCCAAACCGCGTCTGCTGACAGCGTTGTACCTGTTGCGCGCGGTGGTGATTGTGCTGTTTCTGTGGCTGCCGGTGACGACCATGTCGGCGTACCTGTTTGGCATGGCCATGGGTTTCCTGTGGCTGTCGACGGTGCCGTTGACCAACGGTACGGTGGCGACCTTGTTTGGTGTGCGAAACCTGTCCATGCTCGGTGGCATTGTGTTCCTGTTTCATCAGCTCGGCTCATTCCTGGGCGGCTGGCTGGGCGGGGTGGTGTATGACCGAACCGGGAGTTATGACTTGATCTGGCAAGTGGCAATTCTGCTGAGTCTGCTGGCGGCCGCGCTGAACTGGCCGGTGCGCGAACGACCGGTCGCGCGTCTGCAAACCGCAGCGAGTGGCGCATGAGCCGATTCTGGCCACGATTGGCCATCACCGCGCTCGGCGCCGCATTGCTGGCGCTGGTGTGGTGGGGCTGGCATCAGGGTGGCCTGGCGCTGATGCAGTTGGGCATGAGCATTTGCTAGAACGAGGCGTGGCGAGTAACGTCGAAGTCTGACGATTGCTCAAGGATGTTCGACATGCTGATGCGCTGGTGTGCTGTTCCCGCGTTGCTGATGGCGATGGCTGGCCTGGTCCAGGCCGCTGACTGTCCCGAATTGCTGCAAGGCTCGTTGCCCAAGTTGCGAGCCAAGGAATCCATCGATCTGTGCAAGCAGTACGCCGACAAACCATTGGTGGTGGTCAATACCGCGAGTTTCTGTGGTTTTGCGCCGCAGTTTGAAGGGCTTGAGGCGCTGCATAAGCGCTTTGAGCCGCAAGGGTTGCAAATGCTCGGTGTGCCCTCCAACGACTTCAAGCAGGAATCGAAGGATAGCGCTGAGACCGCCAAGGTCTGCTATGCCAACTATGGCGTGACGTTCGCGATGACCGAGCCGCAGAAGGTTCGTGGCGATGACGCTACGCATCTGTTCCAGGTGCTGGCGGCACAGAGCAGCGCACCGAAGTGGAATTTCTACAAATATGTGGTTGATCGCCAGGGCAAGGTGATCGCCAATTTCTCCAGCCTGACCAAACCCGATGATCCGGAGTTTATCGCCGCGATCGAAAAGGCGATTGCCTCGAAACCGCTGAAACCCTGATTTGTAGGAGCTGCGGCACGCTGCGATCTTTTGATTTTAAAAAAACAGATCAAAAGATCGCAGCCTCGTTGCACTCGACAGCTCCTACGGGTCGCACAAAATTCAGGCATTAAAAAGCCCCGCTTTCTGTAAAGAGAGCGGGGCTTTTTTGTGGGCGAGGGGCTTAGCCTCGCCACGCAGCATCAGAAGCGGTAGGTCGCGCCGACACCGAAACCGTTTGCCGAGTTTTCATACTTCGAGTTGTAGCTCTGGCCACGATCGTTCTGGTTGCGGATGTTGACCGACTCTTCCTTCAGGTACGAGTAGGCCACGTCGATGGTCAGATCTTCGGTCGGGCTCCAGCCGGCACCGATGCTGAAGATCGTCCGGTCGCCGGTAGGAATGCGTGGCGAGCGGTCGACGTTGTTGGTCGGCGACTGGTCGAAAGTCAGACCGGTACGCAGTACCCATTCCTTGTTCAGCTGGTACGACGTACCCACGGCGTAAGCCCAGGAGTCGTGCCAGTTCTGGTCTTCGGTGATCTCGCCGAACTGACCGGCCAGCAGCGGCTGCACACCGGAGTTTTTCACGGTGATTTTTTCCAGCTGGCTCCAACGGGTCCAGGTGGTACCGGCATACACGTTCCAGCGATCGTTGATCGCCTGGGTAACCGAGAGGTCGACCGATTCGGGTGTGGTGATCTTCAGCGAAGCGTCGTACTTCTGGCTGGCGCCCAGACCGACTGCGGCCAGTGCGCCGTAGTTGACCTTGGTGTTGCCTTCGAGCTTGTAGTCGACTTTCGAGTGATAGGTCAGGCCCACGCGAGTGGTGTCGGTGGCTTGTACCAGCAGGCCGACGTTGTAGCCCAGGGCGGTGTCGTCACCCTTGATCTTGACCTTGCCGTCCGGCAGGGCTTGAGTGATCGACAGGTTGGATTCCAGCGCACCGTCAATGCGGTTGATGGTCGGGCCGAAACCGATCGACACCTTGTCGTTGAAGGCGTAGCTGATGGTCGGTTGGAAAGTGATGACTTGCACTTCGGACTTGCTGCCAAAGTAACGGCCGGCAAAGCCGTTTTCATAATCAGTGATCAGGCCGAACGGCACATAAACACCGAGGCCGAATGCCCAATGCTCATCGATCGGTTTCACGTAGAAGCCCATAGGTACAGCGGTGAAAGGCACCATGTCGCCTTTGTTGCTGCCGCCGTTAGGGCTGGAGCTGGCATTGCTGATATCGGTATGAGCATCGACAACGGCTACACCACCGGTAACTTGTTCACGCTTGATGCGCGACATGCCGGCAGGGTTGCCATAAACAGTACTTGCGTCGTCAGCAGAAGAAGATCGCCCGGCAAAACCAGTCCCCATCCCACTGATGCTTTGTTCGTTGAGGGCAAAGCCGGCCGCGAAAATTTGAGTGGAGGCAAGGGTAACGGCGAGGCTAAGGGTGGTTTTGAGCATGACTTTTTTCATTATTAGAACTCCTGATGATCACCGGGGCGAAAATTACCAACATTTTCGTCCCAGCGCTATAGTCCGTATGCCTTGAGTTAGAGCGGTTTTGTAGGACAATCCGACCAAAATCGCGACCTGTTGTGCGATCTTTTGAAACCGGTCGGTCAGCAGGCGACCTGATTCACCGTTGAAACACAGGTGTGCCAGGCGTAAGTGAAGTCGCGCAGGCGACCTTGGGGTTGAAAGGTCTGACGCCAGATACGTGCCATTCCCAGCAAATCGTTGGAATCGGGGAGGGTGGGGTTTTGTTCTTCAACCAGCAGCCAGGCAATGGCCGTGGCGTAACGCAGGTTTACCGTCAATTCCAGGTGCGGGCCGGTCAGGAAGGCATGCTGGCTGGCGAGGCCGCGAACCAGGCTGGCGCGTTCCGGATCGAGTGCCAGGTAATCATCCCAAAGGGCTTGATGGCGGTGCTCGGCGATGCGGTAAAGCCCGTGCCCACGGCGGTCATGCAGGGCGGAACCCAGGGCTGACTGGCTGGCGGCGATGCCCAGCAGCAGAGATTCGGCAGTCGCGCTGTGACGTCCCAGGTAGATCAGCGTAGGACGGATCACGTAGCGGCACAGTTCGCTGGCAGCGATACCCATAAAGCCCTCGGTTCTTGTTATTAATGGCGAGTCCTGAAGGGGGCTTGGCAGCTGTGGATCGGTTCAGGCTCGCCGCAAGCGGATCACGCCGCTTGAGTTGAAGTGTAGTGTCATATTCGCGACGTAAAGGCCTGTTTTTAAAATATTTCCCGCTGCGGGGAATATTCGTTATATCCGATGGTGCTTAGCCGCTGAGGGGTAAAAGCGAAACATCGGGCAATAAAAAGCCCCGCATTTTGTGCGGGGCTTTTGCTTTTGCAGCCTTTTCGGCTTTCAGGCAACCAGTGCCTGACGGGTACGATCGATCACGGCCTGCAGCGGTTCAGCGCTGGAGTACTGATCGGGGTACAGACGCTCGCTGTGGCGGGCGATACCGTGTTCGTTGACCAGTGTGAAGCTGAAGCAGCCTTTGCGAGCGGCCATGATCAGGCAGTTCATTGGTGCAAAAGCATTGGTTAGGGTGCGAATGGCATCCTGAGTATGGATTTGAGTAGACATAGTTATTAGGTGTTCCTACAAATGACACGGATAAGAACCGTGCAACGTTAAAACGTTCCAGTAACGTCGACCACCATTGGTCAAACGAAGAACCCGACTGGAACAAAGCAGCCAGTTTGAAGCGCTGATAAGTTAGCGCGCTTGGGCTGGCAGGTAGGTACTTAGGAGGGCAGGCATCACAACGAGGGCAAAGGTTCTGGGCCCGGGGTGAAGATCCTGATCAATTTGCAGGTTGGTTCGGTCAGAGTAAGTGTTCTTCGCAACACCCTTCGCATCATTAGAAGGCAGTGTCGTCGCAAGATTTACCTGGAAACCATCGAGGGGTCGTTCCCGCTTTTTCGGTAGGGCTTCTTGGTAGAAGGCTGACCGTGGGGATGTGTTCGACCGGAATTGACTTTCAGCTTGGTACTAACGCCGCGGATACTAACGGATCGAAACGGGTAAAGCAAACTTCGTGTAGAAAAACATCGCAGCCACAGCTTGAGGCTGCTTGGCGTGTTTGCTCAAATGCCCGGAATTGGCGCATTGATTGACCGTCGGTCGGTGAATATATTTTCATCGAGGCGCGCGCCAGACTGGTTTATTCCCCCACCGATCGCCAAAACGACCCGAAAAAGCGCAGCGATATAACCAGGTAACAGGTACTTGTGCACATTAGTTGCGCAGGCTGTAACGGCGCTGTCATACCAATCCTGACCCCGATGGCTGCCTGCAACGAAAGTTTAAGTCAATGAAAAACATCGCTTTTTTTTGTTGGTGAAAAAATCGTCAGTTTGACTGCGAGCCCCATTCCATAAGGCTTTGCGAGGGTTGGAGGGCGGTTGTCCACTGAGTTATCCACAGCTTCTGTGGATTGTCCCGAGCGCTTGCTCTAGGACGGGCGTGCCGGGTTGTTTTTCGACTTTACCTGTAAGAAAAAGAGAGTAGAGTGGCGCGCCTTCCGATTCGTCCCACAGTGCTTTATGAAGTTTCGCTCAGTATCAGACTCTGTTACCTCACAGCCTTCTCCTGTTACCCCGCCCAAGCGATTTTCCGTTCGCGTTGCCGAATGGCTGCTCGACAGCCCGCGCCTGAGCGACAGTCACAATGCAAAACACCTCGCTGGCCGCCTGCTCAAACAACCGGCGCGTGATGGCGTGGTGGTTGCGCAAAGCCGTCTCGGCCAATTGATGTGCCGCGAATGCGGTAACGCACGGGACCGTCGCATCGGTCAGGATCTGTTGCGCCAGGCTGCTCGCGCCGGCGACCGTCGTGCGCAGCAGGAACTCGGTCTGCTCGAAGACTGAGCTGTCCAAGACCTGACACCTTGGTTAACCTTCAGGCTTTATAAGATCGGCGGGAGTGGCTATGGCTATGGACTTGACCAGCGTATTGCTGGGGCTTGCAGCAGCGGGATTGCCACTGCTGGCGCTGGCCTGGCAACTGCAACGCCGGGCGAGCAATGGGCAGGCCGAGGTGGCTCTGCTCGAAGAACGTCTGGCCATGGCGCAACTGGCACAGGACGGGCTCAACGCGCAGCTCGACGCCAGTCGCGATGAGATCGCCGATCTCGGTCAGGCCAATGCCGCCAAGCAAGCTGAACTGGCGGCTCTGCGCCGGGAAGTCGAACTGCTGCAGATCGAGCGCGACGACGCTCGCGATGCCTCCCACGCCTGGAACCTCGAACGTGCGAACAAGGAAGCAGAACTGCGCCGCCTCGATGCACAGGCCGCCTCACTGAACGCCGAACTGCGCGAACAGCAGGAAAGTCATCAGCAACGCCTCAGCGACCTGCAAGGTTCGCGCGATGAACTGCGGGCGCAGTTTGCCGAACTGGCCGGGAAGATCTTCGATGAGCGCGAGCAGCGTTTTGCCGAGACCAGTCAGCAACGGCTCGGACAGTTGCTCGATCCGCTCAAGGAGCGCATTCAATCCTTCGAAAAACGTGTGGAAGAAAGCTATCAGGCCGAGGCCCGCGAGCGCTTCTCGCTGGCCAAGGAACTGGAGCGCTTGCAGGCGCTCAATCTGCGTCTGAGCGACGAAGCCACCAACCTGACCCGTGCCCTCAAAGGCCAGAAAACCCAAGGCAACTGGGGCGAGCTGATTCTTGAGCGTGTGCTCGAACACGCCGGTCTGGAAAAGGGCCGCGAGTACCAGACCCAGGTCAACCTCAAAGGCCCGGATGGCGAGCGCTTCCAGCCTGACGTGATCATTTACCTGCCGGGCGACAAGCAAGTGGTGGTGGACTCCAAGGTGAGTCTTACCGCGTATCAGCAATACGTGGCTGCCGACGACGACACCCTCGGGCAGATCGCGATCAAGCAGCACGTCCTGTCGTTGCGCAATCACGTCAAAGGCCTGGCCGGCAAGGATTACAAACGTCTGGAAGGCCTGCACAGCCTCGACTTCGTTTTACTGTTCGTGCCGATAGAAGCTGCGTTTTCGGCGGCGTTGCAGGCTGAGCCATCACTGTTTCAGGAAGCCTTCGACCGCAACATTGTCATCGTCAGTCCGACCACGTTGCTGGCAACGTTGCGCGTGATCGACAGTCTGTGGAAGCAGGAGCGCCAAAGTCAGAACGCTCGGGAAATCGCCGAGCGCGCCGGGTGGCTGTACGACAAGTTCGTGCTGTTTATTCAGGATCTCGATGAGGTCGGCAATCGACTGCAACAGCTGGATAAAGCCTACAGTTCAGCGCGCAACAAGCTCACAGAGGGGCGCGGCAATCTGGTCAGTCGCAGTGAACAACTCAAATTGCTCGGCGCGCGGGCGAGCAAGAGCTTGCCGGCGGATTTGCTGGAGCGGGCGATGACCGATGTCGATGGTCTCGTCGAACTCCCTGAATAAAGATCAAAAGATCGCAGCCTCCGGCAGCTCCTACATTGGTACGGCGTACATCCTGTAGGAGCTGCCGAAGGCTGCGATCTTTTTGCTTCTATAGCGGCAAATACCGACTCAACAACGCCCGCAACGCCGCCGGCTTCACCGGTTTGGCCAGATAATCCAGCCCCGCCGCATGCACCTGCGCAACCATCTCCGGTCGCCCGTCAGCACTGATCACCACCCCCGGCACCGGCTCGCCCAACGTGGTGCGCAACCACGCCATCAACTCGGTGCCGGTATCCCCGTGATCGAGGTGATAGTCGACCAGCGCGACTTGCGGTCGCACGCCGTCGTTCAACAACGCCGCACACTCCTCACGATTGCGCGCCGTCCACACCTGACAGCCCCAGCGGCTCAGCAGGCTGTTCATGCCGATCAGAATGCTGTCTTCATTGTCGATGCACAGTACCTGCGCGCCGCTCAGCAACTTGCCATTCAATTCAGCTACGGCGCTGACCGGCACGGCTTGGGAGCGGGCCAGCGGCACGCGGACACTGAACACACTGCCGCGCCCCGGCCACGAGCGCACACGCAAGGTGTGGCCGAGTACACGGCACAAGCCATCGGCAATTGCCAAACCCAGCCCGAGGCCTTTTTCAGCGCGGGTCTGATGACTGTCGAGGCGTTTGAATTCCTCGAAAATCACCTGCTGTTTATCTTCAGGAATCCCCGGCCCGCGATCCCACACTTCCAGGCACAGTTCGCCGCCGCGTCGACGCACCCCGAGCAGCACCGGGCCCTTGGCATAGCGGAAAGCGTTGGTGAGGAAATTCTGCAGAATCCTGCGCAGCAATTTGATGTCGCTGTCGATGCGCAGATGACTGCCGCGCACACGGAAGGTCAGACCTTGTTCCTGTGCCAGTGCCTTGAATTCGGCACCGAGAGTGTCGAACAGCTCATTGACCGCAAACGGCTTGCGATCCGGGTTGATCTTGCCGTTTTCCAGTCGGGAAATATCCAGTAGATCGCTGATCAGATCCTCGGCCGAGCGCAGCGAACTGTCGAGGTGCTGCACCAGTTTCTGTGCCTCGCCGCTCAAGCCGTCGTCCTGATGGGAGAGGGCGGCAGAGAACAGCCGGGCGGCGTTCAGCGGTTGCATCAAGTCATGGCTGACTGCCGCGAGAAAACGGGTTTTCGACTGATTGGCGGCTTCGGCGGTGCCCTTGGCTTCGGTCAGCGCGACGTTGAGTTGCGACAGCTCCTGGGTACGTTCGCTGACCCGTTGCTCCAATCCTTCATTGGCTTCGGTCAGCGCCTGTTCGGCTTCGCGGAATGCGGTGATGTCAGTGAAACTCATGACGAAGCCGCCGCCCGGCATCGGGTTGCCGATCAACTCGATCACCCGGCCGTTGGGGAACAGCCGCTCAGACGTATGCGCGCGGCCCTGGCGCATCCAGTGCAAACGACGAGCAACGTGGACTTCCGCTTCACCGGGGCCGCACAAACCGCGCTCGGCGTTGTAGCGAATAATGTCGGCAATCGGTCGGCCGACACTGATCAAGCCGTCCGGGTAGTTGAACAGCTCCAGATAACGCCGGTTCCACGCCACCAGTTTCAGCGACTGATCGACGACGCTGATGCCCTGGGTAATGTTCTCGATTGCACCCTGCAACAGGGCGCGGTTGAACTGTAGGACCTCCGAAGCTTCATCGGCGATTCGGACTACATCCTCCAGTTGCATTTCCCGACCTTCGATGGCGGCTTTTACCACCGCGCGGGTCGAGGACGCGCCAAGCACACCGGCCAGCAAACGCTCGGTATGGGCGATCCACTCGCCGTCGGCATTTTGGTTCGGGTTGAAGCCTTTGCCTTGACGGTAAGCGAAACGAATAAAGCTCTGCCGCGCACGTTCCTCACCGACAAAACGCGCGGCCAATTGCAACAGGTCGTCGATTTGCACCGCCAGCATCGAGCGCGCACTCGGCCGTGCGCTGATCTCCTGACCGATGAAACGCCCGGCCTGCCAGTGCTCCGACACCCGTGTACGCGACAGCACCGAGACCCAGGCGAACAAGGTGAAGTTACCGGCCAGCGACAACACCACACCTTGGGTTAGTGGGGTGATCGGCAGGTTCAGCGGATTGCTGTGCAGCCAAGCCAGCCCCGGAAAACTGCTCAGTGACCAACCGAGACTGTGCGCGGCAATCGGCAGGATCAACGTGTAGAACCACAGGAAAGTACCGGCGGCCAGGCCTGCGAAAACACCACGGCGGTTGGCCTGTTTCCAGTACAGCGCGCCGAGCATCGCGGGTGCCAGTTGGGTCACCGCGGCAAAGGCAATCTGGCCGATGGTCGCCAGGCTCGCGGTCGAACCGAGCAAGCGATAGCTGACGTACGCCAGCAGCAGAATCACTACGATGCTCACGCGGCGCACCGAGAGCATCCACTGGCGGAATACTTCGAACGGGCGCTCGGCGTTATTTCTGCGCAGCAACCACGGCAATAGCATGTCGTTGGAGACCATGGTCGACAGCGCCACACTGGCGACAATCACCATGCCGGTCGCCGCTGACGCGCCGCCGATAAACGCCAGCATCGCCAGCGCCGGGTGCGCCTGAGCCAGTGGCAGGCTAATCACGAAGGAGTCGGGCAAGACGTCACTTGGCAGCATCATCTGACCGGCTAAAGCGATCGGGACTACAAACAAAGCAGCCAATGCGAGGTACGCTGGAAACACCCATTTGGCCAGGCGCAGATCCTGCGGATCAATGTTCTCCACCACCGTCACATGGAACTGCCGGGGCAGGCAGATGATTGCCATCATCGCCACGCCGGTTTGCACCACCATCGATGGCCAGTTGATGGTTTCTTTCCAGTATTCCTCGAGGCGTGGGGCGAGCATGGCTTGGTTGAACAGGTCTTCGAAACCGTCATACAGGCCATAAGTGACGAAGGCGCCGACGGCGAGAAACGCGAACAGTTTGACCAGCGATTCGAAGGCAATCGCCAGCACCATGCCACGGTGGTGTTCGGTGGCATCGAGGTTGCGCGTGCCGAAGACGATGGTGAACAGCGCCAGCACCAGCGACACGATCAGCGCGGTGTCCTGGGCGCGGGTACCCATGGCGTCGGCACCGGCGCCGATCAGCAGGTTCACGCCGAGGACAATGCCCTTGAGTTGCAGGGCGATATAAGGAAGGACGCCGACCAGGCAGATCAGCGCAACGACCACCGCCAGCGATTGCGATTTGCCGTAACGCGCGGCGATAAAGTCAGCGATGGAGGTGATGTTCTCCTGTTTGCTGATCATCACCATTTTTTGCAGGACCCACGGCGCACCCACCAACAGCAGGATCGGTCCGAGGTAAATCGGCAGGAATGACCACAGTTGTTCCGCCGCCTGACCGACTGCGCCGAAGAACGTCCAACTGGTGCAGTAAACCGCCAGCGACAGGCTGTACACCCAGGCACGCATGCGCGGCGGCAACGGTGCGCTGCGGCGGTCGCCGTAGAAGGCGATGGCGAACATGATGGCCATATAGGCCAGGGCGACGGCGGCGATCAACCCGGTGGACAGCGACATGCAACACTCCCGACAAATGACTCCCCGGCACTCCTGCCCGGGCGGACAGTCTCGCATGCGCGGGGCGGTTAGTCAGTGTCGACCAAGGTCGTGGCGTGGCGGGGTGTCGCAGGTTTGAATGGAGGCGTTGTGCGTTGACATTGCCAGGCATCGAACCCTGTAGGAGCTGTCGAGTGAAACGAGGCTGCGATCTTTTGATCTTTCAAAATCAAGATCAAAAGATCGCAGCGTGCCGCAGCTCCTACATGAATATCGGTGTCAGTCCTGACGCAGCGCAATATCAATCAGCCGATGCAGCTCATCCACCTCCAGCGCCGCCGCCGAAAACAGAATGCGGAACACCACCGGCGCCACCACCAGATTGATCAGCCGATCGACACTCGGTGCCACTTCATCCGGATGCCGCTCGATGATCGTCTGCAACTGCGCGCCGATGATCGTCACGCAATAGCCCGGCGTAGCACTGGCCTGTACGTCGCGCATCATGTTGCGCCCAGGCTCGGAGCTCATCTCGTCGAGATACTGCTCGGCCCACGCGCGGATATCGCTGCGCAAGCTGCCGGTTTGCGCCGGCTCGCTGTCCGGGCGCATGCGGGCGAGGGCGACGTCTGCCAGCAACGCCGACAGATCACCCCAACGCCGGTAAATCGTCGACGGCGTCACCCCGGCGCGCGCGGCAATTTGCGGGACGGTCACGGTCGAGCGCTCCTGTTCTTGCAGGAGCGCTCGAACTGCCGAATGAATTGCATCTTGCACCCGGGCACTGCGGCCGCCGGGGCGTAAACCTTCTTTAATAGCCATGCGGCAGACCTTAACACAAAGAATTTGCTTTAAGCGCGAGGCAGTAGCACACTCCGCAAAAGCAAAAAATTAGCTTTTGCGGAGTGTGCCCATGACCAGCCTTGCTAACAACCGATCCCGCCTGTGGTTTCTGGCGATGACTTTACTGAGTTTTCTCGCCGCCTCCACGGCGCCGACGCCGTTGTATCACCTCTATCAGGATCAACTGCACTTCTCGGCCGCGGTGCTGACGCTGATCTTTGGCGTGTATGCACTCAGTCTGTTGGCGGCGCTATTAACAGTCGGCTCGCTGTCCGATCACCTCGGACGCAAACCGGTGATCTTCACCGCTGTGGTGCTCAACGCGTTGGCGATGCTGCTGTTTATCTATGCCGACAGTGTGACTTGGCTGATCAGTGCGCGTGTACTCCAAGGTTTTGCGACCGGCATGGCCACCGCCGTTTTAAGCGCGACGTTGCTCGACACCGACCGTCAGCAAGGACCGTTGATCAACAGTGTGGCGCCGTTGCTGGGCATGGCATTGGGCGGTATGGGCTGCGGTTTGCTGGCCGAATTTGCGCCGGCGCCGTTGCAACTGAGCTATTGGCTGCTGCTCGCACTGTTTGTATTGCAGGGCATTTATGTCTGGCGCTTACCGGAAAGCGTCACTCCGCAAGCGGGGGCGTGGGCCTCGTTGCGGCCGACATTGCACGTGCCGATTCAAGCGCGGGCCACCTTGTGGCGCGTGTTGCCGCTGAATACGGCAACGTGGGCGCTCGGCGGTTTCTACGCCTCGTTGGCACCGTCATTGGTGCGCACCGCCACCGGTTCGACGTCCAATCTGATCGGCGGCGCAACCGTGGCCGCCCTGACAGTGACCGGTGCATTGATGATTTTCACCCTGCGCAATCGTCCCGCCGCACGGGCATTGCAGCTAGGCGCGAGCCTGCTGCCGATTGGTCTGGTGTTGATTCTGCTGGGTGTGCACAGCGCCAGTCTGTCGCTGTTTTTCCTAGGCACGCTGGTGGCCGGTTGCGGCTTCGGTGCAGGATTTCTCGGTGCGGTGCGCAGCCTCGTGCCGCTGGCCTTGGCCCATGAGCGCGCGGGGTTGATGGCCGCGTATTACGTGCTCAGTTATCTGGCGTTCTGCCTGCCGGCGTTGCTCGCCGGGCACTTGTCGCGCAGCTACGGATTGCTGGCGACCACCGATGGTTACGGGGCGATTTTGATCATGTTGGCTGTCGCCGCGTTGTTGCTCAGCCTGCGTCCTGCACCAGCCAAAGTGTGCCGCGCTCCATAATCACTGCGGTTTCGGTTAGCCTTGGCGCGCCTTCTTCTCACGGATTGACTCATGAAGATTATTCGCAGCAAAACCTTCACCGCCGAGCGCGCCTGGGGTGCGCTGGACATCGCCAACATGAACGGCATCACCACGCGCCTGCACTGGACCGATCAGCCGTACAAATGGCACATCAACGACGGCGAGGAAGTGTTTGTGGTGCTGGATGGGCAAGTGCTGATGCATTACCGCGAACTGGGCGAAGAAAAACAGGTGCAGCTGGATGTCGGTGACATCTTCTATGCGAGCGTCGGCACCGAGCACGTCGCCCATCCGCAAGGCTCTGCGCGGATTCTGGTGATCGAGAGCGAGGGCAGCGTCTGAATTCTTATTGGTAAAACAGATAACAGTTAGAGATATTACCCGTTATATAGATATTCGATTCGGTTCTACCATGGACTCAACCTCACCGGAGGACAGGAGTTCATGATGATTTGCCCCAATAGCGCCAAACCCGGCATCAAGCCGTTCAGCCAGCTTCAGCATCCACGCGAAGTCATCCGTCAGTTCACCCCGAACTGGTTCGCTGCCACCATGGGCACCGGTGTGCTGGCGTTGGCGCTGGCGCAATTGCCTTTGGCCATTCCAGGCCTGCACGCCATCGCCGAAGGTTTGTGGTTGTTCAACATTCTGTTGTTCAGCGTGTTTGCCGCTGCCTATGCCGCTCGCTGGGTTCTGTTCTTCGATGAGGCACGGCGGATTTTCGGCCATTCCACGGTATCGATGTTCTTCGGCACCATTCCCATGGGCCTGGCGACGATCATCAACGGATTTCTGCTGTTCGGCCTGCCGCGCTGGGGCGACGGTGTGATTCATCTTGCCGAAGTGCTGTGGTGGATTGATGTGGCCATGTCACTGGCTTGCGGCGTGTTGATTCCGTACATGATGTTTACCCGTCAGGAACACAGCATCGACCAGATGACCGCCGTTTGGCTGTTGCCGGTCGTCGCAGCCGAAGTGGCAGCGGCCAGCGGTGGTTTGCTCGCGCCGCATCTCACCGATGCCCACTCGCAACTGGTGGTACTGACGACAAGCTACGTGCTCTGGGCTTTTTCCCTGCCGGTAGCGTTCAGCATTCTGACGATTCTGCTGCTGCGCATGGCCCTGCATAAACTGCCACACGAAAACATGGCCGCTTCGAGCTGGCTGGCCCTCGGTCCGATCGGTACCGGTGCGCTGGGCATGTTGCTGCTCGGCGGTGATGCGCCAGCGATCTTCGCGGCAAACGGTCTGCCGGGCATCGGCGAGATCGCTTCGGGTCTGGGACTTATTGCCGGCATTACCCTGTGGGGTTTCGGGCTGTGGTGGATGCTGATGGCACTGCTGATCACCGTGCGGTATTTGCGTGACGGCATCCCGTTCAACCTTGGCTGGTGGGGATTCACCTTTCCGTTGGGCGTGTATTCGCTGGCAACCCTGAAACTGGCGAGCACCTTGAACCTGACGTTTTTCAGCGTCGTCGGCACGCTGTTGGTGATGTTGCTGGCGGTGATGTGGCTGATCGTCGGTAAACGCACCGTGCAGGGCGCCTGGCGTGGCGAGCTGTTTGTCTCGCCGTGCATCGCAGGTTTGAAGAAATAACCTGAAAAGTTTAGGTAAGGTGTGGCCTGGATCGCGCTTCGAGAATCCAATAAGCAGTACCCAGGCCTCTCTACCTTAAACATCAGGGAAACACGGAAGATGAGTCACCCCTCACAGTTCAACCTGCTGCGCACCCGGCGCTTCTTGCCGTTCTTCATCACGCAGTCGCTCGGCGCGTTTAACGACAACGTGTTCAAACAGTCGCTGATCCTCGCCATTCTCTATCGGCTGACCATCGAGGGTGACCGTTCGATCTGGGTCAACCTGTGTGCGTTGCTGTTTATCCTGCCGTTTTTCCTGTTCTCGGCACTGGCCGGGCAGTTTGGCGAAAAGTTCGCCAAGGACGCGCTGATTCGTCTGATCAAACTCGCGGAAATCGCGATCATGGCCGTAGGATCGGTCGGTTTCCTCTTCGATCATTTGTCGCTGATGCTGGTGGCGCTATTCGCCATGGGCACGCATTCGGCGCTGTTCGGGCCGGTGAAATATTCGATCCTGCCGCAAGCGCTGCGCGAGGATGAACTGGTGGGCGGCAACGGCCTGGTGGAGATGGGCACGTTTCTGGCGATTCTCGCCGGGACGATTGGCGCCGGGGTCATCATGTCTTCGAGTCACTATGCGCCGTTGGTGTCCTGCGCGATCGTCGGGATTGCCGTGCTGGGCTATCTGGCCAGCCGCAGCATTCCCCGTGCAGCGGCATCCTCCCCGGAAATGCGCCTGAACTGGAACATCTTCAGCCAGTCGTGGGCGACATTGAAACTCGGTCTGGGCCAGACTCCGGCGGTGTCACGCTCGATTGTCGGCAACTCGTGGTTCTGGTTTGTCGGGGCGATTTATCTGACGCAGATTCCGGCTTACGCCAAGGAATGGATGCACGGCGATGAAACCGTTGTAACGCTGATTCTCACGGTGTTCTCGGTCGGTATTGCGCTGGGTTCGATGCTTTGCGAGAAGCTGTCCGGGCGCAAGGTCGAGATCGGTCTGGTGCCGTTCGGCTCATTTGGTCTGACTGTGTTCGGCCTGCTGCTCTGGTGGCACTCCGGCGGAATTCCCGACAGTGTCACTGGCCATAGCTGGATTGAGGTGCTGGGCTTCGTGCACACCTGGGCGGTGTTGGTCGATATTCTCGGCCTCGGCATCTTCGGTGGTTTCTACATCGTGCCGCTGTATGCCTTGATCCAGTCGCGCACTGCCGAGAATGAGCGGGCGCGGGTGATTGCCGCCAACAACATTCTCAACGCGTTGTTTATGGTGGTTTCGGCCATCGTTTCGATCGTGCTGTTGAGCGTGGCCAAACTGTCGATCCCGCAGCTGTTCCTGGTGGTGTCGCTGCTGAATATCGGCGTCAACGCCTACATCTTCAAAATCGTCCCCGAGTTCAGCATGCGTTTCATGATCTGGCTACTCAGCCATTCCATGTACCGCGTCGAGCACCGTAACCTTGAGGCGATTCCCGATGAAGGCGCGGCATTGCTGGTGTGCAACCACGTTTCGTTCGTTGATGCGTTGCTGATTGGCGGCGCGGTGCGTCGGCCGATTCGCTTTGTCATGTACTACAAGATCTACAACTTGCCGGTGCTGAACTTTATCTTCCGCACAGCGGGAACAATTCCGATTGCCGGACGTAATGAAGACATCCAGATTTACGAAAAGGCCTTCACGCGCATTGCTCAATATCTGAAGGAGGGTGAGTTGGTGTGCATCTTCCCGGAAGGCAAGTTGACTGCCGATGGCGAGATGAACGAATTCCGCGGTGGGCTGACGCGGATTATCGAGGAGACGCCGGTGCCGGTGATTCCGTTGGCGTTGCAGGGGTTGTGGGGGAGTTTCTTCAGTCGCGATCCGAATAAAGGTGTGTTTCGGCGGTTGTGGTCGCGGGTGACGTTGGTGGCGGGTGCGCCGGTGGGCGTGGATGCTGCTGAGCCGGCGCAGTTGCAAGTGTTGGTGGGGGAGTTGCGCGGGGCCGTCAGATAGTCGGCGATTTTAAGGGCCTCTTCGCGAGCAGGCTCGCTCCCACAGTTGATCGTATTCCTCTGACGGAACGCGGTTGAATGCGGGAGCGAGCCTGCTCGCGAAAGCGCTAGTGGCTTAAGCGCTGACCTTGAGGCCAATCAACCCGGTAATGATCAACGCTACGCTGGCCAGCCGAATCAACGCCATCGACTCGCCAAACAGAATGATCCCGGCAATCACCGTGCCCACGGCACCGACACCGGTCCAGATCGCATAGGCCGTGCCCAGCGGCAATTCCTTCATCGCGACGCCAAGCAGGCCAAGGCTGATGGCCATGGCCGCAACGGTCAGAACGGTGGGCAGCGGGCGGGTGAAGCCGTCGGTGTATTTCAGGCCGACGGCCCAGCCGACTTCGAACAGGCCGGCGAAAAACAGAATGATCCAGGACATGCAAGACCTCCATCGATAGACGGGGTCGTCCCCAGATTAATAACTCGATCGAGCCGCAGGGTCGTCCCCGCGTTGCGCGCTAGTTTGACCAGCATTAACCCGGGGATCAAGTTTCGAGGTCAGTCAGCCGCTTGCTGCGCCAGGGTCTCGCGATCTTCCTTTTCACTCATGCGCCGGAAGTAAGTCGACAGCAGCGCGCCGGAAATATTGTGCCAAACGCTGAACAACGCGCTCGGCACCGCCGCCAATGGCGAAAAATGCGCACTGGCCAATGCAGCGCCCAATCCCGAATTCTGCATACCCACCTCCAGCGCCAGCGACTTACGCTGGGCCAGCGGCAGCTTGAACAGGCGCCCGGTGAAGTAGCCCAGCAAATAACCGAAGCTGTTGTGCAGCATGACCACGGCCATGATCAACAGGCCGGACTCGGCGATCTTTGCCTGACTGGCCGCCACCACGGCGGTCACGATAATGACGATGCTGACCACCGACACCAGCGGCAACACATCGACGGCGTGACGAACCTTGTCGCCAAGCAAACGCTGGGCAACCACGCCAAGAATGATCGGTAGCAACACCACTTGCAGGATCGACCAGAACAGCTCCATGAACGATACCGGCAGCCATGCCGAAGCCAGCAGCCAGATCAGCGCCGGGGTCAGCAGTGGGGCGAGGAGGGTGGTGACGGCGGCAATGGCCACCGATAACGCCAGATCACCCCGGGCCAGCCAGGTCATGACGTTGGAAGAAGTGCCACTCGGGCAGCAGCCGACCAGAATCACCCCGACGGCGATTTCCGGCGGCAGGTGGAACACTTGGCAGAGCAACCACGCCACACCGGGCATGATCACGAAATGCGCGACTACGCCCAGCGCCACGCGCCACGGATGGCGGGCGACGGCAGCGAAGTCGTCAAGTTTGAGGGTCAGGCCCATGCCGAACATCACCAGGCCCAGCAACGGTACGATCGCGCCTTTGAGGCCGAGGAACCACGCCGGTTGCAGGAACGCAATCACCGCGAAAATCAGAACCCAGTAAGCGAAGGTATTGCCGACAAAGCGGCTGAGTGCAGCCAGTGCGCGCATGGCTTGATCCTTATTATGTGAAAGCGTTAGGAAGCTAAGCATACGTCGCCAGCAAAAAGATCGCAGCCTCCGGCAGTTCCTACAGAAAAACACGTCCTCTGTAGGAGCTGCCGAAGGCTGCGATCTTTTACGCGTTCACACAAAAAACCGATCAGATCCCCTGCGGAGTCTCTTCGCCACCCAACGCTTCCACCAGCGCCGGCAGGAAATCGCCAAAGGTCAGCATCATCAGCGTGAAGCTGGCATCCAGTTGCCCCAGCGCTTCATCGCCACCGTCCTGCTCCGCCTGATCCTGCAACAGATCTTCGAACTTCAGACGTTTAACAGTCATCTTGTCATCGAGCATGAACGACAGCTTGTCCTGCCAGGCCAGCGACAGCTGCGTAACCACTTTGCCAGTGCTCAGGTGCAGCTGGATTTCTTCGCTGGTCAGGTCCTGACGCTTGCAACGGACGATGCCGCCGTCTTCGTGGGTGTCGCGCAGCTCGCATTCGTCCAGCACATAGAAGTCGTCGGCAGCTTTCTGCGTGGTGACCCATTCGGTCATGGTTGCGGTAGGCGACATTTTTACCGTCAGCGGACGGACGGGCAGGGTGCCGATCACTTCACGCAGGGTCGACAGCAGGTCTTCGGCGCGTTTCGGGCTGGCCGAGTTGACCAGAATCAGGCCCTGTTTCGGCGCGATGGCGGCCAAGGTAGACGAGCGGCGGATAAAGGCGCGGGGCAGGAAGGCCTGGATGATTTCATCCTTGATCTGATCGCGTTCCTTCTTATAGACCTTGCGCATTTGCTCGGCTTCGATCTCTTCGATCTTTTCCTTGACGGCGTCACGCACAACGCTGCCCGGCAAAATACGTTCTTCCTTGCGCGCGGACACCAGCAGGAAGTCACCGCTGACGTGCACCAG
>Ga0163161_10001211_pt1 | contig 19428 bp, 19 predicted proteins | sample S45metaG_FD_129847 | JGI IMG/M metagenome (GOLD analysis project Ga0163161, IMG submission 129847) | Switchgrass rhizosphere microbial communities from Kellogg Biological Station, Michigan, USA - S4-5 metaG | ecosystem: Host-associated > Plants > Roots > Rhizosphere > Soil | place: USA... | reverse complement strand
CGGCGGCGTGCTTGGTCACGGAGTAGGTCGCCGACCCGATCTGGGTGAGCAGGCCGGCGGCCGACGCGGTGCTGACGAAGTAGCCCTCGCCGCGCTCAACCCAGCCGGGGATGAGCAGTTGCGCGGCCCGGATGTGCGCCCGCAGATTCACGTCGATCGATCGGTCCCAGTCCGCCTCGCTGGCCTCGAGACCGGGTACCCCGACGGTCCCGGCGTTGGCGAAGTACAGGTCGACCGGGCCGAACCGCTGCTCCGCCAACGCGATCAGGCCGCGAATGCACGCGGTGCCGGACACGTCCGCGCCGGCCGCGACCGCGAACCCCGCTGCCGCGGCGTTGATTTTGTCGGCGACGGTCTGCGCACCGGCCACGTCGAGGTCGGCCACCACCACCCGGGCGCCATGGGCGGCGAGTTCCTCGGCGAGCGCGCCGCCGATGCCGCCGCCACCGCCGGTGACGATGGCGACCCTGCCCGCGACCTTCATCGAGTCCTCCGTCCTATGCCGAAGCGCTCGGTGAGCTGTTTGCGGGTGTCCGCGGCGTCGGTGTGCAGCACGCCGGCGATCCCGAGCCGGGCCGCCCCATCCAGGTTTTGCTGCAAATCGTCGACCATGACCGCCTGGCCCGGGTCGATGCCGAGCCGCTCGCAGGCGATGGCGTAGATCCTCCGCGACGGCTTGCGGATGCCGACCTCCGAGGAGATCACGAACACGTCCGCCAGCGCGTCGAGATCGAACCCCGCATAGGTATCACGCCCGAAGGCGTTGGATACCAACGCGATCGGAACTCCGCCCGCCCGCAGGTCATCGATCAGCCGCACGGTGTCGTCGTCACGACGCAGCCCGGCCTGCATCCGCGCCGACAGCCGCTCGGGCTGGACCTCGACGCCGTGCGCGCACAACCGGTCGGCGAAACCGCGATCGAAGGCGTCGGCGTCGATGCGCCCGCACTCGTGCTCGACCAGGAGTTCTCGGGCGGTGGTGTCGTGGCTGAGCAAATCCCGTATCAGTCCCGAAGGCGCGCCGAGGAGTTCGCCGAACTGCTCAAAAGCCCGCAGCACACTGGTGGTAATCACACCGCCGAAGTCGATCAGCACTGCAGTGCGCGTCATCCGCGGGGCATCGAGGGGGTCGCGAACGGTCGCGGCAGTGGACACGCCTGCTCCTACTTGTCATTCATCAGGCTCACCGGCAACTGCGTGTGAACCGCCCCGCGGGTAAAGGGTTTGATGCGGGACATGTCTCACTTCTGTATAGCGGTACTTGAATCCGACGTCAAGTTCAAGTGCCCGGGACTGGTGGATCACCAGCCGCGGCTCAAATGGCGGGTTACTGGTCCTGGACTGCTGGCGGGTTGCGGTGATCGGGTGACGGAATCCGAAGGGCGTTCACCCACAACCGGGTGACGATTTGCACGAGGTCCTCGTCGGTCACCGTCGGCGTGTCCTCGCGGTCCTCGCGTGCGACGAAGTGCCCGAAGGCGAGGCGGCTCATCATCGCGGACAATGCGCGCGAGGCAAGCAGCGGGTCCAGATCAGGATCCGCGTAGCCCTTGACCTGCAGCTTCGCGATGCTGCGCGCGTTTCGCCGGACGAACGCATTCGATCGCGACGTGCGCAGCTCGCGAAACTCGGGATCGATGTTGGCAACCTGCTCGAGCAGACCCATCAGTTTGGCGTTGCGCTTGTAGGCCTTCAGGTAGGCGCGATTGCTCGCCTCGATGACAGCGGCGGGGCTGTCGTCGCTAGCGACGTGTGGCATGCCGGGGTGCAGCATGTCTTCCTGAGCGACCTCGAGAACAGCCGCGAAGATGTCTTCTTTGCTCGAGAAATAGGTGTAGAACGTGCCAGTCGAGCAGTTTGCCGCCCGCGTGATGTCGATGAGCCGAGCATCCAGATACCCCAGGCGTTCGAACACTTTTCGCGCCGCCGCCACCAATGCGGCGCGAGTCCGCAGGCCGCGCTCGGTAGCCGGTGGCTCACGCGGCAGCGACGGCCGAACCATCGACGGAGGAGTGTCCGCGTGGTCGTCGCCGGCGGCAATGTTCGCCATGTGGATAGTTATACGTGACCGACGCGCGACCGACGCCGACTGGTTCACCTCCAGGGCTGCGATCAAACCTGAGCATCGCGCCTCGGCGCCTGGGCGAGCAGCAAGACTTGCCCGGAGGTCCGCCAGTGAATGCTCCTGGCATTCCTGACTTTTCAGCTGCTGGCACCGAATGGCTACCAACGACGGCAAACCGTCAAGGCCCAGAAAGGACATGACACAGCAGCATTTCCGAGGTGTGGCGCATTCGCGATCCCGACGAACGCTCCGCGTCGCTGGCGCAACGCAACCCGCTTCGAGACTCATTGTGCCACAACGAAATGCAGCCCATATCCGACTGATGGTCAAGTGGGCCGGGGTGGATTTCCGACGGTTGTTGCGGTCCCGCTTCGCCGGCCTAGGGAACCGCGCGCAAGTGGCTACCTGTTCCTGGCTTCGCGGATCCGGCGGGAGCTCCGTCCAGAGCTCTTCTGCGGTAAGCGATGGTTGCTCGCCATCGTCGAGCCTATCGGTAAACAGCACGAGCGTCTCACCCATCTGCGATCACGGCCCCGCGATGCAGGCGGGGCGTGCCAGGTGCACCAAGGACGCGTCGGGCCGCGCGTACGACACGATCGTCGCTATCAGGGGATGGCGGCCTGAGGATTGGAGTTCGGGGCCTGGCCGGCGTAGAGCGGCGCAGGGATTGTGCGGTCGGTCAACCAACGGTGCGCGCTGACACCGTGGTGGATTCAATCCCAGCTATGACTTGACTCTCCCCTTGCGGGAGGCTGCACGCTAAAACCATGAATCCGCCAGCCGCACCGCGCGATCAAGGGCGGCGCCCCGGTACGCAATTAGCAATGTCTGTCCGGGCAACTTGACCCGACACTGATCGCCCGTCGAAGGCCCCGACCACTACCCACTACCCAACACCGGACAAGGACTCCCGACATGACCCGACCCATCCGCATCGGCGTACTACCGCACTGCGGCAAAGCCCCTGACTTCGCCACCTGGCGCAGCGCGGTGATGGGCGCCGAAGAACTCGGCGCTGACTCGATCTTCGGCTATGACCACTTTCATAAACCAGAGGTCGCTGACCTGAACCAGGGCGTCCCGGTCCTGGCCGACGTCCAGCCCGACGTCACCCACTTCGAGGGCTGGACCGCACTGGCCAGCTGGGGCGAAATTACCCACCGTGCCGAGATCGGGCTAATGGTGACCGGCATCGGCTACCGCAACCCCGACCTGCTCGCCGACATGGCCCGCACCGTCGATCACATCAGCGGCGGCCGCCTCGTGCTGGGCCTCGGCGCAGGATGGTACGAAAAGGACTACACCACCTACGGATACGAGTTCGGCACGTGGAAATCACGCTTCGACCTGTTCGACGCCGGCCTCAAACGCATCGAGGCGCGCATGGGCCAACTGAATCCACCCCCGCTCCGCAAGATACCCGTCCTCATCGGCGGCAGCGGCCCGAAGCGGACCCTGCCCGCGGTGGCGCGCCACGCCGACGTCTGGCACACCGTCCTCGCGGTGGAGGCGTTCACCGAGGCCAGCGCCCAAGTCGACGTACTGGCCGCGGCCATCGGACGCGACGGAAATGACATCGAACGCTCGGTGCACTGGTTCGGCGCCGAGAGCGCCGACGTCTACCGGCGGGCCGGCGCCACCACATTCACCACCGAGATCGACCCTGACCCCACCACCGGTTATTACGACTTCAGCACCTTGGAGGAAATGCTGGCCTGGCGTGACCGTCAGAAGTGATGTCTGCGGTTTGGTCCTGGAGAGCCATGAGCCTGTTTCTGCCCGCACCGCCAGGGCCGCTCAGCCCCGCAACTAACCGCAAAGGACCCCAAATGATTGATCACATCTACCTCCCGGTTACGAACATCAAGCGATCCCTCGACTTCTACAGCGCTCTCCTGACTCCCTTAGGCAAGGCCGATCGCTGGAAATTCGAGGCTAAAGCTGGCTACCCCGATCTGTGGGGGTTTGGAGAGCCCCAGCCGGGATTTTGGCTCAAAGAATCTAACGCATCCTTCCCCGCGCTTTATGTCGCCTTCGCCGCGCTCAGCGAGCAGGCAGTCAATGAAGCCTTCGACGCAGCGTTAGCTCATGGCGGAAAGGACAACGGTGCTCCCGGGTTACGCCCGCAGTTCCTTCCCGATTATTACGCGGCGAACGTCTTAGACCCGGATGGTTACAGCTTGGAGATTTGCTTTAAACCCTGGCTCTACGAGTAGCAACCCTCGACGGTAGCCGGGCAGGCCAATGGCATTACTCATTGGACCTTAGCTAGTGCGTTCGCTGATGCCGTCGTCGGGCCCATCGTTGCGCGGCGTCGACAGCAAATCGCACAATCGCGGACTGAGATTGTCCGTAGGACGTCCACTGGTCGTAGGGGCGGAATCGGTAGTGCAGGTCGTCGAAGACCACAGGAGAGAACAGATACCCGATTGAGGCGACGGCCATGACGCGAGCGCCGTTCGCCGCAGCCAGCCACTTGTGCAGGCCGTTTGTCGGCGCAAAATGGCCGAGATGTTTTGTGGCGAACTGCACTTCATAGCCGCCCGGGGTCCGGGGTGAGTTGCGGCCGCGCCATCACGCCAGGACGGACCGCTACATATCCTGGTCAACAATGCTGCAGCCGCACGACCCTCGGTTCGGTCGTCCCCGCCGGCAGCTTTCAGTGATCGCGGCGGAGACCTTGGCAAGCGGATGGTCGCATCGGCGCATTGTTCTTATCCCGCCGCCATGGGACACCTGTAGCGAAGTCAGTCGGTTTGTTTGGTGACGTCTTCCCACTTGGCGTATTCGGCGAGCCGGGCGGCTTGGGTATCGCGCACCCAGGTCAGCCCCTCGGTGTTGATGGCGAAATGCTGTGGCGGTTGGTCGATTCCGGTGATATCGGCGACGGCGCCCATGGACTTGGGGATGTTGCCAAAGTGTGCGTTGTCGAAGATGGTCTGCATCCTGGCGTAGGTATCGTCGTAGGCGTCGATGCGCTCAGCGGTCTTGACGTTGTCGAAGAATTTCGTCATGTAGCCGGCGGGCTCGACGAGCGTGATTTTGACGCCAAGTGGCTCGCACTCCATTTGGAGGCCTTCGACGAGACTGCGCACGGCCGCCTTGGATGAAGCGTAGACGGTCATGGTCGGGAAGCTCAGGTGCGCGCTCATGGAGCCGACGACCAGGATGTGACCACCTCGGCGTGCGCGGAACTGCGGTAAGACCGCCTGCACAACGTTCAGCACGCCGACCACATTCGTCTCGTACTCGGCGCGCAACTGTGCGGGCGTTACCTCTTCTATCGCGCCCACCTGTCCGTATCCGGCGACATTCAGCAGGGCGTCGAGCTGGCCGAACTTCTCGCCGGTCAGCGCCAGCGCGGCGTCGATCGACGCGCGGTCGGTCACGTCTATGTTCGTGACAACGGTGTTCTTTAGTTCTGCGAACCGGGGATTGGCGGCAGCCACGTTGCGCATGGCGGCCACAACGTTCCAGCCGCGCTGCGCGTACTCGAACACGGCAGCCTCACCCAAACCGGAGCTGGTGCCTGCAATCAAGATGGTCTTACTCACGGACTAGCACCTTCCTCATCGATGACGGTTTCTGTCTGCGTCTCATAGTGGCGATGACATCGGTGGGCCGTCGATGTGCCGGCGGACACTTTTGGTGCGTGGAGGGTGTCCCTGCAGCCATCGCTTTTGATCCACCGGTTGGCACCATGAGAGTCCCCTTGCAAAGAAGTGGAGTGTTCTGCAATGACGAGGCCTGATATCAAATCAGACGCGCGACGCGTCGAGAGTGCGATCTGTGGCGGTGGGGTAGCGATCGTTCAAGGCGATGTCGGATACGGCATGCTGACGGCAACACCCGATGCCGCGTGTCGAACGGTCTCAATGAAACACCGGGCGGCCCACAAGCGTCACGGATTGATTGGCAACGCCGAGTTTCGCCGTGATGCAATGAAACTCGAAAAGTTCCAACACGACATGGTTGATGCGGTCACAGTCGACTTTGACCTTCCGCTCGGTGTCATCGGTCCCATTCGGAGGGACCATCCGATCATTGCCGGGATCGAGCCGGACACGCTACGTGCGAGCATGGTCGGAGACACGATGGCGATGTTGCACAACAATGGCGCGTTGGCTAGCGAGCTCGCACGCTTGAGCCTTGAGTCGAACATTGCGTTCCTGGGCTCTTCGGCCAATATCTCAGGAACAGGAGTCAAGTTTCGGGTTGAGGACATCCAGCCAGAGATTGTCGAGGGCGCGGACCTCGTCGTTGACTATGGGCTGGCTAAGTATCATCTGTATCGGGTTTCGTCAACGATGATCAATTTCGACTCGATGCACGTCATTCGGATCGGATGCTGCTACGAAGTGATCAGCGATATCCTCAAGCGCTACTTCGACTTTGAATGTCCTCCCGGCCCCGATACCGCAGAGTTGCCCCATGGTCATCTCCAGGAGCCTGGGGCAAGCGCTCCTTAGCGACCTACCCCGACGCATACGGTGTTCGCCGGCGGTAGCTTCGACGGCCTACGTGACCGGCACAGCGCCTGCCAGCGTGCGGGTTTCGGTCCAATCGACCACGACTTGGCGCTGGCGGATAAACCACCTGCCATCCCTTTTGACAAACGAGTCCAGATAGCGAATCGCGGCGATCATAGCGCTGCGCGCCGTCCCGTCAGTCCTGAGTTCGTGCACCAGACAGTAGGTCACGCCCGAGGCCCGAGCGCCATCGACTCTCGTGGTGCTTTGACCGTTGAGGTGCATGGTGGCCCGGTAGGTGTTGAGTTCGTCGAAAACCGGCGCCAGCGCCGCGCGTCCCCGAAATCTCTGGGTCGGCTCAGGATTGCGACTGTCCCCGAAAACGACAAGCTCAGTGTCCTCGGTAAACAGCTCCATCTGGCCGGCAGCATCGCGCCGATCCGCGAAATACGCGTACGCGTCGACCAATTCGCGAATCGCCAGCCTCTCAGCCGCCTCTGGCAGCGACAGACCAGGGTGATCCCCACGGCGACGCATTCCAGTCACGAATGTTCATTCCTTCCAGTCGGATCGACCCGCGCGTCGGCGATCACCAGGACCTTGATGAGCGTTCTACGTTGGCCGGGCCAGACAATTGCCCTTAATTTCGCCATTGCAGCGAGATGATCTGGCCCACTTGCTTTTACCCTCCACGCGGTGTCGCAGCCTGGCACGCCTCGATGGCTGTGCGTGGCGATTCGAGGGGCCGCGTGTCGTGGTAGAAGACCCTGAGGCGCCAGAGTTTGGCGTTGTGCACGATCCAGTGTTCGGCGATCCAGAGTTCCTCGCCACCGGCGGAGCGGGCAGTCAGCAGGGCGGCGACATGGTCACCATCGGCCGAAATGCTGACCAGGTGCATGCTGGCGAAGTCGACGGCTGAGGCTAACTGAGGCAGTACGTTGGTGAGGAACGCCTCGGGTCCATGCTGTACGCCTCCCCATGGCAGCACGGGGGGTACATGCGCTTCGAAATCGTCGAGCATGGCGTTCGGGAACGCGTTAACGTCACCAGCGAACGATGCTTCGTAGAGCGCTCGCACTAGGTTCGCGTTGTGCTGGTCTTGGTCGGTTTCACTCACGGCGGCTGTCCTGTCCCGAATGTGGATGTTCCTTCGAAGCGTCGGCTCCGTCTGGAACCCTCATGCCAACCGTCTCATCGTCGCGATCCTGATCGGTCGCTGTCGATGTCCCAGATAACACTGCGGGCGTTTGGTCGGTGTAGCCGCGAACACGCCGGCGGGGCCGGCCGACCCAACATCGGTGACGGTCACCGACTGTCGTGTTGACTGGCACGCCGATAGGCCCCGGGCGCATTACCCATCGATCGCTTGAACGCCTTGCCGAAGGCGAACGGCGAACCGTAACCGACCCGCGCCGCGATGGATTCGACGGGCAGGTTGGTTTCGCGGAGCAGTTGGGCGGCGACGGTCATCCGCCACCTGGTCAGGTATGTCAGCGGCGGTTCGCCGATCAATGTGTGGAACCGGCGAGCAAACGCCGTTCGGGATACGCCGGCCGTCGCCGCCAGTTGCGCCACTGTCCAGGGCGTGGCAGGGGATTGCTGGATGTTTTCAAGCGCAGTCCGCACCGCGGGGTCCTGCAGCGCACGCGCCCAGCCCTGCGCGCCGTGCTCGGCTTCGCGCGCGTACCACGATCGCAACGTGTAGATGATCAGCAGATCAAGCAGGGCCGGAAGAGCTCCACCAAGGTTGTCGGGTTCGTCACGCTGCACCTCGGCACCCAGGAGGTCCACCACGAAGCGCAAGGGTTCACCAACAGTGGCCCGCGCCGGTATATGAATGACCCTGGGCAGCTGGGCGAGCAGCGGGTGGGGTCGCGCCAGCTCGAGCGCGAACCTGCCACCCAATAGCACCGTGTCTGGACGTTCACCAGGTCGAGGTGTGGGCACCGGCAATTGCTCTCTCGGGTCCACCATGCGCACGTCTTGTAGCGGGGTATCGGGATGGCCGGCCACCGTGTACCCGTCGGTGTGGCCGACGAATACGACATCACCGACACCCAACTTGACTGGCGTTGAAACGGTCGGCGGCACAATCCAAGCCGATCCCTCCAGGACGACGTGGAATCCAGCCCCATGATCACCGTGGAATCTCAGACCCCACGTGCCATACAACTCGCGACGTCGCGCGAAGGGCAGCCCGGTGCGGACGGCCGTCACAACTTGTCCCACCACATCCATGGCAGTCACCTGCTCCTCGGCCGCGATCGTCCTGATCGTACCGATCTGAGTCCTTGAGGTGCACGATCAGACATCAATTCAGCCGTTTTGGTTATTCCGGGCATTCAGCACTGGCTTTACCTTGGAGAGGCCCACCGATGCCGGTGCCACCGTTCTGCCCGTTGAAGGGTCGGGCAGGCGGGCGCCGACACCGACCGCCGCGGTCTCGTCGACGTGGACGACTTCGATCGCCTTGTCGGAAATAAGTGAAATGACGAAGCAGCTGTCCGGCCCCGGCTCACCAGCAACGAAACGGACCGTGTCGTCGCCACACGCGACCCGCGTGGTGAATGCACTCACGGAGCGAGCCGAAGAGCTGGTGGATGATGTGCAACGCACCATTATCTGTGCTCCGAAGCACTCCGATTGCGCCTGGATGCCACCCGCCCACGCCACCGGCGTCGCCAACATCAGCTCGACGTTCGCGGTAATGGCCGACCCCGCTGGGTTCGATCCGCAAGCCGCGATGCAGTCAGGAGCCGACCGCGCGCGAAAGCGGCTGACCGTGTCGTCGGTACTCGAGAGTGACCACATTGCGTTCCGTCGGGTCTGGGAGCTGTTCTTCGACGAGGCGGCACGCCATCCAAACGTTGACGCCCAAACGGCGCACCAGATGACCTCAAATCTGCATGTAGCCGAGGATCTGTTCGCGACCGCGATGTTCACCGGTTTCCGTGACCAGCAGCGCCGGCAGCTGCTCGAGGAGACGTCGGACCGTTCGGTGATGATCGAATCGCTGCTGCACGGCCAACACCACGACGCGTGGACGCTGTGGGAGATCGCCAACTATCTTCGGCTACCCACCGAAGGCCCATTCGTGGTCATTGCTGCCGAAGTTGCCGATGTGGGATATGAGGCCCTGCCCGAAATCGAGTCGAAGCTACGCAGCCTGGACGTGTACTCGGCCTGGCGGCTGCTGCCCGATCTCCAGGTGGGCATCGCTCACGTCGCCTCCGAACACCATATCGACAAGGTACTGGCGTTGTTGACGCGGACGGCCGCTGGCCGGGTAGGGGTCAGCGCCCCTTACGACGATCTGCGCGATACCCCGTTGGGGCTGCACTTCGCGAAGGTGTCGATGCGCGGCCCGGCGAAGGCCAACGCGAAGGTGGCGCTGTTCGATGGCTCTATGCTGGCCACCGCCGCCGTCAGCGCCCCGGGTGTCATGGTGAAGTCGGCTGCCGCCGCGCTGGACGGTTTTGGCGACCTGTCCGACGACGAACGCGAAATGCTCTTCGAAACGTTTCGGGTGTGGCTGGACAATGACGCATCGGTGCGCGCGAGCGCCGACGTTCTGTTCGTTCACCCCAACACGGTGCGCAAGCGGCTACACCGTATCGAACAACGCACCGGCCGATCACTCTCGCGGCCACGCGATGTCATCGAACTGACGTTGGCCTTGGAAGTACACAGCCGGCTGATGTAGCCGACCACCGGTTAGCCGCCGACGAAGCGGGCGTGCTACGCAGCGGGTTGCCGTGCGCCGGGCCGGTCATTGAGTCAGGCGATGGTGGGCACGGTTGCGCCGAGCAGGTGGCGCAGCCGTTGGCGGCCTCGGTGCACCCGCGATACCACGGTGCCATATGGGATCTCCGTCAACGCCCCGATCTCCTTATAGGACAACCCCTCGACATCGCGGTAATACACCACCTCGAGGAACTGCTGCGGTAGCGCTCGCATGGCAGCTGCGATCTCGTGGTTCGGCACCGCATCGAGCCATTGTTCTTCGGCCGAATGCAGCCCCGCCGCAGTGCGTGCCGCGCTGACCTGCCCCAGCTGCCGGTCGGTGAGCTCGCCGATGCTGTAAAGAACCGGGTGACGCCGTGCCTTGCGGCAGTGGTTTATGTGGCTGTTGATCATGATCCGCAGCAGCCAAGCCTTGAGGTTTGTTCCAGGTTGAAACGATTGGAAGGCCGAACACGCTTTCAACATGGTTTCTTGCACAAGGTCCTCCGCCTCATAGTGGTCGTGGGTGAGGCCAAAGGCGTGGCGGCACAGGCGCTCCCGCAGCGGCACGACCTCACGCACGAACCGTGCAGTCAAATCGGCGTCCGAGCAACACCTTTGGACCGATGCTCGTGCACTGGCCGGCATCGCGTGATGGCGCTTCGTGGTCATCGTCGTCCTCCCGCGAGAACCAATGCGGCGCTACCCGTCCGACAGCATGACCGCGTATGCCCTTGTCGGCCTTCAGTTCTCGTCGTGTATCACATGGTCGGGCACTTCGATGGCAAAGACGCTGCCGCCGCCGACAACGTGGTCAAGGTTTCACACCCGCATCCTCAGATCTGTTGGGTTAGTTCCTCGGAGATCTGCCAGAGGCGCTCGGCGTTGTTCGCGTCCAGCACGTAGGGCGCCACGCCACCGGTATGGCCGGCGCGCTCCTGTACTACCGGCGCCACGGCGCAGTCTTCGTAGTAGCGGCCGGTGACCCCTTCGACGTCGGGGCTGGCTGCCATGAGGACCGAGGTGGCGGCGCCTTGCTCGATGGTCTTGACCGGGGGCAGCGTGAGGTCTGTCTGTTGCCCGAAGTTGGCGAGGTCGTCGGGGCCCATGTGGCGTGCAAGCGCCGTGCTGGCGATGCTGCCGGGCATCAGTGCGTTTACTGCGATGCCATCATCGGCCCAGCGTTGGGCGGCGCCGACGGCGAAGAGCACAATGGCCGACTTGGACTGGCCGTAGGACGTCCATTGGTCGTAGGGGCGGAACCGGTAGTGCAGGTCGTCGAAGACCACCGGGGAGAACAGATGCCCGATGGAGGCGACCGCCGCCACGCGCGCGCCGTCTGCCGCGGCCAGCGATTTGTGTAGGCCGGTGGCCAGCGCGAAATGACCGAGGTGATTGGTGGCGAACTGCATTTCGTACCCGGCCGGTGTGCGGGTGAGTTGTGGTAGGGCCATCACGCCGGCGTTGTTCACCAGGATGTGCAATGGTCCCGTCCAGGTGCGCACAAAGCTGGCGACCGAGGCCGGATCGGCCAAGTCCAGGCGGGCGACCTGCAGGCCTCCCGCCCCCGGCGACAGCTTTTCAGCGACCTCGTCGGCGACTCTCCTGCCGGCCTCAACGTTGCGTACCGCGAGTGTCACCTCAGCGCCCGTCGATGCCAGCGCGCGGGCGGTCTCGACGCCGATGCCCGAGCTGGCGCCGGTCACCACCACGCGTCGCCCGTGCAGGTCGACGTCGGCGACGATCTCGGCCGCCGTGGTGGTTTCTCCGTAGGTGGTGGCGGGCATCGTGATCTCCTTATGTGTGGACCGGGCCGGTTGTGTCGAATCGCGTCAGTCGTGCCAGTGAGCGGGTTTCGGTCCAATCGACCATGAGTTTGCGCTGGCTGAAAAACCAGCTGCCGTCGTGCTTAACGAACGAATCGAGATAGCGGATCGCTGCGATCATCAGGCTGCGCGCCGACCCGTCGACCTTGACGTGGTGCGCCAGGCAGTACGTCACTCCTGAGGCATCGTCACCGTCGAGCACCGTCGTGCTCTGGCCGTTGAAATGCATGGTGGATTCATAGGTGTTGAGTTCGTCGAACACCGGCGCCAGAGCGGCCCGCCCCCGAAGGTGTTGGGTCGGAGACGGATTCGAAGCGTGCATGTATACGAGAAAATCGGTGTCCTCGGTGAACAATGCAATTTGGCCAGCCGCATCGCGCCGATCGGCGCAGTACGCGTACGCGTCAACCAGTTCGCGGATGGCCAACCTGTCTGCTAGCTGTGATAGCGATAGGTTCGCGTGGTCATCGCGCCGGGAATGTCCAGACATCATTGGTTACTTCTTCTCCCGTCTACAAAGCACTCGCCAATGATCGAATCGTCGCGGCCAGTTCGGCCGCCGTCGATGTACTGCAGAACACCACCCAGGCCTCGCCGGTGTAGCCTCGGACCTCGCCGGTCAACGACGACCGCCTCGACGCGACGAGACACTGCGTCGGTGGTGCCATCGACCCCGCTCGCGGACACCTGTACTGGACGCAGAAAGTCCGAGCAACGGGGCCGGGGCAAGATCCTGCACGCCGCAGTCGACATCCCCGCGGGCCCCACGGCGGCAGACCGCGGTGACATCGGGGTGCTGTTCGAAGGGTTGCCTGAGTCGATCGACCTCGACCTCGACACCCGCATGTTGTGTTGGACCGACCGGGGAGATCCGCCGCTGGGCAACACTGTCAACCGCGCGACTGTCAACCGCGCGCCGATGGACCCAGAAGGTGGCCAGCGAAAGTCCGAAATCCTGTTGACTCACCTGCGAGAAGGCATCGGTATCGCGCTGGACGTCAGCGGCGGCCGCATGTTCGTCACCGATCTCACCGGCTCCGTTTACCAGGCGGGACTGGACGGATCGCGGATGACGGAAATCATGCTCCTACAAGGCAATCTGACCGGCATCGCCTACGCCGAGGTGCCCGGCACGCAACCCGTGTGAGCAACTCCGCCAGTACGGCGCGGACTCCCCGTACGCCTCGATGTCCCCGCTCACACGTCAGACACGCAGGTCGGCACGCATGAAGGGATCAGCACGCTGTGCGCGGTAGCGAACGATCTGAGTGTTTGCGCACGTCTCGCACGGCCTCCAACGGCCACACCGGCGGTGACCTGCGGAATGCGTTACCGCTACTTACTTGTGGTCAAGTGGGTCCTCCGACCATCGGGAACCGCCAAAACCATTGCCCCATTAGGAGCATCTGCTGTCGAGACCGCAAAGCACTCGCCGAACTCGCCCGAGAAGTGCCGGGCACTGAGACCTAAGACCGCAGATTCACTACGGCGCTGCAGCCGCTTCACAGGTCAATGAGTTCCTCCAGTCGCATACGGTGTTCGGGCAGTTTCTCCTCGCTGATGTTGGTGATTCCGAGGAGCAGGCCCCTGTGGCGTTCGTCGGGGTATGAGTACCACGGCGATAGCGCGACGGGGGCTAGGCCGACCGCTGCTGCATTGCGTGCAATTTCCCGGTCGTTGACTTGGGGCGGTAGACGCAGCAGGACGGCCAGTCCGGCCATCGCATCGACAGGTATGCGCCCGTCGAGAGCTTTCTTCACGGCGTCGCGACGGTGAACGTACAGGCGTTTCATCCGGCGGAGGTGTCGAAGATAGTGGCCTCCGCGAAGGAATTCTGCGACGGAGAGTTGGGTATCGATCGCCGAAGCCGGACACATCGTGGTAGCGACGTCGTCGAAGCGGGGAGCTAGCACGGCGGGAACCACCACGAAACCGAGTCGTAATGCGGGATTGATTGTCTTGCTGAACGATCCGATATGGATGACCCGACCGTGGGAGTCCATCGAGGCAAGTGCCGGAGCCGCTCGACCGCTGAGCTGCAATTCGCTGAGATAGTCGTCATCAATGACCCAGGCCCGCGTCTGCGTGGCCCATTCAAGTAGTTCGCGTCGGCGGGCCAACGATAGCGGCATCCCCAGGGGTGCCTGCTGTCCCGACGTCACCACCACCAGCGCGGCGTCGGCAGCCGACGCGATTCCTTCCCGCACAATCAGACCTTGAGTGTCCACGGGGACCGGCAGAATTGTCATTCCGGCCAGTTCGAGCGCCACGCGCGCCAATGGATACCCCGGTTCCTCCACCCAGGCCATGCCGGTTTTCAAGTCGAGTGCGCGCAGGACCAGACCTAACGCCCCGGCATAGCCGTTGCTCACAAATATCTGCTCGGATGTGCAGCCCAGTCCCCGAGCAATCGACAGGTGGGCGGCAATTTCGCGCCGCATCTCCGGCTCACCTCGTGGATCCGGTTCATATACGCCTTTATGGGCGACGATGCGCGCGGACCGCGCTGCGAGGCGTGACCACGCGGCTACGGGGAACGCATCGTGCGCGGGAACGCCCATCTGGAACGGCAATGGCACCGAGCCATATCTGGGAACCAGTTCAGACAGCACGGCGCGTGATGGAACGTAGGTCGCGTCGATGTCGGCGACGGGTGCCACGACCGGGACGTGCTCTGCGACGAACGTTCCTGCCGGCCCGCAGGCAACGATCAGCTGTTCGTCAGCCAGTCGTTCGTAGGCGACACGCACCGTTCCACGGGCGACCCCGAGCTGGGCCGCTAGATCACGCCATGAAGGCAATCGTGCCCTGCCGGTAGGCGGCCATCCCGGATCGCTGTAGAGCCCAGATCGCGTCCGAGCCCAAACGCGACACGATGCTCGAACTCATCGAAAGACAAGCCATCAAAAGGGTAGGGGTCAGCCCCCAGTTCCATGAGTTAACCGACACCGCGCAAGCACTCCGCTACACCCGCGTCGCATTGAACGCCCGCTGCAGCAAGAACGGCGGTGTGACCGTGTTCGACGACTCTGTGCTCGCTGTTGCCGCCGTCAGCGCACCCGAAATAACGGAAAAGGTGGCAACCGTCATCCTGGGCCAATTCGATGACCTGCCAAGCGAAGAAAAAGATGTACTCATCAACACCTTCAGGGCCTGGCTTGCCAACCAGGGCTCCGCCGCCAATGCCGCAGCCCAACTCCATGTTCACCCGAACACCGTCCGGCACCGACTGCGCCGCATCGAGGCGCGCACCGGCCGTTCGCTCGCTGTTCCTAATCAACTCGCCGAACTGTGCCTGGCGTTCGCGGTCCGCGAAAACATGCCCGCACCATAGTGTCTTGGGGTGCGCGCCGAACTAGCCGCAGTGGGGCATCTCATTGTGTGGCCTACCTTCACAATCCAAGGCCGCGGCGGTCGAACTCCTCGGCCCGCAGGCACGAACCGATAACGCGCAACAACCAGTCAACTGTTGCGCCGCTGACATTCCCGTAAACGTCCATGTGCGGCATCGGGCCGCAGCGGATCAGCAACAGCTCGGCGGCGTCGGCCGCAGCCTTCGCGGTGTCGGCGCAGCATTGTGGACAGTCGCCGCGCTCGTCGAGGACGCGCTGGTAGGCATCGTGGTCGTGGGAGTGTCTGGCCAAGATGAGCCGCCAGGCGCGGCTGCTGCCGCGGTGCGTGGTCGACGCTGGGCGCCCCCTTCGGTGGGTACGAAGCCAATCGTGAGATGGTCACGATCTACTTCTCGCCAGACGGAAGCCCTGATGCCGTAGATAGTGCTGGCGCTGTAGTTATCAGCGGTGGCGACTGCATTATCTCGAGTAGTCGCAGGACCTGGTCCTGCTTGTCATGGAGGTGTTTCAATGTGAGCTGCAGTTGTTCAACGTCGCCGAGCCACTCTTGTTCGCGGGCGGTCTCGATCCGGGTGTGGAGGTCCGTCTCGATAACGGCGAGCCGGTCGGCTTGAGATGGGTCAACTTGTAGGAAACTACAACGCACACATGCGTGTTCGTGGGTGCAGCCCGTTCCGTACGGGCGTACGCAGCTACCGAGTTCGATCTTCCGCCGGCCAAAGTGCTCACCGAATTCCTTGAGTTCCTCAGTGGTCGGCTCGCGGTACTCCTCGATGGGTCTTTCGGCGCGGCGCCTGGCCACAAACTGTTGGTAGTGCTCAATGACCTCAGTGGGGTAGGTCGCCGCGTAGCGACGGGTGGTGTTCAGGTCGTCGTGACCGGCGAGCTGGGCAGCGATGTGTATCGGCAGTCCATTGCGGACCGCATCAGTGAGAAAGACGCGTCGGAAGTCGTGCGGACTGAACGTTAAAGGGCTGCCGTCGGTATCGCGCAGGCCGGCGCTGGCCGCTGCTGCGTCCAGCCAGTTAGCCACCGTTCCAGGACTGATCACACTTCGTCGGCCGATGAGAAAGCTGCGTTGAAACAGAAAGGGCATGGGAGGGGTGTGCACGCGCTCATGCCAGTCCCACCGGGATACCAGCGGCACCGTTGGTGGATTTGTCGCCCCCGAGCCTGTGTCCGGCGAGGTTTCCGAGATGCGTAACACGATGCGGGACAACACATGCGCGAGCTCGGGCCCGACGGGGAGTACACGCTCGACATCGCTCTTGCTGGGAGCGATCTGCAGCAACGGGATGATCTGTCCGTCGGGCTTACGAAACGGCCGCAGCGACAGGTGAGTGAGTTCCAGTAGTTCCTCGATCCGCACCCCGGTGTGGCGCAGGACTTCGACGATGGCCCAGGTCCAGAACGCCCGATCCTCGGCCTTGCTCAGATCAACACGCCGCCCGTTTCGGTCGATCGCGGTGACGTCGTGCTCAGTAAAGGAGCGGCGGCGGCGATCCGGTCTGGGACCCTTGCGCCATTGCTCGTCTGCCACCACGAAGGTTGAGTCCGCGTCTGCGGATGTCGCTGCTGCGAGTCGTTGTTCAGCCCGGCGCAACTGTGCCGCAAGCGAGCTGATCAGTTGGGGCAGCACCGGCGATAGAGCCCGCGTGCGGGCGTTCATTTCGGCGATTTGTCGGCGCCGTCGCCGCGGTGCCAGAACGCGGAGTTCTCGGTTACCGATAGGGCTGGGCGCCACCCATGGCGCCCAGCGGGCCGGGTCGTCCTGTGCCCAGGCTGCCAAGTCGAGGTAAAAGCTGCGCACGTTTTGAGCTGCGACCGTTCTCAACGTGCTGTAGTCGCAATCTGATTCTCGTTCGGTCAGATATTCCACCATCAATCTGCGGACGGCCGGATCCCGGACGCCGTACCGCTCAACGAGTCTCGCTGACCGGGTCCGAACGCGCAGGCGCCGCCATCGCGGAGATCGCCGGCCGCAATCTCAAGAAGGTTGTCCTCGAACTAGGCGGCTCGGACCCCTTCATCGTCCTGAGTTCCGACGATCTCGACCAGACAGTCGACGCCGCCGTCGCAGGTCGCTTTGAGAACACCGGACAGGCCTGCAACGCGGCCAAGAGGTTCATTGTCTCCGCAGATATCTACAACGATTTCCTAACCAAGTTCACGAAGAAAGTACTGGCGACTGCCGAGGGCCTAGCGCCGTTGTCGTCGGTGACCGCCGCTCAGAGGCTCGCTGCCCAGGTTGACCGTGCGGTAACTGACGGCGCGGTTCTGGTATCCGAAGGCGAACGCAATGGCGCTTTCTTTCCTCCGGGTGTTCTGACCAACGTCGCAACGAGTTCCCCGTCTTACAAAGAGGAGCTGTTCGGGCCGGTCGCCACGGTCTATAAGGTCGACTCCGAAGATGAGGCAGTTGAACTGGCCAACGACACACCGTTCGGGCTCGGTTCGTACGTTTTCACAACCGATCTCGCCCAGGCGGAACGAGTCGCTGACAAGATCGACGCAGGAATGGTTTTCGTCAATGTCGTCGGAGCGGACGGAGTGGAGTTGCCGTTCGGCGGCATCAAACGGTCAGGCTTCGGCCGCGAACCTCGAAGCTTTGGCATTGATGAGTTCGTCAACAAGAAGTTGCTGCGCTTCGGTTGAACCGGCGGTCGCGCCCGCCCGCCCGTTTACGTTCGACGGTTTTCAGGGCTTCGCGACGGCCTTGTCGAGTTCGGCGCTGTCGCCGAGAACGATTGCGTCAAGCAGCAGTTGGTGCTCATCGGCGATCTCGTAATGATGGGGATAGCCCTTCTACAGCCGTGTCAACGATATTCGCGGCTCGACCAATAGCGTCCGATAGAAATTCCGCAGTCGTCGTGACTGGAGGCTGTCGATCAGAATCTGATGGAAGCGCAGATCCAGATCCATCGGAGCCCTCCAATTGTGAATGCGGGCTATGGTATACAAATCGTTCATGTCGGTGCTCGACCGGTACTGCGATGCAATATCGCCGTCGCGGTGGTCGACGTTCAGGTTCGCCGGGCAGGTCCATCCGACGTGACGACCATCGAGCGCATCGTGCACGAAGCTTTCGGCAAATACGTCGCTAGGAATGGCAGGCAACCGGCGCCGATGGGCGCCGACAACCATGCCGCCGTTGCGTTGTCGCGAGTGTGGGTCATCGAAGCTGACGGTGAGATCGCCGGGTCGTGGTCAACGAGGTGCACGACGACCATCTATTGCTCACACCGTCGCAGTCGCCCCCGGCGCGCAGGGGCACGGTTATTGTGCGCTGTTGCTCACCCGTGCCGAGGACGACGCCCCGGGAACTTGGGCTGTCGGAGGTGAGGTTGCTCACCAATCAGGCGATGACCGAGAATCAGACGTTCTACCCGCGTCATGGATATATCGAGACGGCACGCGGTCGCCAGGGCGGATACGACTGCGTCTTCTTGCGCCAAAAGGTTGCGGCGTGTCAACGGCGGCAGCTGGTCAGTTTTCGCTTGCCGTTGACACTCCGGTCGAATCCGTCGGAAAGTATCCATCGGGGACTTCACAACTAGCGAGCACGTTAGTTCCGTGTCCCCAGACTGCGAGAGCTTGGGCTGGGTCGGGCGGCGGCGCCGGCTACTCCCAGATTCGTTGTTTTACAACGGTGTCTGCGATATTTCGCTGATTCACCGCGCCAGCGTGTGCCACGTCGCCACCAGATCTCGCTCAAGTTCGATGAACTGCTTGACAGTGGCTATCGCGATGGGCGCTAGCGGACAGACCCAGATTGACGTGTTCCCGTGAATGTGTCCGTCCGTTACGCGGTGGTGAGTGCGATTGCTGATGTATTTGTGAGGGTTTCGGTGACTTCGAAGGACGTTCTGTCTGCGCGGTAAACGTCGCGGGCGTATTCGACGGGTCGGCCTGTGGTGTCGATGGTGCGGCGGGTGAGCAGAGTGCCGGCTGAACCGGGCCGGACTCCGAGCTGGGTACTGGAGTTGTCGTCG
>Ga0163161_10001210_pt1 | contig 19441 bp, 13 predicted proteins | sample S45metaG_FD_129847 | JGI IMG/M metagenome (GOLD analysis project Ga0163161, IMG submission 129847) | Switchgrass rhizosphere microbial communities from Kellogg Biological Station, Michigan, USA - S4-5 metaG | ecosystem: Host-associated > Plants > Roots > Rhizosphere > Soil | place: USA... | reverse complement strand
GGACGGTCGCATTGGTCAAGCAGTATCGACATGCGGCGGAAAAGTATCTGCTTGAGATACCGGCGGGCGGCATTGAGGATGGCGAAACATTCGAGATGGGAGCGCGTCGCGAGCTCGAGGAAGAGATCGGCGTTAGGGCGACCAATATTGAGCTTTTGACCGAATTCTATGTCTCCCCCGGCTTTTTGACCGAGAAAATGTACGTCTTTCTGGCGACCGGACTAACAGAAACGACGCAGAATCTGGAGATAGACGAGCTGATCGAGATCGAGCGCATAACATTTTCTGCTGCCTATGACCTCATCCGCAGCGGCGGCATCGAGGACGCAAAGACGATGGTCGGGCTGATCCTCGCTGGTGCGACGCTCGGACACGCCTTCTCGCCTTGACGTAATCGGCCTATTTCGATATCCTGTCAGTTCGCATTTTTGCGGATTTTTCTATCAGTGTGTGTTGATATGAGTACTTATTTTCCGAGTGGAAAGGAATTAGCAAAAGGCCGGAAGTGGCTGGTCGTCGATGCAAAGGGCAAGACCGTGGGGCGGCTGGCGACCGAGGTGGCCCGCATTTTATCGGGCAAGAACAACCCGGCGTGGACGCCTTTTATGGACATGGGCGAGCATTGCATCGTGATCAACGCCCGGCACGCGGTGTTTACGGGTGCCAAGAACGACCAGAAGCTTTATCGCCGGCACACGCTGTATCCGGGCGGACTTCGCGAGACAAGCGTCAAGGAGATGTTCGAGAAAAAGCCCGAAAAGGTGATCGAGCTGGCCGTTAAGGGCATGCTGCCGAAGACCAAGCTCGGCAAGGCAATGGCAAAGAAATTAAAGGTTTACGCCGGCGCTGAACATAAGCACACGGCGCAGAAGCCGGAGGCGATAGAAATTTAGTTCCGGGTTCCAAGTTCCGAGTTCCGAGTTGAAAGCTCGGATTTGACTCGGAACTCGAAACTCGAAACTCGAAACTTTTGAGATATGGCAGACATTCAGTATTACGGCACGGGCCGCAGGAAAACTTCGACAGCACGCGTTTATCTTCGGCCGGGCAGCGGCAAGATCACGGTCAACAAGCGTGAGTTTGACGCCTATTTTCCGAACGAGGCGTTGCAGATGATCATTCGTCAGCCGCTCAGCTTGACCGAGACGGCGGAGAAATTTGACATCTATGTCAACGTCGACGGCGGCGGCACGGCCGGACAGGCCGGTGCGGTGCGTCACGGCATCACGCGAGCGTTGATGGAATTTAACGCGGACCTGCGTCCGACCTTGAAAAAGGCTGGGCTCATCACCCGCGACCCGCGTCAGAAAGAACGTAAGAAATACGGGCAAAAGGGTGCCCGTGCGAGATTCCAGTTCTCGAAGCGTTAATCATTAATCCATTGCCGGAATACCTTGGTTTATCAATAAGTTTTCGGCGAGTACACAAACCAGAAAGATAGGAGAATAGATTTTGGCTACAGTTACGATGAAAGAACTCTTGGAAGCAGGAGTTCACTTTGGACACCAGGTCCGCCGTTGGAACCCGAAGATGAAGGAATACATCTTTGGCGAACGCAACGGCATTTATATTATTGACCTGCAGAAAACTCAGAAATTGTTTCGCGACGCCCTCAATTGGGTGACCGAACGGCTCACCGAACGTCCCAACCAGAAGGTCTTATTTGTCGGCACTAAACGTCAGGCACAGGAGGCGATCAAGGAAGAAGCCGAGCGCTGCGGACAGTATTACGTCAATAACCGCTGGCTCGGCGGCCTGCTGACAAACTACCAGACGGTCCAGAAATCGATCCACCGCCTCAAGGATATTGAGAACATGCGCGAGGACGGCCGGATGGAGATGCTTACCAAAAAGGAGCGTCTGAAACTCGACCGCGAGCACGAAAGCTTGATGAAAAACCTTGCGGGCATCAAGGACATGGGCGGCATTCCGGACATGCTCTTTGTGATCGACGTACGTAAAGAAGATATCGCGATCAAGGAAGCCAACCGCCTTGATATCCCGATCGTAGCCGTCGTCGACACCAACTGCTCGCCCGAGGGCATCGACCTCGTGATACCTGGCAACGACGACGCCCTCCGTGCGATCAGGCTTTTTGCATCGCGTATCGCAGATGCCATTATCGAAGGCAAACAGGTCGGCACCGAAGGCCGCGTCACCGAAGCCGAGGCCGAAACCCCGGCAGACGAGACCGTCGAGGCAGAGACGCCCGAGATCGGCTCGCTCACCGCGATTCCGAAGGAATTCCTTAGCGAGGACGAGGTCGCCGAGATCGAATCGGCGGATATCCCCGACCCGACGGACGAAGACGACTTGCTGGAGATTCCAGAAGGCTTGGCTGAGGCACAGCCCGCGGATGATACTTCGGCATCTGCCGAAGAAACGCCGACCACCGAGGCGGATGACGGCGATAGCACGGGCGAGGCCGTCGAGGAAACAAAATCGGAAGAAAGCAACGAAGCGGCAGCTAGCTAAAAGTTTTTTGATTTAACACGCGTGGCTTTTTTTCCGACCTACTCGGCGAAACGGCTGCGTTTTTTTTATAAACAGTTATTATTTGGAGTAGTTATGGCAGAAGTTACAGCAGGTGCAGTGAAATCGCTGCGTGAAAAATCAGGCGCGGGGATGATTGATTGCAAGAACGCGCTCGTCGAGGCAAACGGCGACGAGACGACCGCGATGGAGATCCTTCGCAAGAAGGGCATGGCCCAAGCCGGCAAGAAGGCCGGACGCGTGACCGCCGAGGGCGCGGTTGGTTCCTACATTCACATGGGCGGTAAAGTCGGCGTGCTAGTCGAGATCAATTGCGAGAGCGATTTTGTCGCTCGCGGCGAAGAGTTCCAGCAGCTGGTCAAGGACGTGGCAATGCACATTGCAGCGACCGATCCGCAGTGGGCGACACGAGATGAAGTTCCCGCGGCGGCACTCGACAAGGAGCGCGAGATCCTGATGGAACAGCTCAAGAACGATCCGAAGAACGCCGGCAAGCCGGAAGATGTTCTAACAAAGATCATCGAGGGTCGCTTGAACAAGTTCTACGAGGATAATGTCCTCATCGACCAGCCGTTCGTCAAAGACCCGTCGAAGACCATCGGCGAACTCGTTGCCGAGAAGATCGGCGCGATCAAGGAAAACATCACCGTCCGGCGCTTTGCCCGCTTCAAAATGGGCGAGGGCATCGAGAAAAAGTCGGACGACTTCGCGGCAGAAGTTGCGTCGATGATCGCGTAGCGATCAGTTCATGGAGTTCATAGAGTTCGTTGAGTTACACTCAATGAACTCTACAAACTCTAAAAACTCTATGGACCCTGTATTCAAACGCATTCTCCTAAAACTCTCCGGCGAGGTCCTTATGGGCTCGCAGAATTACGGCATTGATACGCAGGTGGCCAAAGCCGTGGCGGAAGAGATCAAGTCGGTCCAGAAACTGGGCGTTGACGTAGCGATCGTCATCGGCGGCGGAAATATCTTTCGGGGCGTTTCCGAGTCCGCAGGCAATATGGATCGGGCGGCGGCTGACTATATTGGAATGCTGGCGACGGTGATGAACGCGGTCGTTCTGCAGGACGCGTTGGAGCAGATCGGTGTTTACACACGCGTGATGTCGGCGATCGATATACCGCAGCTTGCCGAGCCTTTTATTAGACGACGCGCCGTGCGGCATCTTGAAAAGAAACGTGTTGTCATTTTTGCCGCGGGCACCGGCAATCCGTATTTCACGACTGATTCGGCGGCAGCGTTGCGAGCACTCGAGATCCAGGCCGAAGCGATCCTAAAGGGCACTAAGGTCGACGGCATCTATTCGGCCGATCCTGTAAAGGACAAGTCGGCGACAAAATTCGACAAAATCACCTTCCAGGAAGTGCTTGAAAAGCAACTGAAAGTGATGGATGCCTCCGCGATCTCGCTTTGCATGGACAACAACCTGCCGATCATGGTTTTTAATATGCGGACCTCGGGCAACATCGCCAAAGCCGTGTGCGGCGACCTCACGATCGGCACGATGGTGACAAATTGATATGAGCGTTCAGGATGTAATAAATGAGACTCGGCCGAAGATGGAGGCCGTCATCGAGGATTTCAAGCGCAAGCTCGCCAATGTGCGCACCGGGCGTGCGACTGTCGGTCTGCTCGACAGCGTTCATGTGGATTATTACGGCACGATGACGCCGCTTATACAGATGGCGTCCGTCGCCGTGCCCGAGCCGCAGCTCTTGACCGTGCAGCCGTGGGACATATCGCAGCTCGGTGCCGTCGAAAAGGCGATCCTCGCCGCCAACCTCGGCCTCAACCCGTCGAACGACGGCAAGATCATTCGCCTGCCCGTGCCAGCGTTAAATGAAGAACGCCGCGGCCAGCTCGCCAAACAAGTCCACGAGATCGCCGAGGAACACCGCGTTGCGATTCGCAATGTTCGCCACCATTCGAACGACGTCCTCAAAAAACAGCACAAGGACAAGGCCATCTCAGAGGACGACGAACGCGGCGGCCTCGACGACGTGCAAAAACTCACCAACACCTACATCGGTAAGCTCGACGAGCTCGCCAAAAACAAAGAGACCGAGATAATGAGCGTGTAGCTCACACGAAAACCGCTTTCTATCGTTCCTGATTTGGAGTATATTTAACTCCAAATTTGAAACGACTATGAAAGCCATTGCCCGCCTCGTTTGCTCGTTCATTCTTCTCTTTGCTTTCCTATCGAACACACTTCCCTGCGGTCCGGGATATATCACGCCGCTGTTCGACACCACGTCTGCGCCAGAGAATCCGTATTCAGAATTCGCGGCCGGGAAATTAGGCATCGTCAAACCGACGTTTCGGCGTGAGGTGCTTTACGCCGCCTATCGTTATATCAATGGCGGCAGCCTGAATGCGGCTGAGCAGCAGGCGATGGTCGAGGTCTGGAAGGCCGATATCGACAACAAGGATTTCACCGATAACAGCATCGACGACGCCGTTCGGGTCTGGATCGAGCGTCGCAAAGACGTCGTCGGAAAGGAAGAGAAAACGCCTGACATCTACGCCGATCGTTCTTACGGCGGATATGATTTTTTTCCAAACTGCACACGGAATGCGTTCGAGACGGCGGCGGAAATACTGGCCGACCGCTCGACGGCTCATGGGCCGAGCGACCCGAATGTCCTCGAATGGGTCCACGGCCAGGACCAAGTCTTTCAAAACTGTTCGAGCGGCAAGCAAACGCCGGAGGCCGCTCCGCCGGGAGCGCCCGATTGGCTGCAAAAGGACCGGGCATATCAGATCGCTGCGGCGTCTTTTTACTCGCTCGAGTACAACGACGCCAAACGACGGTTTGCCGAAATCGCGCGGGACGTAGATTCGCCTTGGGCGGAGACGGCCGATTATCTCGTCGCCCGCACGCTGATCCGTCAGGCGAGCCTATCCAAATCCGCCGACAAAGCCGGGCCGTTGTATGACGAAGCCGAGCAGCGGCTCGAAAAGTTCGCCGGACGCAGCAACAAATTCTCAGCCTCCGCTGAACGCATGCTCGGCCTCATAAAATACCGCCGCCACCCTAAAGAACGCGTTTCAGAACTCGCTAAAATACTCTCCGGTTCGGGCGATGACAATTTCCGCCAGGACGTGATCGACTACAACTGGCTCCTCGACAAATTCGAGTCCGAGGCCCTGACTTCCGAAGAAAAGCGAAAGGCCGAGGAAAAAACGCGCAACCTCCCGCCGTGTACAAAGGGAATGGATGCCAATGTGCCGTGCCGGCCGACTCCTGCGCCCTCGCCGGCGGCAACCGTCAATAAACACGAGGGCGAGCTCGAGATCAACCTCTACGCGAATGAAAAGTCCTACACTTTTTACGTCCGCATCGAGGCCACGGACGATGAAGCGATCACCGCCGCCGAGAAAGTGGTTGGCGCCCCGCTCACAGACACGCAAAAGGAACAGGTCCGCAACATCAGGCAGAGCTCTTATGCGGCGCGCTTCAAGGAGGGACGGCAATCTGACTACGAAGGCAGTTACTGGGGCGAGGAAAAGCTAACGCCGTCACTCATGCCCGCGTTTTTGCGACAGGACGCATTGACTGATTGGTTGTTCATCTATCAAATGCCCGGGGCCGAAGCGTATCTTTATTCGCTCAATAAATTCAAGGAGACAGGCTCCGAACTGTGGCTAATGACCGCGCTATCAAAGGCCGACAAAACCTCCACCGGCCTCCCGCGTCTTCTCGAAGCCTCGAACAACGCCAACCGGCTGTCGCCCGGCTTTACGACGATCGCATATCACACCGCACGCATCCTGCTCGTGCAAGGCAAATCCGCCGAGGCCCGGCGGATGATCGACGATATGCTGTCCGCGGGCGACTCGATCCCTGTCTCAGCACAGAACTCGTTCATGAGCTTGCGGCTGAAACTGACCGAATCGCTTGAGGATTTTCTAACATACACGCTCAAGAAACCGTACGCGTTCGATTTCGACGGCGATGTCGGGACCGTCGAGGAGTTCATCGCCGAGCAAAAGTCGTGGTACACCTCCGAGTCGGCCGACGGCAAAACTCGCGAACAGTACGACGCCGATATCGAGGCCAACTTCAAGGAAGAAAAGCTTTGGCAGGAGCGGCAGATGTTCGACGAGGACACGATCGAGGTCATGAACCAGCTCTTCCCCCAGAGCGTCCTGCTGCAGGTCGAAAGGTCACCTGCTCTGCCCGGCTACATGCGCGAGCGGTTCCTGATGGCGGTCTGGACGCGGGCCTTTCTGCTTGACGACATGGCGACGATGCTCACCGTCACGCCGGAGCTGATCAAATATCATCCCGAATTCGAGCCGCTCCTGACAAAGGTCACCGCCGCGAGAACGCAGTCTGCAATGGACACAGCCGCGCTTTACTTCGTCCTAAAGAACCCGATACTCAGCCCTTACCTCGAGAGCGGAATGGGCAAGACCGACAACGAGCAGGACGCGTGGGCCGTGGACGACTGGTGGTGCGCGCCGTATGACACGGACATTGACGAGGCGACCAGCACCGAGGTGCCAAAGCCGCTGCCGCCAAAACCGGCATTCCTCACGCCCGCCCAAGTTAAGACAGCCCAAGCCGAACGCAAACGTCTAAAGGACATCGGCGACGCACCGAAGTACCTCGCCGACAAGGTCATGGCCTGGGCCAAACGTGCCCCGCTCGATAAACGCGTGCCCGAGGCGATCTACATCATGATCAACGCCAACGGCTGGACCAAATACGGCTGCGGCAACAACGAAGAGCTAAAGGACGACATGACCAAATACCTCAAGCTCCACTACCCTAATAGCGAGTGGACAAGAAAGCTCGCCGAGGACGACGCCGGGAATCAATAAACATGACCCCGACCGAAGATTTTTCTTCCGGTCCCGGCGTGCCAGCTAGTACCTGAACGCCGCCGGCGCCGGCCGGTCGCCGTTGAGGCCGAATTGCATAGCGACAAAGGCACCCGTCGAGCTGTTTAGACGGTACCAGACGCCGCTTGACGGCCGGAAGACGCTAATGTCGGCACGGCCGTCGCCGTCGTAATCAGCGGCGGTCGGAATGTCCTCCGAGATGCCGAACTGTGCTGCGTGGAACGATCCGTTGACGCTGCTGAGCCAGTACCACGTGCCGTTCGACGGCCTGTATACCGCGATGTCTGTCTTTCGGTCGCCGTCAAAGTCGGCCGGTGTGATCAGATCGTTCGAAAGGCCGAACGGGACCGCGGTAAAGTGATGTGCCGGGTCGATGAGATCGCTGGAATAATACCAGGTACCGTTCGACGGCCGGAACACGCCAAGATCCGCACGGCCGTCGCCGTCGAAGTCTCCGGCAACGGGTTTGTCCGCGCTCGTACCGAAATGGGCGCTGAGTAGGCCGCCGGTGGTGCGAAGTATCCACCACGTTGCGGTTGATGGGCGATAGACTCCGATATCCGCGAGGCCGTCGTTGTCATAATCAGCCGGCACCGGAAGGTCCTCGGATATTCCGAAGTTCAGCGCCAAAAGTGTTCCGTTCGAGCTTCGCAGCACGTACCAGTTGCCGTCGGATGGACGATATACGGCAATGTCGGTTTTCCCGTCGCCGTCATAATCAGCAGGGACGATCTTATCCGTCGAAAGGCCCCAGTGCGCGGCCGAGAAGCCGTCTCGCGACCGCTGCAGATACCAATTCCCATCCGAAGGTCTGAACACCGACACATCCGCCCTGCCATCACGATCAAAATCAAAACCTGTAGTGGCGGCGGCAACGATCGTTGTGGTGATCGTTTGGGCAGTGTTGTTCGTCTCGTTGGTTTCGTTCCAAAGGTTCTGCGGATCAACGACCACGCTGTTGCCGAGGCTGGTCAGGATCCCGAATTGCTGTGGCCTGATAACAACGGTGAGCGTTGCCGTCGCGGGTGGTTGGCCGCCCTGCGAGGTCAGACATCCTCCCGAGAATGTGATCCCGTTCACATCTGGCGTCGCAACATAGCCGTTCGTCCCGCCTGCCTGAACGAATATAAAAGGCCCTCCACTCGGATAATCGAACCGAACATTCGGACACGCAGTCCCGCCTATCGCCGTCGGAACATTGATGACGGTCACCGTGTATGTTAGCGGCTGATCCCTTACGACTGGATCGGGGGAATCGGCCTGGGTGATCTGCAGATCATATTCCGGAAACGGCGAGGGCGTTGGAATCGGCGTTGGCGTCGGCGTCGGCGTCGGCGTTCGCGGAGGTGTTGGAGTAGGCGTAGCTGCTCCGCCGGGCAGCATGAAAGCATATACGCGGTTGTCGTTCGCGATATAGATACGTCCGCGGGCTGCAATGCCCGTCATGAACGGGCGCGCGCCACTCATCCCTTCATTGGCGAGGCCACCATTAAAAACGACCGCGCCGGTATCGCCGTCATAACCCATCAATCGCTGCGGGCTGGCTGTAGTGGCCACCGCCCACACGATGACCTGGTTCGTGCCGTCCACGGTGGTAACGAATGGTGAGCCGCGGCCGCTTTGACTGACGCTCCACGCGCTGGTGATCGTCGGCGGGTTCGCCGCATTGATGCGGAAAGCCCCCAGCATGGTGCTGCTGCCTCGAAATGCCACGTACGTGCCCAAACTTGTCCTGTACGTCACCGGCGCCTGAATAATGGCCGCATTGCCGACGGTGGCCTGCGCCAGCGGAGCCACAATGCCGCCGAGATTATTGCGGTTGAGAACATACGCGTTGCGGTCCTTGCCCATCGCTACTATCAATTGCGATGGCGTCGCTCCCGGGACATCTACCATCATCGCGCCTGTGCCGCCGAGGTCGGTATCACTATTGTCCAACGAGAGCCAGTTGGTCGGCGCCCAGTAGTCTGCCGGCTGGCCGCTGAATATCGGTCCGGGCTGCAGGCGAATGATCGCTTCGCCGCCGCGCCAAACCCCGCCGGTGCCAAAGGTGTTCCCAGTGGCGAGAAAAGGATTGTTGCCGTCGCTCGCGATCCCACCGACAGACCACGCGCCGCCGCCTGTCGCCGGCGTGGCCCAACCCAGCACATCCGACGGATTGCTCATCTTCACGCCGACGATCCAGCCGTGATAAGCGCCGCAGTCGCCAAAGCGACCGCCGTACGGCACGTAGAGCCGGTCGCCCACGATCGCCAGCGCTCCGCGCTCACCCTGCACCAACGACGTGAAGGTGATGCCGGCACCGCCGCTAAGTCCCTCAACGCTCACGGGCCAGCCCGGATTCGTATCACCCGTGTCCACGTTTACTGAATAGATCATCTGACGAATGGGACCGCCTTGATTTGTCAGCGCGTTGAAGAAAAGCGACCGCGAAGGCAGATCGACAATTGGCGTTCCCAGGATGCCCTCCGGATTGACGTTGCCGCATGGCAGGCCCGACGACACCGAAGGGCCGACGTTACGCTGCCAGATAATATTGCCGGTCGTGGCGTTGAGGGCGTAAACATTGTTCGAGTTAGTCACCGCGATGACCATCGCCTGGCCGCCGGGCCCGTTCTCGACATAGAGCGGCTGGGCATAGACGTTGCCCACGATGGCGCCGTTGAACGCCATGTCGCGGGTCAGGCCCGCGGCCGCCGCCTGTGTGAACGCCGGATCGATGAACAGGCCGTCGCGCGAATCATGGTTATGATGCTGCGTAACGTTGACCGAGCCGCCGTCGGACTGATCGTCCTGGGGCTGGACCACAACATTTGGCCCAGCCGAAACGTCGTACAGCGAGGACCGCGTCAGCACAAAGGCCATCACAGCCACACACAAACCAACTCCCACAGCCAAAAGAATGTAAAACGGATGCCTACCGATGACGCTTTTCATAAGAACGAGTTTTTCACATAACCGAGGCGCCGGTCAACGCCATCCCCGTACAGTTCGGGGTTTCGGGTTCCGGGTTCCGGGTTTCGAGTTAGAGGCCAAATCCTGGAAAACAGGGAAAACTGGAAACCCGAAACTCGAAACTCGAAACTGACAACCCGGAACCCGGAACTCTGAACTTTCAACTTTCTGCTGTCCCACTGTCCCAAGCTGTCCCACGCGGCCGTTGGGACACGCAACTCACCATTTTTATTGGGCTTATCGCATTTTCCACAGCCATTTTTGCGTTTTTTAAAAACAATTTCGTCTCAAAGATCAAACCCCAAAACGGGTCAGGCATCATATACCTTTCCGTCTGCGATTGGAATGCTATTTTGCCGAAAATGCCGATTTGTGTGAAGAAAATTGTGGCGTTCGCGATGAAATCGAAGAATTGCAGGATTGACCCCAGCGTTAAAGGCAACGGCGGCCTTTTTCCTTGTTGTCGGTTGACCGTCCGTGCCGCCGGGTACGAGACTTCTTTGCCGAATGCACGCTCGTTCACAGTCGCATTGCCCTCGGGGGCGCGCTCGGGCATTAGCGGCTGCCGGTGAAGTGGTAGGTTGCGTAGAGATCGAGGGCGTTGTCTTTGATCTCGGCCCGGACGTCGGTGACTTTGCCTTGAAGGCTGGTGCCGGTGGCCTCTATGGGCATGTTGACCGCGATCTGGCGGCCGTCGACGATGAGGATCGGGTTGACGCGTTCGTTGAGCGTCGATTGGACGAGCGGCGTTAGCAGGGCGCTGACGAAGGGGTTGACGCCGTCGAGGTCGACATTCTCGGCCGTGACGTGGCCGATAACGGCTCCGCGGTCGGGGTCGAATCTTAGGTCGAGGCTGGCCTGTGCGCGGCCCGTGAACTGTAGGCAGCCGAACATCGACGCGTAGCTGCCCGAGAAGGCCAGCGGGGCGGCGATCTTGTTGTCGGCGAACGATACGCCAGTCTGTGCTCCGCTTCCCTCCTTGAGGATCGTGATGCGGTTGTCGCAGCCCGCGGCTGGTTGCCCGAGCGGGAACGATGGTGCATTCATGTCGCGAAAGACGGCGGTGAGGACGTCGTTAAAGAATTCCTGCCTCAGCACGATCTGCGCCGTTCCTGCCGGCGGGCCCCCAGCGTCCGGTGGCTTGATCGGTACGCCCGGAGCACGCGTGGCACGCATGCCGCCGTTAAGAAAAACGAACGCAACAGCGCCTCCCGCGAGAAGGCCAACCAACAATCCTATAATGAATCCTTTCATCAAAGCTTTGTCTTCGCGCCCGGCGACGGGGCTATGCTAAAACGCCCGACCTTATCGCGCAGGCGCGGTGTTCGCGGGCTGAACCTGGCTTGCGGCCTGGGCGATCAGGGCCGAGAGGGCCTGGAAAATCAGGTTGACCTGCGCTTTGACCTGCTCGGCGTCGATCTTTTGAAAATTGGTCGGCACCTCAAAAGTGGACGCGTCAGCCGTGCTCTTGAGATCACTCATTTCGGTCACGAGCCGCAGCCCTTTGTATCCCTGCACATTGCCGCCCGATGTCGATTGCGACACGGTTTCGGAATGAATGGGCAGGCCCGTGTCTTTGTCGACCATGACGTAAGACTCGGTATTTATGTTGCCGGCTTGCGTGTTTGTGTTGGCGTTCGCCTCGTAGCGGTATTTAGTCACCGCGCGGCCGTTGACGCTCTCGTCACCGACAAGCTGCATCCCGGGCATCGCCTTTACCTGGCTGACGATCTGGGCGGGCGTCATCATTCGGCGGACGTCCGTTCCGAGCGATTCCCTGTTGAGCTCGGCGTACTGCTTGCGGCTGGGGAGGATGAGATAGTGCTGATCGCCCTTTTCGAGAAAGACCACTTTTTCGTTGGTCGGTAATGTGAATTCCATCGCCCGGTCGGTGCCGCTGCGCGCGACGTTTGCCGTGACCGACGGCAGCGATGCAGATTGCCCACTGCCAAGGGCCTCGATGCCGAGCTTGACCGTCGCCTGGTACTGGTCGGGCTCTTTGGCATCGACTGTAGAAGACGTCGAGCTGGAAGACGAATTAGTTACGTTCGTGTTCGCCGTGTTGGTTGTCGTATTGACGGGCCTGTTCGTTATTGGAGCGGTCGGCTGGCACGCCGGCAATGCCAGGGCCGCCAGCATCAAACAGACAACGCTTATCGATCGAGATTCCGGTATTCTCACAGTCTTGTCCTCCTGCACTAACCAATAAGAATATCCGCATGCGGGGCTGCGTGACTGTATGGGTCTATACCTTTTCGAGTTTGGCGAATTTTTCGATCAGTTTCTTTTGGCCAAAGCCGGGAAAGCTGACCGTGAGCTTGACGTTGTCGCCCGAGCCTTCGCGGCGAAGCACCAGGCCGGTGCCGTATTTTTCGTGGCGGACGTGAGAGCCCGGAACGAGCGAGGCTGGAGTTTGGAGTGTGGAGTCGGGAGTCTTTCGTTTTGAGGCGGCGGCTTTGAGGCGGTCGAGGGCAGAACCGCTCGCGTGAGCGGGTGGCGTGGACGGGGTCTTCGATCCAGCGTTCATGCCCCCTGCTGACGCTGGGGGTTCGGCCTTTCGGCTCTTAAAAAATTCAGCGACCGCGTCTGCGGTGTTGTAGGTTTTGCCGGTGTAGATATTTTTCGGCTTTGGCGGCGGCATCTCGCCGCGCAGGCTCGAGACGTCCGCTTTAGCGGCGAGCGTCGACGTGCTGCGGGCGTATGAAAGCCAGGACGAGCCCAGCGAAAGATCTTCGATCAGATCGAGCGGCATTTCGTTGAGAAATTGCGACGGCTCGGAAGCGAGGTCCTCGCCGTACGCGCGGCGGCGCATTGCATGGGTAACGTAAAGTATCTTTTCGGCACGCGTAATAGCGACGTAGGCGAGGCGGCGTTCCTCTTCCAGCTCTTTCGGGTCGCTCAGCGAACGCGAATGTGGAAAAACGCCATCCTCGAGGCCGACGAGAAAGACGACGGGAAATTCCAAACCTTTTGCCATGTGGGCCGTCATCAGCGTGACCGCGGCACTGCTGTCGTAGCGGTCGGTGTCGGAGATCAACGCGGCGTGATCGATAAAATCGCGGAGGCCGTTCTCTTCCTGCTTGTCATAGTCGACGGCGGCGTTGACGAGCTCTTCGAGGTTTTCAAGCCGTGCCTGCGATTCGTCGGTGTTCTCGGTGCGAAGCGCGTTCGCATAGCCCGTGTCCTCGATCGCCGCGACGACAATATCGGAGACAGGCCGGTCGGTGCCGCCAGTTTGGTTTACCTTTTTGATCAAGCCTTCGATCGTCCTGCGAAATGCGCGGAACGCTTCCTTTGCTCGCGGTGTTAGGTTTGCGGCTTGCGGAAATTGGGGGTCGGTGATCGTCGCGATCGTCATCCAGAGCGATGAGCCGTTCGACTTTGCGATCCGCTGCAGCTCGTCGAGACTGGTCTTGCCGAGGCCGCGCGCCGGAGTGTTGATAACGCGAAGAAGCGCGATGTTATCGAAAGGATTCAGCACCAGTTTGAGGTACGCGATGATGTCCTTGACCTCGGCCCGCTCGTAGAATGAGAAGCCGCCGACGATGTTGTAATCGATGCGCAGCCGGCGGAGTGACTCTTCGAAAAGGCGCGACTGCGCGTTTGTCCGGTAGAGCACGGCAACGCGAACGTCTGCATTCCTACGCAGATGGTCCTCGATCGTAGATGCGACAAATCTCGCCTCGCCGTCGCCGTCATACGCCTGGTAATAAAAAACTCGCTCTCCGCCGGGATTTGCGGTCCATAGCTTCTTTTTCTTTTGGTTGACGTTGTTTTTTATGATCGCGTCCGCGGTGTCGAGGATGGTCTGCGTCGAGCGGTAATTCTGCTCGAGCAGGATGACCTTCGCCGTCGGAAAGTGTTGCTCGAATTCGAGAATGTTGCGAATGTCAGCCTGACGAAAACCATAAATGCTCTGCGCGTCGTCGCCGACAACGCAGATGTTCTGCTGCTTCTCGGTCAGGTAGCTGATCAGCCCGAACTGTAACGCGTTCGTGTCCTGATACTCGTCGACAAGGATGTATTTGTATCGCTCGTTGTACTTTTCGCGAGTCTCGTCCGACTTTCGCAGCAGCTTGACCGTCTTTATCAGGAGGTCGTCAAAATCGAGGGCGTTGGCGGCGTTCAGCCGCTCGTCGTACATCTTGAAAACCTTCGCGATCGCCGACTTTTTCTCATCGCCATACTCGACCTTTGACGCATACATCTCGTGGTCCTCGCCGCGATTTTTTGCCGAGCTTATGGCATTGCGGATGTTGCGCGGCGGGTGCTGTTTTTCTTCAAGGCCGAGGTCCTTGATGCATGTCTTGACGACCTTTTGCGAATCGTCGGTGTCGTAAATCGTAAACGACTTTTTGTAACCCTCTTCGAGCTTTTCAATGTCTTGTCGCAGGATACGAACGCAGAGGCTGTGAAACGTCGAGATAAGCGGTGCCGACTGCAGTTTCTGTCCTTTAAGAAGTTTCTCGACGCGGCCTCGCATCTCGCCTGCGGCCTTGTTGGTGAACGTTACGGCGAGGATGTTGTGCGGGGCAACGCCTTTCTCAGCAATAAGATACGCTATCCGCACAGTGATCACGCGCGTCTTGCCGGAGCCTGCACCTGCGAGGATAAGCAGCGGTCCTTCCGTAGTTTGAACGGCCTCGGTCTGTTGGGGGTTTAGTGAGTTCAGCAGGTCCATCGGTGTGTAGTTTAGATTTTAGAGGCTGACGAGAACCGGGTCAAAAGGGAATGACCAAGGAGAAGCGGACGTTCAGGCATTTGTAACCGTTTACGAAATTTTGGATTTCGCACACCATGCGAGAAATGTATGCCGGCATACATTCATTTCTGAAACGCGTTGAAAATAAAAGATCTTAGGACGACGTGTCGTCGCTGTTTTTCTTTCGGCCCGATTTTTGCGTTCTCTTCGATCAAACGACCTGTCCGCAATAAGAAGCCGAGTGCTCGGCACATGCGACAGCCGCTTAGGTCTTTGACAACCCGGAAGAATGCCGTTCCTCAGGCTCATTGATCTGGTTTTCTATTCCCCTTGAGAACACAGAATGAACATTTGTCGTGTCGGGAGCCTAACACGCCCCGACAAACCTTTTTAGCATTACCCCAAAATTTTAGCTGGGGCCCCAATCAAGGAGGTTATTTTATGTATTGGAAGTTTTTACTTACTCTATTGGTCGTTTCACTCTTGAGCCTTTCCACAGTACCGGCATTTGCTCAGGGCGATATCCAGACCAGGGGATCGATCCGCGGGCAGGTCACTGACCCGAATGGAGCTAACGTTCCGGGCGCAAAGGTAACGGTCACCGGTCCAACCGGCGAGCGTACCGCTGCCACTAACGACGACGGTGTGTATGAGGTTACCAATCTCACGCCCGGCGTCTATACGGTCAAGATCGAACAATCCGGGTTCAAGACCGTAAATGCGTCAAACCAAACCGTTTTCGTGGGCAAGGCCACGGCGGTCAACGCACAGCTCGAGGTCGGCGCAGCAGGCGTGGTCGTTGATGTCACGGCCACCAACGACGTCGATCAGTCGCGAACAGCGGCCGGCGAAAACCTTAACGATCAGCTATTTCAAAACATTCCCGTTGCGCGTGCCGTTTCGGGCCTGTTCTATCTTGCTCCGGGCGCGACCGACAGCATCGGCGGTGGGCGCGACAATCCGTCCATCTCGGGCGGTTCGGCCCTCGACAATCTGTATATCGCCGACGGCGTGAATATCACGAACTCGGCGTTCGGCGGCATCGGCACGTTCTCACGTGTCTATGGCCCGCTCGGCACGGGCATCAACACGGCGTTCGTCAAGGAAGTACAGGTCAAGACAGGCGGCTTTGAGCCGCAGTACGGCCAGTCCACGGGCGGCATCGTCAATATAATCACGCAATCGGGCGGTAACCAGTTTCACGGCGCCCTGTATGGATATGCAAAACCGAACGCGTTCGAGGGAACGTATCGGCAGCGCGATGACTTTTCATTCAACAAGGTAGGCCGCCTGCTGGCCCAGGAGAACTACGATGTCGGCGCTGATATCGGCGGACCGATCGTAAGGGATAAGTTGTTCTTCTTTGGCTCATTCAACCCGACAATACGTCGCGACATCGTTTTGCCGCCGGCGAATGTCGGCCTTTTTAACATTGTCGGCCAGCACGCTCAGCGTTATCGCTCGTTCAACTACTCGGGCAAGATCGACTGGAACATTCACACCAATCACACGCTGTCGTTTTCTATGTTCGGTGACCCGACGAAAACAAACCTTTCGTCTTTCAACACGCTCAACATCAATAACACGACGGCGTTCAGCAAACTCGATTACGGCTCGCACAATTTGTCGCTGCGCTACAACGGCGTGCTGACGCCGACCCTGACTTTCAGCGCGTCCTACGGATTGAACCGCAATCGGTTTGACGAGACGGGCTTTGCTGACATCAACCAGATCGTCGACCGCACCGGGCCAAGCAGCACGGGCGCGACAAACGGTCAGTTCACCGCAGTGGGCCTGGGATTCATCGAGCCGACGCGGGGCCGAACGCATACGCTCAGCTTTGACACAAACAAGACCCTGAACTTGCTCGGAAGCCACAGCATTGGGGTCGGCTATCAATTCCAGCGTGGCTTCTATAGCGGTAATCGCGACCGCAGCGGCCCGACGTTTGTCATTCCGTCTACGAATGCTGATGGGCTTAACCTCGCAACGGTATTTCCGTCTACGGCTCCTGCCATCGGACAAAGCACGAATGCCGCGTATTCTCTGCGGGTCGTCTCAGACTCGAATCCGTATGTTTGTGGATTCTGTCCGGTATTTAATGTTCCGGGAGCGACCGACATCGGCCTTGGCCCTGGCAACCGTCGCGTGTATCTCCGTCAGGACCGAGGCGAATACGGCCTTCCAGCTTTCAACACCAGTTCGGATTATCACGCCGCTTACGTACAGGACACATGGAGGTTCAACCGCTTTGTGACCGCGTTGCTCGGGCTCCGCTGGGAGCAGGAGAAAGTGATCGGCAGCCCGAGCGCCGCAGGCACTCGAGCGAAGTTCACATTCACCGACCAATGGGCGCCGCGTATCGGAGTAACGGTCGATCCGACCGGCAAGGGCAAAATGAAGGCCTACTATAACTACGGCCGCTTCTTCGAGTATCTGCCGCTCGATCTTGCCGAGCGTTCATTGTCCGCCGAGCAAGACTTTACCGGCGCCCGTTTTGCGCCGGCGTACACGACATGCGCTACTGCAATTAGGCCAAACGACCGATGCGTGGTGCTCAACTCGTTCGGAACGGTCACTCCGGCTCCGACAGGCGGAAATTTGCTGAATGGGGTTGCATCATCGCTCCTCATACCGGGGTCAAATTGCGACAGCGATAACGACCCCACCAACGGTATCGACAACATCTGCCTGAACGGCTTCCCCGATACGGGCATAACCGTTTCCGCTAACGACCCGTCGAATCCGATCTTGCCGGGAACAAAGCTGGGCTTTTTGGACGAGCATATGATCGGTTTTGAAGCTCAGCTGCCCAAGAGCTTCACGTTCTCGGTCCGCTATATCAGGCGTGATATCAAGCGCGTCGTTGAGGACGCAGCGGTCGTTTCGCCTGAGCAGTCCAATGCCGGCCTTTTCGGACAGACCTATTTCCTCGGCAACATTAACGCGAAACTTGACGCCGCGATCAATCCGATACCTCACAGGTTCCAACATGGCGGGCCGGTTCCAGCCGCTTGCACGAATCCGGATTGGATAATTGATCCGGTTGAGGATCCGCGTACCGGTGCATCGCTCGGAGCAATTTGTTTTTCAGGTCCGCCAGATGCGGGTAGTCTCGGCTCGGACGGTATCCCCGATGGTTTTCCCGATCCTGTACACCAATACAGGGCCGTTGAGATCGAAGTTAACAGGCGGTTCCAAAACAACTGGCAGTTGCTGGCGAATTGGCGGATCGCAAAGCTTCGCGGGAATTATGAGGGCCACCTTCGAAACGACAATGGGCAGACGGATCCCGGCATCAGTTCATTGTTTGATTTTACGGGGGGCGAATTCGGCTTCCTCGGCGACCAGTTCGCAGTGGGCCCACTTAACTCGGATAGAAGGCACGTTGTCAACATCTATGGGAGCTACGCATTCGGCAAGTCAGGTTTTGGCAGCAACTTCGCCGGCGGCGGACTTAATGGCTTGAATCTGGGGCTAGGTATTCACGCCGAGTCGGGTTTGCCGATCAGCGAGTTCCTCGCTCATCCGGTTTACCTTAACGCGGGTGAGATTCCTGTCGGCGGCCGCGGCAAGCTGGGGCGAACACCGTGGAACACCCGCTTTGATCTCCATGCGGATTATCCGTGGAACCTGTCCGAGAGGATGAAGATAAAATTCATTGCGGACTTCTTCAATATCTTTAACACCCGTAATGTGCGGCAATTCCAGGAGTTCCGGGAACTGTCGCTGGGAGTTAATAATGTTGATTTCCTCAAGCCTCGCAACTATTACGCGCCTTTCAATATGCGGCTCGGAATGAGATTCGAGTTCTGAGGAATGACCTGCGTTGGTCAAGTCTTTTTGGGAAGGGGACGTGGGTTCCCTTCCATTTTATCTTTGATATGCTGAAGGCATTATGATCGATTGCTGCAATCGCTCAGTAATAGGTCCGATCTTGCTGATCGCTCAGCTCGCGTTATTGGCCCTGCTGACACAAGGCCAATCCAATCCGCGGGTTCCTTCGAACTTCAGTTTGCAGATAAATGGCGTGGTTCGTTATGCCGTGAATCATCGGGCAGCCGAAAACGTGCTGGTCCGTCTCGAGGCCTTTAGCGGTGGACTCATTGGCCAAGTCTCGACAGACCGAACAGGAAAATTCAGCTTTATCGGACTGGTCGCCCAGCAGTATGTCGTGACCGTACATCAGCCCGGCTTTCGCGATGTGCGGGAGACGGTCGACCTTCTGACACAGAACACCGGTTACCTCAACGTTGACCTTGTGGCAGATAGCAATGCGATCGGCGCCAGACAGCTCGAAAAACCCGGCGTTATTAATGCCGGTGTCCCTCAGGAAGCACAAGCGGCCTATGAAAAAGGACGGACGCTGCTCAATTCCGGCGACGCGAAGAACGTACCGGAGGCGATAAAGTCACTAGAGCATGCGGTTTCGAT